>Ga0105048_10009838_pt1 | contig 15159 bp, 13 predicted proteins | sample MAT05_FD_78382 | JGI IMG/M metagenome (GOLD analysis project Ga0105048, IMG submission 78382) | Freshwater microbial communities from Lake Fryxell liftoff mats and glacier meltwater in Antarctica - MAT-05 | ecosystem: Environmental > Aquatic > Freshwater > Ice > Liftoff microbial mat | place... | reverse complement strand
CTTGGCGATGCGGTTGGGCACCCGCTCTTTCTTGGCCAGCACCGCGATCTGCTCCGCGGTCGGAGGCGGCCGATTGCTCGGCACCCGCGCGCCACGCGGCCCTGAAGGTCGAGGGCCACCGGGGCCGCCCAGACCTGAGGAGGGCATGGCCGAGGTGGCGCGCGGCATCGGCGGGCGGGGCTTCGCAGCCGGGCGTGGCGCGAGCGAAGGGGAGACCGGGCGAACCGGCACCGTCGCGCCGGGCACGTTGCCCGTCGAGGGAGTCACCGCGGGCCCTCGACGAATCACCTGCACCATCGGCGCGGGCGGCCGGCCTTTGTTTCGGTCGGTCATTTCGCGGCCTCATTTCCGAGCCCGAGCGCGAAGGCGGCGCTCAAGTCGACACCCCAGCTCCCGGTGGCCGGGTCTTTGACCATCGTCACCGGTCGACGGCGCGTGGGCGCTCCGACCTCGAGCACCGTCACCGCATCACCTGGGGTGGTCACGGTGATGTCGCCGATGTTCGGGTCAGGCAAGACGCCCGATTGCAGCACCATGATCATCGGGTCATCGCGCACCACGCCCTGGGAGGCCGCCACGATCGCCTTGGAGCGCTCCTCGGCGGCGCTTCGGGTGGCGGGCGAGAGCAGCCTCCACGCCACCTTGGGGTCGTGGCCGCGAAGTGCTTCAGCAAACTCCCGGTAGGCGGCCTCTGGGGTGCTGGGTCTGCTCACCGGTCGATCGCAGGCCGCGAGCAGCACGGCTGAGACGACTATCGCCACACAACGCATGGGCCCTTCATAGCGCTTCGCCCCCCTTGGTGCTCCCCGTTTTCGAGCCAGAGGAGCCAAAGGGCACGTGGCCGACCCGATTTCGGCCCGACTGTTTGGCTTGATACAGACCCTGATCGGCCAGGCGAATGAGGGTATGCGGCGAGTCGATGCCAGGAGAGGGGAAGGTGGAGATGCCGATCGACGCGGTGCAATTCACCTGAGTGGCGTTGCTGCCGGTCGACCTCAGCGCCAACCCCTCGACGCCCAGGCGCACCCGCTCCGCCGCGCGCTTGGCCTCCTCGAGCGAGGTCTCAGGGAGCAGCGCGACCAGCTCCTCGCCTCCGTAGCGGGCCAGCAAGTCGACATCGCGCAGCACCTTCCGGGTCGCCTCCGAGACCTGCTGAATGACGACGTCGCCGAAAGGGTGGCCGTACGAGTCATTCACGTTCTTGAAATGATCGATGTCGAGCAACAGGCACGAGAGCGGCGAGTGGTAGCGCTGCGAGCGGGCGAACTCTGACTCGAGCCGCTCGTCGAAGTGCCTGCGATTGAGCAGCCCGGTGAGGCCATCGGTGCGCGAGAGCGTCTCGAGCTGGCGCCGCTGATCTTCGAGCGCCTTGTTCATGCGGTCGAGCTCGCGGTTCTTCTCGACCAGCACGTCTTGCAGCCCCTTGAGCCGCAACATCGACTTCACCCGGGCCGAGAGCTCCATCATGTCGAAGGGCTTGAGCAGGTAGTCGTCGGCGCCGAGCTCGAGCCCCTCGACCTTGCCCCCGCGCCGCGCGGCCGTCATCAAGATGATCGGCACGAACCCGAAGCTGGGGTTGGCCTTCACGATGCGGCACACCTCGACTCCGCCGAGGCCGGGCATCTCCACATCCATCAACAGCAGGTCGGGCCGATGCTCGCGCAGCGCGGTCAGCACCTGTGAGCCGTCGGCGACCTCCAGAAAGCGATACCCCTGCTCTGAGAGCCCGGTGCGAACCCGCTCGATGATGCCGCGATCATCGTCAGCGATCAGCACCAGCGAGCCAGCCCCATCGTGACCTGCAGCTTCGAGCGTCTTGCGACGAGGCATCAGGCGGCAGACCTTACCTCCTGATCAATCGCGCGCGGTATACCGGGTGTTGGCTCACCAGATACCGTCGCTCACGGGTCGAAGGCACCTCATCGGGCTCGTAGGGGTGAAAGACCCCCGGCCCCAGGGGGTTATGAAAGCCGGCCTGCTCCAACACCGCCAGCCCCTTGACGCCTACATCTTCGACGTCGGTGCGAAAGTCGAACCGCCCGCCCACCTTCAGCCGGGTGAGCAGAAACTCGGTGAAGTCGAGTTGCAAGATGGCGCGCTTCTGATGCGCCCGCTTCCACCAAGGGTCGGGAAACTGGAGGTGAATGCAGTCGAGCGATTCGGGCAAGAAGAGCTTGGGCACCTCGAGCTTCGCGTCGCCTTCGATGACCTTGAGGTTGCGCAGGCCTTTTTGATTCGCCCTGAAGTGAATCTCTCGCGCGTACTTCTTGCGCCACTCGAAGGCCACGAAGCGGGTGGTGGGGTTGCGGCGGGCGTACTCGAGGGCGAAGCCACCCGCGCCGGCGCCGATCTCGAGCTCGAGGCCACCGGGGTCGGGCAGACCGAATACGCCCACCCAATCAGGAGGCGTCTTGGCCGCGATGAACTCGACCCCAGCAGCTTCTTCACGCAGCGGTATGCGACCCATACGGCGCGCTCGCCTACCATGCGCGCGTCGGTCGACGTGAAATTTCAGCTTTCGACCTCCTCGGGTATACGAGTGGTCGATGAGGGTTTTTGAGTCGATCGCGGCGGCCGGGGCAGGTGGGCTTCGAGGCGCGGCTGTGTGTCTGGGCAACTTCGATGGCGTTCACCTCGGCCACCAGGCCCTGATCTCCGAAGCCACTCGCCTGGGCACGCCCGGGGCCATCACCTTTCACCCCCACCCCGGCAAAGTGCTGCAACCCGCGCTCGCGCCACTGTTGATCTGCACCCACACGCGCAAGCTCGAGCTGCTCGAGGCCGCCGGGCTCGAAGCCGTCATCGTTCAAACCTTCTCGCTCGAGTACGCCAAGGCCACGCCCGCTCAATTCGAGACGAGCCTGTTCAGCATCGCCAAGGCGGTGATCATCGGCGCCGACTTCACCTACGGCACCAAACGCTCGGGCACGGTCGAGACGTTGCGCGTCGCCGCCGCCAGCGCGGGCGCCACCGTTCACGTCGTACCCCAGGTGACCGTGGGCGGAGTCGTCGTCTCGTCGAGCAAGGTTCGCGAGTATCTGCTCGAGGGCCGCGTCGAGGCCGCACATGCCTTGCTCGGTCGCCCGTTCGATCTCGACGGCGTGGTGGTCAAAGGGGCCGGCCGCGGTCGAACCATCGGCTTCCCCACCGCGAACATCGAGACCGCCAACGAGCTGCGCCCAGCGCCCGGGGTCTACGCAGTGCGGGTTCGAGCCGGCGCGCAGTGGCTCGGAGGCGCGGCCAATATCGGTGTGAAACCTACCTTTGGCGGCACCGAGGTGACCATCGAGACGCACTTGTTCGATTTTTCGGCCGAACTCTACGGGCAGACGTTGCGGGTGCAGTTCATCGAGCGGCTGCGCGCTGAAAAACGCTTCACGTCGGTCACTGAATTGGCAGGTCAGATCGCCCGCGATCTAGAATCAGCTCGCGCAGCGGTTGCACGAGCAGGGTAGGGTGCGCTCCGCAGTCAGTCTTCCCACTCCAAGAGCTGAGGCGAAACACGCATGTCTGGTCGTCTGGGAGAGCTCCTCGTTCGCGAGAGTCTGATTTCGGTTCAGCAGCTTCGCAAAGCCCAAGAAGAGCAACAGAAGAGTGGAGCCCGCATCGGCACCGCTCTGATCAAGGTAGGCGCCATCGAGGAGTCGAAGCTCACCGACTTTCTCTCGAAGCAGTACGGCGTGCCTGCGATCAACCTCAAAGAGTTCGATATCGATGCCGACATCATCAAGCTGGTGCCCAAAGACGTGGCCGAGAAGCACCTGGTGGTGCCGGTCAACCGCGCGGGCAGCTCGCTGATCGTCGCGATGTGCGACCCCTCGAACATCTACGCCGTCGACGACCTGAAGTTTCTGACCGGGTACAACATCGAGCCCGTCGTTTCGTCTGAGCCTGCCATTCGCGAGGCGATCGAGAAGTACTACTCCGAGAAGGGCCCCAGCCTCGAAGACATCGTCGGCGACATGAACGCCGATGACGTCGAGCTCGCCGAGGGCGAAGAAGAGATCGCCGGCGTCGAAGAGATGGCCCGCGCCGCTGACGACGCGCCAGTGGTCAAGCTGGTGAACCTGATTCTCAAAGACGCCATCGGCAAGCGCGCCTCTGACATTCATGTCGAGCCCTACGAGAAAGACTTTCGGGTTCGCTTTCGCATCGACGGCGTTCTCTACGAGGTGATGAAGCCTCCGATGAAGCTGCGCAACGCGATCACCTCGCGTCTGAAGATCATGGCGCAGCTCGACATCTCGGAGCGCCGACTGCCGCAAGACGGTCGCATCAAGATCAAGCTCGGCGGCGGCAAGGAGATGGACTTTCGCGTCTCGGTCTGCCCGACCTTGTTCGGCGAGAAGATCGTGATGCGTCTGCTCGACAAGTCGAACCTGCAGCTCGACATGACCAAGCTCGGCTTCGACCCCGAGCCGCTCAAGTGGTTCAAAGAGGCCATCGACCGCCCGTACGGCATGGTGCTGGTCACTGGCCCCACCGGCTCGGGCAAGACCACCACGCTCTACTCGGCGCTGGCGATGCTCAACGACCCCACCACCAACCTCTCGACCGCCGAAGACCCGGTGGAGTTCAACTTCTCTGGCATCAACCAGGTGCAGATGAACGAGGGCGTCGGGCTCAACTTCGCCGCGGCGCTGCGCAGCTTTCTGCGGCAAGACCCCGACACCATCATGATCGGCGAGATTCGCGACTTCGAGACCGGCGAAATCGCGGTCAAGGCCGCGCTCACCGGCCATCTGGTGCTCTCGACGCTGCACACCAACGACGCGCCAGGCACGGTCAGCCGCCTGCTCAACATGGGCATCGAGCCGTTTCTCGTCACTGCCTCGCTCAACCTGATTCTGGCGCAGCGTTTGTGCCGCAAGCTGTGCATGACCTGCCGCAAAGAAGTGAAGAACATCGACGAGGCCGCGCTGATCGACGCCGGCATACCGGCCGACAAGATCGGCACCTTCCCGCTCTACGAGAAGGGCGGGTGCAAAGAGTGCAACGAGCGCGGCTACCGCGGGCGCGTCGCCGTCTACGAAGTGATGCCGTTCTGGGACGGCCTGAAGGAGCTGGTGATCAACGGCGCTTCGACCGCCGAACTCAAGCAAGAGGCGATGCGCCTGGGCATGATCACCTTGCGCATGTCGGCCCTGAACAAAGTCATGACCGGCTTTTCGACCATCGAAGAAGCGGTCTCCAACACCGCGCCTGACCGGTTCTAAGCGTCAAAAGGATCATTACTCGTGGCCAATCTGCATCAGCTGCTCAAGGCGATGGTCGAGAAGGGCGCCAGCGATCTGCACATCACCACCGGGTCTCCGCCCCAGCTGCGCATCGACGGCGATCTGGTGCCGCTGAAGATGCCGCCGCTCACCCCGGTCGAGACCAAGCAGCTGTGCTACTCGATTCTCACCGACGCGCAGAAGCACAAGTTCGAAGAAGAGAACGAGCTCGACCTCTCGTTCGGCGTCAAAGGCCTGTCGCGCTTTCGCTCGAACATCTTCATGCAGCGCGGCGCGGTGGCCGGCGCGTTTCGCACCATTCCGTTCAAGATTCTCACCTTCGCCGAGTTGGGCTTGCCGCCCATCGTCTCTGATCTCTCGAAGAAGCCGCGCGGGCTGGTGCTGGTGACCGGGCCCACCGGCTCGGGCAAGTCGACCACGCTCGCCTCGATGATCGACAAGATCAACACCGAGCGCCATGAGCACATCATGACGATCGAAGACCCGATCGAGTACCTGCACCCGCACAAGAACTGTCTGGTGAACCAGCGCGAAGTAGGCGCCGACACCAAGAACTTCAAGACCGCGCTCAAGTACATCTTGCGGCAAGACCCCGACGTGGTGCTGGTCGGTGAGATGCGCGACCTCGAGACCATCGAGGCCGCCCTGGTGATCGCCGAGACGGGTCACATCGCTTTTGCGACCCTCCACACCAACTCAGCGGTTCAAACAATCAACCGGGTGCTCGACGTTTTTCCGCCCTACCAGCAACCACAGGTGCGCGCGCAGCTCTCGTTCGTGCTCGAGGGCATCATGTCGCAATCGCTGCTGGCCAAGTCATCGGGCAACGGCCGGGTGCTGGCGTTGGAGGTGATGATCCCCAACCCCGCGATTCGAAACCTGATTCGCGAAGACAAGGTGCATCAGATCTACTCGTCGATGCAGGTCGGCCAATCGAAGTTCGGCATGCAGACCTTCAACCAGTCACTGGCCCAGCTGCTGAGCCGCAAAGCCATCAGTATGGATGAGGCGTTCGCTCGCTCCAGCGACCCTGACGAGCTGAAGAACATCATGGCCAGCGGTGGTGGCGGCGCCGGCGCGCTGCCTGGTCACGCCAATCGCCCGCCCCCGGGTCGGTGACCTCTGGTCTTCTCACGTAGGGAAGGGTGGGGGCTGGTGCCTCTTTAGCTATTTTCATTCCACCCGCTAGTATCGCCGCCTGTTCTCCAAGTTTTGATTTCAAGGAGCCTTTGATGGCTACCGCTCAAGCCGCCCCCAAAGCAGCACCCAAAGCCAAGAAGTCGACGGTGCCCATTTTTTTGTGGGAGGCCAAGACCAAGCAAGGGGAAGTGAAGAAGGGCGAGATGGAGGCCAACGACGCAGCGGCCGTTGACGCCCGTCTCAAATCGCTCGGCCTGACGCCCTCGAAGGTCAAGCGCAAGGGCCTGCTCGATGCGAACCTCTCGTTGCCGGGCAGCGTCGGCGGCCGAGACCTGCTGATCTTCACCCGTCAGTTCGCCACCATGATCGACGCCGGCCTGCCCCTGGTGCAGTGCCTCGACATTCTGGGCTCGCAGACCGACAACGGAGCGCTCAAGAAGGTCATCTTCGCGATCAAGAACAAGGTCGAAGGCGGCTCCACCTTTTCTGACGCGCTCAAAGACCACCCCAAGGTGTTCGACGAGCTCTTCGTGCAACTCTGCGCGGCCGGCGAGGTCGGCGGTATTCTCGACACCATCTTGAATCGCCTCGCGGCCTACCGTGAAAAGGCCGAGAAGCTCAAAAGCCAGGTCAAGGGCGCGCTCACCTACCCTGTGGTCGTGATGTTGGTGGGCGTGGTGGTCACCGCGGTGCTGTTGCTGAAGGTGACCCCGGTGTTCGCCAAAATGTTCGCTGACTTCGGCGGCACCTTGCCCGCGCCGACCCAGTTCGTCGTCGACCTCTCGGCCTGGCTGCAGGCGTACATCTTTCACATCGTCGGCATCGCCACCGTGATCTTCGTGATCTGCGTGGCCTTCTACCGAAACCCCCGCGGCCGCGAGATCTTCGACAAGCTCATTCTGCACGCGCCGATCATCGGCGACGTGTTGCGCAAGGTCGCAGTGGCGCGCTTTACCCGAACCCTGGGCACGATGATCAGCTCCGGCGTGCCGATTCTCGACGCCCTCGACGTGACCGCGAAGACCGCCGGCAATCGAACCATCGAGAAGGGCATCTCCTACGTTCGCACCAAGATCTCCGAAGGAAAGAACATCGCCGGCCCGCTGGCTGAGACCAAAGTGTTTCCCTCCATGGTGGTGCAGATGATCGGCGTCGGCGAAGCTACCGGCGCGATGGATCAGATGCTCACCAAGATCGCCGACTTCTATGACGACGAGGTCGACACGTCGGTGGCAGGTCTGACCGCGTTGATCGAGCCCGTCATGATGGTCTTCCTCGGCGGCGTGGTCGGCGGCTTCCTCATCGCCATGTACATGCCGATCTTCACCATTGCCCAGGCCATCAAGTAGCGCGCCGCTCTCGGTCAGGCTGACCTGGCTCGCGGTCTTTCGCACCGCGGCCATCTCGCTGCTGTTGGTGGTGCTGTCGGCGCGGTTGATCGCCAACCGCACCGTCAACACGCTCTCGTTCGGTGACTTCACCTCGTTCGCGCTGATCGCGATCAGCTACGGCTTCACCCTCGTCTTCGGGTTCTTGATTCGCCGCCGCGCGGTCGACGAGCGCATCGCCTGGTTGCAGGTGGTCAGCGACGTGCTGGTGGCGTCGGCGGCGGTGTTTCTCACCAATGGCGCCGACTCGCCGTTCTCGTTCGTCTACCTGCTGGCGATCATCGGCGCCTCGGTGCTGCTCTTTCGCCGGGGGGCCTTCGCCGCCGCATCTCTCTCGTCGGTCTCGTACGTGTCGATCGTGCTGGCCCTCAACAGCGGCCTGTTCGGCCGGGTGATGGGCGACACGGTCAGAGACCTGCGGCAGATCTCCTTCGACCTGGTGACCCAGCTGCTGGCCCAGTGGTTCATCGCGGTGCTGGCGGGCTACGTCGCGCAGCAGCTCTCGACCACCGGCGGTCAGCTCTCGGCCCGCGAGCGAGACCTGCGCGAGCTGTCGACCTTGCAGCTGCAGATCGTCACCGCCATGCCCTCAGGGCTGCTGACCTGCGACTTGAAGGGGTTGGTGAACTTCGTCAACCCCGCGGCCGAGGCGATTCTCGGCACGCAGCCCGAGGTGCTGGGCCGCGAGATAGAGCACCTGCTGCCGACCATTCGGCGCATCACCCCCAACACGCGCCGCAACGAGCTGACGGTGACCACGCCCAATGGCGAGCGCATCTTGGGCCTGACCGTGTCCCCGCTCGACCCTACCCAGCAGTCGCTGCTGGTGGTGTTTCAAGACCTGACTCATCTGCGGCGCCTCGAGACCGAGCTGCACCGCATCGATCATCTGGCCAACCTGGGTCGGCTCTCGGCCACTCTGGCCCACGAGGTGAGAAACCCGCTGGCCTCGATGCGGGGCGCGGCGCAGATGCTGATGGGTGATTCAAAGGCCGGCACCCACGACGAGCGGCTCTCGAAGCTGATCGTTCGCGAGAGCGACCGCCTCGCCGCCCTGGTCGAAGACTACCTGCGGCTCGCCAGCCCCCCGCCGCCCACCCGAACGCGCCGAGCGCTCGACAACATCATTCGCGAGACGGTCGAGATGCTGCGCGCCGACCCGGAGTTCGCGATGACGCAGATCGAGCTGCGCCTCGAGACCCTGTTCGCCGACGTCGACGAGGGCCAGATGAAGCAGGTGCTGATCAACCTGCTGCGCAACGCCGTGACCGCGTCTCGAGGCCAGGAGCGGGTGGCGGTGCGCCTCAAGGCCAGCGGCAGCGCCGCCCTACTGGAGGTGTGGGACGGCGCTGGAGGCATCGCCCCCGAAGATCACGAGCGCATCTTCGAGCCCTTCTTCACCACCACCGAGCGCGGCACCGGGCTGGGGCTGCCAACAGTACGAACCATTGTGCAGGCGCATGGTGGTACCATCGACGTCGCATCGGCCCGGTCGACCGGCACCACCTTCACCATTCGCTTTCCGCTGAACCCCGAGGTCGACCCGGCAGCAACCTGAAGTGAAGTCGTCGTCGAAGGGAGAAACCGCGCATGTCGCACGTGGCAGTCATCGACGATGAGCCGTCGATACGGGAGTATCTGGAGCTGTTGCTGACGCGGGCAGGGCACCAGGTGCACCTCGCCGCGAACGTGAGCCAGTTCAAGTCGCTGCTCGCCAGCACCAAAATCGACCTGGCCCTCTCAGACATGCGCATCGGCACCGAGTCGGGGCTCGAGGTGCTCGCGTTGGCCAAACAGCACAGCTCGGCGCCAGAGGTGATTCTGATCACCGCCTACGGCACGCCCTCGGCGGCGGTCGAAGCGATGCGCCGCGGCGCCTACGACTACATCTGCAAGCCCTTCGACAACGACGAGCTGGTGCTGCTGGTGCAGAAGGCCCTCGAGAAGCGGGGCCTGGTTCAAGAGAACGCCCAGCTCAAGGCCACCCTCTCGCCCCGAGCCGGGCCCTTCTTCGTGGGCAACAGCGGCGCGATGCGGGCGGTCTACGCGTTGATCGACAAGGTGGCGGCGGCAAAGTCGACGGTGCTGATCACCGGCGAGAGCGGCACTGGCAAAGAGGTGGTCTCGCGAGCCATTCACGCCCGCAGCTCCAGGGCCCGTCACCCGTTCGTGCCGGTGAACTGCGGCGCGCTCAACGAAGGCGTGCTCGAGAGCGAGCTGTTCGGTCATAGCAAAGGCGCCTTCACCGGCGCCGCGGGCGAGCGTCAGGGCATTCTGGTGTCGGCAGGCGAGGGCACGGTGCTGCTCGATGAGGTCGGCGAGATGCCTCCCTCGCTGCAGGTGAAGCTGTTGCGCGTGCTCCAAGAGCGCCGGGTCAAGCCGGTCGGCGCATCGATAGAAGTACCCTTCGAGGCCCGCATCTTGGCGGCGACCAACCGCCGGCTCGACAAAGAAGTGGCCGCCGGCCGCTTTCGAGAAGACCTCTACTTTCGGCTCAACGTGATCACCCTTGAGTTGCCACCTCTGCGGGAGCGGCGCGAAGACATCGTGCCCCTGGCCAACTATTTCTTGTCTCGAGTGGCCGAAGATCTCGGCCGGCCCGGGCTCCACTTCGCACCCGAGACCCTGGCCCTGCTCGAGCGGTACTCCTTTTCGGGCAACGTGCGGCAGCTCCACAACCTGGTCGAGCGCGCTGCCACCCTCGCCGACAGCGATCTGCTCGGCCCCGACTCGTTGCCGCCCGCCTTGCGCGGCGAGACCGAGAGGGGTGACGCGGCCGTCGCCCAGGCCCTGAGCCCTGGGTTCTCGCTCGAGAAGGTGCTCGATACGACCGAGCGCAAGTACCTGCTCGAGGCGATGAAGAGCGCCAACAACGTGAAGATACGAGCCGCCGAGCTGCTGGGCCTGTCGTTTCGATCATTTCGATACCGGTTGGCGAAGCACGGTCTCGGAGAACGAGATGCCGAGTGACGTTCGCGTTCGAACGCTGCTCGGGCTGAGTCTCGCCGCACCGCTCCTGTTTCTCTTTCGCGATGTGCTCAGCGGTGACGAAGCGCTCTATGCGAGAGATGTGTTTCACCAGTACTGGCCGCTGCGCACCCACGTCGTCGAGGCCCTCAGAGCCGGCCACCTCCCCCTGTGGGACGATGGGAGCCAGGGCGGTATGCCGCTGCTCGCCAACATTCACGCCGCCGCGCTGTACCCACCCAATTTCATCTACCAGCTGGTCTCCTTCGCCACCGGGTACGGCTGGTTGGTGGCCCTGCACGTGGTCGCGCTGGCCTGGGGCGTGTCCGCGCTCCTGAGCGCGAGCGGGCGGGCGAGCGTCGGAGCCGCGGTGGCCGCGTTGCTCTTCGCCGGCTCGGCCCCGGTGCTCGGGCTGACCGCGTTCGGGCCCAACCTGATGGGGCTGGCGTGGGTGCCGTGGTTCGCGCACGCGCTGGTGCGAACCACCGGCTCCCCGGTCGGCCGCTTCTCTCAGGGCGCGGTGCTGATCACCTTGCAGTGCCTGTGCGGTGACCCGATGTCGGTGCTCTTCTCGGCGCTGCTGGTCGCGGCCATCTTGGTTTGGTCGTCGCCGCAAGAGCGGCGCCAACGCGCGGTGCTGGGGCTGGCCGCTGCGGTGGTGGGAGTGCTGATCGCGGCGGTGCAGCTGTGGCCCGCGGCAGGCTTGCTGGCCCAGACCACCCGGGCCGCGGGAGGTGATCAGCTCGAGTGGTCGATGCACCCGATTCGGTTTCTCGAGCTGGTGCTGCCCAAGCTGTTCGGCAACCTCGACGGCGCTCCGGCCTTTTGGGGCAACTTCTTGTCTCTGGGTGAGCTGAAGACCCCGTACTCGCTTAGCGCCTACGTCGGCGCGGGCGCCTTTGCGCTGGCCTTGGTCGGCCTCGGCCAGAAGACCCGCGGCCTCGGGCTGACCCTGTTCGTGGTCGGCGGCGTGCTCGCGATGGGTGGGCAATTCATCGCTGGGCCGATGCTGGCCCACGTGCCGCCGTTCTCGCTCTTTCGCTACCCCGAGAAGTACCTCGCGCTGGCGGTGCTGGGCCTCTGCGTGCTGGCCGGCGATGGGCTCAACGCGCTGCTCGAGCGCCGCTTGACCCGCGGGCAGAGCGCCGGCCTGGTCGGCCTCGCGGCTGTGGCGGGGCTGGTCGGCGGCTCGCTGTCGGTGCTGGCCGCCCAGTGGGAGCCGTGGATGCGCGCGACCTGGCCCGGGCTGCCGGTGGAGATACCGACCGAGAGCTTTCGCACCGGCACCTACGGCTTCGCCGCGATCGTGCTGCTGCTGGCGATCGGAGGGCAGATCTCCCAGGCGACGCTGCGGGTGGGCGCGCTGAGCGTGCTGGTCGTCGGCGAGGCGCTCTGGGCCAACCAGGCGCTGATCTTCACCACCCCGGTCGAGCTGTTCACTGAGCGGCCGGCGGCGGTCGACGCGATGCTCAGGGGCGCTCCGCAGCGGCCGTTTCGCGTCTGGCGCGACAATGTGGCGATGGCCAAGATTCAGTTTCTCACCCAGACCCCCGAGCAGCGGGTGATGCAGCGCGCGTGGGAGCTGCTCACCCTCAAGAGCTCGTTGGCCACGGTGTTCGGGCTGGAGGAACTCTCGGGCAACTCACCGGTGATTCTCTCGAGGTGGGACGCGGCGATTCGCGCCCTGCGGGGCCAGCCCGGCGCGATGTTGATGCTCTACAACACCTGCTTCATCATCGCGCCGGTCGCCGAGGGCGAGCGGGTGTTCGCCCCGATGCCCGCGGGTGCAGGCGTGCGACAAGTCGACTGCCTCCCCAGGCTGTTTTCGGTCGCTCAGACCGTGGCGGTGCCCCACCTCCAGGCGGCGCTCGCCCACCTCAGCGACCCGCAGTTTCCGGTGCGCACCACCGCCGTGGTCGAGCAGGGCCGGAGCACCGACACCCTCGACCCGGTCGAGGTGAGCGAGGTCTCTGCGCGCAGCGGCTACCTCTCGGCACATGCCGTCGCCGGGCCCCGCGGTGGCTTCGTGGTGCTCGGTACCTCGTGGGCCAGGGGGTGGGTCGTTTCGATCGACGGGGTTGAAACTGAACCTCGGGTGGTCGACGCCGCCGTGATGGGCACTGAGCTCGCTCCGGGAGCGCACGAGGTGGTGTTCGAATTTCACGAGCCATTGCTGGCGCGCGCCGCGTTTCCCTCGGTGATCGGCGTGCTGATGCTCTGCGGCGCGTGGGTGGGCAGACGTAGGCTCAATCGGCACCCTTTGGTTTCTTGACGCGTGTCGCGGCCGAACTAAAAACGTCACCGCGTGACAAGATTTGTCGCTTTGCATGCGAATTGTTTTTCAAGTGACTGATCTGCTTTGCGCGAGTGCCGGGCACGCAAGATGCTGAAGGGGTTCTCAGCAGATTTCCAAAACCGCAGTTCACTAGGAGCAACACACATGATGATTCGCTTGCTGAAGAAAAAAGGCTTTACCCTGATTGAGCTCATGATCGTCGTCGCCATCATCGGCATTCTCGCCGCCATCGCGATTCCGAACTTCGTTCGCTTCCAAGCGCGCTCGAAGCAGAGCGAAGCGAAGACGAACCTCAAGGCGGTCTTTACCGCGCAGAAGTCGTACTACGGCGAGAAAGACAAGTACGAGACCGACGGTTCGACCATCGGTTGGGCGCCTGAGCAGGGCAATCGCTACATGTACGTCATCGGTGGCGGCAACACCTGGACGCGCCCCGGCACCACCACCGGCACGTACGGCATCGTCGGCGCTGACACGACCCGCATCACCTCGCCGATCGTGGCAGCCGCCACCGGCCTGCCGACAGGCTTCACCGCGGTCGGCGTGGTCGGCGACTGCCCCGCGTGTGAGTTCGGCGCGTCCGCCGCCAGCAACATCGACAGCGACACGGTGCAAGACGAGTGGTACCTCGGTTCGACCAACGCCTCGGCCGTCGGCGCCGGCGGCTCGTGCGGCACCTCGTCAGACAATGGCGTCGCTGGCGTGCCGTACAACCTGAAGAACGACGTCGCCTGCGATAACTGATCGTTGATGCAACGCAGGCTCCTGATTCAGGCTCCCATCGCGCTGTTGGCTCTGGTGACCTGTATTCTGCTCAGCCAACCCCCGAAGCGGCCCATCACGGGCGCGGCTTCGGGGGTCGTTGCGTTGAACCCCCAGCTCCTTCGCATCGTCTGGGCGGGGTATCGAGCGGCAGCGGCAGATTTCTATTGGGTTCGCACCGTCGAGCAGATCGGCGTCGCCAGCACCGCCGATGAGTACAGAGACGTCGGGGTGTGGGCCAACATCGCCACCGACCTCGACCCGAAGTTTCGCATCGTCTACCAGTTCGCCGGCGTCGCGATGCCGATCAACATTGGCCGCAACATCTGGGTGAACGGCGATGAATCGACCGCCATCTTGAAGAAGGGGCTCGTGGAGTTCCCCGACAACTTCAACCTGCAGTACCTGTTGGCCCACAACCTCATCTTCTACTCACATGACTACGCTACGGCCGGCGAACTGCTGCGCAAGATGTCTACTCGCCCCGGAGCGCCCCGCTTTCTGGGCCCCCTGGCCACGCGGGTGATGGCCCAGGGCGGAGAAATCGACGCCGCCATCGACTTCGCGCGCAGCGGCCTCGAGTCGGCCGAGAGCGACGACACCAAAGAGACCTTCAAGCACCGAATCAAGCAGCTCGAGACCGAGAGGGTGCTCCAGGAGGTCGACCGCGCCGTGGCCGCCTTCCGCGAGAAAGAGAACCGCCTGCCGACTGGTATCGCCGAGCTGCTCACGCAGGGCAGCCTCCAGAACATCCCCTCCGACCCATCGGGGGGGCAGCTGTACCTCGACCGCATCGGCCGCGCTCGCGGCACCTCCGAAGCCCGCCGGCTCGAGATCATCACCCCCGAGAGTAAGCAGCTCGAAGAGGAAGGAGCTGATAGGTGACGCTCGATGACTGAAGCCGACTTTCCGGTGCAGGCCGAGGGCCTGACCAAGACATACCGACTGGGTTTCTTTCTCAACAAGACCATCACTGCGCTCAACGGCCTCGACTTTCGGGTACCGCTGGGCTAGGTGTTCGGGCTGCTCGGCCCCAACGGCGCCGGCAAGTCGACCACCATCAAGCTGCTGCTCAACCTGGTCACGCCCTCGTCGGGGTCGGCGAAGCTGTTCGGCCAGTCGCCCACGCTGCACACCGTGCGACGCCGGCTCGGGTTCGTGCCCGAGAACCCCGCGCCGTACAACTACCTCACCGGCCGCGAGTTCATGAGCCTCTCGGGCAGCCTGGCCAACCTCACCCGCCACGAGGTCCATCAGCAGACCACGCGGCTGCTCGGCGAGGTCGATCTCACCCGCTCCGCCAACGTGCAGGTGCGGCGCTATTCCAAGGGCATGGTGCAGCGGCTGGTGTTGGCGCAGGCGCTGCTCG
>Ga0105048_10009836_pt1 | contig 15162 bp, 17 predicted proteins | sample MAT05_FD_78382 | JGI IMG/M metagenome (GOLD analysis project Ga0105048, IMG submission 78382) | Freshwater microbial communities from Lake Fryxell liftoff mats and glacier meltwater in Antarctica - MAT-05 | ecosystem: Environmental > Aquatic > Freshwater > Ice > Liftoff microbial mat | place... | reverse complement strand
TGCTGGCACGCGGCAGGCGGCGCATTGCCTTCGTTGGCGCCCAGCTGGATCCTCGCACGATGCAGCGCCTGGCGGGCTGGCGCGCAGCGCTGCAAAACGCCCAACTGCATGACCCACGGCTGGAATGGCTGAACCCCGCGCCTTCCTCCATGGCCTTGGGTGGCGAGATGCTGGCTCAGATTCTGCAGGCGCAGCCAGATGTCGATGCCATCTTTTTTTGCAACGATGACCTGGCGCAAGGTGCCCTGCTGGCCGCGCTGCGGCTAGGGGTGCCAGTGCCCACGCGGTTGGCCATTGCCGGTTTCAATGACCTGACCGGCAGCGACCAGATGCTGCCAGCGCTGACGACCGTGCACACCCCGCGCAGCGAGATCGGCAGTGCCGCAGCAGGCATGCTGGTAGCGCTGATGAACGGTGACGCCGTGGCCTCACCGTGTGTCGATCTGGGTTACCAGCTGCTGGTGCGCGCCAGCACCTGATGCAAAGTTAAGTATGAAATTAGCCTCTAGCCCTTTCTGTACAAGCGCTAATAGCTATGCTGACTGTAGTAGATTACAACCTGCCGCAGCCCTCAAGCCGAGCGTTTGAACAGCGCCAGCAGCGAACCGGCAATCACAAACAGGCTGCCAAAGGTGCGGTTCATGGCGCGGATGTGGGCGGGCTTTTTGAGCGCCCCAAGCACCCGCGAGGCCAGTGCGGTGTAGCCCGACATCACCACCATATCGGTGAAAGCCAGTGTGGCGCCAATGATCAGGTACTGCGGCAGCAGCGGCTCACCTGTGCTGATGAACTGCGGCACCACCGCCAGCAAAAACACCGTGCCCTTGGGGTTGACCACATTGATCATCCAGGCTTTCAAAATCAGCGTGCGCTGCGTCACCACCTCGCCCGAGTCCGACGCCGCAACCATCGGCCGCGCCGGGGCCCGCCACTGCTGGATGCCCAGCCACACCAGATAAGCCACACCAGCCCACTTGACCACGACAAACGCGGTGGCAGAGGTGGCCATCAGCGCGCCCAGACCTACGCCGACGATGGCCAACTGGGTCCAGATGCCCAGCACCAGGCCAAAAATGGTGACGTAGCCGTATTTGAAACCGTGATTAAGCCCGGCGCTCATCGAGGCAATCGCCCCCGGGCCAGGTGAAATGCTGATGGCCCAGGAGGCCGCAAAAAAGGTGAGCCAGGTTGAGAGTTCCATGGGGGGGAAGTCTAGCGGTTCTGGCGGACTCAGGGCGCCGTGGCATTCAGCGCAGCGGCATCAAGGAGGAGCCTGCAAGGCGGGGGACAGTCGCGGAGTTGAATGCCACGGCGTCCTGCGTCTCGCAGGCGAACTTAACTCTGCGCGTTTTGCAGCGCGGCAATGCGCTCTTCCAGCGGCGGGTGGGTTGAAAACAGTTTCCCCATACCACCGGCGATACCAAAGGCGGCCACACTCTTGGGCAACTCGCTGTGTTGCATGCCCCCCAAACGGGCCAACGCATTGATCATCGGTTGCTTGCGGCCCATCAACTGGGCAGCACCCGCGTCAGCGCGGAACTCACGGTGGCGGCTGAACCAGGCCACCACGATGGCAGCGGCGAACCCCAACACGATGTCGAGCACGATGGTGGTGACGTAATAGCCGATGCCAGGGCCGCTGCTTTGCTGGTCACCCTTGCGCAGGAAACCGTCCACCATCGAGCCGATCACCCGGCTCAGGAACACCACAAAGGTGTTCATCACACCCTGGATCAAGGTCATGGTGACCATGTCGCCGTTGGCCACGTGGGCAATCTCGTGGCCGATAACGGCCTCAATCTCTTCGTGCGTCATACCCTGCAGCAAGCCGGTGCTGACCGCCACCAGCGCCGAATTCTTGAAGGCACCGGTGGCAAATGCGTTGGGCGCGCCTTCAAAAATGCCCACCTCAGGCATGCCGATACCGGCGCGCTCAGACAGCTTGCGCACGGTTTCCACAATCCAGGCCTCGTCAGCGTTGGCGGGCTGGTTGATCACCCGCACACCCGAGGTCCACTTGGCCATCGGCTTGCTGATCAGCAGGGAGATGATGGCACCACCAAAACCCATCACCAGCGCAAAGCCCAGCAAGGAGCCCAGATTCAGGCCGTTGGGCGTCAGAAAGCGGTTCACCCCCAGCAAGCTGGCAACAATGCCCAGCACCGCGACCACAAGGACGTTGGTGAGAACAAAAAGAACAATGCGCTTCATGGTTTCCCTCTAAAGATTAAGCAGCTCAACAACAGATGCACCGTCAAGAGCGTCGAATGGTAAGGGCGCGCGCCGAAAGTTCAAACCAAACCAGCGCCAATTCCACACGACTTTTGGCTATATGGACGCCGCCACTGCCATCACCCGAGCGGGCCTGAAAACACCCGCATCAGCGTAAAACCCGGGCACGTCGTTCTCTGGCCACCAGTGCGGCACACCCAGCACCGGCAGATGGGCAAAGGGTTTGGCGGCAAACTTTTCTGCCGTCAGGTCGGCGGCGAGCCAGGCGTCCAGGTCCGCTATGCTGTCTGTAGCTGGAAACGCACGATAGACGTGGGCTGTGACCGCTTTTCTTGGGTAAACCAGTTTCTCCAGCAGCGCATGGCCAAACAGCACCAAAGACGACTCTGCCCAAAGCGGGCGCAGCGGGCCAAACACCTGGGGCCAGTCTTTGGCGGCCAAGGCTTCCCACAGTGCATCTGGCGCTCGTAGCAGGGCGGCGTTTTCGTCAAACACGGTGAGCGCATCGCGCGCCGGGCCGCGCACCGGGGCGATACCGCTGTGGGCGATTTGCGCCACATGCAAGTGGTTAAGACGGCGCTTGGTGTGCGGGAAGTTCAGCCACGCCAGTGCATTAAAAAAGTCATGCAAGCCCTCACGAGTAGGGCACCGAGCGCTATCAAAAATGTATTGCTCATAAGCCATGCCCGGCGGCAGGTCAGACTGCGGCACAAAGCGCACTGGCGGCTGGGCGGGCGCTGGCCAGAGCGTCTGGGCGACCTGGTTGAGTGCGTCTGGCTGCAACACGCCTGCCAGCACCTCATGCGCAGCAGGCTCGCCCACGGCGCGCCAAGATGCGAGCCAGGGCGCGTGCCAGTTGATGGCTGCGATCAAGACGGCTGCGGCGCAGCGATGTATTGCACCGTTCTGGGTTTCTCAGGCGGGGCCAACACAAACTGGCTGGGGAACTTCTTCAGCAACTTGGTAGAGGTCATGTTTTTGCCACGCAGTTTGGCATCCAGCAGCGCCTTGGCAACGGCGGCCAGCGGCTGCGGTTGCCCGCTTTGCAGCGCTGGCACGGCGGCCAGAATCGTCGCCACATCCAGCAGCGCCATTTGGTGGCTCACCGCCTCAACCGCCACTGGCGTCGGTACCGGGTTGCCTGCTGGCGGGCTGACAACTGGCTTTTTCTGCGGTGCGGTAGTTTTGGCGACGACCTTTTTCGCAGGCGTTTTGGCGGCCGCTGGCGTGGCTGCGGCAGCTTTGTCGGCAGATGCTCCGCTGCTGGCGGTTTTTCGGGGTGTCGTTTTGCGCGGTGTCTTGCGTGCGGGGGCGGCCAGGCTGGGCAGCGGCGCAGCATCTGATGCCGCCAGGTCTGGCCCGACCAAAATCACCCGGTCATAGGCGGGAATGGCTTCGCGGCCCATTTTGCTGCGCTCAGACACACACACCACGCGAATGCCGCGCTCGCGCAGGCGCACCACCAGCGGGGTGAAGTCGGCATCACCCGAGCCGATGACGATCAGCTTGGGTGCGGGCACCTGGCAGGCAAGCTCCATGGCGTCCACCGCCAGCGCCATGTCGGTGGTGTTTTTGGTCAGTGCCAGGTTGACGAACGGGCGCACCGCCCAGGCGCGCAGGGTGTCGGCCAGGGCTTTGAGGTTTTCCGCGCTGCCGTAGGCGCGGCGCACTGGCAGGCGACCTTCGGTTTCTTCCAGCACCCGAAAAGCCTCATCCACCCAGGCACCTGAATTCAGGTTGTCCGCATCAATCAGAAAAATGTTCATGGCGTTTCATTGTGTTGCTCGCGGGGCTGGAGCCACTGGGCGAAGCTCAGCCCACCAGCCGCCAGGCCAGGGCCTCACCGCTGGCCAGCGGCTTGAGCTCAGCCTGGCCGAAGATGTAGCTGGCAGGCGGCGTCCAGCTTTCGCGCTTGAGCGTGATGCTGCCGGTATTGCGTGGCAAGCCGTAGAAGTCAGCGCCAAAGAAGCTGGCAAAGGCTTCCAGCTTGTCCAATGCGTCCACCGAGTCAAAGGCCTGCGCATACAACTCCATGGCGGCGTGGGCGGTGTAACAGCCGGCGCAACCCGAGGCGTGTTCCTTCAGGTGCACCGCGTGCGGCGCGCTGTCGGTGCCGAGGAAAAACTTCGCATCACCACTGGTCGCCGCAGCCAGCAGGGCTTGGCGATGGGTTTCGCGTTTGAGCACCGGCAGGCAGTAGTAATGCGGGCGGATGCCGCCGGTAAAGATAGCGTTGCGGTTGTACAGCAGGTGGTGCGCAGTAAGCGTGGCCGCCTGAAAACGGGCATCAGCCGCCTGCACGTACTGCGCTGCCTCAAGCGTGGTGATGTGCTCCATGACGATTTTGAGCTCGGGAAAGTCGCGGCGCAGGGGAATGAGCTGGGTGTCGATGAACATCGCTTCGCGGTCAAACAGGTCGATATCGGGCGAGGTCACCTCGCCATGCACCAGCAGCGGCAAGCCCACGCGCTGCATGGCTTCCAGCGTGGGGTAGGTTTTGCGCATGTCGGTCACACCGGCGTCGCTGTTGGTGGTGGCGCCCGCCGGATACAGCTTGAGAGCAACCACACCTGCCTCTTTGGCGCGGACGATCTCATCGGCAGGCAGGTTGTCGGTGAGGTACAGCGTCATCAGCGGCTCAAAATGCAGGCCAGCGGGCACTGCGGCCATGATGCGTTCGCGGTAAGCCAGTGCCTGCGCGGCGGTGGTCACCGGTGGGCGCAAATTGGGCATGATGATGGCGCGGGCAAACTGGGCTGCAGTGTGCGGCACCACGGTGGCCAGCGCGTTACCGTCGCGCACATGCAGGTGCCAGTCGTCCGGGCGGGTGAGGGTCAGGGTCTGTTGGGGGGTTGGCGTAGATGTCATGGGCCGTATTGTCCCCAAAAGACGGATCAGCCGGGTGGTGCCTGGCGCTGCAGGGCCACGCGAATGCGGGCAATGGTGTCTTCGACCGGAGCTGTGGCTGCCACATCCAGCCCCAGCTTGCGGGCAATATCATTCACCCGGACGGCGTTGAGCGGGATGCCACCTGCGTCAATGGCGGCTATCAACGCCCGCGCGCGCTGGTAATCGGTGGGCGGCGTCTTGGTGCCAGACAAGACCGCTTTGAGCCGGTGCAGCAGCTTGGCGCCTGGCATTCAGACACCCACCAGCGCGCCGTAGGCCTTGCGCGTTTGCGCTGCCACCGAGCGCAGCACCTGGGCATGCGGGCTTTTGTGGCGCGCCAGCAGCCGGGCAGAGGCGACCATTTTGGAGCGGCAAAACCAGTGGCAGGTGTGCTGCATCAAAAATAGCTCGGCCATCATGGTGAACGCCTTTTCTTTGGGGGTGGTGGCGTCCCCCGCGCTGGCCGCCTGGGCGATGCCATGGGCATGCACATTGAGCACCTTGCGCGCATCAAAGGTGTAGCCCGGCAACCACTTGGTGGTGTGCGGCAAGGCAAACGGCAGCTTGCTGATGCGCGCTTGTGGCTCGGTCACTTTGGAAAACGCCAGCGCAAAGGCGTTGAACTGCAGCACCAGTTCGGTCTCGGCGGTTTTCAGCATGCTCCAGATGGCGTCCTGGCGCTCTTTGTCACTCTCACCCAGGGCGCGCAGATAACCCTGAATCAGGTTTTCCATCAGCTTTTCGATCTGGTACCTGGCCAGAAACGAGCCCAGCAGTGCAATGCGCACCTTCTGGTCGCGCTGGGTGAACGAGTGCAAGCTCCAGCCGATGATGAAAACAGAAATAAAAATATCCATAAATAAGTCTTCTAGCCCTTTTCCTGCATGCGCTTGTTGCTATTTAATCAATAGTTTCTGAAATGCACTATTCACCCTTGGGTGCCCATGCCAAAATAAACCATGACCGAACCCGCTGCCCCCGCTGACGCTGCCGTCTCGCTGGACAATTCTCCAGAGCTGGCCATGCCAGCGCTGCACCGTGCGGTGATTGGCCCGATCGGGCATGATTATTACCTTCCCATCTTCAGCCGGTTTGAAGCCTCCGGAGAAGCCACTATGTCGTGGAACTGGTCGGCCTGCCTGTTCAACCTGAACTGGCTTTTTTTCAGGGGCCTGTGGGGGGTGGCGCTGGTGTTTGCTGTTGTCTTGACGGGCATGGCGCTGCTGCTACTTGGCCTGGACCAGCCGGGGTTTGACTGGCCACCCGAGGTGCGGTATGGCTTGGTCGCCACTTGCCTGAGCCTCGGCCCTCTGGTACTCGGCGCCTGGGGAAACGCCCTGTTTTTCAATCACGGCCACAAAGCAATGATGGCCACCATTGAGGCCAACCCAACCCTGGAACTGGCCTGCACACAGCTGCGCCAGCGCGCCGCTTCGCGCGGGCGGCTCATCCGCATCCTGATCGTCAATGGGCTGTTGCTGCTGGTTGCGGCGGCGCTGGCCTATTGGCTGCTGCCCGAGTCTGGGGCGTCAATTGGCACCCCGGCCGCTGAAACGACGACCATGGTTGTGGCTGCGCCTGCAATACCCGCCAGCCAGACGGCCAACGCGGTGGCGGAGATTGCCCCGGCGGCCAGTGAAGCCAGCGCTGGCGCCTCTGGGAGCGCTCCAGCCGCAGTAGCGTCCGATTCAGCCGTAGCTGAGCCCGCTGCTGCAACTTCATCAGCCACAGCGGTAGCTGCGCCTGAATCTGCGCCAGCACCTGAACCTGCAGCTTCGACGGCATCAGCGGCAGCGGTAGCACTACCGTCACCGGCTCCATCGGCGGTCTTAGCAGCACGGGCATCAAAAGCAGCACATGCAGCATTAAAGGCAGTTTCGGCAGCCTCCGCCGCTACAGCAGCCACAGTGCCCGTAGCTGCAGAACTTTCCGCCCGAGTCGGGCCAGCGCCAACGCCAGCACAGGCCAGCTCTGCGCCAGCCAACGGGCCATCCGTTCCCAAACTCAAGCCCCCAGCAATGGCTGCAACTGAGCGCTTCTTGGTCAACGCTGGCCTGTTCGCACAACCCGACAACGCGCGCAACACCCTGGCCAGGCTGCAGGCGGCTGGCTTGCCGGCCTTTTCCCAGGAACTGCAGACCCCCCAGGGGCCGCGCACCCGCGTGCGCGCCGGGCCGTTTGCCACGCGCGCGCAGGCAGAAGCCGCCGTGAAAAAAATTCAGGCCCTGAAACTGGATGCAGTACTTGCCAAGCCCTGAGCCAGGGGGTTAAATCTGTGTTGTCGCCCACGCACCGGAGCATTTGTTCATGACTTCACTTTCCGCCATCGCCCTCTCAGGCATGAACGCTGCCCAAACGCAACTACAAGCCTCGGCCCACAACGTGGCCAATATGAATACCGACAGGTTTACCCGCCAGCAAGTCACGCTCAAAGCGCAATCACAGGGCGGCGTATCGGCATCGGTCACCGCAGCCAGCACCCCCGGCAGCGCGCTGGAAACCGATGTGGTGGCCCAACTTCAGGCGAAAAACGCTTTTCTCGCCAACCTGGCGGTCTTCAAAACCAGCGACAAAATGGCCGGAGCGCTGCTGGACATGCAGGCTTGAAGACTGAAAGGCTGTGGGGTGAACCAGGCTGCTGGGCCACTTGCCTGTGCGGCTGTCCTTTGGCCCTGTGGGCCTCCCCCTTGATGCCGCTGCGCCAACTGGCCCAACAGCCTGATTCTGAAAACGGTTTTGGGTTGCAAGGCGCTGAAACAGCCAAAGACTCAGGTGAGTGCGCTGTCATGGGTGGCGCAGCGGCATCAAGGAGGAGGCCCGCAGGGCCGGGGGACAGCCGCGTAGCTACCCATGGCAGTGCGCTCGCTCGCGCAAACCCAAAAACCTGACCTCTGAAACTCGGGCTTTCAAACGCTGACCAAGTCACCCAAATATTCAATTTCGATAGCTGTCAGCCCTCTACCTATATGGGCTAGAGGCCTGGACTCGGGGTTTTGCCAAAAAAGCTTATACCTATTCCGAACTCTGCTGCAGCGCCCACATTTGCGCATAACGTCCGTTGGCGGCCAGCAGCGCGGCGTGGGTGCCGCGCTCCAGGATGTGGCCGGCCTCCATCACCAGAATCTCATGCGCGTCCACCACTGTCGACAAACGGTGGGCGATGACCAAGGTGGTTTTGTTTTGAGCCACGCTTTGCAGCTCGGCCTGAATGGCGCGCTCATTGGCGCTGTCCAGCGCGCTGGTGGCTTCGTCAAAGATCAGAATCGGCGGGTTTTTCAGCAGCGTGCGGGCAATCGCCACGCGCTGCTTTTCACCGCCCGATAGCTTCAGACCGCGCTCGCCGACCATGGTGTCGTACCCCTTGGGCGTGGCGTTAATGAAGCTGTGAATGTGCGCGGCGCGGGCGGCACCTTCTACCTCGGCCCGACTGGCACCAGGGCGGCCATAGGCAATGTTGTATTCCACCGTGTCGTTGAACAACACCGTGTCTTGCGGCACGATGCCGATGGCGGCGCGCACGCTGGCCTGTGTGACCTGCTTGATGTCCTGCCCGGCAATCAAAATCTGGCCGCTTTGCACGTCGTAAAACCTGAAAAGCAGCCGCGCCAGCGTCGATTTGCCCGAGCCCGACGGCCCCACCACGGCCACGGTTTTGCCGGCCGGAATGTCAAAGCTGATGTCATGCAGGATCGGGCGCGCCGGTTCATAGGCAAACTGGACGTGCCTGAACGACACACTGGCGTTGCCCGCATTGGCCTTGAGCGCCGTGGCACTGACATCCTCCAGCGCCAAGGGCAGCGCGCCGGGCTGATCGGCAATCTCGCGTTCGCGCTCCATCAGGCCGAACATCTTTTCCAGGTCGGTCAGGCCCTGCTTGATCTCGCGGTACAGCACGCCCAGAAAACCCAGCGGAATATAGAGCTGGATCATGAAGGCGTTGACCATCACCAGGTCACCCAGCGTCATGCGGCCATCGACCACGCCCTGGGTGGCACGCCACAACATGGCCACCAGCCCGGCCGCAATGATGAGCTGCTGACCGGTGTTGAGCAGGCTCAGCGTGCTCTGGCTTTTCAGCGCAACCTTGCGGTAGCGCTCCAGGTTGTCGTCATAGCGCGTGGCCTCGAATTCTTCGTTGTTGAAGTATTTGACCGTCTCGTAGTTCAGCAGCGAGTCGATGGCGCGGCTGTGCGCGGTGGAGTCCAGCTCGTTCATCTGCTTTCTGAACTGGGTGCGCCACTCGGTGACCACAATGGTGAAGGTGATGTAGACCACCAGCGCGATGATGGTGATGCCGGCAAACCACACATCAAACTTGACGGCCAGGTAGCCCAGCACCAGCGCGACTTCAATCAGGGTTGGAAAAATGCTATACAAAGAATAGCTGATGAGCGAGTGCACAGCGCGGGTGCCGCGCTCTATGTCACGCGTCATGCCGCCGGTCTGGCGCTCCAGGTGAAAGCGCAGGCTTAGCGCGTGCAGATGGCGGAACACCTGCAAGCTGATGCTGCGCGACGCACCCTCGGTGGCTTTGGCAAAGATCAGCTCGCGCAACTCGGCAAACAGCGTGGTCGACAGCCGCAGCAACCCATAAGCCACCAACAGCCCCAGCGGCACTACCAGCAGCGCGGTGGCGTCGATGCCCGCCTTGGGGTTCATGGTGTCGATGAGTTCCTTGAGCAACACCGGCACGCCGACGTTGGCCACCTTGGCACCCACCATGAAGGCCAAGGCGGCCATGACCCGCCATTTGTACTGCCACAGGTAGGGAAACAGGCGCTGCAGAGTCGACCAGTCAGACCGCTCGGCATCTGGGGTGGTGGCATTGGGGGGCAAGGTACCGCTGGGCAGGGCAGAAGAGTGGCGGCGCATAAGGGCAATCTCGGGGGACAATCCGGGTCAATACATTAACCCAGGATTGTGCCCATGTCTGACCACCCCAGCACCCACGCGAGCGCAAAGCCATTGCCGAAGACAACTGCGCCCAAAGTGCAGCTGCCGATTGACGAAAAATTGGTGCTCAAAGTGATCCCGATGCCGCGCGACGTGAACGCCAACGGCGACATTTTTGGCGGCTGGGTTATGGCACAAGTCGACCTGGCTGGTGCGGTGATTGCCGCCCCTTATGCCAACGGGCGCATGGCCACCGTGGCGGTGAACGAGTTCATCTTCAAGCAGCCGGTGCGCGTGGGCGACATTCTGAGCTTTTACGGCAAGCTGGTGCGCATTGGCCGCACCTCGATCACGGTCAAGATCGAGGTCTATGCCGAGCACTTCCGCGCCCAAGGCAAGTACACCAAAGTGACCGAAGCCTTGCTGACCTATGTGGCAATTGACGAAGCTGGCCAGCCACGCCAAGTGCCACGCCCGGCCAGCTGAACTACGCTATCAAAAACAGTGCTGTTAGCCCAGGTTTTATAAGGTCTAGCGCCTTATTTTGTTCTTGATCTCTTAGACAAAGCCAAGCCGCTTGGCGGCCGACAACACCATCACCACATCGCTGGTGGCGTTGGTGAACGAGGTGTTGGGGACCAGCGCATCCAGCGCCTCGCTGTCGCGCCCGGCGTTGATCAGCTGCGCCACCTCGCCCGCCACCTGATGGAAGCGCTCGTGGTTGCTGACCAGCGCGGTGAAGCTGGCGCGCCCGCCCAGGCGCTGGCCATCGCCATAAATCCATTTGCCCAGGGCGCAACAGTCATCGCGCAACAGCGTGGCTGCATCCACCTTGTCACCGCTCTCCATGGCGTCACGCAGCTTGACCTTCCACTGCCGGTGGCTGTCGATGATAGCGTCCACATCGATGCCTTCCACCATGACGGAAGGCCTGGCACCAGGCAGCTGGAACTCTTCCACCTGAGCGGCCATGCGCACCGCGGTTCGGCTTAACACCGTGGATGAAGCGGCAGTTTCTTCCACCAGAGCGGCGTTGGCCTGCGTGTTGCGGTCCAGTTCATGCACCGCCTCGCCAATTTGGCCAATGCCTTGGCTTTGCTCGCGGGCGCCGTTTGTCGCCTCGCCAAGCAAGTTCTTGATGTTGGCCGCGTTGACCACAATCTCGTGCATGCGCTGACCGGCTTGGCGCACGATCTCCGAGCCCTTGGTCACCTCGTTGGTGCTGCTGGTGATGAGCGACTTGATCTCCTTGGCCGCTGCCGCACTGCGCCCGGCCAGGGCACGCACCTCAGAGGCCACCACCGCAAAGCCGCGCCCCTGCTCGCCAGCGCGAGCGGCTTCCACGGCAGCGTTGAGCGCCAGGATGTTGGTCTGGAACGCAATGCCATCAATGACACCAATGATGTCGCTGATTTTCTTGGACGGTGTCTGGATGCGCTCCATGGTCTGCGCCACATCGGCCATGACCGCGCCACCATGACCCGCCTTGCGGGCGTTTTCGGTGGCAATCTCCGAGGCCTTGCCGACCGACTCAGCAGTCATGGCCACCGTGGAATTGGTTTGCTCCAAAGCCGCTGACGATTCCTCCAAGGCTGCCGCCGCCGCCTCGGTGCGCGCTGACAAATCATGCATGCCCTGGGCAATTTCCAGGCTGGAATTCACCACTTCTTCGCTGGCCCGGTACACCTGGTCCACGGTGATGGCCAGAGACTGCTGCATGTTGCTCAACTCCTTCAGCATGCCGACTACTTCGTCCCGGCCCTGTCCCACAATCGGGTGGCAAAGGTCACCCATGGAAATACCGATGAGGTGACGCCGCAGCGAGGCCAGTCCGGTCTGCATGGCGCTGTAAAAACCCATGCAAAAGAACAGCGTCAACACCATGCACAGCGCGGTGGACACTAGCAACATCCAAATTTGGCCGCGCAGACCGTCAACGCGATCGACCAGCATGTTGTCAAGCACCATCAGATTTTTCTCGACTTGATTGAATTGGCCATCGATCAGGGCGTTGGCTGTTTTGACAAAGACCGCCGGGTCACCGGTCAAGGTGGTTGCACCTGGGGGCACCAGGGCTCTGACGTCCTTGGTGAAGGTCTCGGTGGCCAGCGCGGCCCCAAGGGTGAGCTGGCCACCGTACGCCCTGGACGCCTTCTGTACTTTTTCAAGCGCCTGACTGGCGCGCCCAGCGTTGTGCGCCATCACCGCCAGTTAACCACTCAGGCGCGCCTGGTCTGCCGGCAAGATAGCGCCCGCCTTGAGCGCGCTGCGCACCAGCCCCCGCACTTCATTGGTGTTTTGAATGATTTCTGGGGCCTGAACCATCACCGCGTTGATCAGGTAGTAGCTGGCCATCTCAGGGTCCAGCGCCAGACCTGAGCCATCGGTGACATCATCGAGCAAGTTGGCCCGGGACCGTGACACGCCAATCATGCCCTGGTAGACCAGTTCGGGATCTGCCTTGGCGCCCGGTGCAGGCTGAACGCCTTGCGCCTTGCTCACCGCATCAAGCAACTCCTTGAACCCCTTGTCGGTGCCCAGAATCTGACCGTACTCGGCGTTCATACCCTTGAGTTTTTCTAGGGCTGCATCAAATGCCTGACGCGCTTGCGGCAACTGCTCGGGTTCTTCACCGAACGCGACATTGCGTGCCTGCTGACGCCACTTGCCCCCCAGGTCAATGCAGGATAGATTGCATTGGCGTAGCGGACACCGGCCAGCTCTTGGCGCGCCACATCAATGTCAGCCAGTTCCTTGCCCACCGCCGACCACAGAAGCCAGATGATGGGAATGAGGAAGCCCAGAGACATCAGGGCCATCTTGCCCGGAAAGCGCAACTGGCGAATCAGGCCGGCAGCTGGGCGCCAAAGCGGCAAAGCGGCAAAGACACCATTGCATTTAATATTTTTTTCATCTGGTCACCTCAAAAGGCACCTTCAAAAGGCGGCTTTAGTATGCCACTTTGCCCCTGCGCTCAAGGGAAAAATATCGAGCTCAGGACACGATGTACGCTGCCGAACCGGTCGACATTAGCCGCCCGTCAGCGCCCAAAAACTCCATGCGCGTGGAGGCCACGCGTGAGCCCAGGCGCATCACCTCGGCGCGCAGTTCAAACCACTCGCCAATGCCCGGGCGCAGGTAGTCCACGCGCAGGTCAATGGTGCCGAGCTTGGAAAAGCGCTGCAGGCGCTGCAGCACTGGCTCGTCCATATGGCGCGCGCCAATCGCCGCCAGCACCGCCAGCCCGCCCATGGCGTCCAGCCCAGCGCTGATGACGCCGCCATGGATGCGGTTGTAGGCGTAGTGACCGACCAGTTCGTTGCGCATGTCGATGCGTGCGGTGACGCGCTCTGGCAGCACGCTGGTGACTTTCAAGCCGAGCATCTGATTGAAGACAATCATTTCTTCAAATACTTTTTTGATCCCGACAATGAACTCGTCTTCAAAAATGATGGCCTGGGTGGGTTCGATACGGTGTGTCATGCTCAGGGCGCCGCTTTTCTCTTACCCGACGCAAGGTCGGGCGCATTCAAGCGGAAAGTTTTTTTGATGAGATTCATGGCTGCCGGGCTGTCCCACTCCCGCGCGCCAGAAATTTTGTCCAACACACGGCCATTGGCGTCCACCAGGACCGTCAGCGGGAGCTTGTCCGCTCCCAACATATGCTCCATGATCAAGTCGTGGTCAATGTAGTGGTTCATGGTGGCGCGGCTTTTCTGCAGAAACCCCTTGGCCGCGCTCGGGTAGTCGTCGGTGGAGATGCCAATCACGTTGACCTGCATCCCCAAATCACTCCAGGCCAGACGCTCCAGAGACCCCATCTCCTGGATACAAGGCGGGCACCAACTGGCCCAGACGTTGATGATGAGAGGTTTGCCCCGAAAGGCTGCAAGCTTTTGATCGGGCCCATTGAGCCCTTTCAAAGTCGCCTCGCGCAACATGCTACCCACCTCGACTTCGCCCGGCGTTTTGGCGGAGGCACACAGCGCAAACGTCAGGCCCAGAACAAGGCCTGTCAAAACACGTTTCAGGGTCGACATGTGGACCTGACTCAACGGCAATACGCTATACAAAAAATAGCTGTTAGTGCCCATATAACAAGGGCTTATGGCCATTTTCTTAAATTCTTGCAAAGTCCGCCAGCCATGGCGCTGGTGAACGAATTTTTCTTGTCGACACGGTTGAAGGTGATGGTCATGACCCGCTCGGCGGTGTCAATGAGTAGGTCGGTCATGCTGGGGTTCCTCTTTAGATGGCTTTTGATTCTGTCATACGGGCGTGGCGCGGGTGGGGCTGACCCGCGATACAGGCCCTTGGGGCGACTTCCTCATGCTGGCGTACCAGAAATTATCGTCAGCCGCCCCAAGGGCCTATCTCGCTGGCGGTGTTGGCCGAACACTGGGCTCGCTTCGGTCAGACCGTCTGCCATTCACAGATCAGGCCCGAAGCAATTTGTTATTCAAACTCTGCGCCCGTCAAACTCATCGGCGCGGTAGCTGGTTGGGGCGGCGCCCGATTTTTCTGGTACCCCAGCATGAGGGGGACGCCCCAACCGGCTACCGCGCGGCGACGTGCCAACAACGCCTGAGATGAACGGCTGTTGCGGCCAGCGCCGCCTTCAGCTCACTATAGTCAAACCCGCTCAAAAATCCCAGCCGCGCCCTGCCCCATGCCGATGCACATGCTGACCATGCCGTACTTGAGCTGCTTGCGCTGCAAGGCGTGGATGACGGTGGCGGCGCGAATCGCCCCGGTGGCGCCCAACGGGTGGCCCAGCGCAATGGCGCCGCCCATCGGGTTGACCTTGGCTGGGTCCAGCCCCAATGTGTTGACCACCGCCAAAGACTGCGCGGCAAACGCTTCGTTGAGCTCGATCCAGTCGATGTCCGACACGCTCAGACCCGCATTGCGCAAGGCCACCGGAATCGCCTCAATCGGGCCAATGCCCATGAACTGCGGCGGCACACCTTTGGCGGCAAAGCTGACAAAACGCGCCAGCGGTGTCAACCCATACTGCTTGAGCGCTTTTTCGCTGACCAGGATCAGCGCACCGGCGCCGTCCGAGGTTTGCGAACTGTTGCCTGCGGTGACCGAGCCTCGTGCAGCAAATACTGTGCGCAGTTTGGCCAGACCTTCCAGCGAGGTGTC
>Ga0105048_10009834_pt1 | contig 15164 bp, 16 predicted proteins | sample MAT05_FD_78382 | JGI IMG/M metagenome (GOLD analysis project Ga0105048, IMG submission 78382) | Freshwater microbial communities from Lake Fryxell liftoff mats and glacier meltwater in Antarctica - MAT-05 | ecosystem: Environmental > Aquatic > Freshwater > Ice > Liftoff microbial mat | place... | reverse complement strand
GCGGACGGCTTCTACGAGTGGAAGGCGATGCCCGGCCGCAAGACGAAGCAGCCGATCTATATTCGGCTGAAGGGCGGGCCGTTGTTCGCGTTTGCCGGGTTGCATGTGCGCGGCAAGAACGACGTGGGCGACACCTGCGTCATCGTGACAATGGCCGCCAATGACGTGTTGTCGTCGATCCACGAGCGGATGCCGGTCATCCTTGATCCGGAGGCCGAGCAAGCGTGGCTCGACCCGAACCTTGACGATGCCCGCACGGCGCTGTCGTACTTGCGGCCAGTGCCCCCCGATCAGTTCGAGATGTACCCGGTGTCCTCGCGGGTGTCGTCGGCGCGCAACGAAGGGCCAGACCTGATCGAGCCGGACGAACCAGAGGCGACCGAAGCCGAGGAAGCTCAGTCCCTAAGCCTCTTCTGACCCGAGTTATCCATCACCAGGGGGGACGGCTACGGCTTCAGCCGACCCTCCCCGACGGATTCAGCCGTCTTTCCAAGAACCGCAGCACCGCCGCCTCGTCCGGGTTCAGGTCAGGGCGGGAGTCGGCGGTTGCCTCGGCCGCAAGTTGCTGCCCGAGTGCATCGGCAAGCGGCGCTTCCTGGTACGACGCGACGTAGGTGTCGATCACCTGGGGGTGGATGTAGCAGGACCGGCAGACAGCGGGCGTGTTGCCCAGATGTTGCGAGACGGTCTTGACCACCTGCGCGACGTTGCGTTTCGCCTCGGTCTCACTGGTGCAGGCGTCGAGCGCCTGCAACGCCACGGCACAGAGGACGGTGCCGGCCCAGGTGCGGAAATCTTTGGCGCTGAACTCCTGGCCGGTGATGGCGCGGAGGTAGGCGTTCACGTCGTCAGAGTCCACAGTGTGCCGCGCGCCTTCGCCATCGACGTACTGGAACAGCTCCTGACCGGGCAGATCTTGCAGGCGGCGCACCAGCCGCGCAAGTCGCCGGTCGCGCACCGAGACGGCGTGATCCTTGCCGCTCTTGCCCCGAAACTCGAAGCGCACTTCGGCACCGTTCACGTCCACATGACGGTTCCGCAGCGTCGTCAGCCCATACGACCGATTCTCGCGGGCGTACTCCTCGTTACCGACGCGGATCAGCGTCGCTTCCAACAGCCTTACGACGATGGCCAGCACCTTCTCACGCGGCAACCCTTGCCGTGCCAGGTCGGCGTCAACCTGGGCACGGATCGCCGGCAGTGCTGCCCCAAACGCGATCATTCGCTCGTACTTGGTTTCGTCGCGCGCGGCTCGCCAGCGGGCATGGTAGCGGTACTGCTTGCGCCCCTTCGCGTCGCGCCCAGTGGCCTGGATGTGGCCGCGCGGGTCCGTACTCATCCACACCTGCTCCCAGGCCGGCGGGATGACCAGCGCCGCAATGCGCTTCAGCGTGGCAGCATCCTTGACGGCGGTGCCGTCTGGTCGCACGTAGCGGAAGCCTTTGCCAACGCGCCGCCGGCGGATGCCTGGGCGGTCGTCGGAGACGTAGCGGAGGCCGGCGTCGCGGGCAGCCTGCTCGGGATCAACCGATGCGTCGCCGCCCGTCGGGACATCGGCAGTGCGACCGTTCGCGGCGCGCTCCACGTCGGCACGCCCGTCCGTATCCTGACGCTCGCGCGCCGCCCCAGTTGCCGGTGCCGCTACTGCCATGGTGGTCCGCCTCGTTGGTGCGCGTGTTGCCACGCCCGCCAACGCACGCGACGTGCCAGCCGCCATACCCGCGCCGCACATGCCATTGCGGCACCCTCTGTCGCCCGTTCGGCGGACTGTAAGGACTACAGTATACTCCCCTTACGTATGGCTGGACACCTTACAGGAGCGGACATCATGCAGGAGATCGTCTCGACAATCACCAGCAAGGGCCAGGTCACCATCCCAGTGGCCGTGCGCCGCCATCTCGGCGTGGGCGTCAACGACAAGGTCACGTTCGTGCTGGACGAGAACGGCGAAGTCAGGCTCCGTGTGCCCCACTATCCGACTATCGAGTCGCTACGCGGCATCGCCGGCTCGCTGGCAGCACCCCGGTCCTGGCAAGAGACCGAGGAGACTGCTCAGGATGAGCACGCCCAGGACGTGGCGTCATCGCTGTGAGCGCCACCTACATTGATACCGACGTGATCGTGCGACTCGTCACGGGCGACGATCTGGCGAAGCAGGCTGCCGCCGCACGGCTGTTTCAGGAGGTCGAGGACGGCAAGCTGACAGTGGCCGCGCCGTACACGGTGATCGCCGATGCGGTCTTCGTCCTCTGCTCCAGGAACCTCTACAACCTGCCCCGTCCAGTGGCAGCCGCTGCGCTCGCTCGGCTAGTCCGCATCCCCGGCTTTCACATCGAACGTCGCCGCACCGTGCTGGCGGCGTTGGATCTCTTCGAGACTCACCGGGTGGACTTTGGCGACTGTATGCTCATCGCCTCAATGCGGCAGGCCGGTGCCTCGGCCCTGTACTCGTATGACCGAGACTTTGACCGATTTGCCGGAATCGAGCGCCAGGAACCTGCCGCGTCTCCAGGGCACGACCAGGAGCCTGAGTCGTTGGCGACCGCGTGGGTCAGCGGGGGCGGCACCAGAGCTGGTACATCGAGGCGAACGTCAGCGGGTGGATAGCCTCGAACTGGTCCCAGCAGGCAAGGTCGCGGTCAGCGCCGGCCCACGGGAACTGCGCCCGGAACTGCGCCTGAACCTCCGGTGGCACCTCGAAGCCCAGGAACTGCAAGTCGAGCGTGTCCAGCGCCGCCGCCAGTTGCAGCGGGGTGAACCGGTGCTCCTGGACATGCATCGCAAGGTCGCGGAAGCCGCTCTCCGAGTAGAAGTCGCCGAAGCGCATCAGCGTGGCAACGGGATGCTCGGCCGGCAGCTCCATGATGCGCCGCCGGGCCGCCCTGATGCCCACGCTCGTCGTAGGGATCGCCTCGTCGGCGATCAGCGCCCGCGCCGCGACGATACTGGTCCGCGCACGCTCGCTGTACAGCGCAATCAGCATCAGGCCGTCCGGGCGCAACAGCCGGCGTAGCACCGCCCACCCCACCATCGGGTCGGCCAGGTGGTGCAGCACGCCGCCACACTCGATGTGCGCGAATTGACGGCCCAGCCCGTCGAGCGCCAGGATGTCCGCCTGGGCGAACGTGATGTTGCCGATGCCCCGCTCCTGGGCCATCCGCGCGCCGTACGCGAGGCTGGCGCGGCTCAGATCGACGGCCAGCACGTCGGCGTCCGGCAGCCGCAGCGCCACCTGGATCGGGTGCCGCCCCGTGCCAGCGCCGGCCACCAGCACCGGCAGCGGCGACGGCCACGCCGGCACCGGATCCCCGGGGCAGAGCCAGCGGAAGCGATCCGCCAGCGGCTCCCGGCCGTTTGCGCGGGCCGCCCGCCAGCGTGGATACGGGTTCTGCTCGTACATCGCGCGGACCAGCTGCGATGTGGCGTCGTCCAGCGGCGTGAGCAGCGGGAGGGCGTCCGCTATGTGCCGTTCCGTCAGCGGCTCAAGCACCTGCTCGCGCAGCACGGGCACGAACTCGGCGCTCCAACGCGAGATCGGGACCGTCGCCAGCCGCTCGGCCCCCGGCAGCAACCCGAGCCGTCCGTAGAGTGCCGCCGTCAGCAACGCATCTTCAGCGGCAGGTAGGTCGCTGGCAGGGTCAGCCAGGAGCGCGGCCAGTTCGGTCTGGAGGACCGCCAGCCGCGCCGTCTCGTCCGACTCGACGTGCCAGGCATACTCGACGAGGAACGCCGCGCCGGCCAGCGTGCAGCGGAACGAGCGCGGAAACTCCGTGCCCGAAGCCGGGGGGGCGAGCAGTGCAGATCGACGCAGCGCCGTCAACATGCGCTCGATCTCCGGCGCGCAGATGATGAGCCGTGGCAGTGCCGCCAGCACCGCCGAGTCGGTGAGCAGCGCAGCCGGCAACGTCGGATAGCCGGGGGAAGCCACGATGATGCGCGAGATGGGCGTGGCAAGTTGCTGGACATCAAACGTGTCGTCACGACACGCGGCCAGGAGCGCGGCTTGCCCCTGACCCGTCAGATGGGGCACAGGTGCCGTCTGGAGCAGGTCAACCAGCGCACGCAGCAGCGGCCGATAGTCTGGGTGGCGTTCCCAGCCTGCCGTAGCCGCCTGGAGCGCGGCGTCGGCGCGCCCGAGTGCGTGCAACTCGCGGGCGTAGTGTTCGTGGGCGGCCGGATCGTCGGGCGCGGCGTCCACGAGCCGCGCCAGGAGGTCGGCCGCTTCGGCGTGCTGGCCCTCGCCTTGCGCCAACGCCGCGAGGCTCCGCAGGGCCGTCACTTGCCGGGGGTCACGCTCCAGCGCGCGCCGAAAGTAGCCGGCGGCCCCGTCCGTGCGCCCCTGCTCCCGCAACGCCTCCCCGAGGTTCGCCAGCGCCGTGGGGTCGTCCGGGCGGGCGGCGAGCGCCTGCATAAAGCTGGCGGCGGCCTCGTCCGGCCGGCCCAGCGCGTGCAGCACGCTGCCCAGGTTCGTGTGGGCGTCGGCGTGTGCCGGCTCCAGCCGGATCACAACAGCATAGGCAGCAGCGGCCTCATCCAGACGGTCGGCCGCGCGCAAGGCGTTGCCCAGGTTGTACTGCGCGGCGACGTGCGACGGGCGCAGGGCGAGCGTTCGGCGGAGCGCCGCGATGCCGTCGTCTGACTGCTCAAGCAGCAGCAGGGCATTGCCCAGGTTGTAGTGGGCTTCAGCGTCGTCAGGGGCCAGCCCAGCGGCCTCGCGGTAGCTCGCGACGGCGTCCGTCGTTCGGCCCAGCGCCAGCAACGCGTTCCCCAGGTTCATGCGGAAAGCTGGTGCCGCCGGCCGCAACCGGATCGCCTGTTCAATGAGCGGTACGGCGGCATCGGCGCGTCCGATCTGGTAGGCCAGCACACCCAGCAGATGCAGTGCGTCTGCCTGCTGCGGGTCGGCCGCCAGCACCTGCCGGTACTGTTGCTCGGCCTCAGCGTACCGCCCGGCCTGATGGTGCCCGACGGCCGCCTGCAACAGCGCCATGACAGCCGCATCAGGAACGGCGGCCGGAGTCGGGCGGGAGTGAGGCTGCGGTGCGGTGCCGGTCACCTGGGCCGCGCCGGGTGCTGAACTGGTAGCAACTGGCCGCGTGCGACGGCCCTGTACGATCCGTGCTGGACGCCGCATCGACGTCTCTCCTCCGAGCCGGGCCAACATCTGGCGACCCACTCGGCGGAGACAACGAACCGGCACCCCGCAGCGGGACGGCTGCGGGGCCGAAGCGGGGCCGAAGCGAGGGTCCGGAACTACCGTGGGTAGCCCCGGCCCGGCAGCCTACACCGAGCGCATCGGCCGGCCGATCACGCCAGCCACACGGGCGGCGAACGTCTGGCTAGGCTGAGCGCGTCGGTACCCCGGCGATCAACGACTCGGCCTGAGCCAACACTGCATCAGCCGGCTGGTCCAGGTCCAGCGCGCGGCCGAACGGCTGCGGGATGTCCTGGTCGGTAGCCCAGTAGACTTCGATGCGGTTGCCCTCGGGGTCGAAGAAGTAGATGGCGAGCGCGATACCGTGCGTGATCTCCCGTTCGACCGTCACGCCTTCGGCTCGCAACAGGTGATGAAACGCTAACAACTCGTCCAGGCTGTCAACGTGCCACGAAATCTGCTGCACGACCTGGACATCGGCCGGTCCGGTCCGCCCGCGCATGATGACGAACTCGTGGTGCTCCTCCTGGGGGCGGGCGCTGAAGAAGACCATGCCACGGTTGAGATCTTCGTCAGTCACCGTCAGCCCGAGGACGCGGGTGTAAAACGCGCGCATCGTGTCAAGGTCGCGGACGAAGATGCCGGTGTGGCCGAGGCGTGTAACCCGAGGCATAGGAACCTCCCGCGCTATGGCTCGCGGCGGCGGTGCCCACGAGCCGACGATGGAACGGTCCCTCACCCCCTAGCCCCCTCTCCCACTTGTGGGAGAGGGGGCTAGGGGGTGAGGGACCGTGGGCCTGACGGTCCGGGGGTGAGGAGACTACGCCGACGCGTACTTCCCGCCGGTCTGTGGCGTCGGGCTGTCGTGCCCCTGCTCCTGCCGCTGGAGCCGGGTCTCGCGCGCCCATGTGCGCTTCAGATCGTCGCGCACGTTGAACGTCAGCCGGCCCATCCCTTCAACCTCCAACTCAACCGTGTCGCCGTCCATGAACGGGTTCAGGCCGCGATGGTTGGTGCCGGTCGCCAGGATGTCGCCGGCCTCCAGCGAGTGGATCGACGTGACCCACTCGATGCATTGGGCGATCTTGTGGCCCATGTCGTCGGTATTGAAGTTCTGCATCAACGTGCCGTTGTTCCAGAGCTTCACCTGCAAGTTTTCCGGGTTCGGCACGTCGTCTGCCGTCACGAGGTACGGGCCGATGGGTGCAAACGTCTCGCGTGACTTCATCTGGTAAAAGGCCGGCACGCCGCGCGCCGAACCATCAATGAAGTTCATGTAGCCGAACACGTAGTCAAAGGCGTCCGCCGCCTTGACGTTCGAGGCGCGCTTGCCGATGACCAGCGCCAGTTCGGCCTCGCCCTCAAAGATGCTGGCCGGGATGTCGGTCAGCATCATCGTGTCGCCGTTGCCGATGATGGCGTTGGGCGACTTCTGGAAGGCGTTGATCGGGGCGGGGGCGTCGCGGGTTCCGTCTTCCATGTAGTTGACAGCCATGCAGACGATGGTGAACGGCTTCGGCACCGGCGGCCGGATGCGGACGCTGCTGACCGGCACGCCCGTGCCCTGCTCGACGGCCGCTTCCAGCTTCGTGCGGTACGCGTCGAACCGCTCGATGAGTCCGTTCAGCAGGTCGTGCGGCCCGAGGTGCGGGATATCCTCGACCACGGCGGACACGTCCACGACGGCATCGCCCTTGAGCACGCCGAGCTTGAAGTCGTCGAAAAAGAGGAGCTTCACGGTTCCCTCCTGCACGCACGTCGCACGCCCGAGTGCCCGGCGTACGCCGATGATAGTCCGTTGGCCGCCTGCTCAACAGGCTCGACTGTTCGCTCGCTGACAAGGTGCCTGTCGCAGCGGCCACAAACGTTCGATGCGGCGGCGGAACCGGCGCATACTGTGGTGGGCCGCCCGACCGAACTCTGAGAGCGGCGCGGAGGTCTTGCCATGCGGGCGCGCATCATGGGCACGCGTACCAGCGCCGAATGGGTTGCCGAGTACGCTGCAGGACACACGCATCGGGTCAACCAAGCGTGCCATGCAGTCGGCATCCCGATGATTGCGGCGTCACTTCCGCTCTTTGTCGTCGCGCTGTTTGCAGGCGGCTTCTGGCGGGTGCCGGTCACACTGTTTACGGTGGGCTGGGGCTTCCAGTTCGTCGGCCACGCCTTCGAGGGGAAGCCGCCGGAGTTCATCAAAGACCCCCGCTTCCTGCTCGTCGGCCTACGCTGGTGGGTCGCCAAGCAACGGCGACGCATCTAGGCAACAACTGCTGATAGTTGCTCGTTCTGGCGCGCTACGGACGAGGCCTTGGCCCAGATCATGCGCGACAGAGCGATGGGTGCAGGTCTGCACAGTGCTGACTCATCTTCTGTCGTGGGAGCCTGAGCAGTTGCCTGCCGGCCGGCCGGTGACGGTCGCCTCGGTGGCAGGCACGCGGCGGGCACCTTCGAACACCACCCGCAGCAAGGAGCCGAGCAATGGCACGACAGCAGCAACAGCACCCAAAGCAGCCCATTGTTGACCGCCAGAGCAACAACCGGACGGACAGCGCAGAGGCCGGCACCGAGCGCACCGGCAGCGGCGTCGAAGTCGGGGATCGCGTGCGGGCGAAGACGACGGCCCGAACTGGCGAGGTGACGCACGTGGCGCACGACGGCGACCGCCAGAACCTGACCGTCGCGTATGACCACGAGCCGCAGGACGAATACCTGACCACGCCCGCACGGGATGGCGCGGACTTCCCCCGCGAGTTAGTGGAGCGGGTCGATGCGGACGGCGAGACCATCCGGGCAACCTGAGTTCTTCGGCCTGCCTATCAGGTGGGGCTTCTCCGAGCCGCAAGGAGACGGCACGTCTGTCACTTGGACAGCGTGCGGGTCTCCGGAAATACCGGCCGATCCCTTTGCGCCGACAGAGGCCAGATTTCAGCCAGAATACTCCTTGTGCGAGAGCCGCCCGCCGACCTGCCACACGCCACCATTCGTGCGTGCCTGCTTGATGCGTACGCCCTCGTCATCGCTGCCCTGACGTGCCTACCGCTGGGCCATGACACTGAACTCCCCGTCTCGCAGGGGCGTGCTCCTGTGCTGCGTTGGCCGGCGGTGTGTCACGCGCCCGCCATGCCATCACGCCGTTGTGTTGCTCTCCAGCGGCGTGCCCATGCCCAGCGCCAGCAGCATCTCGACCCCCCACTCGATGTGCTCGATCAGCACGTCGGCGTGCAATTCCAGCGTTAGGATCGTATCTGGCCGCACGTACCTGTTGAGCATTGCGAAGTCCGTGCTGCCCTGGCCCGGCGCGCGGTGGTCGCGCGCCGCCTGGGTGTCGTGGACGTGCATCCCCACCAGACGGTCGCCGTACCGCCGCAGGTACTCCTCGTGTTCCACGAAGCCGCAGTACTCCAGCTTCGCACCGTGCCCCGCATCGTGCCAGTAGCCGACCGGCAGCCCTTCGCAAGCATCCAGCACCGCGCCCATCTCGTCCAGGCTCGGGATCTCCTGGTAGCCGTCGCGCGCCTCAACGCCGAGCTTCACGCCGGTGCCGACAGCGTGCTCACCGAGCGCGCGGATGCTCAGGATGCCCGCTTCCAGGTGCGGCCCTTTGTTTGCCTCGCGCTCTCGCACGGCCTGCTCGACCAACTGCATGTGGGCCGGGCTGTTGCGGCCTTCGCGATTGATCAGGTCCACAATCTGGCGCTGCTTCGACCAGACGGACGTGGTGCCCAGGTGCACGACGATGCCGCGCGCGCCAAGCTCGGCGGCAGCGTCGATGGTGCGCTTCACGGTGTCCACAGCAAACTGGCGGTCGGTCTTGTTGGTGGAGGAGAGCCAGTCGCCCCAGCGCGCCCGATTGCCGCGCTCATCGACGGCGATGGGGCAGGGTGCGTGCAGGCTGGTAATCTCCATGTCGCGCTCGCGGGCCAGCGCGCCAAGTTCAGTCAGTTGGGCCGGGGTGTGCAAGGCGTACGCTTCGATACGGCGGAATCCGAGGCGGGCGTGCTCATCAAGCAGGTCAGCGGGACGGGATAGGCGCGTGCCGTTCCAGCACGTCGAGAGGCTAAAGCGGTGGCGCTCACTCATACGAGAAGTATACGCCCGCGCCGCGAACTCAACTCTACGCATTTGGTCAGCCGTATCAGCACATGGTTGCCGTGTGGCGGGCGCAACCGGCAGACGCTCACCCGCGTAAACGGGTAAGATTCGCCCGATCTATCTCATCGGTCGGCTGTCAGCATGGCAGGCCCACCGTCGCGCGGGCGCATGCGGTCCGCCAATGCAGGAGCATTCTGTTGAGCACGGGCTTTACCCTCTGGTTCACTGGCCTCTCCGGGGCTGGCAAATCGACCATCTCGCAGTTGGTCGAACAGCGGCTTCGCGAGCGTGGCCTGAAGGTCGAATTGCTCGACGGCGACGTGGTGCGTACCAATCTGTCGAAGGGTCTGGGGTTCTCGAAAGAGGACCGCGACGAGAACATCCGCCGGATCGGCTTCGTCTGCGAGCTCCTTAGCCGCAACGGCGTCGCCACCATCGCGGCGTTCATCTCGCCGTACCGCGCGATTCGCGACGAGGTACGCGGCAAGATCGCCAACTTCGTCGAGGTCTACGTCGAGTGTCCGCTCGACACGCTGATTGCGCGCGACGTGAAGGGCCTGTACAAGCGGGCGCTGGCCGGGGAAGTCAAGAACTTCACGGGCGTGTCTGACCCGTACGAAGTGCCTGTCAACCCCGAAGTGGTGGTGAGGACGAACGAACAGACCCCCGAACAGAGTGCCACAGCGGTCGTGAGGAAGCTTGAAGAATTAGGCTATCTCTCGTCGCCCAACGGCACGCACGGCTGAGGGAGGAGCACACACCGATGCCGCGCAACGTCCTGTTCTTGATGGTCGATTGCATGCGCGCGGATACCCTCTGGGACCGCGAGCGTTACCCGTACGTCCCGAATATCGACGCGCTGATGGCGCGCTCCACCAGCTTTACCGAGATGATTACGGCAGCGACGACGACCACGCCGTCCGTGGCGACGCTCCTGACCGGGCGGTACCCGGCTGAGCACGGCATTCGGTCGCTGCTGGGCTACAAGCTGCAGCCAGACGTGAAGACGCTGCCCGAGATCCTGCGTGAACACGGCTACCACACCGTCGCCGAGGTGACGGGGCCGCTCTTCCCGGTGACGGGCCTGGACCGCGGCTACGACGAGTACAACCGCCGCGAGCGCCACTGGTACCTGGATACTGCCTGGGGCGACAAGATCATCGCCACACTCTCCGGCAACCGGATGAAAGAGCCGTGGTTCATGTTCCTGCACCTGTGGGAGCTACACTGGCCGCGCAAGGCGAAGGGCCAGTTTGCCAGCCCCCGCTACGGAAAGCAGTTGTACCAGCGGTCCGTAGCCTACCTGGACAGCCAGTTGCCGCGCATCCTGAACGCGGTGGACCCTGAGAACACCGTCGTCGCGATGACCGGCGACCACGGCGAGGGCATCGCCGGGGCGATTGACGACCCGCGCCCGTGGGTGCAGTTTGCGGTGAGCGCAGGCTACAAGCTCACGAAGGGTCTGCCGGCGCAGACCAAGAAGCGCATCCTGTCACTCGGCAAGAAGGCCGTCTTGCAGGAGAAGAATCAGCAAGAAGTGGCGGGCCACGCGCAACTGTGCGTGTATGACTACCTGATTCGGGTGCCGTTCGTGGTCAGTGCGCCGGGCGTCGTGCCGGCCGGCACGACGGTGGATACTCAGGTCCGCCACATCGACATCGCGCCGACGATCCTGGACGCCGTGGGCATCGACCCGACGCCGTACGGGTTGCAGCCATCGCTGCTGCCGATGATGCGCGGCGACGACACGACAGACCGCCCGGCTGTCACCGAGGCGATGCAGACGATGCTGCACGATTCAGTGAACCGGCTGCTCGGGTTGCGGACGGGCAAGTACAAGTACATCTCCGCGCCGGACAACCCGTCCGTGGCGCAGGAGGTCTACGGCCTGGACGCCGACCCGCGCGAGAAGGTCAACCTGGCTCCGAGTCGGCCCGATCTAGTGGCCGACCTGAAGACGCAGTTGACGGACATCCAGAACCAGGCCACCTCGACGGCGATCCGCATGTCGGCCGAGGAAGAGGCGCTGATTAAGGGCCGGCTGGAGGCGCTGGGCTACGTCGAGTAGCCCGCGCTGCCGGCCCACGCGGCGCTGGATTTCGAGCGCAGCCAGCGCGCCAGCCGACAGATCACGGCCCCTTGAACAGCGTGTGGAAGCGGTCGGCGGCCTCGCGACTGCCGCTGACGGTCAGGCTGCCCTGCTGCTCCAACTCCTGCCACCTCGCGCGGCCGTAGACCATGCGCGCCAGCGACGCCGCGTCGGCCTCAAATGTGGCATCGGCGGTGGCCGCGCCGGGCGTCACAGTGAGCGAGCCGGGCATGAACACCATCTGCCAGACGGCTGTCGGCTCGCCGCGCACGACGATGGCGAACGTGCCGTCGCCGCCGGTCTTGTCGCGGTTCACGACGGCTGGCACATTCTGCCCTAGGAGCATCGGCAGTAGATGGCGGGCCGTCTCCTGGCCCAGCTCGTGCGTCCGGCCGAGCGACTGTGCCAGGTCCATGCGGTGAAAGGCAATCTCAGCCAGCCGCATGTCGATGAACCACGCACCGGTGCGCGGCCCGTGCGAGTGCGGCCCGACAATGTCCAGTTGCTCGGGCGTCAGGCTGCCGAACCAGTGATTGAAGTGGGCGTTGGTGTCGCGCAGCATCGTCAGGATGGCGCTCGTGTCCCAGCCCGCGATCTCGTTCATGCGGTTGGTCCGCTTCTCGCGTGACTCCGGCTCGACAGATTCGCCGCGCAGCCCCGGCTCGATGTTGCCAATGTACGATTCGACCTGCCGCGCGACGTGCGCCGCCAGCGTGCGCACCTTCCACGGCGGGCAGTTGGTCGGCTGCTCCCATTCGGCGGGGCTCAGCGCCGCCAATTCGGCCACGAAGGCGTCGCCCTCCTGCTGGTGCAGCCGCAGTCCGTCGCGTACGCGCGCAAGATCAGCCATCGTCATTCCCTCCCGAGCGGCCGAGTCGCCCGACTGCCGGCCTGTGGGAAGCGTAACCGAGGTGCCCGCCACTGCGCAGCCGATGTCTTCGGTGAAACAGTGTTCCGCCCCGACGGAGGGCCGCAGGAACGCGACGAATCGCGCTTCTGCATACCTGACTCCACACCATCCTGGCCTGTACATGTTCGTGTCATCCCGAAGAACGCACGCCCCACCGACGAACCGTGGACGATGCAGCATACGACTGGGCTCCCCCTCTCCCGCAAGCGGGAGAGGGGGTTGGGGGGTGAGGGCTGCAAGAGCTCTCATGTCGCCACTCTCGACTCGCCTGCTCACGCCACTCGCCACGCACGACGCCCTAGTGGTAGCCTCCGGTGAGACGCTCGCGTGGAGCAAATGAGGGGGACACGCATGGCTCGGATCACGGTTGATCTCGACCGCCAGCTCGGTCGCGTCGATCGCCGCATCTTCGGCGGCTTCATCGAGCATCCTGGGCGTTGCATCTACGGCGGCATCTTCGATGAAGGCTCGGCGCTCGCCGACGAGCGCGGCTTTCGCACCGTCGTGCTGGATGCCCTGCGCCCGCTCAAAATGCCTATGCTGCGCTGGCCCGGCGGCAACTTCGTGAGCGGCTAGCACTGGGTCGACGGCATCGGGCCGCGCGACGAGCGCCCCCGCAAGCTGGAACTGGCCTGGCTGTCGGAGGAGTCGAACCGCTTCGGCACCGACGAGTTCATCGAATACTGCTGCGAACTGGACGCCGACCCGTTCATCTGCATCAACATGGGCACCGGCACCATCGACGAGGCCCAGGCCTGGGTGGAGTACTGCAACGGCACATCCAACACCTACTGGGCCAACCTGCGGCGCAAAAACGGCCACGAGGAGCCGCACAACGTGCGCTACTGGGGCCTCGGCAACGAACTGTACGGCGGGTGGCAGCTTGGGCAGATGGCGGCCGAAGATTATGTCAAACGCGGCCGCGAGTACGCGAAGGTCATGAAGCTGACCGATCCGTCGATTGAGTTGATTAGCTGCGGGCAGAACGGCTGGGACGACTGGGACCGCGTGGTCATCGACGGACTGGCGCAGATCGTGGACTACCACAGCATCCACATCTACACCGGCCACGACGACTACTACCGCAACGTCTTCGAGCCACATCAGGCCGAGCGCGCGATTCGTGTCTGCTCCGCGTTCATCGAGCAGGCGCGCTACAACCTGCGCATCACCCGCCCCATCGGCATCGCCTACGACGAGTGGAACATCTGGTACCGCACGCGCACGCCCGAGGGTCGTAAGGGCGGCCTTGAAGAACAGTTCGACCTGTCAGATGCGCTAGCGGTGGCGACCTACCTCAACATCTTCATCCGCGAGTGTGAGCGCGTGCCGATTGCCAACCTGGCGCAGATGGTGAACGTCATCGCGCCGATCTTCACCCGCCCAGATGGCATATTCTTGCAAACGATCTACCACCCGCTCCGCCTCTACGCCGAGTACGCCCACGCTATCGCGCTGGACCCGCCGTCATCTGCGACACCCACACCCTGCCGTCCGATGCGGACGCCGGGCCACGGGCGCAACGGGTCGCGGACCTGGGGCCGTTCAAGCTGCTGGACGTGAGCGCGACCCGCGACGACTCCGGCAAGGCTGTGACGCTCGGCATTGTGAACCGCCACCGTGAGGACGCCATCACCACGACCATCAAGGTCGGCGGCAGCGCGCCGATCCTCTCGGCGACGGCCCACGAGGTGAACGGCGACGATCCGAAGGTGCTCAACTCGTTCGACCGCCCGGACGCCGTTGTGGTGCAGGATCGCCAACTCACGGCCAGCGGCACCACGGTCGAGATCACCCTGCCGGCCCATTCGGTGACGGTCGTGCGCCTCGCCCTCTGACCGCTACATCTCTAGATCGTCGAGCAGTAAGACGCGAAGCTCAGTCACCCGGCGCAATCGCCGGTCATTGGTGAGGAAGGCTTCGCATCCTTCGCGCAGAGCGACGGCAATCTGGAGCGCGTCTGGCAGACGCATGCCATGAGTTGCTCGCCGTCGGGCAGCTAACTCGGCTGCCGTCACGTCGATATCGACTGTACGAAAGCCCGTGCTACGAAGCAGCACCTGTCGAAAGCGCCGTTGGAGAAACACCTCACCTCGTATCATGGGCTGGACGAGCACTTCTCCGCGGCTGACGACGGATGTGATTCCGTTGAGACGCCCCGCAGTCATTTGGCGAACGATCTCCATCATGATCTCACCATAGTGAGGATGCGCCTCGACGAGATAGATCAGGGGAGCCGTATCAAACCCGAGCAATTTGACTCCATCGAGGGCGTCCGCGAGCCTCACGGTGCTCGTTCGTCCCACTCGTCCCGAAGCGAGTTGACGTACTCTTGTGCATCGACGCCCTCCCACAAGCCCTTCCCTAGTCCATGGAGTTCGGCAAGGCTATGCAGCGGGCCGTCCCCTGCCCGATCACTTTCGTTCGCAAGATCCTCGGCGATCATCGCGAGTAGTCGCAGGCGCTGGTCGTGAGGCAGATCCCGTACATGCTGTTCAAAAACCTGCGCGGCTTCGTTGGTCATGGTCTCACCTTCTGGAAAGCCTCGCACCAGGCCTGCTGTCAACCAAGTAAGCATCATGCTGCCGCCCGTAGAACCCTGGCCTGACTTCTGTGCCTATCACCCCGTCAACGTGTCGCGCATCCTACTGACACCATGGCCGCAGCACGGTCGTAGAGCACACGGCCTTCACGAAACGCTGGCTCTAGCACGGAACCGATCAGTTTGCCGCGTGCAGCAATCTCGGCTGGCGTCGTGACGATGATGTCCTTTGCGATAGGAAGGTCGCTAAGAAGTATCTCCTCAATTGGGCAGGGTAGGTCGGGTGTAGCGGGGAGTGGGCGAGCGAAGGCTGCGCGAAGTTGGGGAAGTGACGCCGGCAACGGGGTTGGCAGCGAGGGTTGATGGACGTAAGCTG
>Ga0105048_10009831_pt1 | contig 15169 bp, 12 predicted proteins | sample MAT05_FD_78382 | JGI IMG/M metagenome (GOLD analysis project Ga0105048, IMG submission 78382) | Freshwater microbial communities from Lake Fryxell liftoff mats and glacier meltwater in Antarctica - MAT-05 | ecosystem: Environmental > Aquatic > Freshwater > Ice > Liftoff microbial mat | place... | reverse complement strand
GCATGCGCACCCGCTACAACATCGACAGCTACCAGCAAACCTATTTTGTGATTGACAGCTTTCAGCAGCTGTTCGACATGACCGCACCGGACTTTACGCCGCTGTATGCGCAGTTGGAAGGTTTGAGTGAGCTTGACCCGGCTGCGCCGTAGCCCATAAGCCCCAAAGACTATCCTTGCATTTTGTCAACTCAAATGACAAAATGCAAGGATGAATCCCCCCGCTCACACAACGCCACTCGCCCGGCACTTGCTGGCCGCAGTCAAAGACCGTTTGTCTTACACGCCTGGCGTGGTGCTGTTGGGCCCCCGCCAGGTGGGCAAGACTACGCTGGCGCGCATGATTGCGCAGACCTACCAGCATGCGCTCATGCTGGATCTACAGTTGCCCGCCGACCGCGCCAAGCTGGCCAATGTGGACGTGTTTTTGCGCAACCACAGGCATCAGCTGGTAGTGCTGGACGAGGTGCAGTACATGCCAGAAATATTTGCGCAGTTACGCCCCGAAATCGACCAGGACCGGCGCGCGGGGCGCTTTTTGCTGCTGGGTTCTGCGTCTGGCAAGTTACTGGCGCAAAGCTCTGAATCCCTGGCAGGCCGGGTGGCATACCTTGAGCTAACGCCCCTGCTGGCGAGCGAACTCCAGAGTACGCCAGTGCAGCGTGCTACCAGCCGGGCAGGCGAAGAGGATGCGCTACTGGTATTGCAGGATTTATGGCTGCGCGGCGGCTTTCCTTTGAGCTACACCGCAGGCAAGATGGCCCAGTCATACACGTGGCGCAACGACTTTGTTCAAACTTTTTTAAACCGCGATCTGCGGGAGTTTGGCGTCAATATTCCTGCGGCAACGCTGTACCGCTTCTGGCGCATGCTGGCGCATTTGCATGGGCAGCAGCTCAATGCATCAGCCATTGCGCAATCCCTGGGCGTGGCGTCGCACAACACGGTGCAGGCTTACCTGGACATCCTGATCGACACCCTGATGGTGCGCAAGCTGGAGCCCCACTTTGTGAACATTGGCAAGCGCCTGGTCAAGTCGCCCAAAGTGTATGTGCGCGACAGTGGCCTGCTGCATAGCCTGCTCAACATTGCCGACCTCGACACGCTGATGGGGCACCCCAGCGCGGGCGCCTCGTGGGAGGGTTTTTGCGTTGAGCAAATCTGCAACCAGCTGCCCTTGGGCGCAACCGTGAGCTATTACCGCACGGCGGCAGGCACAGAGCTAGACCTGGTGGTGGAAACAGGCAGCAAAAAAATCGCGTTCGAAGTGAAGTTTTCTACCGCCCCCAAGCCGACCAAAGGCTTTTGGCAGGGGCTGGAGGACATCGGTGCAGACAAAGCCTACGTGGTCGCGCCAGTGCAACAGCGCTGGCGCATGGCCGACAACGTGGAGGTCATCGCCCCCATCGTCATCGCTGATCTTTGGTGACAGTCAGAGCAAACTTGCTTAAAAAGTCGCTTGCTGCGGTTGAATCGGAGCGGCGAGACCTCGTTATCCAGCCTTCAGGCACTGGCTGATTGCGTTATCGCGCGCTTATCCTCATTCAAGTGACGGATAAATCGCCCAAACAGCTTATTTCTTCAGTTTTCTCCTACAAAATGAGGAGGTAAATTTTTGTTACCTCGCCCACAATGCCCCAACTGATTGAATTACCTGCACACATGAACCGAAGCACCAAGGTGCTGCTGGTGATGGACGTGGTGGAATCGGTCAGGCTGATGGAGCAGGACGAAGATGATTTTGTACGGCGATGGCAGCAGCTGGTTCAACATGCAGAGCAAATTTTGCCGCTGCATGGCGGGCGCATTGTCAAAAGCCTGGGTGACGGGCTGATGCTGGAGTTTGCCAACGCCCATGGCTGCACGCAAGCGGCGTTTGCCATGCAGCATTTCAGCAGGCAAGCCAACAGCAGCTATGCCCCGCAGCAGCAACTGCACCTGCGCATGGGCGGGCATTTGGCTGAGTTTGTGACTGACAAGCACGATATTTACGGCACCGACGTCAACCTGACGGCGCGCTTTTGCACGCTCGCCGGGCCCGGCGAGATTGTGGTGACCGACGACCTGCGCGACTGCCTGACGGCCGAGCTGGACGCCGACATTGAAGACCTGGGCGACTGCCACCTCAAACATGTTGAAAACACCGTGCGCGCCTACCGTATAGGCCCGGCGGGGCATGCGAGCGTGATTGCATCCAGCACGCCTGAAAACACCGACTTCAGGCCGACGATTGCGGTGATCCCGTTTGAAGCGCGCAGCAACGAGCCGGAGCATTTTGTGATTGGCGAGCTGATTGCCGACGGCATCATTGCCCAGCTGTCACGCAGCCCGGACATCCGCGTGATCTCGCGCCTGTCCACCACCGCCTTCAGGGGGCGGGCAGCCAGCATCCCGGACGTCCAGTCGCGGCTGGATGCGTCTTTTGTACTGTCGGGCAGCTACGTTGCCAGCGGCGGCAAGATTTTGCTGATGGCAGAACTGGCCGACACCCGCAAGAATGAAGTGGTGTGGGCCGAGCGCGTGTCTGGCGATACCGGCGACCTGCTGCAAACCCAGAGCGAGTTGCTGAACGGTTTGGCTGCGGCCACCTGCCGCGCTTTGATTGATACCGAGGTCAAGGAGTCACTGATTCAACCTATGCCGCGGCTGGATAGTTGTGCGCTCCTGCTTGGCGGCATCTCCCATATGCACCGATCATCTGCGCAAGACTTTGAACGTAGTCGGCAAGTGCTTGAGGCTTTGCTGGAGCGTCACAACCGCACGGCAACGCCCCATGCATGGCTTGCCAAGTGGTACATCATGCGTGTTGTACGCGGCATGAGCGACAAACCTGCGCAAGACTCTCGTCGCGCGATTGAGCACACTGAACGCGCGCTCGACCTGGAACCCAAAAGCACGCTTGCACTGGCAATACAAGGCCATGCTTTCTGCCAACTCTCGGGCGATACGGCGGCTGCATTGAGAAATATTGATGAAGCCATAGAGCTCAACCCTAACGAATCACTGGCTTGGCTTTATAAAAGCGTATGGTCTTCTATGTGGGGATCGGCCACCAACGGTGTTGAAGAAGCGAAGATTGCGGGTGATCTTTCTCCAGTTGACCCTTTGAAGTACTACTTCGAAATGATTCTGGGCGCAGCCTACCTCATTGCGCGCGACTATACAGCTGCAATCGAAGCTTCACAACGCTCGCTGAAACTAAACTTAAGTCATCAGCCAACGATCCGCGTCCTTTTAAACGCTCAAGCTGAAGGCGGGCAAATGGATGACGCAAAAGTAACTTTGACGCGACTATTGCATGAGGTACCTGGCCTAACCGTTGCCAACTATTTGGGAATGGGAAGTGCCAATAGTGTTTCGCGACTGCGTTTTGCCGCTGTTCTTCGTAAAATGGGAATTCAGGAAAATTAAATTTTTAAATGACACAGGGAGTTAGTTATGTCGAATCTAAGCGGTGGTACTAGTGGTGGCACGAGTGGCGGTACTAGTGGTGGTACTAGTGGTGGTACGAGTGGTGGTACTAGTGGTGGTACTGGTCAGGAAACACCTTTGGTCGCCACTGCCCTGATTCAAAGTCGGGCGGCACTGGTTGGCCCGTTTCAAGGTGCCACCGTTCCGCTTTCGTTACCGGACCCACTCGATACCGCGGGCCGCTTAGCCAATTGGGCCGTAGGTTCGCGCTTGGCCGTGTGTGAACTGGAAATGCTTACTGGCTTGCACTTCAACGTCAGTCAAAGTAAGACGGAAATGAAGCTAGCCTATGTGGACGTAGATAAAAAGCTGCTAAAAAGTATGCCGCTTGCACACTTGATACGGCCAACTGAACATATCTTTAAGCAGCAATTGGGCCTTGTATACAACTATTCTGATCTACGTCAGGACCGTGCTGCCGAGATATTGGCGCAGGTTAACGGTGGAGGTGAATTTTGGTCATCGATCGTAGGGCTTACGGCACATCGCCACAAATACACAGTTGAGTTATTAGATTTGGCCTTCTCATTGGCCGTTCACGTAGAGATGCGGTTCAAGCATGCTTTCGCCTGCCCGCGCCCTATTGAGCTGTCTCCGCAAATTCAACCCATGATCCCGACGCCCGGACACGCGAGTTTTCCCAGCGGACATGCAACCGAGGCATTTATGGCGGCGACTGTATTGCAGACGCTCCTGCCAAACGGTTCCAGGTACAAAGAGCAGCTGGAGCGCTTCGCAGCCCGCTGTGCGGTGAACCGTACCGTAGCCGGCCTGCACTACCCGGTAGACAGCGCTGTCGGGCGGTTGTTGGGCACTGCTCTGGCCGAATTTTTTGTCGCGCGCTGCACGGGTGCGAAACTTCATGAGCGCGGATTTGACGGACGCAAGTTTCACGGCCCCAACGGACATGTCATCGATTTTGACCCGCGCGTGTCAATGTCAGACAACCAGAGCGGCTATTACCAGTTGCTGCCCGCTGCGGGTACGGTCCCAGCATCGCCAATACTTGCGTTTATGTGGGACAAGGCTGCCAAAGAGTGCCAACCACTTAAATAAGGCTGGCCATGACCTGGACTTCACTACCCAAAGGCAGCTTTTCCGGCATTGAATGGTCAAAGCCTGACGCCACCAACGGCTTTGATCCCTACCTGATCTGGGCAGAGGCTGATAATTTTGCAGGCTATGGGTTGAAGAAGACTCCCAAATGGCTTCCTGTTTTGATTGAACTCACTGCGGGCACCAGCATTGCCAGGCTACTTGCGGCGTCCTCTCCAGCATGGTTGCGTGTGCCCCTGGTTTACACCACGGTAGCTGCGCCCACAGGCCTTCGCTTTTGTACCGCACACATCAAACCGGCATTCTTCAAGCACATTCGGCCAGGTGGCAGCTTGCATGCATTGGTGCAACGGTTTGAACTGGGCTTGCCAGCGGGCCACCATGTTAAGGATCCCGCACCGGTTACGTCCACCGGTGGTGCGACACCGCCACTGCTCACCGGGAAGGTCATGGGCTTGATCGATGGTGGCCTGGCTTTTGCTAATGCAAACTTCTTGCGCAACGGCAAGGCTCGTACCCGCTACTTTTGGCTGCAGGACAGCAAAGGCGTCGGGCATGCACCTGCCTCCATGGGCTACGGGCACGAGCTGACAGCTTCCGACATCAACCAGGCGATGAAACACAACACATACAACGGGATGGTGGATGAGGGCGCCGTGTACACCCACTTCAAATTGCACGATCTGCAAAAAAGCGTCAACCATGGCACTCATGTGATGGATTTGGCCTGCGGCCCAAGGACCGTGCTGGCGCAAGTCGCAGGTGCCCCGCCGCATCCTGATGCACCACCCAGTTGGGCTTTGGCCGACGACGAGGCCAGCCGTTGTGACAGCGTCGCGGTGCAGTTAGATTGGGCGAACATTATTGATACCTCGGGTGGTTCAATGAATGTGAGCGTGTTGGACGGCTTGATGTACATCCTTTCTCGCTGCGCGCTCAATGCCAAGATAGCTGTCAACCTTAGCTGGGGCACATTGGCCGGACCCCATGACGGCAGCTCCGCACTGGAAGCTGCTATGGATCAACTGATTGACCTGAAAAGTGGCAAGCTGCAGATCGTCGTACCGGCGGGTAACAGCTATCAAAGCCGGACGCATGCCAACGCAACGCTATCAAAAGAGGAACACGTAACGCTTCACTGGCGTGCGCAACCTGATGACTCGACTCAGAGCTTTTTGGAGTTGTGGCTGCCGGAAGGTGCCCATGGTGTGACCGTGCAAATTAAGCCACCGGGGCGACCTGCCCTGCCACCTCTTGGCTGGGGCGAATCCAGAATGTGGACTGATGGCGGCGCGCACCCCCTGTGCGCATTGATTTACCCCGAGTCAGTCGCAATCGGCACACACGGCACTTGCGCACTGATTGCGTTGGCACCAAGCTTCAGTTTCGAGGAAGCTGCGCCTACAACACTTAGCGGTGTTTGGGAGGTGAAGATACTGAATAGCAGCGCCGCAACCGTGACGGTGGACGCGTATATCGAGCGGGACGACGTCGCCATAGGTCAAAACACGGGTGCGCGTCAGTCCTACTTTGAAGACGCGAACTATGACACCAGCGGCAACCCGGGTTCGTTTGTGGATCACCCGGACAACCCGACACCGATTCGTAGAAGCGGAAATTTCAACAGCACGTCAACCGGTCAGAGAACCGTGTCGGTCGGCGGTACCCGGATCACCGGCCCCATGTGGGCCAACTACTCGCCGCGCAAGCCTGACCCTGATGCCGCACGACCTGAGCGCCAAGGGGTGGTGAAAATACCGGCAACCCAGGCCTTCAGCGATGAAAACCCGGTGTTGCTTGGCCTGAAGGCGGCGGGTACCCGCAGCGGTGGTGTGGCGCGGCTGGTGGGCACCAGCGACGCAGCTCCGCAGGTGACGCGCAAGCTGTTCAATGCTCTCTAAAACGCCTTGGTGTCTTTTCAATAGCGCTCGGGCAACTTTTTAAGCAGCGTGATGCGTTTGGTGCTCATGATCAGGTGACCACCGCGCTCCAGATCTTTCAAAATACGGCTGATAGCCTCGCGCGATGCCCCTATGCGGCCTGCGATGTCCTGGTGGGTGATGGGCTCCAGAACATACGGCACCAGCAGGGCGGGCTCTGCTGGCTGGCCTGCTTTGGTTTTATAGCCTGAATGGTTTTGGTAGTGCGAGGCGTTCAGGTTTTCCTGCAGCACGCCTGCCAGCCTGCCGTACACGTCCAGCAAAGCCATGCTGCGTGCCACCTCGGTCGCGTCGCGTGCCCGGCGAATAACCTGCACTACCAGGTCAATGGCAAATTGCGGCTCGGCGGCCAGATGTTCGCTCACGTTGTAGCGCGTCAGCACTGCGCAGGTACACGGCTCCAGCGTCATGACTGACGCCGAGCGGGGCCCGCCGTCGAGCGACATTTCACCGAAATAATCACCCGCCTGAATCCTGCCGTAGATGATTTCGCGGCCACTGGTATTCATCGAAAACACCTTGACGCTGCCCTTGAGCAACACAAAAATGCTGTCGCCATCATCACCCTCGTTGATGAGGACTGACTTTTTCAGGTAGCTGCGAACCACGCCGCGCATGGCGAGCGTGCGCAACATGGGGGTCAGGTGGGCATACAGGTCGTCCAGGGAGGGGTTGTGCGGGTTTTGCGGCTTCATCGTGAGCCGTAATCTAGCACGTTGCGAGCGCCACCGCGCGCTACAAGGCGGCATCAATGCAATTGCGGGCTTGGCGTGGTACCTACGGGCGGTAACGTGGCAACGCGGTTGATCAGCTCACGCGCGCCTCTGGAACCAGTTTTGGTACACAAACTACGCACATGGCTGCGGACAGTAGACACCGCCACTTCAAGCTCCAGCGCGATGTCTGGCGTGCTCATGCTGCGGCACAGCAGGTTGAGTACCTGCTCTTCGGTGCGCGTCAGGCGGTGGCTGCGGGCAAAAAAGACAAACATGCCGGAATCGCAAACGGCACGGCGTTCAAAAAATAGCGCAATCTGCTCGCAGGCGGTGCCCGACTTGTGCTTGAGGGGTATGACAGACAGCATCAAGGTGATGCCACTGCCTGACAGCTTGACCAGGCTGCGGACACCACCACTGGCCTTGGTCAACGCAGCCTGCAGCAACTTGCCGTCGATGGGGGACAAGGTTTGCAACGCATCGTGACGCTCATACAGAACGCCGTCGCGCGCCATGTCGTCGCGGGCGGCGCGGTTGCTGTGTAAAACCCGCCCTTTCAGGCTGACGACCAGCATGCCGTGGGAGATTTCGTCAAACAGCAAATGCAGCCAGTCCTGTTCAACATCCACCGGCGCTTCAAGGGCGGATTGGGAGATAAGGTCCAGAAAACCGGCTTCCAGCATATTGCTCATGGTGTAACTGCTTGTTTGAAAAAGATAGACCAGCTTACGAAGTAAGCGTAAAACTAGCTAGTAATTACAGCAAGCCGTTTTTGTGAGAAATTCACATTTTTTGCCGACGAGTTACCTCCAAGTATTGTGGTTGGGTCGGCAATCAGGGCGGCAATTGAGTCGTTATTGCGCGAGCGTGGCGATCTCATTTCGCAACTGTAAATAGAAAATGACAAAGATCTTAAAGTGCAAAGCAATGGGTTCACAGCATGGCTAATGTTGCATCAACCAGCTGTGGCGCAAACGCCATCTGAACATGCGCTTTGCCGCGTATCAATCGGTTATCGGCATCCGGCAGAGTGGCTGTTGATGCCGGGAAAACAATATTGTCTGAATTGCTGTACCAGCAGGTAAACAGTGCATGCCGATCAGCAGGCATGCCGTGGTTCAACCCGGTTTGCCATTCTGAGGACAAGCGCATTTGCAGGCCGTTTTTGCCATGCCCAAAACGCGCCAGCCAGGTGCCGCCATGCGGCGTACCAATGGTGACAACATGGTGTACGCGTGCTTCGGCCTTCATGGTTTGCAGCCAGGCACGGGCTGCGAGGCCGCCCATGGAGTGGCACACCACCAATGGCGCGAGGCCAGTCGCCTCTGTCACTTTCTGCACGGCAGCATCAACGAATGGCGCGTAGTCGTCAATGGAACCAAACAGTGGCTCCAGATTCAAGGCCACAAACGCATGCCCTGTGCCCTGCAAACGCTTGAGCCAGGGGTTCCAGAAGCCACGGTTGCAGAAAAACCCGTGAATGAAAACCACGCCGCGTTTGCCCGGCGTGACTCCGCCTGCTGCAAGGTTGTCAGGGATGGCATTTGAGCGAAAGGGCTGGCGCCAGCAAAACACACGTGGGGCAACAAGGGACTCGCCCACCCAGGCACTGAACAATTCACCGGCAGTAGCTTGCGGTGCCGGGTCGGCCCGGTTCACAACGCGTAAAAAAACAAATTCAATCGCCAAAAAGGCGATGTAGCCAAACACGATCACGAAAAACCCGGTAACGGCCAGCACAGGCGAGTTGTGCCTGAAGTAAAACAGCCAGCCCAGGGCTGCTGCCAGCAAGGTCAAAGTGATGAGTTTTTGAAGTCGCGCCAGCATGCAAACACTTGAAAGAAACTACGCCAGCTTGACGGCCGTTTTGGTCAGCCTTGTCGCCAGGTCTTGCGCCAGTCGATTGACCACGCCATAAATCGACAGTTGAGGATTGGCGCCAATGCTGGTGGGGAACAATGAGCCGTCATGAATCGATAAATTCTCAATCTGCCAATGCACGCCGTCTGGCCGGGTCACACCCAGCTTTGAAGTAGCGGCCAGCCCACAGCCGCCCATGACGTGGGCGCTGACAACTTTGGTCAGCATCGGCTTGATGGGCAAGGCGTTGACGGCATCGCGTGCCTCGGTCCAGGTGGTGTAGGGCCGCGCCATTTCATGCAGTGGCAACACCCTGGCAGCACCTGCGGCAAACTGGATTTCCATCATCGACAGCAGGGCGCGGCGCGCGCCGTCCATCACGTAATCGGTCAAGGGGTAATCCAGCACGGGCGAGTCGTCGCTGCGCAATTTGACCTTGCCGCCCTGGGACTGGTCATGAAAGCCGTCGCGCATCAACGCCAGCAGCGTGTGCATGTGCGGAAAAGCCTTGAGCAAATCATGCTGGGTTTGCCCCATGCCCGGCACGGTGGAGGCAAAAATGACCGGGTGCAGCGGTGGCGCTTCAAGCTTGTAGCCAATAGGCCCGTCAATCGCCTGGGTGTCGAGGAAGTGATCGGTGTAAATGGTTTGCGGGGCGCCTTGCCAGGCTTCGACTTTTTGCTCAAACACGCCGGACGACATGAACACCGGGTGCAAAAAAGTACGTTTACCGAGGTTGCCGTGTGGGTCAGGTGCGCCAGAGCGCAGCAACAGCGCCGGGGAGTTGATGGCCCCGCCTGCCAGCACATAGTGGTTAGCTATAATTTTAGTAGCTGATTGCGCCCGTATTTGTTGATCTTGAGCCGTATTTGATGCCCCAACAGAGCAAAACAGAGCAGAAATACGCCCGTTTGCGAGCTCAAACCGCTCAGCCCGCGTCTCCACCAGCATTTGCGCGCCTTTGTCGAGCGCAGCGGGGATTGTGGTGACCAGCATCGACTGCTTGGCATTTGTCGGGCAACCCATGCCGCAGGAGCCCAGGTTCCAGCAGCCTTTGACATTGCGGGCTATCACTTGCGCGGGTATGCCCAGTTTGGCTGCGCCACGCCGGAGCAAGTCGTTGTTTTCATTCGGCTGAGTGAGCCAGGGGCTGATGTTCAAACGGCGTTCGGCCTGCTCAAAGTACGGCGACAACGCATCTGTGGTGAAGTCCTTCAAGCCGAATTTGTCTTGCCAGAACGCCAGCGTGGCGGAGGGTGTGCGAAACGATGACGTCCAGTTCACGGTGGTCGAGCCACCTACGCAGCGCCCCTGCAGGATATTGATGGCCTTGTCTTCGGTCTTGCGGGCGGCGCTTTCCTGGTAAAGCTGCGGGTAGGCTTCAGACTCTTTCTGGTTGAAGTCACTGCTACTTTTCAGGGGGCCTTCTTCGATGATGACGACTTTCAAACCCGCTTTGGTGAGTAGCTCGGCCGTGATGCCTGCGCCTGCGCCACTGCCTATGATGGCGACGTCGCAGGTGATGCGATCTGGCGGCGGTGCGAACGGGCCGCCCATGACTTTCCAGCCGCGGTTCAGGCCATCTTTGATCGGGTCTTGGAGTTTGCTCATGGTTTGACGTGTCTTAAATCACCAGTGGTCCGGGGTAGCCGAGCATCAACCAGGTGATGGGGTCAGAAAAATAAGCGCCTGCTGTGATGTCATGCAATGCTGCATAGGCCTGCTGACGCACTGCCAGGCTGGAAAAGCGCATGCCCTGCAAGGCTGCCTGCACATCGGCTGCGCTGGCGCTGGCCCAAGGGGTGCCCAATCCAGCCAGCGCCCGCCGGCCAGCGCCTGAGGCCAAAATTGACAGCAATTGCGACAGTTCGGCTTGCGCGTGAGGGGGCAGCCCGCTGATCAACACATCAATCCGGTCGAGTAGCGCGATCAACGCCACGTCTTTCGCAGCAGCTTGGTCGGGTAAGGTTTTGTCAAGTACACCCAAAGAAATGGCGCGGAAAACCTCACGGCCTGCGGGCGTTAAAGTGCCACGCTCCAGCCCCGGCTGAATCAACGCCGCCGTACCGCCGATCACGGCCAGCAGGGCTGCGGATGTTGCACCCAGTTTAAGCAGAGTTCTTCTTTGCATGGTTCGGAGTTTCGCATGCCGGGTGGCGTTTCAATAGAGCGGGGTTACTAGATAATCTCGGGGTAAACATGAATTTCACATCGACATGAACGCATCGGCAGACCATATTCACAACTCGCTTGAAGCCGTCGCCCGGTTCAGAGAACTGCGCGCAGGCAATGCGCCCTTGTCTGCGGCGAATGCTGCAATCAAGCGCTTTCAGGCGCAGCGTTTTGAAGCCACCTACCCCGACCTGTTGCGAAGCCCGCGCTACCAGACAGCCGCGCGTTTTTTTCTGTACGAGCTGTACGGCGACAAAGACTATGCCGAACGTGATCAGCAGTTTGCGCGCATTGCCAGCACGATTGCCAGGCTGTTCCCGCAGTCGGTAGTTAACACTGCTGCCGCGCTGGCAGAGGTGCATGCCCTGACAGAGCGGCTGGATGATGCGATGGCGCATGCCTGTCTGGCGTTACAGCCAGCAAGTTGCAGCAATGACGGCGAGATTGACGCGGCAGGCTACCTTGCCTGCTGGCGGCAGGTAGCCGACCCTGCTGCACGCCAGCAGCAACTTGAAGTGGTGCTGGCGCTGGGCCAGTCGCTGGACAGCTTGACGCGTAAACCAGGCCTGCGAATGCTGCTGAAAATGATGCGTGGGCCTGCGTCTGCTGCGGGATTGGCGTCACTTCAAATATTTCTGGAAGCCGGGTTTGATGCTTTTCAGACCATGCACGGGGCTGACGAATTTTTAAAGCTGATTGCCTCGCGCGAGACAGACTGGATTCAGCGGCTGTTTGAAGAAGATGCTGTCGCTTGCGAGACCAAATTGACTGCATTGCTGGCTGGCAGCGCTTTAAATTGAACGCCTACTAGGACAAGCCCCATACGACTTTCACTCTGACTCTTTCACAATCCGGGCAGGAGATTGATATGAACAAACATTGGTTAGCCAGTTACCCCGAAGGCGTTGCCCACGACATTGATACCGAGCAGTTTTTATCGCTCAATCAATTGCTGGAAGACTCCTTTAAAAAGAACGCCACGAAGCCTTTTTCAGTCTGCATGGACTGCTGGATGTCCTATGGCGAGCTTGATGCACTGTCGACCCATCTGGGTGCATGGCTGCAAAGCCTGGGGCTGGAGCCGAATGCCCGCGTTGCCATCATGCTGCCCAATATTCCGCAATTTGCGGTTACGATGGCGGCCATTTTGCGGGCTGGCTATACCTGTGTGAACGTCAATCCACTGTACACAGCGCGTGAGCTTGAACATCAGCTTAAAGATTCTGGCGCCACAGCGATTGTGATTCTGGAAAATTTCGCCGGGACATTGGCTGACGTGGTGGAACGCACACCCATCAAGCACGTCGTGATGGCATCGATGGGCGATTTGCTGGGCTTTTGGTACGGCAAATGGCTGACTTTTGCCGTCCGGCATCTGGCAAAAATGGTCCCCGCGTACAAGCTGCCGCTGGTAGGTGGCCGCGTGGTGACGTCGTTTACCAGGGCGCTGGCTGAGGGCTCGGGTATGGCGCTCAAACCAGCACACTGCACACTCGATTCGATTGCATTTTTGCAGTACACGGGCGGCACGACTGGCTTGTCAAAAGGTGCGGTTTTAACCCATCGAAACATCATTGCCGCGGTTTTGCAAGGCGAACAGTGGTTCACGCCGGCACTCAAACGCGTCGGTGACGTGAGCAAAATCAACAACATCGCGGCGTTGCCGCTGTATCACATCTTTGCACTTACGCTGAGTTTGCTGACCATACGCTGGGGTGCGCATCTCACGCTGATTCCCAATCCGCGCGACTTCGGCAAGTTTATAGAGGTATTGAAAAAGCGTCCATTTCACATGTTGCCCGCCGTCAATACGTTGTTCAATGCGCTGCTTCAACACCCACAATTTAAAAGTGTTGATTTTTCAAGCCTGTGCGTGTCGCAAGCTGGTGGCATGGCCGCGTCTGAAGGCACGGCACGTCATTGGCAAGAAGTCACTGGCTGCGCAATGGTCGAGGGTTGGGGCATGAGCGAGACATGCGCCATCGGCACCAATAATCCGGTGACTGCCAGGGAGTTCTCGGGAACAATTGGCTTGCCCTTGCCAAGTATTGAGATTGCCATCAAGGATGACGACGGTAAATCGCTGGCGATTGGCGTGTCTGGCGAAATTTGTATCAAGGGCCCTCAGGTAATGGTTGGATACTACAACCAGCCTGATGAAAATGAAAAGGCGTTCACGTCTGATGGTTTTATGCGCACCGGCGATATCGGCATCATGGATGACAAGGGTTACACGAAAATCATCGACCGCAAAAAGGACATGATCATTGTTTCAGGCTTCAATGTGTTCCCGAACGAGCTTGAAAATGTCATTTCAATGTGCCCGGGCGTGGTTGAATGCGCCGCTGTCGGCATTGCAGACAAATCGCAGGGCGAGGCTATCAAGGTTTTTGTTGTTAAAAATGACTCGACATTGACCGAAGAAGACGTAGCGGCCTATTGCAAACAGCATCTGACAGGTTACAAGCGTCCAAAATACATTGAGTTTAGAGATGATTTACCTAAAACAAATGTCGGGAAAATCCTCAGGCGAGAGCTGCGCAGTGCCAGCTAACTTGCGGCTTTCCAAATCTTGATTGCAAGCAGCCTGAACCTGCCGGACGGAATGCATGTTTTTGAGCGTGGATGGCTGTCTTCCAACTGCATTTTTTTTGATGACGGCCAAACCTGCTGGTTGGTTGACAGTGGCTATTGCACCCATTCAGGGCAAACACTTGATTTGGTCGCGTCAAAACTAGGTTCAAGGCCACTTGATTTTTTGATCAACACCCACTTGCACAGCGACCACTGCGGTGGTAACGCTGCCTTGCAAGCGCAGTACCCCGATCTAGTGACGGTGATTCCCCCGGGCCAATCAGACTGGGTAAAAAATTGGGATCCGGTTGGACTTTTTTATACACCGACCGGTCAGCTTTGCCCTCGATTCGAATTTGATAAAACACTCCTGATCGGGTCCAGCATACAACTTGGTCAACAAAACTGGGAAGTTCATGCTGCTGGCGGGCACGACCCGCACGCAGTGATTTTGTTCGAGCCAAGTGGCAAGGTGTTGATTTCTGCCGATGCGCTTTGGCAGAGTGGTTTCGGCGTCATTTTTCCAGAGCTTGAAGGCATTGAAGCGTTTGCTGACGTAGCGTCGACACTGGATTTGATTGAACAGTTGAACCCCAGCCTAGTTATACCTGGCCACGGTGCTATGTTTAAATATTCAGCGCAGATTTTGGCAACCGCCCGTCAAAAACTCGATGGCTTTGTCAACGATCCCGTCAAGCTTGCCAGGCACGGCGCAAAAGTGCTGCTTAAATTTAAACTGCTAGAAAGGCAAAAGCTGCTGTTTTCTGAATTTACCGATTGGGCTAGCAAGACACCCTGTCTGGTTCAGTATCAGGGCCGGTTTTTTGGTGACTCAGATTTCTCAACGTGGATTGAGGAGCTGTGTTGTGAGCTTGTAAAAGCCGGTGTCGCCAAACGCGACGGTGACGAGATTCTTAATCAGTAAGTCTCACGCTATGGTGATCTGGCCTGCGTTTAGTCATAGCCAGGTCACGTTAACAATTAATATTAGCAAGTGCAAGAACGCCAAAAGAAAAAGCCCAGTTGATCAAAGATCAACTGGGCTAGTCCAAGTTTAATAGCCTGACGATGTCCTACTTTCACACAGGAATCTGCACTATCATCGGCGCTAAGTCGTTTCACTGTCCTGTTCGGGATGGGAAGGAGTGGTACCAACTTGCTATGGTCATCAGGCATAACTGTTTGACAGACTGTTCAAGGAACAATCCATCGAATTCATAGAGCAAATCAGCTTTTCTTTAGTAAGTTGCACACCGTCTGCACGGCGCGTCTTTTGAATGCGTCAACTTGGCATAACATCCTCAACATAACTTAGACTAAAGTTAAATTTAGTCCGGAAATATCAAAGTTATAGGGTCAAGCCTCACGAGCAATTAGTATC
>Ga0105048_10009830_pt1 | contig 15169 bp, 11 predicted proteins | sample MAT05_FD_78382 | JGI IMG/M metagenome (GOLD analysis project Ga0105048, IMG submission 78382) | Freshwater microbial communities from Lake Fryxell liftoff mats and glacier meltwater in Antarctica - MAT-05 | ecosystem: Environmental > Aquatic > Freshwater > Ice > Liftoff microbial mat | place... | reverse complement strand
GCCCCCGACCGGAGACTCGAAGCGGCATGTGCGGCATCGCCGGCGTCGTCGGAACCGAGCCCCACGACGCGCCCGACCCCCTCGCGCCCGCGCTGGCGTCCCTGGCCCCGCGGGGCCCGGACGGCGGCGGGCGCGCGTCCGGTCGGCTCGGCGTGCGGACCGTCGCGCTCGGCGCGCGGCGCCTGGCGCTCGTGGACGTCGCGGGCGGCCGGCAGCCGTTCGTGCGGCCGTCCGGCGCGATGCTCGTCGTGAACGGCGAGGTCTACAACCACGACGCCCTCCGCGCCGACCTCGCGTCCCGCGGCGAGACGTTCCGCACGCGGTGCGACGGCGAGGTGCTCGCCGCGCTCCTCGAGCGCGACGGCGTCGCCGGTCTCGCGCGGGTCGAGGGGTCGTATGCGTTCGCGTTCCTGGCCGGGCCCGACGGTCCGCTGCTGCTCGGGCGCGACCCCGCCGGAGTCCGGCCGCTCGCGTGGTCGCGGACGCCGCGCGGGCTCGTGTTCGCCTCGACGGTCGACGCGCTCCTCGCGACGGGCCTCGTGGCCCCGCGCGCCGACCCGCACGCGATCGCGCAGGTCCTCCGCGACGGCGCGGTCTTCGGCACGCGATCCGCGATCGAGGGCGTGTCGCGCCTCGAGCCGGGCGACGTGCTCGAGGTGCGGCCCGACCTCTCCGTCGCGTTCCACCGCGTGCCCGCGGCCCCGTTCGCGCCGCCGGCCGCGACGGACGACCCCGAGAGCGGCGTGCTCGACGCGTTGCGGGCCGCCGTCGAGGACCGCCTCCGGGTGGAGCGGCCCGTCGGGGTCTTCCTGTCCGGCGGCATCGACAGCGCGCTCGTCGCCTCGTTCGTCCGCGTGCGTAGCGACGTGACCGCCTACACGCTGACGTTCCCGGGCCACCCCGCCGCCGACGAGGGGCGGCGGGCCGCGCGGACCGCCGCGCGCCTCGGCCTCCGCCACGTCGAGGTCCCGTGCCCGACCGACCCGACGCCGTGGGTCCTCGGCGCCGCGCGGGCGTTCGACGAACCCTTCGCCGACGCGAGCGCGGTGCCGACGTGGGGGCTCGGCAAGGTCGCCGGGGCCACGATCCGCGCGGCGCTGCTGGGGACGGGCGGCGACGAGGTCTTCGGTGGATACCGTCGATACTGGCTCCTCGGCGCCGGCCCCTGGCTGCGCCACGTGCCCGCGTGGGTCCGCGAGCCCCTCGCCACGGTCCTCGAGAAGGCGATCCCGCCGGGCGCGCGGCTGCTGCGGGCCGCGGGCGACCCTGAGGGGCTCTACCGCGGGCTCATGCGTCTCGCCGCGCCGTCCGAGGTCGAGGCCCTTGCCGGTCCGGTGTGGCGGGACCTCCCCGACGAGCCTCGGCTCGCGGGCCCGACGAATGCCGCGGAGGCCATGGCCGACGACCGGCAGCGCTACCTGCCCTACGACCTCCTCGTGAAGGAGGACCGAGCGTTGATGGCGCACGGCGTCGAGGGCCGGCACCCGTTCCTCGACCGTCGCGTCGCGGCGGCCGCCCGGCGCCTCGAGACCGTCGGCGGGGTCGGCCGCGGCCGCCAGAAGGCCGTGTTGCGCGCGTACGTCCGCGAGGTCGTCGACCCGGACCTGGCGCGCGTCGGCAAACACGGGTTCTCTTTCCCCTGCGATGCGCTCTACTCCGGGCCGCTCTGCCCGCTGGCCGAGGACGTCCTGACCTCGCGGCGTGCGCGCGAGCGCGGCTTCACCGACCCCGAGGCCACGCAGCGGTTGCTGCGCGAGCACGTCACCGGCAAGCGCCTCCGCGGCGCGCTCCTCCACGCGCTCGTCATGCTCGAGCTCTGGGCCCGCCGCGCCGTCGACCGCGTCACCACGGTGTAGGTCACGACGCGGTAGGTCACGACGCGGTAGGTCACGACGCGGTAGGTCACCACGGTGTGCGTCACCACGGTGCAAGTCACCACGGTGTGCGTCACCACGGTGCAAGTCACCACGGTGGAGCCGACGCGCGCGTCGGCCGCCGGTCAGCGCGGGGCGGGGACGAGCGTCGCGAAGAGGAGCGTCGGCCCGGGCCTCACGTCGGCGACGGCCTCGTCGACGTAGCCGTCGCGGTGGAGGAAGAGGTCGAGCGCCCGCGGCGGCAGGTCGTCGACGACCAGCGTCCCGTTCGCGTCCGTGACCCACGCGCCGCGGTCGGGGTCGGCGGGCGGCGGCGGGCTCCCCGCCTCGTCCGGGCGCTCGACGGACCGCACCGCGACGCCTGCGATCGGCACGCCGTCGGGGTCCTCGACCACCAGGTGCAGGCGGTGCCCGCGGACGAGCCGGACCTCGGCCTCGACCTCGGCCGACGCGACCGCCGTCACGGCGACGGCGCTCCACGCATGGCCCGGCACGTGGGCCTGCACGTCGAGGCGGCCCGCGGGCAGGCCGGCCATCGTCGCGGTGCCGTCGCGGTCGGTGACGGCGTGGCGCCGGACGACCTCGTCGCCGACGCGGATCGCCACCACGACGCGGGCGGCCGGCGCGGGCCGGCCATCGGCGTCGCGCACGCGCACCCGGACGCCGGCTGCGGGCGCGAGCGTGATCGCGGGGGTCGCCGACGCCTCCGGCGCGACGCGGACCGCGGCCGGCGCACGCCCGTCCGCGTCCGCGACGACCGACACCTCGCGGTCGCTCGGGACACGGAGCGTGGCGGTCCCGCGCGCATTCGAGGTCGCGGCCGCGGCCAGGCGGAAGGGGTCGGCGGGCTCGGGGACCGCCTCGGCGTCCCATCGGGCGTCCACGCGCGCGCCTTCGATCGGCGCGCCGTTCGTGTCGCGCACCGTGACCGTCAGCACGCGGCCCTCCGGGACCTCGGTGCGCGGCCCCAGGCCCGCGAGCGGGACCGCGAGCGGCGGACGACCGGGCACCTCGACCTCGAGATGCCCGGTCGCCACGAGGTCGGTGGGGAGCGACGTGTCGAGCGGGTCGAAGCCTTCGTCGCGGACGAGCGTGCGCGGCGTCGCGCCGCGCGGGCGCAGGCGCAGGGTCAGCGGCCGGAGCAGCGTCCCGGTGCCGGGTTCCACGAAGGTCGTGCGGACCGGCACCCGACGGATCAGCGTCACTTCGAGCGGGCCCGGCGCATCGAGGTTCGCGTACGTGCACGCCTCGCCGTGGCCGGGCGAGGACGCGCACACCCGCACCAGGGGCGTGGCGCCCCGCGGCAGCAGGACGCGCCCGTCGTCGTCGGTCTGGCCGACGGCCTCGCGTCCGCCCTCCACCCAGTGGACCTCGGCGCCGCGAACCGGCCCGACGTCGTCGTGCACGCGCAGTTCGCGGTGCGCGGCCGCGGCCGGACGGGGCCCGACGGGCGTCGCCGGCAGCGCCACGCGCACCTCGCCGCCGAGGGCGGCTCGCGGCACGCCGTGGAGCACGTGCGCCTCGGGCGTCCGGACCTCGAAGAGGTCGGCGGCGGCGTCCGCAGGGACCTCGATCGGGGCCGTGGGGGCGTCGCCGGGGATCCGCGTCGCGCGGGCCGCGCCCCACCGGATCTCCGTCCCGTCGGGCGGGGGGCCGCCGCCCGGCGGCGCCACGACGACCGCGACGCGGGACGCGGCCGGCGTCGGCGGCGGGACGCGAGGCCCGGCGACGACCCGGTCCGGCGTCGTCGTCGTGCCGCTGGCGACGGGGCGGGAGCCGCGGTCGCCGCCGCCGCCCGGCCACGCGCCGGGCAGGAAGCGGTTGAGCTCGAGCAGGAGCGCGAGCAGCAGGACGAGCACGACGACGACGAGGAGTCGTCCGGCGTGAAAGCGACGGCGTTGGGCCACGGCGTCAGAGTACCGCGCCGCCGTGGGGCCGATCGCGCGCGCCCCGACGACGGCTAGGTGGCGCGCGCGCCGACGGCCTTCGGCTTGAGCCCGCGACCCGCCAACATCTTCTTCACACGGGCCGCGCGCGCCGCGGGCGTCATCGCGTCCCAGTGCGCCTTGAGCGAGGCCTTGAGCTGCAGGCTGCGGGCCGACGGCCGGCCCTTCGGCTTGGGCTTCGGCTTGAGGCCGCGCGCCGCGAGCATCTTCTTGATGCGCGCCGCGCGCCGCTTCGGCGTCATCGCGTCCCAGTGGGACTTGATCGAGCGGGAGAGCTTCGCGCCGGTGTCGGTGGCGGCGACGACGACGCGCGCGGCGGTCGCGCGCGTCGTCGATGAGACGGCGGCGCCGGACGATTCGATGGATGCCACGAGACGGTCGACGGAGGCGACGAGGTCCCGGAGCGAGGTGGAGACGTGCGAACGGAGGTCACGATTCATACGAGAGAGTGTAGACCCGAGAAAGAGTCGACACCCTTGAAACCATGAAGCATGCCCGGTCGCTCCGGCGGACCGGCCCGGCGGACCGCCCCGGCGGACGGCCGACGCGGGCCGCGACGGCCGTGCCGTGGGAGCTGGAACTGCGACGGGACCCTAACGGCTCCGGAACAGCGGCGCCCAGCGGCTCCCGCGGAAGCGCGCGTACGCGTCCTTCCGCAGCATGTCAGCCGTCGGGTCGTTCGGCGACGCGCGCTCGATCTGCTGCAGCACGCGCATCGCGTCCTGGCCGCGGACGGCGTCCACCGACGCCGGGTGGATCGTCCCGGCCAGCGCGAGGCTCAACCCGTCGAGGGCGCGCAGCGCGGCGTCCGGGTGCCGGTCGCCCGCGAAGCGCTCGGCGTCGTTCATCGTGCGGGCGACCCATTGGTTGGCCCGGTCCGCGAGGGCGGCCATCTCCGCACCGTCGGAGCCGGTGAGGCCGTGAGCGTCCTCGTCCATGCGGAGCACCTCGCCCCACTGCTCGCGCACGGCGGCCGCGCGGGCGCGCTCGATCGGGGCGGGCAGGCGCGCGGGCCTCTGCGGCGGCGGGGGCGGGGCCCCCGTCACCGGCGCGGGCGGCGGGAGGGCGGCGAGCGGCGCCAGTTTCCGCATCGCGGGCGACGGCACGTCGTCGCGCGGCACCGCGGGCGGCGTCGGGCGCGGCGGCGCGGGCGGGGTCGGCGCGAAGAACGGGGCCGGCCGCGGCTTCTGCGCGGGCATCTGCGCAGGCATCGACGTGCGCATCGGCGTCGGCGGGCGCGGGGCGGGCGGGGGGGGCGCGGGGGCCGGGGTGCGGGTCGGGGCGGGCGCGGGGGCGACCAACGGCGCCACGCGGCGGCACCGCTCCTCGGCAATCGTGAGGTGCTGCTGCACGGCGCCGGGCGTCGTCGAGCCGTACCAGCCCGTGACCCAGCGGAGGTCGGCGGTCACGAAGCCACAGAGGGGGAGCATCGTGGCGCCGGGCAGGCACTGGGCCAGCAGCGCCTTGCAGGGGGACGCCTCGTCGTCGCAGTCGTCGGCGAAGCCGACGGCGACGGCGTTCATGCGCGACCGGATCGGCTCCTGCGGGAGGATGTTCGAGACGAGCTTGCGGCACTGGGTGCACTGCAGCCGGCCCGACTCGATGAAGATCAGCCGGTTCGTCGCGCGGGCGACCGCCTGCGCCTCGGCGAGCGAGCGGTACCACGTGATCGCGCCGGCGTCGGCGAAGTGGGGGTGGGGGCCCCCGCCGGCCGTCGCCGAGGACGTCGAGAGAACGAAGCCGACCGTCGAGGCGACGGTGAGCGCGGCGAGCCAGACGCGGCGGTTCAAGGGTCGGACCCTCCCAGGGCGCACGACGGGCGCCCTCTCCGCCACGGGCATCGAGCGACGGTCGGGGGCGGAGTATCGCCCTGGCGACCGACAATCGACGCTCGCGTCGGACGCGCTCGCGGGGAGGAAGCGAACCTCCCCCCTTCGCAGGTCGGCTCCCCCTCCCCGAGCCTTGAGGCGCACCCGCGGCACGGTCTCCGACGGGTCACGCGGGCCGCGGAAGCGGCCGCGGGTCGCGGGGGGGGGGCGGCCTCGCGGCGGACGGAACGCGAACGGGGCGCGCGAGGTCGGGGACCTCGCGCGCCCTGGGGGCCGCTTCGCCGTGCGGCGCAGGCGCTACTCGAAAAGGACGGCCCAGCGCGTGCCGCGGTAGGCCGTGCGCGCCACCTCGACGAGCCTCACGCGCTCGGCCGCGGGCGTCGTCGCCAGGCGCCTCGCCAAGTCGACCGCACGCTCGCCACGCTCCGCCTCCAGGGCGACCGGGCTCGAGGCCGGCGCCTGCTTCAGCGTGGCGAGGATCCGCGTGGCCTCGTCGCAGCGTCGGGCACGCGCCGCGTCCACGGCCGACGCGAGCGAGCGCTCGCACGACCCCGCGGCGGTCGCGACGAGTTCCTTCCATGCGGCCGGGTCGGCGCGCACCGGCAGGCGCGCCGCGTCGGCGTCCAGCGCGAGCACCGTGCCGTGACGGGCCGCCCCGGCGGCGGCGCGCGCCGCCGCGAGCAGGTCGACCGCCTTCGAGGCATCGGCCGCGGTCCAGGCCGGCCGGCTCGGCGCGGTCGGGCCGACCGCGATCGCGCCGGGCGGCGTCGGCCGGGCCTCAACCGTGAGCGCGCCGCGCGGGGCGCTCGGGCAGGGCGCCTCGACGGCGCGTGCTTTCAGGGCGCGCTGCGCGGTCGCGGCGGTGTCGAGGTGGCGCACCACCTCGTCGGCGCCGATGCCGCCCTGCCAGCCGGTGACGAACTGCAGGTCCGGCGTCACGATCGCGACGAACGGGAGCATGCTCGCGTCGGGCATCGCGCGCCGGAACAGGGCCTCGATTCGCGGGTCGGGTTCGTCGCAGTCGGCGGCGAGGCCGACGCACGCGGCGCCGAGACCCGCCTTCAGGTTCGGGAGGATCCGCTCCACGAGGATGCGGCAGTTGCGGCATTCGCGCCGGCCGTACTCCACGAAGATCAGGCGCTGCGAGGCTTGCGCGGCGGCGCGTGCCTTGTCGAGGCACGTGCACCACGAGAGGGCGCCTTGGTCCTGGAAGTAGGGGTGCGGGTCCGCGGAGACGGGCGGAGCGAGCAGAACGCCGGCGAGGAGGCCGGCGGCGAGGAGGGTTCGCCGCATGGGTGCGCAGACTCCGAACGCCACGAACGGTCGCCGCCGGACCCGTCCCGACGCGCACCCGAGGACGTCCTTCCTCGCGCGCGCTCACCATCCAACTGGGCGTACCGACCAACCGTGGGCTGACTGCCCCCCGCCGGTCTTGTCGGCGTCCTGGGGCAAGCGACTTGAGGCAAAATTGTCGCGTCGCGGGCCTCGCGTCGCGGGCCTCGCGTCGCGGGCCTCGCGTCGCGGGCCTCGCGTCCCCGCCGGCCCCAGAACGACCCGACGCCGGGCCCGACATGGGGACCCGGCGTCGGGCGGCGTTTTAGCGGTCGAGCCGGACGGGCGCGCGGGCGCGCGATCCAGCGACGGCGGGAGGGTCAGCCGAACAGCGAGACCCAGACCGTGTCGCGCAGGTCTTTCTGCGCGCGCTCCTTCACCGCGGACGCGGCCGCCGGGTCGCGCTCCATGCGCCGCAGGTTCCAGATCGCGACGTCGCCCTTCGCGGCCTCGCGGGCCTCGGGCGCGTCCTTCGCGCGCTCGCGGACCGACGCGAGGATCGCGCGGGCGCCGTCGTAGTCGCGCGCGGTCAGCGCCGAGGCGGCCCGTGAGAGGGCCTGCCGGGCCCACGCGCCGTCGTCGAGCGGCGCGGCAGCGGCGAGCACCGGCGACGCCTCGACCGCGGCCGGGGCCTCGAGATCGGCGACGAGCTCGTCGCCCACGTCGGCCAGCTCCGCGTCGGGGAGCGAGCCCAGCATCCCGGTCTCGCGCGACGCGCCGTCGCGGGGGAGCGCGCCCTGCGAGCGCGACATCGTGCGGGCGCGCTCGACGTCGGAGCGGAACTTGGAGGGGTCGGTGTGACCCGAGAAGCCGTGCACCCAGCGCAGGTCGGGCGTGAAGAAGCCCACGAGGGGCAGCGTCACGGCCGACGAGAGGTTGTTGCGCAGGGCCCAGAACGCCTGCGAGCCGGCGTCCCGGTCCACGTCGTCGTAATAGCCGACCACGCTCTGGCCGAGTTCCGTGGCCATGGCCGGGATGATGGTGTTCTTGAGTTCCTGGCAGTTCTTGCAGCGGTCACGGCCCGCTTCGATGAGGACGAGGCGCCCGGTCTGGCGGGCGATCTGCTGGGCCTCGGCGAGCGACGACGCCCACTGGAACGACGTCGAGCCGGACGACGGCGCGGGGGCGACCGGCGGCGGGGCGCCCAGAGGCGGCGTGTACGGGGTCGCGGGCGGCGTATACGTCGTCCCCGGCGGGGGGTACGGCGCGGTCGTGGGGCCGACCGGGCGGGACGAGACCAGCCGCGGCTGGTATCCGGGGGGGGGCGCGTACGCTGGCGGCTGCGGCGTGCCGGGGGTCTGCGGGATGGCGGCGGAGTCGTACCGCTGCGCCGTGCTCTGGGGGTCGGACTTGCAGCCCGCGGTGATCGCGACGACGACGGGAGCGAGGGCAAGCCACGCGATGCGCTTCATAGAGACTCCTGCGAGGGGGACCGGCCCCAGGGGAAGCCGTGAGGATACCGTCGCGGGGCGGGCCCGGACGAAGGAGAAGGGGGCGAGCGAGGGCCCCGCGAGCGGCGACCCCTGGTTCGGGTGTCCGGGTTCCCTGTGCGATCGGTCGGGACGGCCCTCAACTTCCCTTGCCCGGGGGGGAGCTGGGGGGGGGCCCCCGGGGCTTGACAGAGTGGCAGCCCTGGCGAGTCGGGTCGGGGTCAGGCTGACAACCTGTCAGCGTTGCCGCGGCCCTGCGGGACCCACCTGCGTCGTAATCCATTCGCAGGAAAGGACTTAGACCTGTGTCGGTCGCGGACTGCGGTCGGCACGCCGATGGCTAACAGTCGGGTCCCGATCGTCAGGAGACCGTATTCATGGGCGCCAAGATCATCGAGTTCGACCAGGCCGCTCGCGAGAAGATCCGTGCGGGCGTGCAGAAGCTCGCCCGGGCCGTCAAGGTGACCTTCGGTCCCAAGGGCCGCAACGCCGTCATCGACAAGGGCTGGGGCAGCCCGACCATCACGAAGGATGGTGTGACCGTGGCCGAGGAGATCGAGCTGCGCGACCCCTACGAGAACATGGGCGCCCAACTCGTGAAGGAGGCCGCCAGCAAGACGTCCGACGTCGCGGGCGACGGCACGACGACCTCGACGGTGCTCGCCGAGGCGATCTTCCTCGAGGCCTACAAGTACGCCGCCTCGGGCGCGAACGTCACGGAGCTCAACCGCGGCATCCGCGCGGGCGCCGACGCCGTCATCGAGGCCCTCAAGGGCATGTCGAAGCAGGTCGGCACCGACAAGAAGTCGATCCAGAACGTCGCGACGATCGCGGCCAACGGCGACGTCGAGGTCGGCAAGATGATCGCCGAGGCCATGGACAAGGTCGGCAAGGACGGCGTGATCACGGTCGAGGAGGGCAAGACCCTCGAGACCCGCGTGGACGTCATCCAGGGCATGCAGTTCGACCGCGGCTACCTCTCGCCCCACTTCGTGACGGACGCCGAGCGGATGGAGTGCGTCCTCGAGAAGCCGTACATCCTCGTGTGGGAAGACAAGATCTCCGCCGCGAGCAAGTTGGTCCCCCTGCTCGAGAAGATCTCCAAGACGGGCCGCCCGCTGTTGATCATCGCCGAGGAGGTCGACGGCGACGCGCTCGCGACGCTCGTGCTGAACAAGCTGCGCGGGATCGTGGCCTCGTGCGCCGTGAAGGCGCCGGGCTACGGCGACCGCCGCAAGGCCATGCTCGAGGACCTCTCGGTCCTCGTGAAGGCGAAGCCGCTCTTCAAGGACCTCGGACTCGACCTCGAGAAGGTCAAGCTCGAGGACCTCGGCACCGCCCGCCGCGTGACGATCGACGGCGAGAACACCGTCGTCGTCGAGGGCGCGGGCGCCGCGGCCGACGTCTCGGCCCGCCTCCGCCAGATCCGCAAGGAGATCGAGGGCACCGACAGCGACTACGACCGCGAGAAGCTCCAGGAGCGCGCGGCCAAGCTTGCCGGCGGCGTCGCGAAGATCGAGGTCGGCGCCGCGACCGAGACCGAGATGAAGGAGCGCAAGGCCCGCGTCGAGGACGCGCTGCACGCGACGCGCGCGGCGGTCGAGGAGGGCATCCTCCCCGGCGGCGGCACCGCGCTGGTCCGCGCCGAGGCCGCGGTGGACAAGGTGAAGGCCGACGGCGACCGCGCCCTCGGCGTCCAGGTCCTCCGCGAGGCGCTTTCCGTGCCCCTGCGCACGATCGCCGACAACGCGGGCTACGAGGGCCACGTCGTCCTGCGCAAGGTGCGCGAGGCGAAGGGCGCCATGGGCTTCGACGCCCTCAACGGCACCTACGTGGACGTCCTCGAGGCCGGCATCCTCGACCCGACGAAGGTCACGCGCTCGGCGCTGCAGAACGCCGTCAGCGTCGCGACGCTGCTCATCACGACCGACGCGCTCATCGCCGACGCCCCGAAGGACGACGCCGACGCGTCCTCGGCGGCTGGCATGGGCGACGACGAGATGGACTACTAGCCGGCCGCCGGCTCGCCGTCCTCCCTTCCCTCTCGCCCCCAGCGCCCCGAACCCCCCTTTTTGCACCGGAGTTTCCCGCCATGGCGATCAAGCCGCTCGACGACAGGATCGTGGTCCGTAGCCTCGAGGCCGAGGAGAAGACGGCCGGAGGCATCCTCCTCCCCGACACCGCGAAGGAGAAGCCCCAGAAGGCGAAGGTGCTCGCCGTCGGCTCGGGTCGCCTGACCGACGAGGGCAAGCGCCTCCCGCTCGACGTGAAGGTCGGCGACGTCGTCCTGTACGGCAAGTACTCGGGCACCGACGTCAAGTGGAACGGCGAAGAGGTGAAGATCCTGCGCGAGAGCGAGATCCTCGCCGTCGTCGACGAGAAGTAGCCCTCCGACCGTCGCACGGCCGGGGGCCGCGGGGGCTCGCCCTCCCGGCCCCCGGCCACTCCGCCCGGCCTGCGCCGGGCCCCGAGGTCGGTCCGGCCCTCCGAGGGCGTTCCGCGGTTCTTGCGGGTCGTTCTGGCCTCCTGTTCTTTCTGACCCGCTGATCTCCCTGGCCTGCTGTTCTTTCTGGCCCGCTGTTCTTTCTGGCCCGTGTCTCGCGTCCGTCTGGAGCCGACTCCCATGCCCAAGCAGTACCTCTTCGACGTGGATGCCCGCGCCCGCATCGCCGCCGGCGCCAAGCGCCTGGCCGACGCCGTGCGCGTGACGCTCGGCCCCGCGGGGCGCAACGTCATCATCCAGAAGTCGTTCGGCAGCCCGACCGTCACCCGCGACGGCGTGACCGTCGCGAAGGAGGTCGAACTCCCTGACCCCTTCGAGAACATGGGCGCCAAGCTCGTCACCGAGGCGTCGTCGAAGACGAACGACGTCGCGGGCGACGGCACCACGACCGCGACGGTGCTGGCCGAGGCGATCTTCCGCGAGGGCCTCAAGGCCGTCTCGTCCGGCGCGAACCCGACGATCGTCAAGCGCGGCATCGACCGGGCCGTCGACACGGTCGTCGAGTCGCTGAAGTCGTTGTCGAAGAAGCTCGAGAACCGCCGGCAGACCGAAGCGGTGGCCACGATCTCGGCCAACCACGACACGGAGATCGGCAAGCTCCTCGCCGAGGCCGTCGAGAAGGTCGGCAAGGACGGCGTGATCACCGTGGAGGAAGGCAAGAGCCGCGACACGACGCTCGAGTACGTCGGCGGGATGCAGTTCGACAAGGGCTACATCTCGCCCTACTTCTTCACCGACCCGAAGGAGATCAAGGCCGTCCTCGAGGACTGCTACATCCTCTTCCACGAGCGGAAGGTCTCGAGCCTGCGCGAGTTCATTCCGCTGCTCGAGAAGGTCGCGGGGACCGGCAAGGCCCTGCTGGTGATCGCCGAGGACGTCGAGGGCGAGGCCCTCGCGGCGCTCGTCGTCAACAAGCTCCGCGGCGTGCTGAAGGTCTGCGCGGTCAAGGCCCCGGGCTTCGGCGACCGCCGCAAGGCGATGCTCGAGGACATGGCGGTCCTGACGGGCGGCCAGTTCATCAGCGAGGACCTCGGCCTTAAGCTCGAGAACCTCACCCTCGAGCACCTCGGCCGCGCGAAGAAGGTCACCGTCACGAAGGACGCCACGACGATCGTCGAGGGCGCCGGCACGAAGAAGGACATCGAGGCCCGCGTCGCGACGATCCGCGCGCAGGTCGAGAAGTCGACGAGCGACTACGACAAGGAGAAGCTCCAGGAGCGGCTGGCGCGCCTGCAGGGCGGCGTCGCGGTCGTGAAGGTGGGCGCGACCACCGAGGCCGAGCTCAAGGAGAAGAAGTTCCGCGTCGACGACGCGCTCCACGCGACGCGCGCGGCGGTCGAGGAGGGCATCGTCCCCGGCGGCGGCGTGGCACTGATCCGCGCGATCCCGGCGGTCGAGAAGCTCGTGAAGGCGACGTCGGGCGACGAGCGCTCGGGCGTGGAGATCATCCTCCGCGCGCTCGAGGAGCCGCTGCGCCAGATCGTCCGCAACGCGGGCCACGAGGGATCCGTCATCGTCGATGACGTCAAGTCGGCTTCGGGCGACCGCGGGTTCGACGCGAAGGCCGGCCAGATGGTGTCGATGTACGACGCAGGCATCATCGACCCCACGAAGGTCGTGCGCTCGGCGCTCCAGAACGCCGCCAGCATCGCCGGGCTCATGCTCACCACCGAGACCCTCATCACCGACCTCAAGGACGAGCGGAAGCCCGCGATCGGGGCGCTCACGTAAGAGAGGCCCGTGGGGCCGCCGGGCGGTGCCGGATCGGTGGCTGTCCGGCGGTGGCTGGGCGGTGGCTGGGCGGTGGCTGGGTGGTGGCTGGGCGGTGGCTGATTCGTGGTGCCCGATCGGAGCGGCGAGTCCACCGGCGGGCACCCCCAAGGTGTGCCCCTACGGACGAGGGCCGGCGCGCGTCGGGGGCACTCGTCGGCGGCGCGCGGCACGCGACGTATGGGCGGACGGCGGACGGCGGACGGCGGTCGGACGGCGGTCGGACGGCGGTCGGACGGCGGTCGGACGCAACCGACGCCGTGGCGCGGTTTCGGGGACGCGGCAACGCGACAGCGTAGGATGCGCGGGATCATGGCGGACAAGCGCGACTACTACGAGGTGCTGGGCGTCGGCAAGACGGCCACGGCCGACGAGATCAAGTCGGCCTACCGGCGGCTGGCGCTCAAGTTCCACCCCGACAAGAACCCCGGCGACAAGGCCGCCGAGGACAAGTTCAAGGAGGCCGCCGAGGCCTACGAGGTGCTGTCCGACGTGGACAAGCGCCCCGCGTACGACCGCCACGGCCACGCGGCCGTCGGCGGCGGCGGCCCGCACTTCCGCAGCGCCGAGGACATCTTCGGGGCGTTCCGCGACATCTTCGACGGCGACGTCCTCTCGTCGCTCTTCGGCGGCGGCGGCGGCGGCGGCGGCCGCCGCAATGACCGCGGCGCCGACGTCGGCGCGCGGGTCGAGCTTTCGTTCCAGGAGATGGCCGAGGGCGTCACGAAGACCGTGCCCGTCCGCCGCCGCGACGCGTGCGGCACGTGCCGCGGCACCGGCAGCCGCGACGGCAAGGCGCCCGTCGCGTGCCGCCCCTGCGCGGGCCGCGGCGTCGTGCGCCGCAGCCTCGGGTTCGTCGCGGTGCAGCAGGAGTGCCCCACGTGCGGCGGTGCCGGCACCACCGTGTCGTCGCCGTGCGGCGACTGCGACGGCTCGGGACTGAAGGCAGCGCGCGTCGACGTCGCGGTGGCGATCCCGGCGGGGATCGAGGACCGCATGGCGGTGCGCGTGCCGGGACAGGGCGAGGCGAGCAGCCGCGGCGGCGCCCGGGGCGACCTCATCGTCGAGGTCACGGTGGGGGAGCACCCGCTGTTCCACCGCGACGGCCCGAACCTCGTCGTCGAGGTGCCCGCGCCGATCTCCACCGCGGCGCTCGGCGGCGAGCTCGAGGTGCCGGCGTTGTCCGGCATCATCGGCGTGAAGGTGCCGCCGGGCACCGCGCCGGGCCGCCGGCTGCGGGTGCGCGGCGAGGGCCTGCCCCGCATCGACCGCGGCGGGCGCGGCGACCTCGACGTCCTCATCGTGCTCGACCTGCCCGAGAGCCCCGGACGCCGCGTGCGCGACGCGCTCGAGGCGCTCCGCGCCGCCGAGAAGGACGAGGTCGGGCCGACCCGCAAGCGGTACGGCGACCTGCTGCGCGACCACCGCCGCGAAGCGGACAAGAAGAAGGCGAAGAAGTGAACGTGCGTACGAGGAGCCAGCCGTGACGAGCCCCGACGACCCCGCCTCGGGCGCGCCGAAGCCCCCGACCGACGGTCCGCCGCCCGCCGGGGCGACGCCCCCCTCCGACCCGAAGGGGGCCGCGCCCGCGGACGACCCCGTGAGCGACGTGGCCGGGCTCCGCGCGACGGTCGCCTCGCTGGAGGACCGCCTGCGCCGGACCCAGGCCGAGTTCGTGAACGACCTGCGCCGCGTGCAGCGGCAGGCCGACGAGCGTGTCCGCTACGCGGCGCAGCCCGTCGTCGAGGACGTGCTCGGCGTCGCCGACGCGCTGCACCGTGCGGTCGACGGCCTCAAGGACAACGAGCACGAGCGCCGCGTCGCCGAGGGTCTCCGCATGGTCGAGCGCCAGTTGATCGACGGGCTCGCCCGCCACGGGGTCGCCCGCATCGACGCGGCGGGCAAGCCGTTCGACCCCGCGGTGCACGAGGCCGTCCTCGAGGTCGAGAGCCCCGCCGCCCCGCACACGGTGTTGCAGGTCGTGCGGCCCGGCTTCACGCTCCACGGCCGCCTCGTGCGCGCTGCCCACGTCGTCGTCAGCAAGCCCGCCGCGAGCGCTGCGGAGCCGGACGCGAGGTCCTGACCCATGCCCACCTACGACTACGTCTGCGACGCATGCGGCCACGCCCTCGAGCAGTTCCAGCACATGTCGGAGAAGCGCCTCTCGACGTGCCCGAAGTGCAAGAAGAAGAAGCTCGTCCGGCAGATCGGCGCCGGCGGTGGCATCATCTTCAAAGGCAGCGGCTTTTACCAGACCGACTACAAGAAGACGTCGCCCCCGGCTTCCGAGACCGCGTCGACGACGGATTCGACGCCCGGCGGCAAGGGGGCCCCCGCTGCCACCCCGGGGACCTGCGCCGCCGACGCCGCCCCGAAGCCGGCGGCGACCCCCGCGTCGTCTTCCAAGGCGGACCCGAAGTCCGAGACGCGGCCCGAGACGCGGCCCGAGACGCGGCCCGAGACGCGGTCGGGGACGCGGTCGGGG
>Ga0105048_10009828_pt1 | contig 15169 bp, 12 predicted proteins | sample MAT05_FD_78382 | JGI IMG/M metagenome (GOLD analysis project Ga0105048, IMG submission 78382) | Freshwater microbial communities from Lake Fryxell liftoff mats and glacier meltwater in Antarctica - MAT-05 | ecosystem: Environmental > Aquatic > Freshwater > Ice > Liftoff microbial mat | place... | reverse complement strand
GGCGATCTGGGCGAAGCGCTCGACGAAGCGGTCGTATACGGCCTCCTGCACATACATGCGCGAGGGTGACACACACACCTGGCCGGCATTCCGGTACTTCATGTTCGCCAGCAGGTCAGCGGCCCGCTCGATATCTGCGTCGTCGAAAACGATTGCCGGCGAATGACCGCCCAGTTCCATCGTGCAGCGCTTCATCAGCGAGCCGGCGAGTGCGGCCAACTGCTTGCCTACCGGCACCGACCCGGTGAACGAGATCTTGCGCACGATCGGCGAGCGGATCAGGTAGTCCGAGACCTCGGCCGGTACCCCCCAGACCAGGTTGAGGCAGCCGGCCGGCAGGCCGGCATCGGCGAAGATCCGGGCGATTGCCACCACCGCACTCGGGGCATCCTCCGGTCCCTTGAGCACCAGCGTGCAGCCAGCGCCCAATGCTGCGACCACCTTGCGGATTGCCTGGTTGAACGGGAAGTTCCAGGGCGTGAACGCCGCACAGACGCCGATTGGTTCACGCAGCACCAGTTGACGCACACCGTCGACTCTGGGTGGGATCACCCGGCCGTAGATCCGGCGACATTCCTCTGCATGCCATTCCGCATGTTCGGCGCCGCCCAACACCTCGGCCAGCGCCTCTGCGTATGGTTTGCCCATGTCCAGTGTGATGCCGTGCGCGATCTCCGGCGCCCGCTCGCGGATCAGGTCGGCCGCGCGGCGCAGTACCTTCGAGCGCTCGACCGGTGAACTCCGGCGCCAGGTCTCGAATGCGCGCTGGGCGGCCAGCAGCGCGTGGTCCATGTCCTCGACGGTCGCGTGGGGCAGCTTGCCGACCGGCTGTCCGGTCGCCGGATTGAGCACATCCTGGTGCTTGCGTCCTTCGACGCCGATGAACTGACCATCGACGAAAAGAAAGAGATCCGGGTAGGCCGGAGCGGTGACGGTATCCATGCGAGGGCTCCTCGGTCGTTGGCCGGCCGCCGCACCCGCGGCGGCCGGCAGAAATCTTTGCGAGGTGGCAAGGGTAGTCCGGTCTGCCCGCTCCCTTCAACTGCTTTCTTGCCGTTACTTCACCGGCTCCGCTAGCATGCGTTCAATTTCGCGCATCACCTTCGGGTCGTCCGGCCTGATCCGAGTGTCGAAGCTCACCACCCTCGCCCCGTTGCGGTCGATCAGATACTTGTGGAAGTTCCACCCGGGGACCACACCGGTGCGTTGCGCAAGCTGAACGTACAGCGGGTTCGCATTGCGCCCCTTCACCTCGGTGCGCTCGAACATCGGAAACGACACGCCAAAGTTGAGCTTGCAGAACTCGGCGATCTCCCGGTTACTGCCCTGCTCCTGCTGGCCGAATTCGTTGGACGGAAAGCCGACGATGGTCAGGCCCTTGCCGGAGAACTTCCGGTGCAGCGCTTCAAGTTGTTCATACTGCGGCGTGAACCCGCAGGCGCTGGCAGTGTTGACGACCATCAGCACCCTGCCCTGATACTGGCAGACCGAGACCGGCTTGCCGGTGATGAGCTCGGGAAACGCATGGTTGAGCAGCGGCGGGCAGCCTGCGGCCGATGCAGTCCCGGCGCCAGCCAACAGCAGTGCAGCCCAAAGCAGGGCCGAGACCGACCCGCCGGACCCGGGCGTGAACACGCTTGAGCGAAACTGGAACAGCATGGAGAAACTCCCTGTCGATTCAACGTCTGGAGTCTAGCCGGCCGATCAATCCGCCCGGGCGCCGGATGACTTGACCACCTTCACCCATCGCGCCAGTTCGCTGCGGATGTAGGCAGCGAGTTCCTCCGGAGTCGACGCAGCAGCCGGATCGAAGCCGGCCACGGCCATCCGCTCCTTGAGGTCGGCGGCGCCGAGCGCAGTGACTGTGGCGCGGTTCAGTCGCGACACGATGGCGCGCGGCGTGCCTGCGGGCGCCACCAGCGCATACCAGACCACGACATCGAAGCCTGGTACCCCGCCCTCGATCACCGTCGGCACATCCGGCAACGTCGGCTGGCGCTGGGCGCTGGTCACCGCCAGCGCGCGCAGCTTGCCGCCGCGCACCTGGGGCAGCGCCGAGGACAGGCTGGCGAACATGAACTGCAGGCGGCCGCCGAGCAGGTCGTTCAACGCTTCGACTGCCCCCTTGTACGGCACATGCGTCGTCTTCAGGCTGAGCAGGACGTTGAACAGTTCGCCAGACAGGTGCACTGTGGTGCCGCTTCCGGAGGAGCCGAAGTTCAGCTCACCTGGTCTGGCCCGGGCGAGCGCAATCAGCTCTTTCACCGAGTTGGCGGGCGATGCAGGTGCCACCACGAGCACATTCGGACTGGTCGCGACCATGGCCACCGGCGCAAAATCGGCGATCGGGTCATAGGGCAGTCTGGTATACAGCCCCGCGTTGATCGCATGCGTGCCGGTCGTCGCCATCAGCAGCGTATAGCCGTCGGCATTGCTTTTGGCGGCAATCGCCGCGGCGATGTTGCCGCCCGCGCCTGGCCGGTTGTCCACGACTACCGACTGCTTGAGCAGATCGGCCAGGTTGGGCTGGATCACGCGCGCCACCAGATCGCCGGCGCTGCCCGGCGTGAACGGCGAGATGATGCGCACCGGACGACTCGGCCAGCTTCGGTCGCCGTCGCGGTCGGCCGTCACGTTCTGAGCGCAGACCAGGGGCGGGGCCGCCATGCAAAGGACGAAGACAGGAAGGACGGTGACCGGCCGTTTAAGCATTCTCAAGATGCCTCCTGCAGTGCGGATGCGGGCAAAACGGTGGTGATGAAGCGGTAGCTGTTGTTGGCGACATAACGCGGGTCGGTCTTTACAGTCGCCATGAACGCGCGATGGCCCGCCCGGGTGCGCCCGACCAGGCAACCGGCACTGGCACGGCCGACATCCGATCGGGGCAGGTCGAAGCCCCAGTGCTGGTTGACCCCGAACAGGCCCTCATGCACCCGGTCACCGGTACGTTCGAAGTCCTGATTGAAGTCACGATGGACCTTGATCGGTCGGGTCTGCACCAGCGCTTCATGGGCGCTCGGCCGACCCGCCAGGTGGGTGCCTACCGACCAGGCCTTGTACTGTCCGAAGGCAATACGCGCGGCCCCGTTCGGGTCGAGCTTCTGCACCAGCGTGTAGTAGCGGCCCGGCTCGCTGGTCGCCTCCCAGGCATCGATTATGTCCGGGTTGCCGGCGCGGTTGACCCGCAGCACCAACCGCAGATCGTTGAACGCGTTCGGCGCATCGCTGTTCGCCGAACCGTCCGCATCGGCACCCTCGACATAGACCACGTTGACACAGTCAGGATGCCGGCTCAACCAGTAGCCGGCCTTGATCATCGCGCCCGCGATACGGCCGGCAAAGGTGTCGGTAACGACCAGCGGGAACAGGCTCTCCGCCTGGCGACTCAGCAGCAGGCGGCTCGCCTCCTGGTCGAGCTGCGTCTTGCCGGGGCTGCCGGCCTTGCGCATGAACTGGGCAATCGCCCAGAGCGAGGCAGGCCCGAACTCAGCATCGACCGGGGGGTCGAGCAGGCCAAGTACGCCGAGGCGCTCCTGCACTTCCCGTGCAAGCGCTCTGTCGGCGCCGATCAGCGCCAAGGCGACCGGCCGCGCGCCAGCCGCCAGATCGGTAAGCGTCATGCCGTCCCCTCCCCTCGCGATTCGATATCGGTCTTGTTGTATCAGTCTCGTTGTTCGGTCGGCGCCTTGCTCGGTCGCACAACACCGGTTACACAACGCCGGTTACAAAACGCCGGCCGACGAGACGCCACAATAGGTGCATTATGCTGTGTGTATCAGGGGTCGGGAAGAGCCGCAACGCCAACGTAGATTGCCGACTGCCACAAGAACGATTCCAGCAGGGGTCTCGTCGCGGTACGAGATGGCTCGACGCTCGACCCGCAGGCCCTGGTGCAGTCGGTCGCCGAGTTGCGTGAGCTGGTGCAGAAGCTACGCTCGCGCTGAACTGCTGATTCAGGCGCCCCCGAGACCGGTACTGCCTGGGAGACCACCAATGAGCCAAAGTAGATGCACAAGCGCAGAAGCGATGGACGACTGGGACAGCATAGAGGGCCTGGACGGATGGACGCTGAAGTTGCGCGCCCTGCTGCAGGAGGACGCAACGAGGGTGGCGCAGCTTCCGGACCCCACGGCACGGCTGGCGATGAGCGAGCGCCTTACCCAGTTTGTCGAATATTCTTTTCCGAACACGGGACCGATCAAGGCGCTGGACGAGATTGCTGCGCGTGCCGCCATCGGACTGCTCGAACAGAATATCGACGATCGGCTCAGGAGCCTGGTCAGCCGCAATCTCGAACTGGTCACGCTGACCAAGCAGCTCGATGTCGGCCCCGAGGATGCTCAGGCTTCGGCGGCGAGCATCCGGCTGGCACGCTCCACCCGCACGCTGAACGACGGTGTGGCAATGATGCGTGAACTTCGATCCAGTCTGGAGTCTGCGTCCGACCGGCCGCTGGTTGCGGCAATTGACAAGGCCGTGGTGACAGCCCAGGCGGTGCGCGCGCTGCTCGAGCGCACCCAGGCACCCTAGGGCGCGCCGGCGATGGTGGTTTCAGATTCATCGATCGTTGTGAGTGGCCGCCGGGCTGATGCCAGCCTGGGTCCACACGCCCACCAGTGAAGCCGCATGCTTTTGTCGCCATGCCGTTCGGCACCAAGCCGGGCCATGACGGCGCGCTGATCGACTTCAACCGGGTGTTCGCCGAGCTGATCCGCCCTGCACTCGAATCGGCTGGATGCGTGGTGTTTCGCGCCGATGAGGAGACCCGGGCCGGGGACATCCGCAGCGACATGTTCCAGGAACTGCTGGTTGCCGACCTGGTGGTGGCTGATCTGACGCTGGACAACCCGAACGTCTGGTATGAGCTCGGTGTGCGCCATGCGCTGCGCGCTCGCGGTGTGGTGCTGATCCAGGGCCCGCGCCAGTCGCAGCCGTTCGATATCTACACCGACCGCAAGCTGCGCTACACGCTCAAGGACAGCGCGCCGGATCCGGCGACCCTTGCAGTCGACCGGCAGCGTCTGGCGGCGATGGCGGCCGCGACCCTGGACGCCAGCAGCGCGCGCAAGGTGAGTCCGGTGTACACCTTGCTCGAGCACCTGCGCGAGCCGCAATGGCGCGACCTGCTGCTGTCCGAAGACAACGAATTCAGCCAGGCCTATGACCGCTGGCACAGCCGGATGGAAGTCGCGCGCAAGAAAAACCAGCCGGGCGACATTCTGGTGCTGGCAGAGGAGACGCCGACCCAGGCACTCAGGCTGGAGGCCAGGCGAGCGGCCGGTGAGTGTCTGATCCGGCTGCGTCATTTCGATTTCGCGCTGGAGCAGTTCGATGCCGCGCTCGCCCTGGATGATCAGGATCGAACCACGCGGAGCAGGCGCGCGCTCTGTCTGGCCCGACTGGGGCGCTTCGAGGAAGCGCGCGAGGAAGTGCGCCGGCTGGTGGCACACAGTCCGGAGGATCCATCCCTGTCCACCCTTGCCGGGCGGATCGAGATGGAGAGCTGGGTGCAGCGCTGGCAGATCCCGGACGCGCCGCCTGCGTTGCTGCGTGCCGCGGCCGCCACCGAGCAGGCCCGCCTTGCGGATGCGATCGAGCCGTTCCGCAACGCATTCACCCGGCAGCCGGCAGATCACTTTGCCGGGGTGAACTGGCTGACGCTTGCCACCCTGCATGTGCACCTGACTGGCGAAGCGAATGCCGAGGTTCTGGATCAGGTTCTGGGCGGTGTGCGCTGGGCCTGTTTGAGCGCCCTGGAGCGCAGCCCACGCGAGTACTTTGTGCGCGCGAGCTATGCTGAACTCTGTCTGCTCTGCTCTGGTGCGGCACGGGTAAAGGACGCCTGGAGCGAGGCAGTCGCGGTCGCCAACAACGACTGGCTGGCGTTGGACGCATCGCGCCAGAAGCTAGCGATCCTGCGTGACCTGGAGTTTCGTCCGGACGAGACCGCGATCGCCCTGGCCATCGTCGAACGCGAGTTTGCGCGTGCTGCGCCGCCGTTCCGTCCACGCCAGGTACTGCTGTTCAGCGGTCACATGATCGACGAGGCTGCGCGTACAGTGCCTCGCCTGCCGATGCACAAGTCGGCGCAGGCGGGCGAACGCATCAGCACAGCGCTCGATCAGATCGGGGCTGGCGATGGTGACCTTGCGCTCTGCCAGGGTGCGGCCGGTGGCGACCTGCTGTTTCTGGAGGCCTGTCAGCAGCGCGGTGTGCGCTGCCAACTGATGCTGCCTTTCCCAGAGCCCGAGTTCATCGAGCGTTCGGTGTCGGTGGTGCAGGACGGCGAAGCCTGGCGGGAACGCTTTTATGCGATGAAGGCCAGGCTTGCCGATGAGGCCCGGATCATGCCGGTCGAGCTGGGGCCTCTGCCCAGGGGAGCCAACCCCTATGAGCGCTGCAACCTGTGGTTGCTCAACACTGCACTGGCCTGGGGTGTCGACAAGGTGCGCTTTATCTGTCTTTGGAACGGCGGTGGCGGCGACGGACCGGGCGGCACCGCGCATATGTACAACGAGGTCAAGCGGCGTACCGGGCGAGTGACCTGGATCGACGTGCGCACGCTGTAGACCTGCCAGTCCCGGACGTGCGCCGCGCCTCCTTTGCCCCTTTCACACGAACCCCACGCTTGACAGTCAGAAGGAGACGCCAATGAGCAAAACCGTGATGGACCGGATGGCCAGTCCTGGCCCGAAGAAGATTCTGGCCTGCGACGGTGGCGGTATCCTGGGTCTGATGTCGGTTGAGCTGCTGGCCAAGCTCGAGGCCGACCTGAGGCTTGCGCGCGACGAGCCGACCCTGGTGCTGTCCGACTTCTTCGACTTCTTCTGTGGCACCAGCACTGGCGCCATCATCGCGACCTGTCTGTCCGCAGGCATGTCGATCGATGGCATCCGGGCGTTCTATGTTGGCAGTGGCAAGGACATGTTCGACAGGGCGTCTGTTTTCAAGCGGCTTCGCTACAACTACAACGACGAGCCGCTGGCGGAAAAGCTGCGCCACGAACTGAACCGTGCGCTCGGCCGAGGCGACGCTGCGCCCTACGCGTCCTTGGGCGACGACAACCTGCGCACATTGCTGATGCTGGTGATGCGCAACCATACGACCGATTCTCCATGGCCGGTCTCCAACAATCCGCATGCCCGCTACAACCAGCTCGATCGCGCGGATTGCAATCTGAAGCTGCCCTTGTGGCAGTTGGTGCGGGCAAGTACCGCGGCGCCGACCTTCTTTCCGCCGGAGGTGGTGGTGTTGGGGGCAGGCACGGACAAAGAGTATTCCTTCATCTTCGTCGATGGCGGGGTCACCACTTACAACAACCCTGCCTTCCTTGCTTTCCAGATGGCAACGGCGGCCCCCTACAGGGTGAACTGGAAGACTGGTGTCGATCAGCTGCTGATCGTTTCGATCGGCACCGGCAGCGCCGCCAGGGCGCAGCCTGATCTGCAAGCGGCCGATCTGAACCTGCTGCACTACGCGAAGAATGTTCCCTCCGCGCTGATGAATGCCGCCGCAGCCGGCTGGGACATGGCCTGCCGCACACTGGGGGCCTGCCGTTTCGGCGCGCCGATCGACCGGGAAGTCGGCGCCATGATGATGGTCGAAGGTGCGCCTTCGAACTGGACCGCAAACAAGCTGTTCACCTATGTCCGCTACGATCCGGATGTCACCCGTACCGGACTGGACGAGCTTGGCCTTGCCTCGATCTCCGCCGAGAACGTGCAGGTGATGGACTCGGTCGAGTTCATCCCGGACATCCAGGCCGTGGGCAAGGCGTATGCTGCCCGGCATGTCACCCTCGATCACCTGCGGCCGTTCGTGTGAGCCTTGACCCAGGATCGAGGCCGGAAATGACTATCGAGCGTCAGACCTTCGAGCGCCACGCCTTCATCAGTTATGCGCATATAGACAACGAACCGCTGACGCCAGAACAGAATGGCTGGGTGACCCGGTTCCACTCGACGCTGGCGACCATGCTCAGCCAGCGTATCGGCCAGAAAGCGAACATCTGGCGAGATGACAAGCTGGCCGGCAACGACGTCTTTTCCGATGAGATCGTCGAACAGTTCACCCATACCGCCCTGCTTATTCCGGTGCTCACGCCGCGCTATCTGAAGTCGGAGTGGTGTACCCGTGAGATCCGCGAGTTCGTCGCGGCCGCCGAGAAGAGCGGCGGCCTGCGCGTGGACAACAAGTGCCGGGTGTTCAAGGTGATCAAGACACCGGTGGACAGTGAAGCCGGGTTACCGGCGATCATCGGTCAGGTGCTGGGCTACGAGTTCTATGATCTGGATGAGGACCAGACGCCGCGCGACCTGGATCCGTTGTTCGGCGACGAGTCGCGCCAGGCGTTTCTGCGCAAACTCAACAAACTTGCCTGGGACATCGCCCAACTCTGGGAGCGGATGAACGTGCCGACCGGGCCGGCGGTCGGCGGTGTGTTGCCGCAGGCCTCGAGTGGCGACGCGATGAGCTCAACGGACGCTGGGGCAGGCGAGATCGCTCCCGCCGGAGCAGATCGGCCCCCGGTGTTCCTCGCCGAGGTGAGCCGCGATCGGCGCGCAGCGCGCGAGATGATCGAAGCTGCACTGAAGATGCACGGCTACCGCGTCCTGCCGGACCGGCCGCTGCCGCTGGACGAGGAGTCGCTGGTGGCAGCGGTCAACGCCTGCCTGGCCGAGTGTGCCTTGTCGATTCACCTGATTGGCAGCGGCTATGGCATGGTCCCGGATGGTCCAGGGAACCGTTCCATCGTCGTGCTGCAGAACGATCTGGCCACTGCTCACAGCAGAAAGCGTGGGCTGGACCGGCTGATCTGGCTTGCCGCCGGCACTACCGGCGAGCAATCGCTACAGCAGTCGTTCATCTCGGCGTTGCAGACCGATTCGGCGCTGCAGATCGGTGCTGACCTGCTTACCGGAAACATCGAGAGCGTGAAGGCCGCAGTGCATGCGGCACTCGCGCGTATCGAGCTCGCCCTGGCGAGACGGCATGCCTTGCCCCAGTTCTCCGGTGCCAGGATGGTCTACCTGCTGTGCGAGGAACGCGACCGGCGTGAGATCGTGCCCCTGATCCGGCACCTGCGCAGCTGCGGCGTGGAGGTGAGCACGCCGGTGTTCACCGGCGATGCGGCGGCGGTGCGCGAGGCGAACCAGCAGCGTCTGGCCAGCTGCGATGCGGTGATCATGTACTACGGCGCCGGTGACGAGGCCTGGAAGTTTCACCAGCAGAACGAGGTGCGCAAGATTTCGGGTGTGCGCGCATCGAACCGCCCACCACCGCTGTACGTTTATCTGGCCGATCCGCCCTGCGCCGACAAGGAGCTCCTGCAGTCGTTGCAGGAGCCTGGTCTGATCGACGGCCTGGCTGGTTTTGCCCCTGCGCTGCTCGCGCCACTGATCGACAGTCTGCCCACAGCAGACCCTGCGCCATGAACCTGCCTGCCAGCGGCGGTGCACGGCCCGCCGGCAACCCGGGAAACGAACCCGGGTTCAACCCCTTCCCGGGCCTGCGTCCGTTCCGCGAAGACGAGGAGTATCTGTTCTTCGGACGTGAGTTGCAGTCCGATGCACTGGTCAACAAGCTGGCCGCGACGCATTTTCTGGCGGTGGTCGGCACTTCGGGTTCGGGCAAGTCCTCGCTGGTGAATTGCGGACTGCGCCCTGCGCTTCATCGCGGGCTGATGTCCGGGGCGGGGACGGTCTGGCGAATGGCCAGCCTGCGACCGGGAAACGCGCCGCTGACCGAGCTGGCGCAGGCGCTCGCGGCGCCCGGCCTGCTGTTTCCCGCGCTCGACGCCGGCGAGTTCAGCCAGGCAGAGTTGGTCGAAAGCACCCTGCGCATCAGCAAGCTCGGACTGATCGACATCTTCACCCAGGCCCGCCTGCCTGATCGTACCAACCTGTTGATCGTTGTCGACCAGTTCGAGGAACTGTTCCGCTACCGGGAGCTGACGCAAGCTGGCGCCGCCAATGATGCCCGGGTGCAGGAAGAGGCGACCGCGTTCATGAATCTGCTGCTCGAGGTGCCGGCGCACCCGGAGCTGCCGATCTATGTGGTCCTGACCATGCGGTCGGACTTTCTCGGAGAATGCGCCCAGTTCTTCGGGCTGCCCGAGGCAATCAATCGAGGCCAGTACCTGATCCCGAGAATGACCCGGGAGGACCGGCGACTGGCCATCGCGGGTCCGATCGGCGTGGGCGGGGCGGACATCGATCCAGCCCTGCTCACCCGTCTGGTCAATGATGTGGGCGACAATCCGGATCAGCTGTCCCAGTTGCAGCATGCGATGAACCGCACCTGGGCTCGATGGAGCCATGAGCGCGCCGCCGGCGCAGACCCGGCACCGCTGGTTTGTCTCGAGCACTATGAGGCAATCGGGACCGTGGCCCACGCGTTGAACCTGCACGCCGAAGAAGCCTTCGCCTGCCTTCCGGACGCCGCGGCGCGCGTGCTGTGCGAAGCCGTGTTCCGGGCCATTACCGACCACCGGGTCCTGGGACGCGGCACCCGGCGCCCGGGCCGGCTGGACAGGCTGTGCGCGATCACCGAGGCGACGGCGCCTGACCTGATTCGGGTGATCGACGTGTTCCGTGACGCGCGCTTCGGGTTCCTGATGCCGCCTGCAGGCGAGCCGATCGAACCTGGCACCGTGATCGACATATCGCATGAGAGCCTGATGCGGGTCTGGCAGCGGCTTCAACAGTGGGGCGACGAGGAAGCGCAGTCCGCCCGGATCTTGCGCCGGATTGCCAAAACCGCCGAACTGCACGCAGCCGGACAGGCGAACCTGCTGCGCAATCCGGAGCTGCAGGTGGCGATCGATTGGCGGCGTATGGAGAAGCCGAACGCGGCCTGGGCTGCCCAGTACCATCCGAATCTGGCGGGCGCTATGGCGCTGATCGACGCCAGTCAGACGGCGTTCGAGCTCGACAAGGCGGTTGAGGCGCAGCGCCAGGCGAACGAGGCTCGCCTGCAGGCGCAGGTGTCGCGCACCCAGCGGATGCGCAAGCTCACTGTGGCAGCCACCATCGCCTTGGGTTTGGCGACCGGAGTGTTCGCCTATCTTTACCAGCGCGCGGCCGATGCGCAGAAGCTCGCCAGTGTGGAGCGGCGCGAAGCGCGTGATAGCGAGGCGCGCGCACTGCTGGCCAAGGCCGAGGCCGAAGACGCGCTGGAGCGAGCGCGCCACTGGGCCCGCGAAAGCGCCCAGGTGCAGGGCCAGCTCGACCGCGCAATCGAGGCCGATCCCAGGCTGGCCCGAGCGATCGATGCCAGCGCCGCTGGCCAGACCCTGGTCTATCTGCAAATTCCGGCGGGCCTGCCGCGCGAGCCGGCGCTGGCGTTGCAGAAGCAGCTGAAGGCAGCGGGATACCAGGCGCCCGCGATCGAGACGGTCAGTGCCGCACCGCCGCGCTTCGAGTTGCGTTACCAGCGCGACGAAGACCAGGCCGCCGCGCAGAACCTCGCGGAGATGATACGCAGTTGGGGTTTCCAGGACCTGCGAGTCGTCAAGCTCCGTGGCCTCGACTCCCGCTCACGGGTACGGCAGTTGGAGGTCTGGTTCGCGGCGGCAGCAACGCCAGATGCGGCAATCCTGGCACTACTGGTAAAGCAGCTGGACGGCGCCGGCGCGGACGAACGTCGTTCTGCCGTGGCCACGCTGATCCGCGACTACCGCAACTCGAAGCTGGCGATCGGCCAAATACTCGCGCTGTATGCGCCGGATCGTCCGCAGCAATTGTCCGGAAACGGGCGCGTGAACGCACTCACGTTCCTCGCGGCCACCAACCCTGACGCATGGAGCCGCGAACTGGTCGCCACAGGGCGCGAAGTTGTGTCAAGGGTTGGCGAGGCCGGTTACGGCCCCGATACGCGTGCCGCGCTCGACCGACTCACCGTCGCCCTCGATGCAGCCGGCAGCGCGCGAACGACGGCGCGCTGAACATCGCCGGACTCGACCATGCGCGCGCTCAGTGGTAGCGCGAGCGCTCGGTCGCCGAGGCAATAGGCGTTTCTTCCATGCCGAGAGCGCGCCAGCGCTTGATACCGCCAGACAGCTCCATCACGTCGATTCCCCGGAGCGACAGCAGATAAGCGGCGCGCGCGGACAGGGTACTCCAGGTGTCCCAGCAGTAGACGACGATGGTCGCGCCCTGCGGAAGCTGCCGCCAGCGCACTTCAAGTTCTTCGACAGACAATACCCTGGCCTCAGGCAGCGTGGTGCGCAGCATCTCCTTTGGACTATTGCGCACATCGACGACGACCAGCTGGTCGCCGAGGCGCTTGCGTAGCGCCACCAGTTCGCCCGGCTCGATCGCACGGATGTCGATCCTGCGCGGGTTGGCGCGAACTTGACGCTGCGGCGCGTTACCTGACAGCACTTCAAGATCCTTCCAGGTATCCAGCATGATCAACCTCCAGAGTGAACCAGCGAAAAAAGGACCACTGCGGTTGCCCGCAGCGGAAACAGCACCAATCGGCCAGAGGCGGCCCGCCGCACCTGGTCGAACCGGCAGCGGTGTCGCTGCTGCCGTACCGCCAAGGGACTGCGCATTGGTGCTGAGGGGAACATGGCAGGGCAGTTACTTGGGCAGCAGGACCGAATCGATGACGTGAATGACGCCATTGCTGGTCACGATGTCCGCCTTGACGACTTTTGCGCCGTCGACAGTGACGCCGCCGGTGGTGCCGAGTTTGAGCTCCTGGCCGTTGACCGTCTTCACCATGCCGGCCTTCACGTCCTTGGCCATGACGCGGCCCGGTACGACGTGGTAGGTCAACACTGCAGCCAGCTTTGCCTTGTCCTTGCCAAGGGCTTCCAGGGTCTCTTTCGGTACCTTGGCGAACGCTTCGTCAGTCGGGGCGAACACGGTGAACGGCCCTTTTCCTTTGAGCGTGTCGACCAGGCCGGCCTGCTTGATCAGGCTGACCAGGGTCTTGAACGAGCCGGCACTGACCGCAGTGTCGACGATGTCCATCTTTGCCGCGTCCTGGGCGGTAGCGGTTACAGCGAAGCCCAAGGTCATTGCGGCAGTCAGGGTGGCTATCAGGGTGCGCATGGATTTCATGATGTACTCCGAGTCTTCGTATACGGTTAAGAGGTGTCCCCAGTTGCGTCCTTTTTGGTTTGTCTTGGTCAAGGACGCAACGGTCGTATAATGACTGATTGGTCACGTTCTGTGGAATAATCTTCTGTGATTTATTCCGGGACGCCGATAAAGTCAATTTTCAAGCGTTGGAACGATGCCACTTTCCTTTAAGAAACAGCAGTTTGAAGCGCGCGAGGATGCTATCCTCGACGCGGTCAATACACTCCTCGCAAAAAAGGGGTTTGATCTCATGACCATGGACGATGTCGCCGCGGAAGTCGGCATCGCCAAGGGAAGTCTGTATAAACACTTTGCGTCCAAGGAAAGCCTTGCGGCTGCCGCCCTGTGCCGCATGACGCGTGACACGCTTGATCTGCTGGCCGGACTCCATTCAGCCCTGGCGCCGATCGACAAGCTCAAAACCACGTTGCGCTGGGCCCTGGAACGGCGGTTGAAAGGCGCTGTGCCGCACCTGCCCTCGACGAGTGTTGCCTTGCAGAGAAGCCTGATGCTGAACATCAGCTATGTGCGGCTGATCATGAAGCTGAATGCCGAACTCAAACAGTTGGTGATCGCCGCCCAGAACGAAGGCGTGCTCGACCGAACGTTGCCTCACGAGGTCATCCTTTACACGATCTATGCCCGCTCCTGCGACCCGACCCTGGAGTACCTGCGTACCAGTGGGCGCTACGACGATGCACAAACGATCGACTACCTGGTTCGGACCTGTTTCGAGGGCCTGAACGGGTAGCCTCTGGCAGGCGCTCGCTGCCGGCTCACCCGCCGCGGGCGGGCCCGGTCCGCCACCGGGTCAGGGCGATACCGGTAAAAATCAGGCCGATCCCGACAACATGGAACACTTCCATAGTCTCGTCCAGGATAAGCCAGCCCAGGAGCGGGACGAACACTGTCATCAGGTACATGAACGGCCCTGCCCGGCTCGGACCGAGCACCTCGACGCCACGATTCCAGAAAATGTAGGCGAGCACGGTCGACACCAGGCCGATGTAGAGCACGCTCGTGAGCACCGGCGCCGACCAGATGAAGCGCTCACCGAGGGCGTATTCGACCATGGCTACTGGCAGCGTGCACAGCACCCCGAGGATCGATACCGCACACAGCAGGGTAAGCGGGGGCAGCCCGACCGGTCGCCAGCGAAGACAGATCGTATACACCGCCCAGCTCAGGGTGCCGAGCAGGATCCACAGGTCACCGACGTTGAGCACCCAGCCGAGCAGCGACTCCGGCCGCCCTCGGGTGACGATCCAGACCGCGCCGACAAGCGAAACCAGCACCCCGGCGACCATTGCGCCATGCAGTTTCTCTCCCAGCATCAACCACGCCATCAGAAGAATGAACACCGGCGTGGTCGCATTGAGCAGCGACGCGGTGGTCGCCGTCGTCGTACGCAGGCCGATATAGACCGGCAGATGCTGCAGCACGCTGGCCAGCAAGGCCAGGACCAGCAGGATCAGCCAGGAGCGACGCAGCAGAGGCCAGTGGCGCCGCACCGATGGCCACTGCCAGACCAGCAGCACGGCCGCCGCGATTGCCCAACGCAGCAGGGTCAGCCCGGCTGGCGGCGCATCCAGCCGGATCATCCTGCCGATGATCCAGTTGCCGGACCAGGAAGCCACTGAAAGGCCGAGCAGCATCGCTGCCACCCAGGGCTTTGACGAGACCGCGCTCAGCCACTCGGCCGTCGGGTCGACCCGGCCAGCGGGTTGCGCGGGCCGGGTCTCCTCGACTTTCTTGCCGCGGCGTGCCTGCGCCCTGCCCGGTCGCCTCACCAGGGGCAGCCGTGGAGAACGCCCTGCTCAGCCGACACGGAAGAACCCGCGCGGCGAACAGTGCAGGCTTTCGCAACCGGTGGCCGTGATGCGGACAAGGTCGCCGACCTGAACACCTGCGGTGAGTCCCCGATCGATGACGTTCGGCTGCACCACCATGGTCATGTTCTCGGCCAGAACGATATCAGGCAGCGGTCCGGCCGGACGGCTGCGGGTGCCCAGTATCGGCTGGAAGTAGCCGCCGCCGAAGCCATGCACCAGATCGTCACAGATGGTGAACCCGCGGTC
>Ga0105048_10009827_pt1 | contig 15169 bp, 15 predicted proteins | sample MAT05_FD_78382 | JGI IMG/M metagenome (GOLD analysis project Ga0105048, IMG submission 78382) | Freshwater microbial communities from Lake Fryxell liftoff mats and glacier meltwater in Antarctica - MAT-05 | ecosystem: Environmental > Aquatic > Freshwater > Ice > Liftoff microbial mat | place... | reverse complement strand
TTCGTGCACACGCCCTTGCGGCTGTCGGTGTTCATCGAGGCGCCGCGCCAGGAGATCGACAACATCATCGGCAAACATGCCGTCGTCAAGCAGCTCATCGACAACGAGTGGCTCCACCTGTTCCACATCGAGCCCGCAGGCACGACGGTCTCGCGCTATCGCCCCGGCGGTGCGTGGCAAGCAATCGAAGCGAGCCATTGACTCACCGCGGGTCCGCCGCCCTTCATGACCTTGTCCGGTTGGCGCGGGCTGGGCCGGATGCATGGCCGCGCGAGCCGTTCTGCGCGGTAACGCGCGTGGTTCTGCCAGGAACTGGCTCAATGGCGAGACCCGTGCGTGCGGAGCCGATCTGATGTCCAGTCGGTCGCTTTATGCAGGCCGCAAGGTCGCCTTTCTGACCCAGCACGGCAAGGAACAAGTCGTCGCGCCGGTTCTGGAGCTGGGTCTGGGCTGTGTCATCGAGCATGTCACCCGGTTTGATACTGACCAACTCGGCACCTTCACCCGAGATGTGCCCCGACCCGGTAGCCAACTCGATGCTGCGCGGCGCAAAGCCCGCAAAGGCATGGAGTTGTCGGGGCTGCCGCTGGGCCTGGCCAGTGAAGGCCGCTTTGGCCCTGACCCCTTCAGCGCAATGTTTCCGTGGAATGTGGAACTGCTGGTCTGGTTGGATGACACCCTGGGCATTGCGGTGGTGGGCATGGCCCAGGGCGCTGGCCGCAGCGCTCATCTTCAAAGCGGCGACTGGGAGGAAGTCAAAACCTTCGCGGCCCGCGTCGGCTTTCCATCGCACCGATTGGTCATGCGTCCCCACGGCCAGAATGACCCGCGCATCCAGAAAGGCATCGCAGATTCGGGCCGACTGAAGGCTTGCTTCGACGAGTGCCTCGGACAGTCCAGTAACCGGCAGGTCTTCGTCGAGACGGACCTTCGGGCTTTCGCCAATCCAAGTCGCATGAAAACCATCGAACAGGCCGCGCGCGATCTGTTTCAGCGCATCCAGTCCTGTTGCCCGCAATGCAAAAGCCCAGGCTACTGGGTGACCGAGAGACTGCCAGGACTTCCATGCTCGGCCTGTGGCTTACCAACCTTCAGTTATCGCGATGAAGTGTGGAGTTGCCTTTGTTGCCGGTACACATCCATGAAGACGAGGAAAGACCGCGCTGCAGCAGAGCCTGCGCACTGCTCGTATTGCAATCCTTGAGCGACGCTGCAACGCTTGTTCATCGAGGGCATCCAGGCCACACTGCACCCCACCGCGTTGGGTTCGAGCTGCCACGCCTCGACTTTGGCGTCATCGAGGACCGGTTCAAAGGGGTCCGGCGAAATATCGGCGCCGCCGGTGGACTGGCTGGTGTGGGCTTCCTGTTGCGGCACACGTCGGTCGGGCGTAGAATTTTGTCGGTCAGCTCGTCAGAGGCGTTATTTTGCGCCCAACCCCTGGTTAGCGCCACAACCCCGGAGCGCGATACGGAGCAGCGCTATCACACGTGTTTCGGGAAATTCGACCTTCTCCACCTCTGCGCAGCATCATCGACCGCTTCTGGTTGTGCGACGACGTGCCCACCTCCACCTCGGACGACCCGTTCGAGGTACTGCCCGATGGTTGCGTAGAGGTCGTATTCGCCCTCGGTGAGACGCGAGGTCGGATGCTGGCCTTCGGCACAGCGACGCATGGCAGATTGTTTGCCACGCAACCGGGCACCGTCTATCTGGGCATGCGCCTGCGCCCGGCGCGTCTGCACGGCCTGATCGACGCCAAAGCCAGTAGCCTGACCGATCGACACGATGAGTTGGATTGCCTGGGCGAGATGCGCGCCGATGATTTACTGGCGCAGTTGTACGAGGCAGCTTCGGTTGAGGCGCAAGTGGCTGCGCTGGAACAGCATGTGCGGCATGCATGGCGTGCACAGGCTCGGCTTGCAGCGCTCGATCGGGTTGTGGCGGCCATTCAACGCCATGCGGGTGACATTCGTGTGGAGCAGTTGGTCGAGGATGCCTGCCTCAGCCGGCGGCAACTTGAACGGCAGTTTCGAGATGCTGTCGGCCTCACGCCCAAGCAGCTCTGTCGCGTTGTTCGCTTCCAGCAGGTAGTTGCAAAGCTGCGGGACGGTCAGCTCAATCGTGCGACCTTGGCTGCCGACCTCGGCTTCACCGACCAATCGCACTTGCGACGCGACTTCATGGCGCTGGCCAATCGCGCTTTCGCCACTGCGTGACACCAGAATGTCGCATTTTTACTAGGCGCAATCGGCGCCGATTCGTAAAGTCGTGACCACGGAGGTAGATCGATGAAATTGAATCCCGGCATCGTCACGCGACATCTGGCTGAGTCCAAGTTCTTTTACCAACAGCTCGGCTTTGAGCTGGTCTTCGAAAACGACTGGTATCTGTTGTTGCAGTTGAATGGCCATGAGCTGGCCTTCATGCGGCCCGATCTCGATCTCCAGAAGCCGATGTTTCACCGTGCGTATTCCGGCCACGGCCTGTGGCTGACGATCGAGGTGGACGACGTGGATGAGGCTTTTGACAAGGCCCGAGCGAACGGCATCGAGATTGCGTTCGAGCCGTTGGATGAGCCGTGGGGCGATCGCCATTTCGCAGTGCTGGACCCGAACGGCATACCCGTGGACTTCGTGCGACATACGCCGCCGCAAGCGTCATGAACCGCTGCAGGCGCCCGAGATCACGATTCGCCGCGCTGATCGGCATGCGCTGGGATGACGTGCCGTCGGCGACAAGCGCCTTGCTGTCGAAAGATGGTGGCCGGGCGTGCAGGTTTGAGTGCAGACGGGCGGTTGGCAGGAACGGTTCGTCCTAGCCCAGTCCGGTAGCCGACTGGCGGGATGCGTTACGGCGCGCGCGCCAGGCACCGAACAACACGAACAGACCCGGGACAAAGATCAACGCCCAGATCACCTTGTCCATGTTGGTCTTGACCAGCGGGATGTTGCCGAAAAAATAACCGATGGTCACGATGCCCACGACCCATAACAAGGCACCGACGACGTTGAACAGCGTGAACTTGGAACGGTTCATGAAAGCCACCCCGGCCACGAACGGCGCAAAGGTCCGCAGGAAGGGCAGGAAGCGCGCAGCGATGATGGTCACACCGCCGTATTTTTCGTAAAACGCATGTGCCTGGTCAAACGCACGCTTGTTGAAGAAGCGCGAGTTCTCCCACTGAAACACCTTGGGGCCGAAATAACGGCCGATACTGTAATTGCACTGGTCACCCAGAATGGCGGCCACGACCAGCAAACCCATGATGGTCGGGTAATCCATCAAGCCCGCGCCACACATCGCGCCTACCACGAACAACAACGAATCGCCGGGCAGGAACGGCATCACCACCACACCGGTCTCGACGAAAATGATCAGGAACAGCAGCGCATAGACCCAGGCGCCGTAGTTCTGCACGAAGGTTTCCAGATAACGGTCGACGTGCAGGATGAAATCGAGGAGGAATGCGGCAAGTTCCATGGGATGCGATTATGGCCGCTGCCCGGGCACGGCCTAAAATAACCCGGTGACCGCTGTCCATTTCTCCACGCCGCGCCGCGCCATCCGTGAACTGCCCGATGAACTGATCAGCCAGATCGCCGCCGGAGAGGTGGTCGAGCGACCGGCCTCGGTGGTGCGCGAACTGGTCGACAACGCGCTGGATGCCGGCGCGCGCAACATCACCGTGCGACTGCTGTCCGGCGGTGTCCGCCTGATTGCGGTGGAAGACGATGGCATGGGCATCGAGCGCGATGAGTTGCCGATGGCGTTCAAGCGCCATGCGACCAGCAAGATCTGCAATCTGCAGGATCTCGAGTCGGTGGGCAGCTTCGGTTTTCGCGGCGAGGCGCTGGCGGCCATCAATGCGATCGCCGAGTGCGTGATCGCCTCTCGCGCCGACGGCGCCGACAGTGCATTTGCATTGGACGGGCGCACCGGCGAACTACGCCCGACAGCGCGCGCCGCCGGCACCACCGTCGAGGTCAAGGAGCTTTTCTTCAGCACACCGGCCCGGCGCAAGTTCCTCAAGACCGATGCGACCGAACTGGCCCATTGCCTGGAAGCGGTGCGCCGCCCGGCATTGGCGCGGCCCGACGTGGGATTTGCGCTCTGGCACGAGGGCCGCCTGGTACAGCAATGGCGCGCCTGCGCCGGCGTGACAGACGCCAGGATGCCGGCGAAGCAGGCACAACGCATGGCTGACGTGCTTGGCGCTGAGTTCGTCGAACAATCACTCGAACTGCCTGGCGAGGACGACGCACCCGGCGCGTCCAGCCACCGGCGCGACATGCCTCACCCGATCCGCCTGCGCGGACGGGTCGGCGTACCGGATGCCGCCCGCTCGCGCGCCGACCAGCAGTTCTGTTATGTGAACGGGCGCTTCGTGCGCGACAAGGTCCTGTCGCATGCGGTCCGCAGCGCTTTCGAGGACGTGTTGCACGGCCAGCGCCAGCCGGTCTACGTGTTGTACCTGGAGATGGACCCGACCCGTGTCGACGTCAACGTGCACCCGACCAAGATCGAGGTGCGCTTTCGCGACAGCCGCGAGGTACACCAGACGGTGCGCCGGGTGGTGCAGGACGCATTGGCGCGTCCACGCGCCGGCGCCGAACCCGCGCCGGCCCAGAGCCTGCCCGCCTCTGCCGCGCGGGGCGTGGATCCAGCCTCTGCCCATGGCACGGCGTTTGCGGCCCGAAGCTGGACGCAACCTGCCATGCGCTTCCATGCGCCGGCCGGAGGACACCGGGTGTCCGATTTCGAGGCCTTGTGGCCGGTCCGACGCGTCGACGACCAGCCGCAGCTCGCACCTGAACCTGGCGGCAGGGCCGTGACGCACGGCATCAGTGACGATCACACCGTCGCGATGGTCGCCGACACCGGCACCCGGACCGACACCGGAATGGTCGTCGATGCACCCGATTCGTCCTGGCCACTGGGCCGGGCACTGGCCCAACTGCAGGGCGTCTACGTGCTGGCCGAAAACGCACAGGGCCTGGTCATCGTCGACATGCATGCGGCCCATGAACGCATCGTCTACGAGCGGCTGAAAGCTCAGTTCGACACCGCCGCGGCCGCCGGCGCATCGCAGCATTTGGCAAGCCAGCCGCTGCTGATCCCGGTGACATTCGCAGCTTGCGCGCACGAGATGGCGACTGCCCAGGCGCATGCCGACACCCTGCACACGCTAGGACTGGATATTGCGCCGCTGTCGGCAACCTCGCTGGCGGTGCGGGCGGTGCCGGCTGCGCTGGCCCAGGGGGACGCCGCGGCGCTGGCGCGCAGCGTGCTGGAGGAACTGGGCCAGCACGATGCCAGCACCGTGGTGCAGCGCGCGCGCGACGAGATGCTGGCCACGATGGCCTGCCATGGGGCGGTGCGCGCGAATCGCCAGCTCACGGTGACCGAAATGAACGCGTTGTTGCGCCAGATGGAGGCCACCGAACGCTCGGATCAGTGCAACCATGGCCGCCCGACCTGGCGCCAGATCAGCCTGCGCGAACTCGACAGCCTGTTCCTGCGCGGGCGCTGAACCCGGCGCGGGAGCCGAGTCAGCTGCCGGAGCGACGCCACACCAGCAACAGGTTGTTGGCCGGCATGACATGGCGCGCCACCCGTTCCAGTCCGGCCAGCCGCGCCTGGTCCGCGACGTCCCGTAGTGACCGTATGCCCCACCGCGGATCCCGGGCGCGCAGACTCCGGTCGAAGTCGCGGTTGCTGTCTGCCACCGCGACACCATCCTCGAAAAAAGGCCCGTACAGCACCAGATGCCCGTTGGCGGCCAAGTAGCGGCCGCAGCCGCGCATCAAAGCGACGCAGCAGTCCCAGGGTGCGATATGGATCATGTTGGCGCAGTAGATGAGGTCAAACTGCGCGCCGAACTCATCGGCCTGCCCAGGCCATCGGGCATCGCGTACGTCGAGCAGCACCGGCTGGCGCAGGTTGACGCAGCCAGACTGCCGAACCCGATCCGCAATGGCCGGCAGAGCCGACGCAAACGCGTCGCTCGGCTGCCAGTCCCACTGCGGCAAGGCGGCGGCGAACCAGGCCAGGTGTTGCGCGGTGCCCGAGGCGATCTCCAGCGCCCGCCCGCACGGCGGCAGCAATATGCGCAGCAGTTCCAGGATCGGTTGCTTGTTGCGATCGGCGGCGGGGCTGAAAGGAGTATCGATCATGGTCCTGGTTTGGACGCTAGGATAACGCTCGCAACACCGGAGGTGTCAGCCGGCCGTTGCGCGAAGGTCCGGCAGACGCACAATGCACCCATGACTCTGGAGCTATTGCCATGAAACCCCTGCGTCGTCGCACCGCCACCCGGATGCTTGCCGGCACGCTGGGTCTTGTCCTGGGAGTCGCGCAGGCCCAAACCGGCGACACCGCGCTCGTGGATGCCGCGCAGCGCGGCGACCTGGCGCGGGTACGCCGCTTGCTCGATGCCGGCACGGCCATCGAGCAACGCGACGGCCGGGGCCGCACGCCACTGCTGGCTGCCACCGACGGCCAGCACCTGGCCGTGGCCTTGTTGCTGATCAAACGCGGCGCCGATGTCAACGCACAGGACCAGCAGCGCGACAGCGCCTTCCTGCTCGCCGGCGCGCGGGGCTACACCGAGATCCTGCGTGCCACACTGGCCGCCGGCGCGGACCTGGGCAGCACCAACCGTTACGGGGGTACCGCCCTGATTCCGGCCTGCCACTATGGACATGTAGAGACCGTGCGGCTCTTGCTGGGTACCCGCATCGATATCGACCATGTCAACAACCTGGGCTGGACCGCGCTGCTCGAGGCGGTGATCCTGGGCGATGGCGGGCCGGTGCATGCCGAGATTGTGCGGCTGCTGATCGGCGCCGGCGTCAAACCGGACCTGGCCGACCGCGCCGGCGTGACGCCGCTGCAGCACGCCGTGCGGCGCGGACAGACGCAGGTGGCCGCGCTGCTGCGCGCAGCCGGCGCGCGCTGATTCGGCGAGCCATTCCAACTACCATGCATGCTGCTGTCGCAAACCAGGTAGCTACTGTCCACACGCCATGTCCCGTCGCATCATCGCCACGTTCCTGGGCCTGTTCAGCCTGCTGATCGGCGGCTGCGCCACCCTCGACGAGAAACAGGGCGGCTGGATTTTCCAGCCCGGTGACCGCACCTGGGGCTCCTATGTCGCCGATGGCATGCAGGACCGCTGGGTCGAGTTTGACTCGCGTCTCAGCGGTAAACGGGTGCGACTGCACGCGTTGTGGCATGAATGGCCAGCCACTGCGCTGCCGGCTGGCGCCAACGGCGACCCGGCGGCTCCCGTATTGTTGTACCTGCACGGGGCGCGCTGGAATGTCGCGAGCTCGTCCTTTCGCGCACGGCGCATGCAGGAACTCGGGTTTTCCGTGCTGGCGCTGGACTACCGCGGTTTCGGCAAGAGCGACCCGGCGCCGATCTCGGAGGCCATCGCGTACGAGGATGCCCGCGCCGCCTGGGACTGGCTTGCGCGCGAATACCCGGGCCGGCCGCGCTACATCTTCGGCCATTCGCTGGGCAGCGCGGTCGCGATCGACCTGGCCAGCCAGGTCGACGACGAAGCCGGCATCATGGTCGAGGGCGCGTTCACATCGATTCCCGACGTGGTCGCCTCGATGAAATGGGGCTGGCTGCCGATCGGCCCGCTCATCACCCAGCGTTTCGACTCCCGGCGCAAGGTCGCCCGCATCGGCTCGCCGCTGCTGGTCGTGCACGGCACAAACGACCGTTTGATCAAGCCGGAGCTGGGCCGACAGCTGTTCGACGCCGCCGTGGAGCCCAAGGCCTTCGTGCTGGTCGAAGGCGGCTCCCATCACAACACGAACTCCGTCGGCCAACCGCTGTACCGGGGCGCGATCAACCAGCTGTTCGGCCTGCCGTAAAACCAGGGCGGGTACCAGCCCTCAGCGCGGGGCCGCTGGCGCTGCCGGGGCCGGCTTGCGGGCGCCTTCTGCTACGCTCGCAACCCATGCCCTTGCCGCCTCTTTCTGCTGCTCCGCCGGCGGCCTTCCACCGCACACCCATGGGCGACGGCGTCGTCGTGCTGATCCTGGCCGCCCTGCTCGGCGTACAGCCAATCACCACCGACCTGTATCTACCCGCCCTGCCGGCACTGACCGCCGGTTTTGGCGCCGGCATGCCACAAGCACAACTGACGCTGTCGGCGTTGCTGATCGCCTTTGGCGTGTCTCAGCTGGTCTGGGGCTCGCTGTCCGACCGCTTTGGCCGCCGCCCGGTGTTGTTGCTCGGTTTGGGCGCCTACACGCTGGCAGCCATCGGCAGCGCGCTGGCACCATCGATGGACATGCTGGTGCTGTGGCGAGCGGTCCAGGGCGCGGCGATGGGCGCCGGCGTGACCTGTGCAAGGGCCATCATCCGCGACCTGTACCACCCGGCCGACGGCGCGCGGGTGATGTCCAAGGCCTTGTCCGGACTGGGCGTTGTGGCGGTGCTGAGCGCACCGGTGGGCGGACTGATGTCCGACCTGTTCAACTGGCGCGCCGCCCTGGCGGTACTCGCCGTCTTTGGTGCGGTGTCGCTGGCACTGGTGCTGGCACGCTTCGAGGAGACACTGCCCCGCAATGCCACTACGGCACTCCGGCCGCAGGCGCTGCTGGGCAGCTGGCTGCGAATCGCCCGCCATCCGACCTTCATTGCCTATTCGGCGCTGTCGGTTGCCTCCTATGGTGGCCTGTTCACTTTTCTGGCCGCGTCCTCATTCGTGTTCATTCAGGTGCTGTCCCTCGGGAAGACCCAATATGGCTTGTTGATGGCATCGATGTCACTGAGTTTCCTGGCCGGAACCTTTCTGTGTCGACGCCTGCTGGCGCGTTGCGGGCTCCGGCGCACGGTCGCAATCGCCAGCGGGCTGACACTGACCAGCGGCAGCGCGATGGGCATCTTCGGGCAACTGGGCTGGAGTAGTGGTCCGCATGGCGCCTGGTTCATCATGCTGCCGTTCTATGTCTTCATGCTCGGCCATGGCATACATCAGCCGTGCGGGCAAAGCGGCGCGGTCGGCCCGTTTCCACAGACCGCCGGCGCGGCGGCGGCGCTGAACGGCTTTCTGATGATGCTCGCTGCCTTCGGTATCGGCGCCTGGCTGGGCGTGCGCATGGACGGAACCGTGTTTGCGTTGACCAATGGCATCTGGTTCTGGAGCATGGTGATCGCCGTGTGCGGATGGACCCTGGTGCAACGGTATGGAGAGCCCGCGCATGGCGCTGCCGCGGTCCGCTGAAACACGCCCCTGGTGCCTGGCGCTGGCCGGACCGACCGCTTCGGGCAAGACGGCCGTGGCGCTGGCGCTGGCGCAGCGTGTGCCGCTGGAGATCGTCAGCGTTGATTCGGCGCTGGTGTACCGGGGCATGGACATCGGGACGGCCAAGCCCAGCCTGCAACAACGTGCGCAGGTTGCGCACCACCTGATCGACATACGCGATCCGTTGCAGGCGTACAGCGCCGCCCGCTTCGCGCAGGATGCCGACACCCTGGTAGCCGACATCAATGCCCGCGGCCGGCTGGCGCTGCTCACCGGCGGCACCATGCTGTACTTCAAGGCGCTGATCGACGGCCTGCACGACATGCCGCCGGCCGATGCCGCGGTGCGCGCCGAGATCGACGCCAAGGCCCGCGCTACGGGATGGCCCGCGCTGCACGCCGAACTAGCGCGGCTCGACCCCGTGACCGCGGCGCGACTGGCGCCCAACGACAGCCAGCGTATTCAGCGTGCGCTGGAGGTCCATCGGCTGACCGGGCGGCCACTGAGCGACCTGCATGACGCAGACAAATCGACACCGGCGGCGTCGCGTTTCTGCGGCTTGCCGATGGTGTCACTGGAGCCACGCCAGCGTCAGTGGCTGCACCAGCGCATCGAACAGCGATTCGACACCATGCTGGCGCAGGGTTTGCTGGACGAGGTGCGCGCGCTGCGCGCCCGCGGCGATCTGCATGCCGACCTGCCGTCGATGCGCTGCGTCGGTTACCGCCAGGCCTGGGAGGCACTCGAGGGCCGCCAGCCCATGGACGCGCTGCGTGAACGCGGCATCGTCGCCACGCGCCAGTTGGCCAAGCGGCAGCTGACCTGGCTGCGCAGCATGCCGGCGCGCCGGGTGGTCGCCTGCGACGACGGCGACGCCATGGAACAGGCCCTGCGGCTGGCACTGCAAGTCGCGGAGGACGGCCGATGACGCTGGTGGTGCAGGACCTGCGCAAGAACTACGGTGCGAGTTGCGTATTTCGCAATGTCACGCTGACCGTGGCCAACGGCGAGTTCGTCGCCATCGTTGGCGAATCTGGCGTGGGCAAATCCACGCTGCTCAATTGCATGGCGGGCCTGGACCAATGGGATGAAGGCTCTGTGCGGCTCGATGGCACTGATCTCGCAACGCTGGACGACCTGCAACGCGCGGCCTTGCGGCGCATCCATATCGGCTTTGTGTTCCAGGCCTTTCATGTGTTGCCGCATCTGGACGTGGCGCAGAACGTGAGCCTGCCGTTGATGCTGCAGGGTCGCCAGGACCCGGTACGGGTTCAGGCGATGCTGCTGGCGCTGGGAGTGGATGGCCTGGGTGAACGGCTGCCGCAGCAACTCAGCGGCGGCCAGTTGCAACGGGTGGCGATCGCACGGGCCCTGGTGCACAGCCCGTCGTTGTTGCTGGCCGACGAGCCTACCGGCAACCTGGATCCGGCAACAGCCGCCAAGGTGCTGGACGCACTGGTGGGGCAGACCCGGCTACAGGGCGCGTCGCTGGTGCTGGTGACGCATTCGCAGGCGGCCGCACAACAGGCGGACCGGGTGCTGCACCTCAGCGCCGATGGCATCTCCGGTTGAGACCAGCCACGGGGCAGGGGCAGCACAACACGCTGCCAGGCAGCGTCTGCTACCGGGCTGAAATTGGCGTCGGTGGCACCACGTCGAACAGGGGGTCATTGGTGCAGCTCTTGCCGGGGATGATCGCCCCGGCACCGACAACCCCACTGTAGCCTGAGGCACAATCGGGTCAAGCGCCGGCGTGTGCAGTTTGTCGCACTCAGCGGCCTTGATTGCCCAATTCCTTTCCACGCCCCTCCAACCTGTGGCAAAACGCCGCGTCCCGCATCCGAGCCAGCCGCCATGTCCGCGCCGATCCGATCCCAGTACGAAGATTTCATGCGCCACGTGTTCGAAAACGGCGTGCAAAAGAGCGACCGCACCGGCACCGGCACGCGCAGCGTGTTCGGCCACCAGATGCGCTTCGATCTGAACGACGGGTTTCCGTTGGTCACGACCAAGAAGGTGCACCTGCGCTCCATCATCCAGGAGCTGCTGTGGTTCCTGACCGGCTCGTCCGACAACAACTGGCTCAAGGAGCGCGGCGTCAGCATCTGGAACGAATGGGCCGGACCCGACGGCGACCTGGGACCGGTCTACGGCGTGCAGTGGCGCAGCTGGCCGACACCGGATGGCGGGCACATCGACCAGATCGCCAACGTGATCAAAGCGCTCAAGACCAACCCTGACTCGCGGCGTATCATCGTCAGCGCCTGGAACGTGGCCGAACTCGACAAGATGGCGCTGATGCCCTGCCATGCGTTCTTTCAGTTCTACGTGGCGCCGTCCACCGTGGCCGGCGAGCCGGGCCGGCTGAGCTGCCAGCTGTACCAGCGCAGCGCCGACATCTTCCTGGGCGTGCCATTCAACATCGCCAGTTATGCGTTGCTCACGCACATGGTCGCGCAGCAGTGCGATCTGGCGCTGGGCGACTTCATCTGGACTGGTGGCGACTGCCATATCTACAGCAACCACCATGAACAGGTGCGGCTGCAGCTCGGCCGGGCGCCCTACCCCTACCCCACGCTTGTCATCAAGCGCCGAGCGCCATCGCTGTTCGACTATGCCTACGAGGACTTCGCGCTACAGGACTACCAGTGCCATCTGGCCATCGCGGCGCCGGTGGCGATCTGACCCACGATGCGCATCAACCTGATCTATGCCCGCGCCCGCAACGGCGTGATTGGCGCCAACAACAGCCTTCCCTGGCACCTGCCGCAGGACCTGGCGCACTTCAAGCACCAGACGGCCGGCGCGCCAGTGATCATGGGGCGCAAGACCTGGGACTCGCTGCCGGCCCGCTTCAAGCCGCTGCCCGGTCGTATCAATATTGTCGTCACGCGCCAGAGCGACTGGCACAGCGAGGGGGCGCTGGGCGCGGACTGCCTGCAGTGGGCGCTGGCCTTGTGTACCTCGCAGCGGCCCAGACCCGCCGACGTCTGGGTGATCGGTGGCGCCGAACTGTTCGCTGCCGCTGTGCCGCTGGCCGACCGGGCCGTGGTGACCGAATTGGACCAGGACTTCGATGGCGACGTGTTTGCGCCGGCTCTGGATGCACAGTGGCAGGAGACCGCACGCGAGCCGCGGGTCGCCCCGGACGGCCTGCGCTTCGCGTTTGTTACCTACACGCGCCAGCCAGGCGCGGTTGCTGGTACCGTCACGACGCCCTGACCGGCACGGCTGCCAGGTCGGCCCAGCGGCCGCTCGCATGGGACGCGACGCAGGCCTCGATGAAGGCCATCGTGTGTGCCCCATCGTCGATACGCGGATAAGGTGCCGGAGCGAACGGCTCGCCCAGCGCAAGCGCCATGCGCTCGTGCGCCAGTTCGCTGTAGATGTTGGCAAACGCCTCGCGCAGTCCCTCCGGATGGCCACGCGGTGTACGGCCGGCCGCCAGCACCTCGGGTGGCAGGAAGGGTTCGCCGCGGCCAATCAGGCGCGTTGCTTCGCCCTGGATCGCCAGTTGCAGGTAGCTGCACTGGCGGTGCGACCACTCCAGAGACCCCTTGGCGCCGAACAGCCGCAGCCGGATGTCGTTCTCGGCGCCGGCGGCCGCTTGCGTCGCCGTGAACGTGCCACGCGCGCCACCCGTGAACTCGAGCAGGGCCGAGACATGGTCGACCACGGCACGCCTCGGCATCAATGCGCCTACCTCGGCAATGACGCGGCGCACGCGCTGATCGGCGGTGAAGCAGGCCAGGTGTTGCGCATGGCAGCCGATGGCACCCATGACCAGCGCCAAACCGCTGCGCCGGGGATCGAGCAGCCAGTCGTAACGCGGCACGCGCGGGCCATCCTCGACGCGGGTCGCCATGCCGCTTTGCAGATATTCGACCTGCACCAGACGGATGTCACCCAGCACACCTTCTCGCACCAGGTGGCGTGCGTAGCGGACCATCGGATACGCGGAGTACGCGTGCGTGATGGCGAACAGCCGCCGGCCCCGGTCCGCCTTGTGCAGCAGTTCGCAGGCCTGGGCGAAGTCATGCGTCACCGGCTTGTCGCCGATGATGTCGAATCCGGCGTCCAGGGCCGCCGCGGCGTACGGGTAGTGGGTATCGTTGGGAGTCATGATGGCCAGCGCATCGGCGCCGTCCTCGCGCTGGCGCTCGCGTGTCAGCAAGTCGGCCATGTCGCCATAGCTGCGCGTCGCATCCAGACCCAGCGCGACCCCGGCATCCCGGGAACGCTGCGGGTCGCTGGAGAATACGCCCGCCACGACCGTCCAGTTGCCGTCGAGCTGCGCAGCGCCGCGGTGCATCTCGCCGATCCAGCTGCCAGGCCCCCCACCGGCAACGGCCAGCCGCAACGGACGGTTGAATCGGGCGCGGATCGTCGACATGGGGGTCTCCGTTTCGAATGACATGACTGCTGCAGGAATATCCGCACGACACGGACCGCCCAGCCCGGGTATGTTTCTTGTGCCGAAACGCCGCACCCGCTGCGCAAGTTGCGGGTTGCCAATGCTACGATAGTGGAACGTTATTCGATTAACAACCGCCGGTGCAACTTCCACCGGAGCTTACATCATGGCATCTGTCAGCCTGCGTCAAGTCCGCAAGTCCTACGACTCCCACCCGGTGGTGCATGGCGTCGACCTGGAGGTGGCAGACCAGGAGTTCGTCGTTCTGGTGGGGCCGTCGGGTTGCGGCAAAAGCACGCTGCTGCGGATGATCGCCGGCCTGGAGGACATCACGGGTGGCGAGATCGCGATCGGCGACCGGGTGGTGAACCAGGTCGATCCCAAGGACCGCGACGTGGCCATGGTGTTCCAGGACTACGCGCTCTACCCCCACCTGACGGTGTTCCAGAACATCGCGTTCTCGCTGCAGTACCGCGGCGTCGTCAAGGCGGACATCGCACGCCGGGTCGCCGAGGCGGCCGCCATTCTGGACATCGAGCCGCTGTTGCAGCGCAAGCCGCGCCAGCTCTCGGGTGGCCAGCGCCAGCGGGTCGCGATGGGCCGGGCCATCGTGCGCGAACCCGAGGTCTTCCTGTTCGACGAGCCGCTGTCCAACCTCGATGCCAAACTGCGGGTGCAGATGCGCACCGAGATCAAGAAGCTGCGCCAGCGTGTGCGCACCACCGCCATCTACGTCACGCACGACCAGATCGAGGCGATGACGCTGGCTGATCGCATCGTGCTGATGAACAACGGACGGGTCGAACAGATCGGTACGCCGGAGGACGTCTACGACGCACCGGCAACCCTGTTCGTGGCCGGCTTCGTCGGCGCCTCGGCAATGAACCTGGTGCCGGCACGCATCGAAACCGATGGCCTGCGCTGCTCCCTGGTGCTGGGACCCCACGCGCGGCTGGCACTGCCGCCGGAACGCTTTGCCGGCATGTCCGGGCGTACGGTCACGGCGGGCCTGCGACCAGAGCACCTGCAGTGGCAGGAGTCTGCGCAGGATGGCGGGCTCAGCGGCGCCGCGCAGGTGGTCGAGCCCCTGGGTTCGGACACGCTGGTCGTGTTCGACGTCGCCGGTAGCGAGATGCAGGCGCGCCTGCCACCACGCGTCGTGCGGCGTCCCGGCGATGCAGTGCGGGTGGGCATCGCGCCGCAGTCCATCCACCTGTTCGATCCAGAGAGTCAGCGCAGGATATGAAACAACGACTGTTCAGTGCGACGCAGTTGCTCGGACGGGGCCGACTTGACGAGGCCGCCGGCGGGGCGGAAGATTCGTCTGCACATCCGGCCCACGGATATTCCTGTCACTGGCAACACGGCCAGGACACGACTGCCCAGGCATCGGTTCCGTTCATCAACCAGGAGACAACACCGTGATCATCCGTCGCACATTGCTCAAGACCGCCGCAGCCGCCACTGCCACTTCGATCATCGGCGCG
>Ga0105048_10009823_pt1 | contig 15171 bp, 17 predicted proteins | sample MAT05_FD_78382 | JGI IMG/M metagenome (GOLD analysis project Ga0105048, IMG submission 78382) | Freshwater microbial communities from Lake Fryxell liftoff mats and glacier meltwater in Antarctica - MAT-05 | ecosystem: Environmental > Aquatic > Freshwater > Ice > Liftoff microbial mat | place... | reverse complement strand
GCTTCCTCAGGCGCGCAGCACACGTGGTACGCGGAGCCTCACAATGCATCATACGGAGTTTCGCGTGAGCCACCCGCGCCTTGTGCTGCTGGGCCCGGGCCTTGCCAACTTGCAGGTGTTGCGACGCATAGCCGGAGCCGTAGATGTGACGCTGGTGAGCGAGGGCCGTACGCACGCCTACAGCGGCATGCTACCGGGAGTGCTCGCCAAGCAACGGGCACTCACCGCCGCCTCAATCGACCTCGTTGAGCTCTGCGCGCGAAGGTCGGTGAAGCTCGAAGCGTCTGGTGCGAAGAAGCTATTTCTCGATGAGAAAACGGTCGAGCTCCGAGACGGGCGCCGATTGCCTTTCGAGGTGTTGAGCATCAACGTCGGCGCTGGCGTTCGCGGCGTCGAGCTACCTGGTGTTCGCGAGCACGCAACCGTCATCAAGCCGCTCACCAGTGGCGCAGCTCAGCTGCTCCAAGTCAAACCTCCCGTGGTCGTCGCAGGCGCAGGTGTCGCGGCGGTAGAGCTTGCCCTCGTGCTGCAACGACGATTGAGCGGCCCGACCACCCTCGTCTCGAGCGCCACGCCGCTGCCCCGGGCATCACAGGCATTTGTCGAGGCGGCCCAGCGCGAGCTCAAGCGTGCTGGAGTCACCGTGATGCCGAATCGCCGCGTCGTCGGGGCGGAGCCACACGTTGCAATGCTCGACGATGGGGTGCGACTGCCCTTCGCTACGCTCGTCTGGGCGACAGGCCCAAGGGCTCTTGATTTTCTCGCTGACAGTGGTGCGGCAGTTGATGAAAGAGGCTACTTGCAAGTCACGCGCGCGCTGCAGAGCACCTCGCACCCGTCGGTATTTGGCGCCGGTGATTGCGTCGCCATCGACGGTTTGCCCGAACTTGAAAAGTCTGGCGTGTTCTCGACGCGACAGGGGCCGACGCTGCTCGCAAACATCGAAGCCGCGCTGCTCGGCCGAGAACCGGCGCGGCGCTTTGAGCCGGGGCCCAACCCGCTGCAGCTCATCAACTTGGGAGACGGGCGAGCGCTGGGAGCATGGCGCGGCCACGTCTTCGTGGGGCGGGCCGCGTGGTGCCTGAAAGAGCTCATCGACCGCCGATGGCTCAGCAAGTACCCAACCGCCGCGAGCGACTAATACCGAACGTGTCAGGTCAGCGGCGCCAAGAAAGCAATCGCTCAAAGAGTCGCTTCACGAAGGGCGTCAGCCGCGTGCGATTGTGTTGATCGGCGAGCCGCTTCCAAGCCTCGGCTCGGGTGGGGTACGGGTGCACGGTCGCGGCCAGCTTACCAAGCGTCAAGCCATTCGTGACCGCCAGCGCCATTTCGCCGATGAGCTCGCCCGCATCGCGACCAACGAAGGTGGCACCGAGAATGCGACCCGAGCCGCGGTCAGCGTGAACTCGAGCGAAGCCATCGTCATCTGACTCGAGAATGGCGCGGTCGACCTCACGCAGCTGCACCGTGTAAGTGACGAAATCGATGCCACGCTCCTTGGCGTCTTTCTCGTACAGACCGACGTGGGCAATCTCAGGGTCGGTGTACGTCGCCCATGGAATCGTCAATGTGCTTGCCTTCTTGCGCCCCCAGAAGAATGCGTTCTGCAGCACGATGCGGCTCGTTGCGTCGGCAGCGTGCGTGAATTGCCACAACCCGGCGACATCACCTGAAGCGTAGATGTTCGAGTTGGTCGAGCGGAGCATGTCATCGACCTTCACGCCCTTGCGCTCAGTAGCGACACCCGCGGCCTCAAGGCCAAGACTCTCGATGTTGGGAGCACGCCCGGTTGCAACGAGAATGGCGTCAACCTCGAGCCGCTCTTCCTTGCCGTCGCGTTCGAAAATGACGACCTGCGTGTCTCCGCTGTGCTCAACCCGCAACGGCTTTACGCCAAGGGCCATGCGAATACCTTCGCGCGCGAATCGCGCCGCGAGAACGTCAGATGCGTCTGAGTCTTCTTTTGGCAGCAGGCTTGGGTCGAGACCCATCACCGTCACTTCAGCGCCGAAGCGGCGAAAGCTCTGAGCGAGCTCGCAGCCAATCGGCCCTGCGCCAATGAAGAGCCAACGCTTCGGCAACTCGGTGAGCGAGAACACCGTCTCGTTGGTGTAGTACCTCGACTGCTCGAGGCCTGGTATCGAGGGCATCGCAGCACGAGCACCCGTCGCGATGAGCGCCTTCGAGAAATCGAGCAGCGCGCCCTTTACCTCGACACAGCTCGGCGAAACGAACCTGGCATCGCCAAGAAACATGTCGACACCGAGCCCCTGAAAGCGCTCGAAAGAATCGTTCGGCGCGATGCGCGCGCGCAGCCTTCGCATTCGCTCCATCACCGCGCCGAAGTCGACGCTCGGCGCACCGTGGCTCAGGCCGAAGTCGTCGCCATGTGCATTGTCGTACGCGGCACGCGCAGCGCGAATCAGCGCCTTCGAAGGCACGCAGCCCGTGTTGAGGCAGTCGCCGCCCGACTGGTGTCGTTCGATGAGCGCCACCCGTGCGCCGAGGCCCGCGGCGCCAGCGGCCGCGACAAGCCCAGCCGTACCCGCGCCGACGATGACGAGGTTGTACTTGCCCCGCGGAGTCGGGTTCACCCAGTCAGCTGGGTGCGTCAACCTCGCGAGGGCGCGGTTGTGCTCGTCATCGGGGGCGAGGGTCAATTTCGTCATCGGGCAGCTCCTTGAATGCGTGCTGTGGTGAGTGCTCGAGGCAGCACGACGATTCGCTTGGGTGGCAGGTGCACGTCGACCTGTTGGCCGACGGCGAGTGATGCCCAGCGCGGCGCGCTCACCTCGAGTTCACCACCACTCAGCGCAAGCCGCGCACGCTGTTCGGCACCGGTAAAAGTCAGGCGTCGAACCGTACCCGTGAGTGGGTTTTCGCCAGGGCCAAGCCCGATGTCTTGAGGCCAAATGCACAGCCGCGCGGCACCAGACTGGCTCACGGCTGCCAGCGAAAGGTCACCAAGGCTCGTTCTCGCAGTGAGCCCATCGACGACCGTGTCGAAGAAGTTCGTCGCGCCCAGAAATCGAGCCACGGTCTCGCTCGCGGGTGCCAGGTACAAGCGCGTGGGCGCGTCGGTCTGCAGAATGCGACCGGCGTCGATGACTGACACGCAATGCGCCAATGACGAGGCCTCGCGCTGATCGTGGGTCACGACCAACATCGTGAGACCAGACGCCGCGTGCAGCGACAAAATGAGTTCGCGCATTTCATCGCGCAGGGTGGCGTCGAGAGCACTCAAAGGCTCATCGAGCAGCAAGACGCGAGGTTTCGCCATCAGGGCACGAGCGAGCGCCACACGCTGACGCTCACCGCCAGAAAGCGCGTGGGGCATTCGTGCCTCGTGCTGCTCGAGCTTGACTTGCGCCAACGCCGCGCGAGCCTCACCTTCGGCCACTTGGCGCGACTCACCACGGGCTCTCGCTGGGAAGCTGACGTTCGCGAGCACCGACATTTGGGGAAAGAGCAAATGCTCTTGGTGCACGAGCACCATGCCGCGACGCTCGGTGGGGAGGTCGGTGACGTCGACACCATCGAGATGGACCCGCCCACTGGTTGGTGTGACGAGCCCCGCAAGCACACGCAGCAGCGTGGTCTTGCCGCCCCCGCTCGGGCCCAGCAGCGCATGAACACGCTCAGGCTCGAGCTCAAGACTCGCGTTCTCAAGTGCATACGTGTCGCCGAAGCGAACGGTGACGTCGTCGATGACGACCCCTGCGCCCCTCACCCTCGACCCCCGAGGGCAGAGCCCGTCAACGCCCGCGCCGTCACCGGCAAAAGCAAGAGCACCGGCACCAAGAAGGCCACGCATGCCGCCGCCGTGAGGTGTAGGTCTCCGCCCGACGCGAGGCCGAAGAGCAGCACTGGCAAAGTAATGACGACGCCTCCTCCGACGATGAGCGTCAGTGCGTACTGCGACCACGACACCAGAAACGTGAAGAGCACGGCGACCAGCAGCCCGGGCCATATCAACGGCAAGGTCACGGCCGTCAAAACGCGCAGCCGGCTCGCGCCAAGATTTCGCGCCACGGTTTCGTATCGCGCGTCGAAGCCAGAGAACGTCGCCGCGATGACGCTCACCGCATAGGGCAAGGCCGGCACGAGGTGAGACAGCACGACGCCTAACGTCGTATCGGCGAGCCCCAGGCGAATGAAGCCCGAGTGCAGGCCCAGCGCCGCCGCCATCGGTGGCAAGAGCGCCGGCGCAATCAGCCACGTGCGCATCGCCACGTGCCCCCGAAAGGTGGCAAGGCCCAGCGCTCGCCCTGCGGGGTACGCAATGACAGCTGAGAGCAGCGCGACCGCCGAGGCGACAAGCGCGCTTGCGATGGTGGCTGACACGGCACCTGAACGTGCCACTTCGCGAAGGCCGCGCAGACCGAATTTTTGTGGCCAGAGCGCTGGTGGAAACCATTGCTGAGCCACAGACCAGAGCGCCAGTGGCAGGAGCACTGCGGCAATCGCCACAAAGGCCAGCAGTGCCACCATCAGCCCGCGCGCTTTCATCGGGCTCGGCCCTTCACATTCAGAGCGAGCGCAGCCACCCCCACCGAAGCGAAGATGAGCAGCGCAACGACCATGGCCTCAGGCCGTCGAGAGAGGTCGACGTCGGTATAGAGACGAAAGCTCCAGACGCCGAGCATCGACGGCCGGGTTTGGCCCAGAAGCCGAGGCACCTCGAACGCCCCGAACGCGTACGCAAACACCAACGCGGCGCCGATGCGGAGCGCAGGCAGTGCAGCGGGCAACGTGACGTCACGAAACACAAGCCACGGTGAGGCCCCGAGGTTGCGGGCCACTTCCTCGAGTTTGAGGGTCTCACCACGAAGGGCCGAGAGAACGAGCACCGCGACGAAGGGCGCCTCTTTCCACACGTAGGTGAAGATGATGCCGACTGAAAAGGCGTCATTGGTCAGCGCCGGCACCGCATTGCCACCGAGCAGCCGATCGAGCAGGCCACTCTGCGAGAGGAGCATGAGCGTCGAAATGGCGACGACCAGGTGGGGCATCGACAACGGCACCTGCAGCAACACCCGGGCGACACGCCCACCGAACGTCGCGAACACCCGCCGCACCACAAGCGCAAGGGCCAGGCCGAGAGCCGCGGCGACGGAGCTGCTCAAAAGCGCCACCCGCCAAGTCAGTGCAAGCGACTCAAAGAGCTCATCACTCGCAAACACCCTGCCCCACGCACGTGTACCGTCCTCGAAGCTGGTCGACAGCGCCTGCGTGAGTGCACCTCCAAAGAGCAACAGCAGCACCAAGGCCGCCGGCACCGTACCGAAGCCACCCCACGCCTTACCGCGGCGCATGGGCGAGCTCTCGAACCCAGTCTGCTTCGAGTCGCTCGAGCCATGACGGGTCGAGCTCAGCCACTGCGTGTGCGTTCAAGACCTCGGGCGGCAAGGTTGCCACGCCCTGTCGCTGAGCGTCGAAGCGCGCCTGCCATTCGTCGGGCAGTCGCGAGTGGTCGAGCACTGAGATGGTGCCCCACACCGACGGGTCTTGTTTCTTGAGCTGCGCCTCTGGCGACAACAAGAAGTTCGCGACCACCATCGCCGCGGCCTTGTGTTGGCTATTGAACGGAATCGCGACGAAGTTGGTGTTGGCGATGGTGCCTTGGTCGAGCACGAAGGTGCGCGTCGTCGGTGGAAACTGCCCTTCGGCGATGCGCGTGCTCGCGGTCTCGGGGCCGTAGCTCATCGAGAGCCAGACCTCGCTCTGTGCGTAGAGCTGGTGCAGGCGACTCGACGACTCGGGGTACGTCTCGCCGCCGTGCCACAAGTTCGGTCGCCATTTCGCCAAGAGAGCGAAGAGCCTCGGTGAGAGCTCAGCCCATCTGGCTTCATCGAATGGCCCTGCAAGCGCCTGAGGCCCGCCTGCCACTGCGTACAAGACGTGCCGCAAGAATGCAGACCCGGTGAAGTCGGGTGGAGCTGGGTAGGTGAAGCGCCCGGGGTGCTGCTCAATAAACTCGCTGAGGGCTTCGATGGTGCTCGGCGGCAAGCTGATGTGGGCCGTGTCGTAAATGAAGACAAACTGCGCACGGTTCCACGGAGACTCGAAGCCATCGGTGGCGACGCCGAAATCTGTCGCGATGGCCGGGCTTTCGAGGTCTACGAATCTCGTGCTGGGCAGGCTTCGCGAGAATGGCCCGAAAAAAAGGCCTGCCATCTTCCCAGTGCGAAAGTTTTCTCCGTTCAGCCACACCAGGTCGACCTGACCTCGAAGCTGGCCCGCCTTCTTCTCGGCGAGCAGCCGATTGATCGCAAGCGCTGGGTCATCGATCGGCACTCGCTCGAGTCGCACGCCGTAACGTGAAGCGACCATCGGAGTGACGTAGTCGTCGACGTACTTGTTGATGGTGCCGTCGCCGCTCCAAAAGAACCAGCGAACGCTTCGACCCCGCGCGGCCTCAGTGACCTTCGAAAAGGGCACCTGCGTGAGCTGAGCATCGTCGATGGCCACGACTGACGCGGTTTGTTTGCAGCCTGCAAGACACCCAAGCACCACGGCCACAAGGCGAAGGGTTCGAGGAGATGCCATGCGCAGGTCGTTACCCCGCTCGCAGCGAGTTGAGCAAGTGCACTTCCAACGGCCGTCGCAGAGCAGCGAGCGCCGTCGAAGCCACGCGCATGACGTCGTTCTTGCTGAGCCCGGTCGACGTCTTGAAGGGGCCAAAAGCCCGGGCGAGCAGCTCGCAGCCGAGGTGAACTCCAGCATCGCGGTGAACGCTCTCTTGCCACAGCTCGTGAAAACGAGCCCCAAGGCCCGCTTTGTAGGCCGACAGAAATGCATTTGAGGCAGTGACCGCTCGCTCGTCGTGAAGCCCCAGGAGCGCCAAGTGGGCGATCAAATGCGCGACGTCTTGGGCGGGGTTTCCGTAGTTCGCGAACTCCCAATCGATGAGTCGCACTGCGTTCGCGCGCGGCAGAACCGAGGCTGGCCAGAGGTCGCCCATCACCAAGCAACGACCGGGTTCGACGAGGCGAAGGCCCAAGTCGAGCGCGACTTCGCCCAGCGCCGCCGCATCTTCTGCCCCCGACCGCTCAGCGAACGCCCTCACTTGCTTGTATTGGCTCGCCAGACGGGCTCTTTGAATATCGATGTTCGCAAACCGACGCCGAAACGAGGCCGACCGAAACGTCTCGCGGTGCAACCCGGCGATGAATGCACCGAGTTGCTCGAAGACGCGCACTTGCTGCAGCACCTCAGAGAGATCTGGCCCTGTGCCCACGTCTTCTTCGAGCAGCAGCCAGGCCTTGCGGCAAAAGCCGAGCAGCCGAGGGGGGCTCACGCCGGCAGCCGTGATTTCTTGAAGCGGTGATTGTTCGAACTGGCGCAGTGCGCGCGCTTCAAACAACAACCGCTTCGGTGACAATGAAAGCGCTGGAGCCGCGGCGGCGAAAGGCGGGGCACGCTTGGCGATGACCGGCCCACGCGCAGCGTCTACGCGCCACACGAAGTTCAAGAACCCGCCCGACACCAACTGTGGGCTCGAAAAGGGCGCCAGCGCGGGAAACGCGTCATCGAGCGCCTGGCTTGTCAGTGGCTGACCGTTCAAGCACCGCTCCTGAAGTGAAAGAGCGAGTTGCCGGCCGTGACTACCTCTGCTCGTTCGATGAAGGCGCGCACGATGGCTTCGAGCGCAGAGCGAGCCTTGAGCAGAGACTCACCGACCTCATCGCCGGTCTTCAAGCTCGGTTTGGCCAACGAATACTTGTGACCGACGACCAGGCCCGCGCAGGGAATGCCAAGCTCATTTGCAAGCACCAGCTCGGGCCCAAGTGTCATCGAGTTCACCTGGGCACCGAGGCGAGCCCAAGCCGCGTTCTCGGCACGGGTCTTCGTTCGAGGCCCCGGCGCGTACCCGAAGACGACCTCTGCGGCGATGGGGTGGGCGATGTCTTTGGCGAATTGCCGCACTTGTGCCCCGAGCGCGACTGAGACGATGCCCTCATCAAGCACCAGATGAGCCTGCTTAGCGTCGGGCTTTTGAAAGACCGTGCATTGGCTGCCATCTGGGAGTCGATTCTCCATCATCAGCAAGTCGCTGACGAGAAGCGGCTCGTACAGCGGCACTGAGGCATCGAGAACTCCGACCGAGCTTGTCACCAACAGCGCTCCGACACCTGCCTGCTTCAAGGCCCAGGCATTCGCTCGCCACGCGATGTGATTGGGGAGCAGCCGGTGCGGTAGCCCGTGCCGGAACAAGCAGTACGACGCCCGCCCGCTGCCGGTACGATGCAGGGTGACCGGCCCTTCTGGGGTGGTGATGGTCTCTTCGGTCAACGCAAGCGCGGTGGCGAAGCCGCTCGAGAATGAGCTCCCGAGAATGACCGCCACTTGCCCTCTCATCAGTCGTTCGCCTCTCGAGCGCAGAGTTCTGGCGCGCATCGTTCACTCAGAAGACAGCCTTGTAACGCCTTCGGTTGATGAGCACAGCCTTGACTGCGTTCAGGCTGTCAGCGCACCTGTGAAAATCGCAGCACGCGCCACGGCTTCGCGGCGCAGGTCACCTCGCCGAGCTTCTGCACCTGCGGCGTCTCCCAACAGGTGTGAAAGAGCAGGTCACTCTCGTCGAGCTCACCGAGGGGCGGGTTGTCTTGCCACAGAAAACCGACGTGCCGACCCTCGACGAAATGCACGATGTCACCCGCGCGAATCGCCGCACCGGCCTTGAGCGGCGGCGCCTGTCGATGAAGCTCGTACGAGCTGGTGTAGGTCGCGGGCTGACCCGAGCGCCGGCGCGCGTAGACGACTAAATCGGCGCAGTCGGAGCCGATCAACAGGTCGCTCTGATTTCGCCCATCGGGCCCGGCGCTGCCGAAAATGTACGGCGTGTTGGCCAGCTCGGTGGCGTAGCCCAGCAGTGAATCGTCTCGCCGAACGGTGACCCGCATCACCTCGCGGGTGAGGCCTCCATACTTCGTCGAGTCGAGCCCCGGAGTCGCCAGCACGGTGCCCTCGGCGGTCGTCGCCTCAACTTGAAACGCCATCGTGCCCAGGCCCGGCATTCGCTCGGGCAGCACGGTGGGCGCGACGTCGACTTTGCACCGCGGAGCATCGTCGCACGAGGGCAGCGGGGTCTTGGCGTAGGTCACCGGCTCGAAGTGAAAGCGTGGGGTGGTGTTGTCGAGCGAGGCGACCGTGGGCTCCAACTTGAACCAGCGAATCGAAATCGGCTTCTGCGCGCTCACCGCGATCAGCTCGACGACTTGACCGGCCATTGCGTAGGCCCACCCCGTCGAGGCCACGCCGCCGTCAATCGACGCCTTGAGCTCGAGCGGGGCCGCGGCCAACAGCATCGCGACCATCACGCTCACAGGTCGACCTGCATGCCCAGCTCGACCACCCGCCCCGGAGGCAACCCGAAGTAGCTGGTGGCCGGCAGCGCGTTGCGCGAGACAAAGGCGAAGAGCAGCTTGCGCCAGCGCATCATCTTCGACTTGCCGTGGGTCAGCAGGGTCTCACGGCCCAGAAAATAACTGGTGGTCGACGGCTCGCAGACCAGGCCGTGCTCACGGGCGCGAATGAGAATCGCGGGCACGTTGGGCGTCTCCATGAAGCCGGTGCGCCAGACCACGCGAAAGAAGCCGGCGCCGACGTCTTTGACCTCGATCTGCTCGTCTTTGGCAACCGTCGGGTGATCTTCCGGCACGATGCTCAGCAGCACGACCTGTCGGTGGAGCACCTGGTTGTGCTTGAGGTGGTGCAACAACACCGGGGGCGTACCGTCGGCGTTGCCCGACATGAACACCGCCGTGCCACGCACCCGCGGAGGCTGGTGCGACTCGAGATCTTCGAGCAGCGCCGCCAACGGCATCACCGACTGGTTGAAGCGAATCGCCAGCTCGGCCCTGCCCCGCTTCCAGGTGGTCATCAGCGCGAACATGCCGACGCCGACCGCGATGGGCACCCAGCCGCCGTCGAAGACTTTGATCGCGTTGGCGGCGAAGAACGGCAAGTCGAAGGCGAAGAACAGCGCCACCAGCGGCAGCGCGCGGCCGATGCTCCACTTCCAGTTTCGGGTGACGACGAAGTAGTAGACAAAGCTGGTGATGACCATCGTGCCGGTCACCGCGATGCCGTATGCGGCGGCGAGCTTGGTGCTGTCGCGAAAGATCATCACCAGGGCGAGGCAGGCCACCATCAGCGCCTGATTTACTTCAGGCACATAGATCTGCCCCTCGTTCTTGGCTGAGGTGTGAATGATGGTGACCCGAGGCATGAAGCCCAGCTGCACCGCCTGCCGGGTGATGGAGAACGCGCCAGAGATCATCGCCTGCGAGGCGAGCACCGCCGAGGCCATCGCCAGCCCCACCATCGGGTAGAGCAGCTTCGCGGGCACCAGCGCCCAGAACGGCTTCTCGACCCAGCCAGACTCGAGCAGATGCGCGCCTTGCCCGAAGTAGTTGATCAGCAGCGCGGGGAAGACCAGCGCGAACCAGGCGACCCGAATCGGCCGCCGCCCGAAGTGGCCCATGTCTGCGTACAGCGCCTCGCCGCCAGTGAGACAGAGCACCACCGCGCCGAGCACCTTGAAGGCGCGCATCGCGTCGACCTGAAACAGCTTCACCGCCCAGATAGGGTTGACCGCCCCGAGCACCGCCGGCGTCTGAATGATCGCCATCAAGCCCAACACCGAGATGCTCAAGAACCACAGGGTCATCACTGGGCCAAAGGCCTTGCCGATCAAGTCGGTGCCGCGCTTCTGCACCAGAAAGAGGCAGAACAAGACCACCACGGTGATTGGCACCAGAAACCGATCGGCCGCATGGGTGGCGACCCCGAGGCCTTCGACCGCGCTGAGCACCGAGATGGCCGGGGTGATGATGCCGTCGCCATAGAGCAGCGCCGCACCGAACAAGGCCGCCAGCACGATGATGTTGCGCCCTCGGGTCGGCTTGTCTTTGCCAGGCAGCTGCGCGAGGAGCGCGAAGATGCCGCCTTCTCCCTTGTTGTCGGCCCTCAAGATGAAGCCGATGTACTTGCCGGAGATGACCATCGTCATCGACCAGAAGATGAGCGAGAGAATGCCCATCACGCTCTCAGGCGACACCACCAGGGCGTGCTCGGCGGTCTGCAACACCCCGTTCTCGACCTTTTTTTCGAAGCACGCCTGCATTGCGTACAGGGGGCTGGTACCGATATCGCCGAAGACAATGCCGAGCGCGCCAAAGGCCATCGGGAGCAGCTTCGACTTCCCGTGCTCCGGCGCTTTGGGCTCTGTGGTCTCGGCAGGCGAACTGCCCTGCGGGTCACTCATGATCGCCGGCTTGTAGCGCAACCTCTCGCAGGGTGGCGGAGATGCGTAGTTTCTCAGTGATTTCGTTGAGTTGTGGTCTGCTTCGGGCCGGTGACGCCCTCCGAGCTCTCGATCGCCATTGGCGCCTTGACGCTTGGAGCCGCAGTGTTCGCGTGGGGCTTCTACTTTCGGTGGAAGGACGCGCTCCACCCCGAGCCGGTGTGGCTGATGCTGGTTGGGGTTGGCGGCGGCGCGGGGTCGGTGCTGGTCGCGCAAGGCGGCTATCAGCTGGCTGACTCCATCGGCGTGCGCACCAGCTGGGAGCTCCTCAGCGAAGGCGCCGCGAACGAGGTCCTCGCGGTGGCCGTGATGATTGGAGTGATTGAAGAGCTGGCGAAGCTGGTGCCGGTGCTGACCATCGTGCTTTTCGCGCGAAGCCACTTCGATGAACCGCTCGATGGCCTGGTGTACGCGGGGTGCTCGGCCATCGGTTTTTCGGTCGCTGAGACCGCCCTCATCGCCTGGTACCAAGACCTGCCGGCGATGGAGTTCTTCGCGCGGGCTGCCGCCGCACCCATTTCGCACGCCATGCTCTCAGCGCCGTGGGGCGTGGGGCTCGCCGTGACGTACTTTCAAAAGAAGCCGGTGCCACTCGCGCTGGGGTTCGCGCTCTCGGTCATCGCTCACGGGCTCTACGACGTGTTCATCACGATTCAAGACATCGGGCCGCTCCTCGGAGCGCTGCTCATCTTGGCGCTCTGGGTCTGGGCGATTCGCGTGACGCCGCGGCTGGTCGGGCTCGCGCGTGAGAAACGCGAGCCCGCGACCCCGGGTCAGTCGTTGCGTTGAACAGTCGCCGACGCGCTGAGGCGAGGCTTGAGCAGATCGGTGACAGTGGTGATCTGCCCTTTGTCGACCGCGTTGAACGAGAGCTCGTCGATCAACACGGCGCCTTCGCCGTTGAGCATCACGCCCATGGTGATGACCGAGGCCTCGCTCGGCACCTCGAGCACCACCGAGTGCCACTCGAACGAGGTGGTGCTCCGCACCGCGCGATCTCGCATGTCATCGAAGGCCAGCGCCTTGCCCTGATCATCATCGACCCGCACCCACACGCCGGCCCAGCCGGTGGCGATCGGCATCGACGGGGCGTACTGCTTGTTCGACAAGTGAGCTGACGGAATCGGGTCGGCGGCCCACGAAAGAGCGCTCACGGCAATGACAAGACCCACAACGATCGTGCGCATGATCTGCCTCCTTGAGAATGAGATGACGAATGTTGCTGTGCGCATCAGCCGGTCTTAGAGCGATGCGCGGGCGTCACTTCGTGGCGCTCACGTCTTGAACGGAGCGACGGCACGAAACGTATCGTGCGGGAGGTTTCTACAGTCTCAGCTCTGAATGGATCAGTTGAAACGCGCGGCAGGCAGCTGCGAGGCCAGACGACGCTCACGCGCCTTCAGCAACAGCGACCAGGCGTTGAAGTCGATTAACGCCGCTCGACTGAGCAGCTTGATCTCACCGGTGCTTCGGCGAACCGCCAGGGCACCCACACCCATCTTCGACACCAGGCGAATGGCTTCCAGAAACGGCGTGCTGGCCGACACCTCGACCACAGTGAGCAACGACAGATGCGAGAGTGGCCCGTGCGGCGCCATTTCGGACAGCTCGATAAGCATGTCGGCACTGACCACACCTTTTATCAGCCCTTCGACCTCGGTGATCACCACCAGGTCGGCAGACTTCGAGCGCAGCTGGTCGGCCGCTTTCTTCAAAGTCTCTGTCTCGCGAAGAACGACGACTTCTTTGAAAGGCAGGTCTGCCACTTCAAATTGATCGAGCATGGCGCACCCCTCAGCAAGTCGTGGGCCTGATGTTCTTTGAGCTGAATCAGTGGGTTCTGAAGCCGAGGCCATTTCACCTGCGAAGTTGCGTTTCAGATCTGAAATCTACGCCGCGACCCGGAGCTTCGAGGTCGTGCTGACCCGGAGGGGGTTGCGGGACTCAGGGCCAGACACCGGGCGAGTCACCACCGCGACCAGCTCATGCGAACGAATCATCACCACCGCCTCAACGCCCGTCGACCCGAACTGCGCTTCGAGCTGCCGAATGGTCGACTGCGGCGACGCCACGCCGACCGCGTGCAAGAGCAGCTCACCCAATCGTGCCTGCGGCTGCACCGCGGCAAACCGCTCGAGCTCAGCGCGGCGAAGCATCGAAAAATCGTCGTCGCGCGAGCGCACCATCACCATCGTCGCGCCGCTCGTACGCATCACTCGCCAGGTGGAGGCGACCGTGTGGTCGGCCCAGGCCAGCTGTACTGATTTCTGCGGCGTGCTGATGAGTTGGAGTTGCATGCCTCAGCCTCTGAGCAACAAGCACGCCAGCTGTTTTCACAGGGTACAGGCCTACGGCTGAAGCGTAATCGCCACACCGTGCGATGCGTCATTTTGCGTCGACGAACGCGTCCCACGTCTTGGTGACGTCGGCTTCTCGAGCAGTCACAGCCTCGACGGCGTCGGCCCCGAAGCGAGCTTTCTCGGCCTCGAAGCCTGAGGCCTGCTGGGCCCGGGAGCGCAGGTCGGCCATCGCCTTCTGTGCCTGGGCTCGCTGGGCGGGGGTCAGCGCGGCGGTGGCCTGCTCGAACTCCCGAAGCGCATCGCCGCCGGTGAGTCGGGAGAGAGTTCGCGCAGTGACCACGGCCGCCACCACGTCTTCGATGCGGTCGACCTCTTCTTCACTCAGACCGGCGTCGAGCCGCACCGCTCGCTCCCGCCGCGCGCGCCCAGTGAGATCGAGCGCGCCTCCGTCGAGCTTGAGCATCAACTGCCTGTGGTAGCCGAGCCACGCGTCGACCTTGGCCGCGGTGAGCCAGCCTCCATCGGGTGCGGCCTCGGCGGAGTTCGACGCCTCAACCGACGCATCGCTCGTCTCGCGCCCGGCCGGGCGAGCGCAGCCCGTCGAGAGCGTGAAGAGAATGAGAGCGAGCGCGCGCATCACCGGGCACCCTCGCATGCCGGTATGTGGTTCGCAGTTCAAAAAAAGAATAGAAGGTGACTCGTGAAGGTCTTTCTCATTCGCCACGGTGATGCCGAAGCTGAGGTTCCCGACGCGCTCGACGACGACGCGCGTTCGCTCACTCCGAGGGCCAGGGAGGCGCTGCCCGGTCACTTCGCGGGCCTGGCGAGCTACTTCGGTCGCGTCGACGCCATTCTCACCAGCCCTCTGATGCGGGCGGTGCAGACCGCGACGCTCCTTGCGCATTCTTTGAAGTACGCGGGCCAGCTCAAGGCGCACCGCAGCCTCTTCCCCGACGGGCCAGTGGGTGGCCTCGAGGCGCTGCTCGAGCAGTACCCCGGTCGCACCCTGGTTCTGGTCGGTCATCAGCCGTCAATCGGTGCCGCGGCCGCGTATCTGATTGGTCGCGCCGCGCTCTCCAAGCCGGTCTCGCCGGGCACGGTCGTCGGCATCGAGCGCGCTGACACCGCGCCTGACCCGCTGACCAGCACCCTGCTCTGCTTCGCGCAGGTCGGGCAACCCGTGCTCGAAGCGCTGTAAACAACGCCCATGATCGACGACGCTCAGTTCACTCTCGTGGCAGGCCAGCTCTTCAAGCGGGTGGTCAAAGCCGTCGACGCCGCCGACCCCGACGTGCTCGAGGCCGACTCGACCGGTGACATGGTCACGGTGGTCGCCTCCAAGACCGGCGAGAAGGTGATCATCAACACCCAGCGCGCGGTTCGGCAGATCTGGGTTGCAGGCAAGGGCGCTGGCCTGCACTTCTCGTTCGGCAGCAACGGGCAGTGGCTCGACGACAAAGGCAAAGGCATCGAGCTGCTCGCCTGGGTCGTGGAGTGCATCGAGGCCGCCAGCGGTGAGCACCTCGACCTGAAAGAGTGACCGCCGTGCTTCGCGTGAGC
>Ga0105048_10009821_pt1 | contig 15171 bp, 11 predicted proteins | sample MAT05_FD_78382 | JGI IMG/M metagenome (GOLD analysis project Ga0105048, IMG submission 78382) | Freshwater microbial communities from Lake Fryxell liftoff mats and glacier meltwater in Antarctica - MAT-05 | ecosystem: Environmental > Aquatic > Freshwater > Ice > Liftoff microbial mat | place... | reverse complement strand
TGGGGCGACCACCTCGACCCGTGGCGCTGGGACGACGCGGAGTACGTGGCCGGCAAGCTGGCCGTGCTCGAAAAGTACTCCCTCAGCGTCTACGCGATCTCCAACCACCTCAAGGGCCAGGCGGTCTGCGACGATCCGATCGACCAGCGGCACCGCGCCATCCTGCCCGACGTGGTGTGGGGTGACGGCGACCCTGAGGGGGTGCGGCAGCGGGCGGCGGAGGAGATGAAGCACACCGCCCGCCTGGCCGCGAAGCTCGGGGTGACGACCGTCGTCGGCTTCACCGGGTCCTCGATCTGGAAGTACGTCGCGATGTTCCCGCCGGCATCCGAGGCCATGATCGAGGCCGGCTACCAGGACTTCGCCGACCGATGGAATCCGATCCTCGACGTATTCGACGAGGTCGGTGTGCGGTTCGCCCACGAGGTGCACCCGAGCGAGATCGCGTACGACTACTGGACCACGGTGCGCACCCTCGAGGCGATCGGGCACCGCGAGGCGTTCGGACTCAACTGGGACCCGAGCCACTTCGTCTGGCAGGACCTCGACCCGGTCGCGTTCCTCTGGGATTTCCGCGACCGGATCTACCACGTGGACTGCAAGGACACGAGGAAGCGCATGACCAACGGCCGAAACGGCCGGCTCGGTTCGCACCTGCCCTGGGCGGACCCGCGCAGGGGGTGGGACTTCGTCTCGACCGGGCACGGCGACGTGCCGTGGGAGGACAGCTTCCGGATGCTGGGAGCGATCGGCTACGACGGTCCGTTCTCGGTTGAGTGGGAGGACGCCGGAATGGACCGGCTCGTCGGGGCGCCGGAAGCGCTGGCCTTCGTGCGCCGACTCGCGTTCGAGCCGCCCGCGGCGTCGTTCGACGCGGCCTTCAGCTCGAAGTGACGTTCAGTTCGAGGTCACCATCGCGTCGACTCGTTCGGGAGACAGCGCGTGATGGATGGCGAGCATCGCGGCGCCCACGACGGCGGCCTGGGGGCCGACGCCCGACTGTGTTATGTGCAGGTGCTGGGTCGCGAGCGGGGTCGACCGGGTATAGATGACCTCGCGCACTCCGGCGATGAGGTGTTCGCCGGCGTACGCCATCGACCCGCCGATTACGATGACCGACGGGTTCATCAGGCTGACGCAGGTGGTGAGCACCTCTCCGAGGTCTCGGCCGGCCTGGCGCACCGCCTGGATCGCCTCGAGGTTGCCGCGCTTGACGAGGTCGATGACCCCCTGAGCGCCATCGGCGGCGAGGCCGCGCTCGCGGAGTGAGTGGGCAAGGGATTCCCCGGAGGCCAGCGCCTCGAGGCATCCGTTGTTCCCGCAGCGGCACACTACATCCCGGCCGCGGGAGATCTGCACGTGGCCGATGTCGCCGGCGATACCCTGCGCGCCGCGTTGCAGGTAGCCGCCGGAAATGACGCCGGCGCCGATTCCCGTGGCGACCTTGACGAAGATCAGGTGGTCGATGTCAGGCCAGGAGAGCTCCCGTTCGCCGAGCGCCATGATGTTGACATCGTTGTCGACGAGCACGGGCACGTCGAACTTGGCTCGGAGGGCGCCGGGAACGTCGAAGCGGTCCCAGCCGGGCATGATCGGCGGATTGATCGGCCGACCGCTGCTGTGCTCGACGGGGCCGGGAAGTCCGACGCCGACGGCGAGAAGGTGGGCCGCCGAGCGCCTCGCCGCATCGATGAGGGCGGCTCCGGCCTCGGCCACCCAGCCGAGCACGGCCTCCGGGCCGCTGGCGACCTCCAGGGGGGTCGAGTCCTCGACGAGGATCGTGCCGGCGAGGTCGCTCACCGCGATGTGAATGTGGGAGGCGCCGATGTCGACGGCGAGCACGACCTTGTTGCGCGCGTCGAGCGCGAACTGCGCCGACGGACGGCCCCCGGTCGATGCGGCATCTGCGGTCGGGCTGACGAGGCCGAGTCGCATCAGGGCGTCGACCCGTTGGGCTACCGTCGACCGGGCGAGCCCGGTAAGGGCCGCGAGCTCGGCGCGGGTGCGGGGAGTGCCGTCACGCAGAATCTGGAAGAGATCGCTCGTGCCGACCGTGCGAAGCGAATTCGCACCACTTATGTCGATCATTGTGCAATTCAACCATGTGCATCAGCCGAAGTCGTTCGACGCCGCATTCGCTCGCGCCGGCCGGGTATCAGAGGTCGCGGCGCCAGCTGCCGGGGTGGCCGACGGCCACGAAGCCGAGTGCCTCGTTCACCGCGAGCATGTGCCGGTTCTCCTCGGCGTTCCAGGTGTAGACGCACGGATGCCCCGGTGCCAATTCGCCGAGTTTTTCGAGGTTCGCGGTCTTGAGAACCCGTCCGAGCCGGTGCCCGCGATGCGCGGTCGCGACGATCGTGTCGTTCTGGAACACCGGCCGGTCCGTCTCGGCCGGGGCGGTCAGCTCGGTGAAGCCGACGAGCGTGTCGGAGGCGATGTGCCGCACCGCGGTCGTGAGCCAGCGGCGGCCCTCCCTCGCGTTAAGCGCGTCCGTGCGGCGCACCCGCTCCTCGTCCCAGACCTCCGGCTCGTAGTCGACCTCGCCCAGAGGGGGATCGGTGCTCATCGCGGCGTGCAGCACCGCGAGGTCGGCGAGCCGGTGCTCGGGTGCCGGGCCCTCCCAGAATTCGAGGTCGTAGCCGCGCGGCGGCGGGGCCGCTCGAAGCTTCGCCGGCAGAGGGAGCCGGCTCATCCGTTCGACCTGCGCGAGCCGGTATCCGTGGGCGAGGAGAAACCGCGTGCCCGGGTCGTCTCGCGGCACCGAGCCGAAGCCGGTCGGCGACTCGACCCGTGGCCCGCCCGTGGTCGGTCGGTGCAGGGTGAACGACTGCAGAACCGAGCGCCCCTCGTCGACCGCGATCGCGACGACGCGGTCGTGGAGTGCCTCCCCGATGCCGAGGCGGCGCGCGGAGGGCAGAACCTCGACGGCGAGCCACGCCGACACCACATTGTCGCCGCTCTGGAGCTCGTGCGCGGCGCGGCCGACGATGCGCCCATTGATCCGCGCCACGAAGATCCGCTTCGGCTCGTCGGGGTTCTGCCACGCCGGCAGTAGCTCGGTCGGGGTGTAGGCGAGATCGAAGTTGCCGACGATGTCGGCCTCGACCTCATTGCGCACGAGTGTCATCTCGATAAAGTCGGTCGCGTCCGGGGCGTCGATGGAGGCGGGGATCGCCATCTCCTCGATCATGGTCTCGCTCATGGGGCACTCTCCTGCGCACGGCGTGTGCGACGTAGCCTACCGAGATCCCGGGCTCGCGGGCAGGTCTCGGGTACCGTAGTGCCAGACGGCCCGTCGGGCGGGAGGGGATTGTCGCGTGCACCTGAAGAGCCTGACCCTCAAGGGGTTCAAGTCTTTCGCGCAGCCGACGACCTTCGCCTTCGAGACCGGAGTCACCTGTGTCGTGGGGCCGAACGGGTCGGGTAAGTCGAATGTCGTCGACGCGCTCGCCTGGGTGATGGGGGAGCAGGGCGCGAAGACGCTCCGCGGGGGAAAGATGGACGACGTCATCTTTGCTGGGACCGCCACGAAGGGCCCGCTCGGGCGGGCGGAGGTGGTGCTCACCATCGACAACGCCGACGGCGCGCTTCCGATCGACTACTCCGAGGTCACGATCAGCCGCACCCTGTTCCGCAGCGGCGGCAGCGAGTACGCGATCAACGGCAAGTCCTGCCGCCTGCTCGATGTGCAGGAGCTCCTGAGCGATTCCGGCCTCGGTCGCGAGATGCACGTGATCGTCGGCCAGGGCCAGCTCGACGCCGTGCTGCGCGCGAGCCCGGAGGATCGCCGCGGGTTCATCGAGGAGGCGGCCGGGATCCTCAAGCACCGCCGCCGCAAAGAGAAGACGATCCGCAAGCTCGATGCGATGCAGGCGAACCTCACGCGGCTGAGCGACCTCGCCGGCGAGCTGCGCCGCCAGCTCAAGCCGCTCGGACACCAGGCGGAGATCGCGCGCGAGGCCCAGTCGATCGCGAGCATCGTGCGGGATGCCCGCGCGCGGATCCTCGCGGACGACGTCGTGACGCTGCGCGCCGCCATCGCCGTGCAGAGTCGCGGGGAGAGCGAGCGCAAGACCGAGCGCATCCTGCTGCAGGAGCAGCTGGACCAGTCGCGCCTGCGCGAGCAGCGGCTCGAGCAGGAGCAGGTCGGCGACGCGGTCGACATCGCCCGGCGCACCGCGTTCGGGCTCGAGTCGGAGCAGGCGCGCCTGCGAGGGCTCTACGCCCTCGCCAACCAGCGGCTGTCGCTGCTCGGCCAGCAGGCCGAGTCGCCCGACCAGGTCTCGGGGGTGTCGCCCAAGTCGGTCGCCGACGCCCGTGCCGAGGCCGCCCGGCTGCGCGAGAGGATCCGCATCGCCGAGGGGGCCTGGCGCGATGCGCAGTCCACGGCCGCGCAGGCGCGGGCCGACCTCGACCTGCTCGACGAGCACATCGCGGCCCAGAGCGCGCTCGTCTCCCGCCACGACCTCGAGGTGTCCAAGCTCACCGGCCAGGTCGAGGCCGCGGCCTCCCGGCTCGCGGCCGTGCGCGGGGAAGTGCTGCGGCAGCGCAACGGCCTCGAGGCGGCCCTCTCCCGCCGGCAGAGCGCCGAGCTGCAGTTCGCGGCGGCCGAGGCGGACGCGGTGCTCGTCGATGTCGGCGAGACGAACCTCGACGCCGAATACGAGCGGGCGAAGACCGTGGTCGTGGCGGCGGAGGGCGAGATCGAGCGGCTGCGCGACGAACTGCACACGCTCGAACGGGAACGCGACGCCCTCGCGGCCCGGGCGGGCGCGCTGTCGAGCGCGCTCGACCAGAAGGACGGCTCGAACGACCTTGTCGCCGCCAGGCTCGCCGGAATCCGCGGGCTCGTGGCCGAGCACATGAAGGTGGAGCCCGGTTACGAGGCGGCGATCGCCGCGGCGCTCGGTTCGCGCGCGGACGCCGTTCTCGCCGACGACCGCGGGGCGGCCGAGAGCGCGCTCGAGGCGGCCGTGTCCCGAGAGATGGGCCGAGTCGAGGTGCTGCTCGCCGAGGCGGGCAGCGACGACGCGGGGTCGCCGGCGCTGCCGGACGGCGCCGTGACCGCCGGAAGCATCGTGACCGCGCCGGCCGGAGTGCTCGGCATACTGTCGCGAGTGCTCATCGCCGACGATCTGACCGCCGCCCGCGCCGTCTGGGCGGCGCTGGATACCGACGCGCATCCGGGCGTCACGATCATCACCAGGGCCGGCGACGTGCTCAGCCGGTACGTGCTGCAGGGCGGCTCGGGGGCGAAGCGCTCCCGGATCGAGCTCGTCGCCGACCGCGAGGCCGCCACGAAGCGGCTCCTCGCCGTCACCGCCCTCATCGAGACCGCACGCGCCGCGCTCGCCGAGCAGCGCGGCGCCCTCACGGCCGCGAAGGAGGCGTCGGCCGCCGCCGTCCAGGCACTGCGCGAGTTCGACTCGCGCCTCGCCTCGCAGGCCGAGAAGCTCAACCGCGCGCGGGTGCAGGTCGAGGCCGCGCGCGCCGAGGCCGACCGCCTCGAGCGCGGACTCGCCCCCTCCGAGTCGGCGGTGGCGGACGCCAAGGGGGCGATGGAGGTCGCGAGAACTGCGCTCGACACGGCGTCCTCGCGCCCTCGCCCGATCCTCGATGTCACGAGAAGGGATGCCCTCTTCGCCGCGCTCGAGTCGGCGCGCGAGGCCGAGGTCGAGGCGCGGCTCCAGGTCGAGACGGCCCGCGAGCGGGCGCGCGCGGAGGATGCCAGGGCGGATGCCCTGGACCGCCGGCTCGAAACCGAGCGGGTTCGGGCCGAGGAGGCCGCGCGGCGCGCCGTGCTCCGCCGCCGGCAGGTCGCGAGCGCCGAGTCGGTGCTCGCCGCGCTTCCCGCCGCCCTCGATGCCGTCGACCGCTCGGTGTCCCTCGCGCGTGTCGAGCTCGCCGCCCGCGAGTCAGAGAGAGCGCAGCAGAACGCCGAGCTCTCCGCCCTGCGCCGCGAGGAGCAGGCGTTGCGGGAGCGCCTGCACGCGATCAGCGAGGACGTGCACGGGCTTGAGATGCACCTCTACGAGAGCAGGCTTCACCTGACGACGCTGCTCGAGCGTGCCGCACACGATCTCGGCCTTGTCGAGGACGTGCTCGTCGAGGAGTACGGCCCACACAGCCCGGTGCCGGATGACTCCGTGATGATCGGGGACGCCGCGGACGCCGCGGATGCCGCGGATGCGGCGGATGCCGCGGACGCCGGGGACGCCGACGCCGTATCCCGCGCCGCGAGCGGCGGCGGCGACGTGCCCGACCGGCCCTTCGTGCGGGGGGACCAGAAGAAGCGACTCGCGCAGGCCGAGCGGAAGCTCGCGAGGCTCGGCCGGGTTAACCCGCTTGCCCTGGAGGAGTTCGAGGCACTCGAGCAGCGCCACCGCTTTCTCAGCGAGCAGCTCACCGATCTCACGAACACACGCAAAGACCTTCTCACGATCATCGAGGAGATCGACGAGAAGATGCAGCACATCTTCGCCTCCGCGTTCGAGGACACGAGGGCCGCCTTCGACGAGGTGTTCCCGATCCTGTTCCCGGGAGGTACCGGCAGCATCGCCCTCACCGACCCCGAGAACCTGCTCACGACGGGCATCGAGGTGAGCGTCAAACCCGCCGGAAAGAAGATCGAGCGGCTGTCGCTGCTGAGCGGTGGGGAGCGGTCGCTCGCCGCGGTGGCGCTGCTCATCGCCATCTTCAAGGCGCGACCCAGCCCGTTCTACATCATGGATGAGGTCGAGGCGGCGCTCGACGACGCCAACCTCGGACGCCTCCTGCGAATTTTCGAGGACCTGCGCGAGTCGTCGCAGCTCATCATCATCACGCACCAGAAGCGCACGATGGAGATCGCCGATGCCCTGTACGGCGTCTCGATGCGCGCCGACGGGATCAGTGCCGTCGTCGGCCAGCGCGTCGCGCAGCGAACCGAGCGGGAGCCGGCCGCGACGCGACGCGTCGCGAGCTGAACCCTGCCCCGCCCGCTAGTAGCCGTGGGTGTCCGCGTCGGTGACCAGGCGCAGCCAGCGGTACCCGTAGCCATCGAGCGTGAGAGCGGCCGCGCCCGAGCCGGTCACCTCGATCGACTCCCCGCTCATCAGGTCGACGAGCCGCGATCCCTCGTGGACGGCCCCGATGGCGAGGGGCACGTCGACCGGATCAGCCGCGAAGTTGTGCAGGCCGACGAACCTGCGGCCCTCCCAGGTGATCGAGTGGGCGAAGACCGGCCCGTGTGGCTGCTCAAGCAATTCGAAGGCGCCCCAGCCGAGTTCGGGTGAGTTGCGGTAGAGCCGAACGAGGCGCCGGATGAAGTTCAGGAGCGAATCCGGATCGCGACGCTGGTCCTCGACATTCACGTGGGCCGGGGCGAATCCGCCGTCCACGACGGGGCTGGTGAGCCGGGAGGGCGCCGCGGCGGAGAAACCACCGTTCCTGCCCGCATTCCACTGCATCGGCGTTCGAACGGCGAGGCGCCCCTCCCTGTCGAGGTTCTCGCCCATCCCTATCTCCTCCCCGTAGAAGAGCACCGGCGTTCCCGGCAGGCAGAAGAGCAGGCTGTACACCATGCGCACCCGGCGCGGGTCACCCTCGAGCATGGGGGGAAGGCGCCGCACGAGGCCGCGCCCGTAGACCTGCATCCGCTCCTCCGGCCCGAAGGCCGCAAACACCTCCTCGCGCTCCCCGTCGGTGAGCTTGTCGAGGGTGAGCTCGTCGTGGTTGCGCACGAAGTTCGCCCACTGGGAGTCCGGCGATCCCTTCGGCCGCGACCGCAGCGCGTCGGTGAGCGGCGTCGCATCGTGGCGCGCGAGCGCGAGGTACATCTTCTGCATCGAGATGAAGTCGAACTGCATCGTGAGCTCGTCGCCCTGTTCCCCGCCGAAGTACTTCGCCTGCTCGTCGCGCGAGAGGTTCACCTCGCCGAGGAGCACCCCGCCGCCCGAGCGGCGGCCGAGGAACGATCGCAGCGACCTCAGGTACTCGTGCGGATCCGGCAGCGCCGCGTCGCCGCCGACGACCGCCTGTGTCTCGAGCAGGAACGGCACCGCATCGACACGGAAGCCGGAGAGACCGAGTTCAAGCCAGAACCCCATCATCTTCGCGATCTCGTCGCGCACGACCGGGTTCGTGACGTTGAGGTCGGGCTGGTGCTTGTAGAAGATGTGCTGGTAGTACTGCCCGGTCTTCGCGTCGAGCTCCCAGTTGCTGGTCTCCTGGTCGGGGAAGACGGGATCGGGCTGCACTGCGGGGGGCTCGTCGCGCCACACATAGAAGTCGCGGAACGGGGAGTTGCGACTCGAGCGGGCCTTCACGAACCACGGGTGCTTGTCGGAGGTGTGATTCGTCACGAGGTCCGCGATCACCCGCATTCCACGATCGTTCGCCGTACGGATGACCTCGACAAGGTCGCCGAGATGTCCCAGGCGCTGGTCGACCGAGTAGAAGTCGGTGATGTCGTAGCCGTCGTCGCGGTTCGGGGTCGGGTAGAACGGCATCAGCCACAGGCAGGTGACCCCCAGCTCGGCGAGGTAGTCCAGCCTGTGGGCCAGGCCGGCGAAGTCGCCGACCCCGTCGCCATTCCAGTCGAGGTAGGTCTCGACGTCGAGGCAGTAGACGACGGCGGTCTTCCACCACAGGTCGCTCGTGTCGGTGATCCTCATGAGTTCGCTCCGCTCAGCTGTGGCAGCACGTGCTCGCCGAAGGTGTCGATGAAGCGGGACTGCTCCTGGCCGACGTGGTGGATGTAGATCCGGTCGAACCCGAGCTGGGACCACTCGCGCAGCTGGTGCACGTACTCGGACGGGTCCGAGGAGACGAGCACCGACGACCGCATGTCCTCTGGAGTCACGTGCTTCGACGCCTCGTCGAATGCCTCGACGGAGTCGATGTCCCAGCACAGGGGCGGGGAGAAGACGTTGCTGCGCCACTGGTCGTGGGCGATCGAGAGCGCCTCGGCATCCGTCTCCGCGTAGCTCACGTGAACCTGCAGGGCGAGCTCACCCCTGCCGCCGGCGCCGCGGTACCCGTCGATGAGGGACCGGAGCTTCTCGACCGGCTGGGCGATCGTCGCCAGCCCGTCGGCCCACTCCGCGGCCCACGCCGCCGTCTCGGCGCTGACCGCCGCGGCGACGAGCGGCGGTGGCGTGGCGGGCCTGGTCCAGAGCCGCGCACGGTCGACGGTCACGAGGCCGTCGTGGCTGACCTCCTCGCCGTCGAGGAGGGCACGGATGATGTCGACACACTCCCGCAGGCGTGCGTTGCGGATGTCCTTGCGCGGCCAGCCCTGACCGGTGACGTGCTCGTTGGCGGCCTCGCCGCTGCCGAGCGCGACCCAGAACCGGCCAGGGTACATGGCCTCGAGGGTGCCGATCGCCTGGGCGATGATCACCGGGTGCTAGCGCTGCCCCGGCGCGTTGACGACGCCGAACGACAGCGAGGTGGCCTGCATCGCGGCGCCGAGCCAGGCCCACGCGAAGGCCGACTGCCCCTGTCGTTCACTCCAGGGCACGAGATGGTCGGAGCACATCGCGGCGTCGAAGCCGGCCTGCTCCGCCCGCTCCACCGCCGCGATCAGCGCGCTCGGGTGCACCTGTTCGTGAGATGCGTGGAAACCGAACTTCGTCATGGGCGCGCACCTCCTTCGTTGAGGCTACGCAATTCCCTCGCGTTTGTCCCTCCGAACGGGGGGCAGGCGCCCTCATCGTCGAGGGGCTCGCCATCGACGGGCTCATCATCGACGGGCTCGTCATTCACGGTGATGACCCGCCAGCTACCCGCGGAGTGCTCGACGATGCTCGTCGCCCCGTTGAGAATGGAGGGGATCGGCATGCTGGTGAGGCGACGCAGCACCTCGCGTATGAGGGTGCCGTGGGCGACGACGATGACGGCCGAGCCGCGCAGGTCGCGCTCGATATCGGCGAGGCTGTCGAGGCCCCGATCGGCGACGTCGTCGCGGGACTCGAGCCCTGGGAACTGGCCGTCCGGCCAGAGCGCAGCCGCCTCAACGTCGGTGAGGCCCTCCGCCTCACCGTAGTGACGCTCCTGCAGATCGGAGTAGACACCGGACACGTCGATGCCGAGCCCGTCGGCGATGATGCGCCCGGTCTCCGCCGCCCTGGACAGTGGCGAGGTGACCACGTGATGCCAGTCAGCGCCGACGAACCGCGCCGACGAGGCGCGCGCCTGCTCCCGGCCGGTGTCGTTGAGCGGGATGTCTGAGGTGCCCTGCATCCGCCCCGCCGCATTCCAATGGGTCTGCCCGTGGCGGGTGAGTGCGATGATCATCGGTCGGGCGAGGTTCTCGGTCACGCCGACAGCCTACGCACCGGACACGCCGCTGTCGGGCGATCGGGTGGGCGCCGTTAGGCTTGCGGCATGGCTGATCGATCGACTCCGTGGTCCCTCGGCGGCGCGCTGCGCGGCATGTTCCAGAAACCCACGATCGACGACGAGACGTGGGAAGACCTCGAGGACGCGCTCCTCAGGGCCGACTTCGGGTCGACGATCACCGAGGAGGTCGTCTCCCACCTTCGTGCGCAGGTGAAGCGGTTCACCACCACCGATCCCGTGGACCTCAAGCGGATGCTCCGCGAGACGCTCGAGGAGCGGCTGGCCCGGCTGAACCCCACCCTCACCCTCAGCGCCCGCCCCGCGGTCGTGCTCGTCGTCGGGGTGAACGGGGTCGGCAAGACGACCACCATCGGCAAGTTCTCGAAGTTCCTCGTCGGCCACGGACGCACGGTCATCGTCGGAGCGGCCGACACGTTCCGTGCCGCGGCCGTAGATCAGCTCGCTACCTGGGCCGAGCGCGGCGGAGCCGCCATCCAGCGCCCCCAGCAGCACGGGCAGGACCCGGCCTCGGTCGCCTACCAGACGGTGGATCGCGCCCAGCGCGAGGGAATCGACATCGTGCTCATCGACACGGCCGGCCGCCTGCAGACCAAGAGCGGGCTCATGGACGAGTTGTCGAAGATCCGCCGTGTCGTGGAGAAGCAGACCGACATCGCCGAGGTGCTCCTCGTGCTCGATGCGACTACCGGGCAGAACGGGGTCGCCCAGGCCGAGGCGTTCATCCAGCACGCGGGGGTCACGGGTCTCGTGATCACCAAGCTCGACGGCTCGGCCAAGGGCGGATTCGTCATCGCGGTGCAGGAGAGAACGGGAATCCCGATCAAGCTCGTCGGGCAGGGCGAGGGAATCGGCGACCTCACCGGCTTCACCCCCCACGTCTTCGTGCAGAAGCTGGTCGGGTGATGGTGATGCGCGATCCGGATCCCGCGACGCCGGTCTCGCGCACGGTCGCCTTCGCCGCCGTGCTGTTCGCGATCGTCGCGCCGGTGGTATTCCTCGTGATCCTGGGGCTCGGGAGCATCGGCGTCACCGAGGCCGGCCGCACGTTCGCCCCGTTCGCGATCACCGCGACCGTTCTCGGCACCGTCGCCTCGATCTGGGCGATCGTCATTCCCCGAACGCGCGGAATCGGCATCACGACGATGGTCGTGATGGTGCCGTGCCTCGTGCTCGCGGCGCTCAATATTTTGAGCATCGCCACCTCCTGACGCGGGGCCCGGCCCTCGCGGTCAGAGGCCCGGCGCTCAGCTCGTCAGGTCGCGGTGGGCACGGCTGAGGTCGACATAGTGAGCGGCGTTGTGCTTCACCTTGGCGAGCTCGTCCTCGGTGAGCTCGCGCCTCACCTTCGCGGGCACCCCGGCGACCAGTGAACCGGGGGGGATGACCGCGCCCTCGAGCACGACCGCGCCCGCAGCGACGAGCGACCCGGCACCGATGACCGCGCCGTTGAGCACCGTCGCGGACATGCCGATCAGGCAGTCGTCCTCGACGGTGCAGCCGTGCAGCACCGCCGAGTGCCCGACGCTGACCCCCGCGCCAACGGTCGTCGGGATGCCGGAGTCGCAGTGCACAACTACGTTGTCCTGAAGGTTGCTGCCGGCGCCGATCTTGATCGTGTCGACGTCGGCGCGCAGCACCGCGCCGTAGAACACGCTCGAACTCTCCCCGAGCCGCACACGGCCGATCACGGTCGCGTTCGGGGCGACCCAGGCGGATTCGGAAACGGTGGGCGTCGAGCCGTCGAAGCTGAGGATCGTCATCGCCCCAGCGTAGGCGGCGCCGCGCGGCCCCGCCCCATCAGCGCGGCGACCTCCTCGAGAACCGAGATCGACCCGGAGTAGACCCCTTCCCGGCGGGGCCGGTGGACGATGACGTCGGTGAATCCGAGGTCGGCGGCGCGGCCGGTGGCATCCTCGAACGCGGAAGCGCTCCGCAGCGAGTATGCGCCGCCCGAGTCGAGCGACAGGTGGCGGTCGATCGACGAGGGATCCCGCCCGAAGGAGGCGGCCGCGTCGTCCAGCCGCTGGGAGAGGGCCGCGACGGACCGCCACCACTCCTCGCCGGTTGCCCCCTCCATGCCCGTCGTCACCCAGCCGGAGCCGAACCGGCACACGAGGCCGAGGCCCTTCCTGCCATTCGCCGCGATGACGAACGGCACGCGCGGCCATTGCGCGGGGGTGCCGACCATGCGGGCCCCGCTCGCGGTGAACCACTCGCCGTCGAGGTCGATTCCGGCACCGCCCGCCACCTCGTGCCGGGTCAGCGCGTCGAGGTGGGTGAGGAACTCCGCGAACCGCCCGTGCCGCTGCAGCGGGGTCAGCTGTGGCTGGCCGAGCACGGTCGCATCGAACCCGGTGCCGCCCGAGCCGACCCCGAGAGTGAACCGGCCGCCGGAGATGTCATCGACGGTGGAGATCTCCTTCGCGAAGGGAACCGGATGCCGGAAGTTCGGCGACGCGACAAAGGTGCCGAGGCGGATCGTCCCGGTCACGGTGGCGGCTGCGGCAAGAGTCGGCATCGTGGCGTGCCACGGCTCGCCCGCGAGCGTGCGCCACGACAGGTGGTCGTAGGTCCACGCGTGGTCGAAACCGAGCAGCTCGGCCTCCCGCCAGGCTTCCCGCGCGACCGGCCAGGGGTCCTGCGGGAGAATCACGATTCCGAAGCGCACGATCCGAGACTACGCGCGGGATGCCGGCTGCGGCGCGAGGGTCGGGATGCGGGTTAAACTGGGCGCACCATGGCCACCTTCTCAAACCTCACCGACCGCCTCGCGGATACCTTCAAGAACCTTCGCGGCAAGGGAAAGCTGACCCCGGCGGACATCGACGGGACCGTGCGGGAGATCCGCCGCGCGCTGCTCGACGCCGACGTCGCCCTCGACGTCGTCAAGGAGTTCACCGGCAAGGTGCGCGAACGGGCACTCGGGGACGAGGTGTCGAAGGCGCTCAACCCGGCCCAGCAGGTCGTGCAGATCGTCAACGACGAGCTCATCGCGATCCTCGGCGGCGAAGCCCGTCGCATCCGATTCGCGAAGACGGCGCCGACCGTCATCATGCTCGCCGGCCTCCAGGGCGCCGGAAAAACAACCCTCGCCGGCAAGCTTGCGAAGTGGCTGGCGGCCGATAGCCACACGCCGCTGCTCGTGGCGGCCGACCTCCAGCGCCCCAACGCCGTGACCCAGCTCCAGGTCGTAGCGGAGCAGGCGGGGGTCGCAATCTACGCACCGGAGCCCGGCAACACGAGCGGGGAGGACGCGGCGCCGAGCCGCGGATTCTTCGGCGGGCCTAAGGCGGGCGACCCGGTGAAGGTGGCGAGGGACGCGGTCAAGTACGCCCGCGACAAGCAGTACGACGTGGTCATCGTCGACACCGCCGGCCGTCTCGGCGTCCACGCGGACCTCATGAAGCAGGCCTCCGACATCCGCAGGGCCATCGATCCGGACGAGGTGCTCTTCGTCATCGACGCCATGATCGGGCAGGACGCCGTCGCCACCGCGAAGGCGTTCCAGGAGGGGGTGGACTTCACCGCGGTGGTGCTCACCAAGCTCGACGGCGACGCGCGCGGTGGAGCGGCGCTCTCGGTCGCCTCCGTCACCGGCCGCCCCATCATCTTCGCCTCGACGGGGGAGGGGCTCGGCGACTTCGAGCCGTTCTACCCCGACCGCATGGCGAGCCGGATTCTCGACCTCGGTGATATCCTCACCCTCATCGAGCAGGCCCAGGGTGCCTTCGACGAGGAGGAGACGCGCAAGGTCGCCGAGAAGCTCGCGACCTCGACGTTCACGCTCGAGGACTTCCTCACCCAGATGCAGCAGCTCAAGAACATGGGCTCGATCAAGAACATGCTCGGGATGCTCCCGGGGGCGAAGGGCATGCGGGAGCAGCTCGACAATTTCGACGAGAGCGAGATCACGCGCACCGAGGCGATCATCCAGTCGATGACCGTGCAGGAGCGCCGACAGCCCAAGGTGCTGAACGGATCCCGCCGCGTACGCATCGCCAGGGGGTCGGGCACGACCGTTACCGAGGTCAACGCGCTCGTCAACCGCTTCGAGCAGGCGGCGAAGATGATGAAGACGGTCGCCAAGGGCCAGATGCCGCAGATGCCGGGAGTCGGTCCCATGCCGGGTGCCGGATTCGGCGGCGGCCGCGGCAAGGTGGCCCCGAAGAAAAAGGGCTCCAAGTCGGGCAATCCCGCCAAACGGGCCGCGGAGAATGCGGCGCTCGCCGCGGGCGCGAAGCCCGTGACCGGCGCCGCCGGTTCCGGCTTCGGTCTCGGCGGCGCGGAGGGCGGCGCGAAGGCGGGCCCCACCGAGGACGAGCTCGCCTCGCTGCAGAAGTTCCTCGGCCGGTAGGCGGCAGCACGCGGGGGGTGCCGGCAGCCGCTCGCCAGTACCCGCTAGTCGGTACCCGGTACTCGCCGTTTCCCGGCGCACACGACGACCGGAAGCCGCACCGGCACTCTTCGGTGACCGCGCCCTTTTGGTGCGATTGGGGTTGAGCGCGCCCGTTTGGTGCGAGTGCGCCCGGCCGGCCGGGCGCGGTTGCGCCGTGCGGGCGCGCGTGCGGATGATTGCGCCGTGCGGGCGCGCGTGCGGATGGTTGCACCGTGTGGGCACGGGGCGAGATGACGCGCGGACATCGGCCGATCTAGGCTGAGGAGATGACCCCACCCTCCTCTGCCCAGCCCCGTCCCATCCGCATCGGCGTGCAGATCGCCCCCCAGCACGCCCCCTACGAGGTGATCCGTGACACCGCGGCCGCCCTCGAGGACGCCGGGGTCGACGTGCTGTTCAACTGGGACCACTTCTTCCCCCTCACGGGGAAG
>Ga0105048_10009820_pt1 | contig 15178 bp, 8 predicted proteins | sample MAT05_FD_78382 | JGI IMG/M metagenome (GOLD analysis project Ga0105048, IMG submission 78382) | Freshwater microbial communities from Lake Fryxell liftoff mats and glacier meltwater in Antarctica - MAT-05 | ecosystem: Environmental > Aquatic > Freshwater > Ice > Liftoff microbial mat | place... | reverse complement strand
CCGACGGGCGTGGAGATGGCGGGGGCCATCGCGGAGATCGCGCGGGTGACGCTGGTGAAGGATTTCCGGCACATCGATTCGTCGCAGGCGCGGGTGATCCTGCTGGATGCGGCGCCGAGGGTTTTGCAGGCGCTGGATCCGGAGCTTTCGGAGAGTGCACGGCGGCAACTTTATGACATCGGCGTGGAAGTGCGGCCGCTGACGCTGGTGGAGGAGTTGGATGGGGAGGGCGTGCAGATCAAAGGCGGGGAGAAGATCGCGGCGCGGACGATCGTTTGGGCGGCGGGGAATGCAGCGTCTCCGCTGGGCGCGAGCTTGGGCGTGCCGCGGGACCCGCAGGGGCGGGTGATCGTGCGCGAGGATCTATCGATTCCGGGGCATCGCGAGGTTTTCGTGATCGGGGATCAGGCGCACTTCGCGCCGGGTGGAGGTGCGCCGCTGCCGGGGCTGTCGCCGGTGGCGATGCAGCAGGGGCGGCACGCGGTGCGGAATATCCGCGCGCTGCTGGCGGGCGGGTGGACGGAGAAATTCGAGTATTTCGACAAGGGGACGATGGCGACGATCGGGCGGCATCGCGCGGTGGCGGATGCTGGGTTCATGCGATTCTCCGGTTTGCTGGCGTGGCTGGCGTGGCTGTTCGTCCACCTCATTTTCCTCGTCGGCTTTCGCAATAAGCTGCTCGTCCTTTTTAACTGGGCCTACGCCTACGTGACCTACGGTCGCGGCGCGCGGCTGATCACGAACCGCCCCACGGCGAGCAAGGGCGGAGAGGCGTAAAGCCTCAACGCTTTCCGCCGAAAAGTCCGCCGAGCAGTCCGCGGACGATGGACCGTCCGAGACCGCTGCCGACCGAACGCACAGCGCTTTTGGTCGCGGCTTCGAGCATGCCTTCGCGCCTTCCGCCGCGCGGGCCGGTGCTGCCGAAAACCACGGAGCTGATGGTGTCGCCAATGCCGCTCCGGGCGGGTGCGGGTGCGGCGGTGCCGGCGACGCGGGCGCGGAGTTTTTCGGCGGCGCTTTCGCGGTTCACGGTGGTCTCGTAGGTGCCGAAAAGGACGGAGGACTTGGTGATCTCCTGGCGCTCAGCGGCGGTGATGGGGCCGATTTTTGCATGCGGCGGAAGGACGAAGGCGCGCTCGACAATGCCGGGTGTGCCGGTGTGGTCGAGCAGTGAGATGAGCGCTTCGCCGACGGCGAGCTGGGTGATGGTTTCCTCGACGTCAAGATTTGGGTTTTGACGGAAAGTTTGCGCGGCGCTTTTCACGGCTTTCTGGTCGCGCGGGGAAAAGGCGCGGAGGGCGTGCTGCACGCGGTTGCCGAGCTGGCCGAGGATTTTCTCAGGGATGTCGATGGGGTTTTGCGTGATGAAAAAGACGCCGACGCCTTTCGAGCGGATGAGGCGGACGACTTGCTCGACTTTGTCCTGGAGTGCGCTGGGGATGTCGTCGAAGAGAAGGTGGGCTTCGTCGAAGAAGAAGACGAGTTTCGGTTTGTCGAGGTCGCCGACTTCGGGGAGGCGTTCAAAAAGTTCGCTGAGCAGCCAGAGGAGTGCGGTGGCGTAGGTGCGCGGGTTGTTCATCAACTTCTCGGCGGAGAGGATATTGATGACGCCGCGACCGCCGTCGGCTGTCTGGATGAGGTCGTCGAGATTGAGCGCGGGCTCTCCGAAGAACTTGCTCGCTCCCTGCTGCTCGAGCTGGAGCAGGCCGCGCTGGATGGCGCCGATGCTGGCGGTGCTGACGTTGCCGTATTGGACGGTGAGTTCGGAGGCGTTTTCGCCGATGAAGCGAAGCATTTCGCGAAGGTCTTCGAGATCGAGAAGGAGCAAACCGTGGTCGTCCGCCACGCGGAAGAGGATTTGCAGGACGCCTTCCTGGGTGTCGTTGAGGCCGAGGACGCGGGCGAGGAGGAGGGGTCCCAATTCGGAGATGCTGGCGCGGATGGGGTGGCCGTTTTCGCCAAAGATGTCCCAGAAGGTGACGGGGAAACCGGTGAATTTGAAATTGTCGAGGCCAAGGAGTTTGAGGCGTTCGTCGATCTTCGGATTGGATGCGCCGGGTTTGGCAAGGCCGCTGAGGTCGCCTTTGATGTCGGACATGAAAACGGGGATGCCGAGGGTGCTGAAGTTTTCGGCGAGACCCTGAAGGGTGATGGTCTTGCCGGTGCCGGTGGCGCCGGCGATGAGGCCGTGGCGGTTGGCCATTTTCGGGTCGAAGAAGAGTTCGTCCCGGCCTTTGGCGATGATAAATGGAGTGGACATGGGTTTGGGATCAGGGTGTCGCGAAGCTAGCGAGGATGCGGGTTGTGGGGCGAGCTGATTGTTCCCGCTCAATGCAAAATGGCGATGAATTTGACGGGTTCGTGTTTCGAAAACAAAAAACGCGAGCAGTGAAGCTCGCGTTCTTTGGTTTCTAAATGTTCGCGCAGACTACGGGCTGGCGGGCCTGGGAGGTGGCGGAAAACCGCGACCAGTGAGGTTCGGCGGGAAGCCGAGCGCGCCGGGCAAATAAGGGGAACCGGGAGGTCCACCCGCGATCGGATCGTTGTTGGGATCCTTGGGATCAAGCGGCCCTTCGGCGATTGCCTTCGCGTCCTTGCCCTCTCCGCCACTGAACCCGGCAACCACTTCGGGTTTGAGACCTACTTCGAAGTCGTTCATCGATAATTCGCCGAACGAATTGAGTTCGCGAATCGTCAGCGTGTCAGTCGGATTCGCCGGAGTCCATCGGACGACAAGCTTCGAGGCCTGCACCGCGGGGAAGTCCACGCTCGCACGCGAACTCGTGCCGTCGAGCACGAGGCTCGTCGTCGGCACGCGACCCGCAAGCGAGACGGGCTTCGCCCCGATCGGGACGGAGGATGGCGTGGGAATGCTCGCCGGGGTGACCGCAGACTCGGCCACGTCGGGCAAATCGTTGATGGCGAAAAATTCAATTTTTCCTTTCGGTGCCCCGTCCGTGAGCAGTGCTACGCGGGAAACTGTTTGCGTGCCCTTATAGGAAATGACGGCACCGGATTCGGTGGTTGAACTGGCCAGCGTGAGAGCGCTTTCCGGATTGTCATCGATGCTTTTTTGCCAAGGCAGGAAGCCGTCCGGCGAATTGGCACTGGTGACGCGAGCTTGGGCGTAAATGCCGTTGAGATTAAACGCGGTCTTATTGTTCACATACTGGCCGAAGATTGCTCGCGCATCGATGGCGGCTTCGCGCTTGCGCAAATTGTAGTCCAATGCCGGTCGCTCGCCGTAGAGGTAGATACTGAATAGGGGGCCGGGATCGGCGATGTCGGTTTGAATCAAAACGTATTTTGCGAAGCGCCCAAACGGCTTCGTCAGTTTCTTCTCGTTGACCGAATCGAAGGCGACATTTTGCGCTAGCGGAGCCCAAGATTTGGCGCCTGGCGCGGCAGGTTCGTCGCCGGCATAAATCGAGAGCGTGCCAGCTGCAGGACGGGACGAGACGCTGAAATTGGAAATCAATTCCGGCTCCGGCAGGGCGATCAGGTAGCTCTGTTTGCCAGCGGAGACCGGCCATCCGGTTGTGATGTCGTCATCGAGCCAAGCTGCCGCCGCTTCCGTCGGAACGAACGTTTGATTGGCCGGATTGAAAACAAAGAGATTCGCACCAAGGTGCTGACGGGCGAAATTCTTTGGAAACACCTGGAGCTGTTTCGCGGCGGGATCCCCCTCCGCTGCGAGAGCGAGGGTGGAGCAAACGGCCGAGACGAGCGACACGAGTGATGTGGTCTTCATAGTTTTGCGTTGTTTAGGAGATTTAGCGTTTGATGGGAATCAAAATTTTTCAAACCCAAAAGGGTCCTGTTTATAGTAATTTCAGCAAATATGGTGAGTGGTTTAAATATGGCAAGAAATATTTTCGGCAAACTGCGTGTTCTCCTACCGAGATCAATCTTTCGATTGGCAAATTGCCAAGCTCGCCGCTAAACGAATGCTCATATGGTTCGCCAAGTGCTGAGGATGATTCCTCGGCGGTTTGGTGATCATTGATCATCGCAGAACCCCGCCGCTCCCACTTCCGTGAATACTAACGAACCTAAATCACCCAATAATATCTCCCAGCAGTCCCGCTTTTCCGAGGGCCAAAAACTCGCTGGTTGCTATGGACTTAAGCGCCGCATCGCAGGCACTGATGAACTTGGAATTTGGCTCGCCCATGATGAGGTTCTAGGCAAAGACGTTTCCCTTCATTTCGTTCCGCTCGCCTTGCTCGGCGACCCATCGGCAATGGTCGCTCTCCGGCAGGAAATCAAACGCACCCGCCAACTCATCCACCCGAATATTTTGCGCGTTTATGATCTCGTGGAGGATGCGGATTGGGCGGCGGTTTCGATGGACGCTTTCGAGGGGGAATCGCTAGCCGCTCGGCTGTTGAAATTGAACGGCGCGGGTCTTGATCCCGATGCAATCCAAGCTTGGGTTGTAGAACTCTGCCACACCCTTGATGATGCGCATAAGATCAATGTCGTTCACCGCGATGTTGCTCCAGACAACGTCTTCCTGAGCGACGATGGCAAATTGTTCGTTACGAATTTTGGGATCAGCCGTTTTATCTCGGATGCCGTATCGCGGGTTTCTGGAAATGAAGGAGCGCGACTAGCCTCGGTCAGTCCGCAGCAGCTTGACGGTGCAGCGCCATCGCGACTGGACGATATTTATTCGGTCGGGGCGCTGTTGTTTCAATGTTTGACCGGACAGCCTCCTTTCACGGGCGACGACGTGGCGGGGCAAATTCGGCAGGCTGCTGCTCCGTCGGTTTCGTCGATCCGCAGCCAAGGCGCCGCCAATATTTCCGCCACCTGGCAGGCCGTAATTGCAGATTGTCTCGAAAAGAAAGCGGAAGCCCGACCGCAGACGGCGAGCGAAATCGCCAATCGACTGGCTTCGGATGGAGTTGCGGGCGCATCGATCGCTGCGCCATCCGGGAAGGTGGAGAAAATAGTGCGCACAGTGGATGCCGCGCCTGTCGTAACCGCGTCGAAGTTTGTATCGCAAACCGTCAAAGCTGGGGCGAAAGCGACTAAGAACGAGTCGCCGATAGCACCTGCCAAACCTCCAGCACCCTCAACATCGGAAGATCTGAAGTTAGGACCCGAGATCTCCTCCCATCAAGCGCCGGTTCGCTCGCGCTGGACCGCGATTGGTTTCGCTATGGCAGCAGGATTGATGGCCATTGGAGCGGTTGGGTACTATATCAACGGGCAAGGCGGAGGGAAGCAGGGCACGCCGCCAAAGGGTGGACTCACGTCCTCCGAGCCCTTGGAAGGATTGGAGCTGCGATCGATCAGCAACAAGGTCGAGCCTCCGACGCTGACTGAGAGGCCAGTTCCCCGCGCGCCGACTCCGGAGGTTCCCGAATTGGTAGGGGTGACCCCGCCAGCCGCAGCACCCGCCTCGCCCCAGCCCGCTCTGCTGATTGCCGCCGCCCCGGTGGAGGTGCCGGCTGCTAAGGTCGCACCCGCCAACACGGCTCCGCCAGCGCCAATGAGTGAGGAAGATAGGGCTGTGACAGAAAAAGGGGCTGCGTTGGAAAAAGTGAAACAAGCTGCGCTCGCCGCCGAAAAATTGCGCGAAGATCTGGCGAAACAGCAGGCGCTAGCCAGCGCTGCAGTCGCCGAGGCGCAAAAAGCCCTCGATCTAAGGACCAAGAGTGCTGGCCCGGCAAAGAGAGCGGTAGAGGACATCCTCGCTCAGCGAAAAAAACTAGAAGACGAGCAGAAAGCCGCAGAGACCGCCGCCGAGCAGGCGCGATTGCTCGCCGCAGAGAAAGCGCGTGTGGCCGATGTCGCGCGAAAGGCAATGAGCGAGTTGGACGGCAAGAACAAGGAAAAATTGGCCGCCCAGGAAAAGGCGGAAGCAGACATCGAGGCCCTGCAAAAAATGCTGGCCGGCAAGCAGCAAACCGCCGCGACCGCAGCAAAGGCGGCGACCGAAGCGGAGAGCGCTCGACAGGAGCATTTGGCGGCGATTAAGCAGAGCGAGCAAGAGGTTGAAATGGCAAAACTTGCGGCGACTGAGGCCCGCAGAGTGCGGGAAGAGGCCGAGGCTGAACGCCGTAAGCTGGGGCAGGAGCTGGCCGAGATGCAGAAGATGATGGAGAGGAAAAAGCAAGAGATCGAGGACCGACTGAAAAAGCTGGAACATCCGGCGGTCAAACCGACGAGCGCGGCTCCCGTTCCCGAAATAAAACCTCTCGAGAAGCCATCTACTCCGACGCCTGCGACCAAGCCGGCTTCCACAAGCATCCCGTCGCCCGCTACGACAGCGACTCCAAGCCCGATTGCAGTTCTCCCGAAATTAGCAGCCCCGGTTCCCGCAACACCGGTTGTGGCCACTGTCGCATCAAAACTCGCAACGCCTTCTCCTGTGGCACCGGTGCCGACGCAATTGGCCATGAAGACCGACTCTGACAAACTGACTATCACACCTGCCGCTCCAAAAGCAGCTCCGCGCGACGTCGGCACTGAGAATAGCCTAGGCATGAAGTTCGTCCCCGTGGGCGCCGTCGAATTCAGCGTCTGGCAGACGCGAGTGAAGGACTTTGAGACCTTTGCCAAAGCAGTGAGTCTCAAATCCTCTGCTTGGAAAGGACCCGGTTTCAAGCAGGGACCCGATCACCCTGTGGTAAATGTCACATGGGTCGAAGCTGTCGCATTTTGCAAATGGCTCACCGAAATGGAGCGCAAGGATGGAACAATGCCGGCAGGTCAATTCTATCGCCTGCCAACTGACCTCGAGTGGAGCCAAGCCGTAGGCCTCCCTGAGGAAACCGGGAAGACCCCTGAGGCTCGCGACATGGGCGTGGCGGATGTTTATCCATGGGGCAGCCACTGGCCGCCGCCACCCAACACCGGCAACTATACGGGTGAGGAAACTGGTTCCGATGTGGCCATCAAAGGTTACGACGATGGATATGCGTGGACCTCACCCGTAGGTAGTTTTCCTCCGAATACTTTGGGCCTGTATGACATGGGGGGAAACGTCTGGCAGTGGTGCATGGACGCTTGGAACAATGATTCCAAAGCAAAAGTCCTGCGCGGAGCGTCGTGGTATAACGGCGCTCTTAAACTCAGCCTCCTGTCGTCCTGCCGCGTTCACGCCTCGCCCGATAGCAGCACGGATAACTACGGTTTCCGCATAATACGCGCGTCCGAAAGCGGCAAGGCCGGGAAAAAGTGAGCCTGTGAGATGATCAGGCAATGGATCATTTTTGACATTGCAATTATCCAGTGACTTCGACAGCATCCGGTCGAAACCACCCACTCCACGGTCAACTCGCTATGAATAAAAACCTTGCTCAACTCCTGATTATCCCCGCCGCGTTCCTCGTTGCTGCTTCCGAAGCTTCTGCGCAAGAATTCTTCCGGGACTTTGGCACTTCGCGTTCGTCAGGGGGCATGGGCCCCGTTTTTCCCTCGGAATACAGCTATGAGGACGCTTCGCCCAGTGGTCTCGTTCCACTGCGTCCAGGGCAGGATCTAAATGAAGCTCAGGCAGCGGAGGAGGCTGACCGTTACAACTTTGCCATTGGGCCGGTGCAGTTCGGGTTGGCCATCGGCTTCGGCATCGAGTTCAACGACAACATCACCCTTTCGGATGACGACCGGATTTCGGATTTCATCCTCCGTCCGTCGCTAGATATTCAGGCAACTTGGCGCCTCAGCGAACTCAATACGATCCGCCTCTCCATCGGTGCTTCGTACGCGAAATATCTCGACCACTCTGAGTTCGACAGTCGCAGTGTCCTGCTCTCGCCAAACTCAGAACTGACTTTCACCTTCTATATCGGTGAGGTGAAATTGACTTTGCGCGATCGGCTCAGCTATCAGGAAGACACTTACACCGTACCGAATCTGAGCAATACCGAAACTCCCTATCGCCGTTTCGAGAATCAAATTGGTCTTCAATTAGATTGGTCGGTTAACGACAAGGTCGATCTTGCAGGCGGTTACGATCACTACAATCTCTGGACAATCGGCGATGATTACGCGCTGCAGGATCGCGCCATCGACACATTTTTCATCAAGCCTTCCTATCAGATCGCGCCGGGTGTGAAACTTGGTTTCAATGCCGCTTACAGTTTTATAAACTTTGACAGCGATGAGCGTGGAGACGGAAACGGCCTGCTTGTTGGACCGTTTATCGAGTGGCAGTTGTCGGAATATACCAATTTGTATCTCGAAGGCGGATACCAGCAGCTGACTTTCGATCAGGGTGGGGACTTTAATAATGCCGCCATCGATCAACTCGGGCTGAGTGCTTCCGATTCCGCAGCCGTGCGTGACATTTTGCAGGATAACGAAGATATCAGCACCTACTACATAAAGTTCGAAATCGACAATAAGCCGTCCGACATTTTTGAGCATCGGCTAACCTTCTCCAAAACGGTCGAGATTGGGTTTACCTCAAATTTTTACGATCTCTACCATGTTGAATATGATGCAAACTGGAAGGCTTTCCAGCACATGGAGGTTGGTCCGGTGGTCTTTTATGAGTACTACACCGCCTCCGGCGACCTTGGTGAAAAAGCACACCGGGTCGGTGCTGGGTTGGGCCTCCGTTATCATTTTTCGAATTCCCTCACTCTTGGGCTCGATTATCGCTTTATTACCAAGGACTCAGATGTTGAGGACGCTGACTATCGACAGAATGTTGCGTTCGTCAGTCTCTACTACAAATTCTAAACTCCTCCGAAATGGCCTATGCCTAACCCTCTCTTTCGTTTCGCAAGTCTCGTTGCCGTCCTTTTCGCGGCACAGTTGACCGGAAGATCGCAAGGGGTGGTGCCGCGGGCCATCCCCGTAAATCCCGGCTATTCCGCACCTCCGGCCTATGCTCCGCAAGAGCGGATGCAGGTCGTCGATCCTGACAAAAAATTGTCTGCCGGTGACATGGTCACTTTGGAGATCGTGGAGGACAGGGAGGGTGGTCTTCCCCGTGTAGTTAGTGCGCCCGGGGCAATCGACGTGCCGCCGTTGGGGCGCGTGCAGGTTGCAGGCAAGACAACGACGGAGGCGAGTGCGGACATCAGGCGCCGATTGGAAGCCGATTACTACTACCGCGCGACCGTGAAGCTGAATATCGACCGCGTAAGTCCGATTCAGGTGAGGGCGGGGACGGTCTCGCTTTCCGGCCAAGTGCGGATTGTCGGTTCCCAGGAAATGCTGGCCGGCGAACCATTGCGCTTGAGCAGCGCGATTTTGAAGGCCGGAAATTTCACCGAGTGGGCAGACCCGAAGAAGGTGAAACTCACCCGTCAGATCAATGGTGCTGCGCAGTCCACAATCTACAACGTCAAGGTGATCATCGAAAAGGGCGACGAAAAGGCCGACCCGATCTTGCAGGATGGGGATCGGATTTTCGTCCCCAAGACAATATTCAGATACTAGTCGCGTATGGACTCCATTAATCCTCAGGCTCCCGGCATGCCTTTCGCCGCTGGATTGGGTATGAAGTTTTTTCGCTACCGCAACCTTGTCCGCCGGCACTGGTGGATTCTTACCCTTACCATTGGTCTGGGCCTTGCATACGAGGGTTATGTTCTGTTCACGAAACCGCAACTCTTTGAATCGCTCAGCCAACTCGTCCTGCGCGAAGAATTGATTCGTGACAACACCGGAGCGTTTCAAGACACGACCGGCAACTTTTTTGGCACGGCCGTCGAACAGTTGAAGAGTCCGATTGTTTCGGCTCGAGCCCGAGCCCGGATCGCGCTTGAGGCTCCGAGTCTCAGCGGCTCCATCGAGATCACTTCCTCGGTCGCACCGCGGACGAACATTTTCACCGTGACGGGCACTGGATCGAATCCTCTCTACACCCAACAGTTCGTCGATACTGTCGTGGATGAGTTTCTAAAATGGCGCTATGAAAATCGCACTGGCGACGCGGGCAGGGTCAATACCAGCCTAACAGAGCAGGAGACCCAGATTCGCCGGGAGCTTGAACAGAACAAGGCAAAGCTCCAAGCCTTCACGGAAAAAAACAGCATGCAGTTTTGGACCGAGCAGCAGAATAAGGCGGTCGCCTACCTTCTCGGTCTCAAGAACCAAAAAACGCAACTTCGCGATGAGTTGCAGAAGTTGCAGAATCTCACGCCAGACGAATTGCTACATGTTGCCGCGGCTCCTTCGCCAAGCTCCAAAGCACAACCTGGCAACCCAGCCAATTCTTCGCAAGCTGAACCCAGCTTTAACAGCGGGCTTTACACTGAGTATATCCAGACCAGCCAGTTGCTCCTCCAGCGCCAAGCCGACTATTCAGAGTGGAAAACGGTTTGGAAGCCCGCTCATCCGAAGCTGAAAGCCATCGTCGCGGACATCGAGAAACTTCAGCGTCAGATCAACATCATCAAGGATCAAAACTCCAATCTGGTCAAAGCCCGCATTACCGCGATCAACGCAGAATTAAAGACCCTCGATGGAAGCATCGTCGAATGGGATGCCAAGGTGCTTGAGGCGAGTCGCAAGGATGCCGAGTATCAAACTCTGCAGAGCGACGTGGCTCGCACGCAGAGCCAGTTGGAAAAGCTTCTCGGGGATATTCGCGGGATTACAGGCGGTGTGAAATCAAGCCTCGATCCATTCCAAGTCATGCAGAAGGCGACCAGCCCCAAACCGGTTGTGCCCGGCACGGTCAAGCACTTACTGATCGGTCTCGTTGGGGGACTGGTCGTCGGCTCCGTCATTTTGCTCTTACTGGATCGCGCAGATGACCGTCTCGCTTCCTCGACAGAAATGATCGAGCACTTCTCCGAATCCATTCTCGGCCAGATTCCGAACGTTACCGAAACGCGGAGCGCATTCGGTCTGCCCCTTCTTCAGGACGAGGACGAACGCTACACTTACGCCGAGGCCTTCCGCAGTCTGCGCTCCTCGCTCATCTTCATGCCCAACCAAAGCGAGCTGAAGACCGTCCTCATCACCAGCGCCATCCCGAACGAAGGTAAATCTACCATCGCGAGCAACCTCGCGATCACCATGGCCGCCGCAGGTGCTCGCGTTCTGCTTGTCGATGCCGATCTTCGCCGCGGCGACCTCGCCAAGTTATTTGACACCGATGGTCATGCCGGGCTCACGAATATCCTTCGCGGCGAGACTCCCTGGAAAGCCGCGGTGCAGCCGACCAAATATGCCACCCTTTCCCTCATCCCATGCGGGCCGGCGACCAATCAGTCGGGCGAACTGCTCCTGCGACCGCTGCTGATCGGCCTGCTCGACGAGTTCAAAAAAAATTACGACTTGGTCATCTTCAATACTGCGCCGATCCTCGCCGCCGACGACACGCCTACGCTTGCCCCGAATTTCGACGGCACGCTCATGGTCGTCCGTGCGCAATTCACCTCGGCACGTCTCACGAAAACGGCCCTCAATGCCCTCTATCAGCGTCAGGTCAACGTGCTCGGTTTGATCCTTAATGCCGTCGATACCGAAACGCCCGACTACTACTATTACCGATATCCAAAGTATTACGCGGCTTAGGCGGGAATCTTGGCGAGGTGGACACTAATTGATTAGAGGGATGGATTACCGGTGCGCGGCATGCGATTCCTGGTAGAGCGATTGGTAGCTTTCCGCCATTTTCCCGAAGGAGAAGCTTTCTTCCGCAAGCCGGCGGCCTGCGGCGCCCAGTGTTCGCAGTTCCTCGGGATTGTTGAGACGCCCGACCCAGGAATCGTTGTCGCCGATCGCTATGGAATTCTCCGAATCCATAAATGGCATTTCTCCCAGAAGATTTGCCGTGATGGCGCAGGGCAGTGCGGCGGACATCGCTTCCAGAATCGCCAGTGGCAGCCCCTCGAACTCTGCGACGTGCAGAAACACATCCGACGAAAGCAGCAGCGACTGAACGTCGCTGTGCCACGGCAGGCGGCGAACCTTTCCTCCAAGTCCTTTCGCGGCCACGTGCATGTCCCACTCTTCGCTCAACGCCCCATCGCCCACCCACAGGAACTTCGCCTTCGGCAGGGTGTGAAGAACTTGCGCTGCCTTTTCCAAAAACAGCAGCGGACGCTTCTGCTCCACCATCCGACCGACCGCGATGAACAGTTGGTCCTCGAACGCGAAGCCAAGCTCCGCTCGTTTGGCTCGACGCAAAGCGTCACGCCGTGAGAGGTCGAAAAGTGGGACGCCATTTGGAATCATGCGGATTCGTGGTGAGTCGCCGAGGAAATCGGCCAGGTCTCGCCGCCGGCTCTCCAGGACTGTGACGAGCATCCCGGGATAGCGCCGCAATGCCCGGCGCGAAACGAGGTCGCGCGCCCCGGCGAACTTCGCCCTCAAATAGCGCGCGCTCTGCGTCAGATGAATTGTGCAAAGATTCGGCACGCCGGACTGCCGGGCCGCGCGCATCAAGTCGAGCCCGTCTTCGAGATTTTGCTTATTCAAGTGGATGAAATCCGGCTCCGACTGGCGCCAGACGGCTGCGACTTTTCGCGACGCCCCAAAATTCAGGTAGCTGGCGATCGAGCGGCCGCGCTGGTCGTAGGTGTTCTCGTATTCAGAACGCACCACTTCGCCGAAGCCGGAGAACGTGTTGGCGAGTTCGTCCATGCGCGGATTTAGCGACGCCCAAAGAACCACTGCGTGACCCCGCTGCGCCAGCGCCCTGCCGAGATAGACAAGATACAACTCGCCACCCCCGCGAGACCCGGAACTGCTGCTGGCTAGGAGAATCTTCATTTTCCGACGGTTGCCTGAACTGCTTCCACCCACCGTTGTGCACCTGCCGCCGGTGTCCATTCGCGGGCCTTTGCGCGCGCGGCCGCGCCCCAAGATTTGATGATCGCTGGATCGAGGATGAAGCGTTCCATTTTCTCCGTCAGCGAAGTGACATCGCCGGCCCGAAATTTCAACCCGTTTGCCTCGTCGTCCACCAGGTCGTACCCAGCGCCGACCATGTCCGAGCAAACGACTGGCAACCCGGCTCCGATAGCTTGGTTGACGACCACGCCCCACCCGTCGTAGCGGCTTGGCAGGACAAAAACGTCTGCTTGCGCGAACAATTGAGGCAATTTCTCCGGCGGTTGAAAGCCTGCGAAAACGATCCGCTCTCTCACGGCCGGTGGGAGCGGCGCGAGGAGCGCCGGAAGTTCCGCTTCGCGCCCCACGAGCATCAGATGCGCGCTTTCGCCGAGCCTTTGAAATGCGGCCAGCAGCAGATCGATTCCTTTGCGCGCGATCATTTGTCCGCAAAAAAGAAACACCACCCGCCCGTCCGTTCCCACGCGGCGCGGAGCGGCGAAAAAAGCGTCGAGATCGCAGTAGTAGGGAATACGAAAGTGCGCCGGTTCCGGAAATCGCTCGCGATAATCGACCTCTGCGAATGTGCCGATCGACGCGATGCCCGCGGCGTGGTGCAGCGGGGCCGCCAGCGCCTTGTGCACCGCGCCTCCGCGTCCCAGGCGTTCGCCCCAGAATATCCACGGACGGTCGCGCAGTTGTGTTCGCATAAGCCATTGACCGGTCAGCGACATGAGCGTGTTCATCACGACCACATCCGCCTCGTGGAGGTTTGGCGGAGGCCAATTCACATGGCAGCGCGCCGTGCCGATGGACAGCCAGGTTCCGCGCAGCACTCGCTCATACGGCGCGAGCGCTTTCTCGGGCCAGGGCGAATCCGGCGCGGCAGCCTCGAGATAAAATACGCTCAACTCGACCTCCGATCGCTCCGAGAGCGCGCGGAAAAGATCGCGCTGGTATGGCGACGGGACGACCGACACAAACGCCACTTTCATTACCGGGGAGGCGGTGGCGGTGGACGCTGGAAAGGTGGGGGCCGGTTCAAAAGCCGGCGGCTCTGGGCGATGAGCATTTTCGCCGCGTAGGAGCCGATAACGACGGCGGTGATCGTCGGCAGGAGCGCCGTGGTGAATGAAAACAGGCTGCGCATCGAGATGACCGCCGCAAAAAACCCCGATGCGTAGATCAGCACGCCTAGTTCCGAATTGCGCGGCGACGAAAGGTAACTCCACCAGCCAGTGGCAAGGCCGAAAAAGAGCCCGCCAATGATCACACCGAACATTCCGCCGGCGATGTAAGACTCGCCTGCGAAGCTCGCCGCGATGGTCATATTCTCAGCCCCGAGCGCCTGTTCGATGGACATGCTCAGCCCCTCCGGCTTGCCTTTCCAAATCGCCCGTGGGATCGGGCGGATGAAGGCCTGGAATGGTACTTCCCAGCCGAGAAACGCATACTGTGACGGGAAAACCTCCACCAAACGCGAGATCGCGCAGAGGTTGTAGTCCACGAAAACCGTCTTCTCCATCGGAGCCGCAGATCCTTCGCCGGTCACCAGCCAGTTCTTCAAACCGCCGCTGCGAAACTTCAACATCGCCGTGGACGCGACCATAAAAAGCACTGCTCCGGCTACGCACAGCGGCACGATTTCCTTGCGCCGGTCCGTCGAAAGCGAAAATGCGTAGCCGATGAGAAAGGTGACCAGATGGGAAGCGAAGAGATTCCGCGTGCCGCTGGAAAAGCTGTAAAAAAATGTGAGGGCGAGCCCGGCGGAAATGCAGACGAGTGCAACGGTTGAGTAGCGCTTGCGTCGCGCGAGGATCACGCCGCCGAGCGGTGGGATGAGGAAGGTGAGCATGTTCAGCTCGAAGAGGAGCGCACGCCAGTCGCCGAATTTTCCGCGACCCCAGGGCTGGCTGAATCGCGGGGCCATGAACCAATCGAGCATCACGAGCACGTTGAAATCCACGGCAGCCAGCATGTAGGCAAAGCCGATAAACAGCGCTGCGAAGAATATAGTGAGGATCCAGGCGGCTGGCACTTCGCGGGTGAGGGTCTCCGCAAAGGGCTGCTTTTTTGGGCGGGGAATATGGCGGCCCACGAGGAGCCCCGCCATCCCGACGAGCACGATTATAACCGCCGTGTGCGTCGCGCGAGCGTTGGTCATCACGTCGAATTCCGTCTGCGGAAACAGCAGTTCGAACAGAGTGAGAAAGTAGTAAGCGAGAATCGCCATCACGTCGGCGCGAATCACGTTTTGCACGCCGCGCCGGAGATCCAGCGCGAGGCTGATCGCGAGGCTGAAGCCGACGCCGATCGCCGCGAACCGTCCGATCTGAGTCGGGGTATCGCCACGCAGAAGTATGCCCGTCGCCACGATTCCTACGATCGCGAGCTGGGTGCCGAGCGGCGCGGCTTTCGGCACATT
>Ga0105048_10009819_pt1 | contig 15181 bp, 22 predicted proteins | sample MAT05_FD_78382 | JGI IMG/M metagenome (GOLD analysis project Ga0105048, IMG submission 78382) | Freshwater microbial communities from Lake Fryxell liftoff mats and glacier meltwater in Antarctica - MAT-05 | ecosystem: Environmental > Aquatic > Freshwater > Ice > Liftoff microbial mat | place... | reverse complement strand
TATGAGTTGGAAGAGATCAACGAAGAGGCTGCCGAGAAACAACCCACCAAGAAGGATAGAAAGAGCCAAGAGATTCTTGTTTTTCTTTTCGGCCAGAGGAGGCGTATTATTTTCTTCGAGTAGGTCGGTCATAGGTTGTGAGTTATATGTGATACAGCGATAGACAAATTATTCCTTTTCTTCGGCACAGGTATCCCCGGTTTTTGGTACTTGTTTTTTCAGGGTACTGCCGTCTTGGATTAGTTTCTTCTCAAGAGCGTTGAGGTCGGTGATATCTTTGTCTCTGGAAATTGTATAATCATCGAAGCCTATAGTGAGTGAATCATTGACCAATGCCTTGAGGGAGCTCCCAATACCGAGAGCGAGTAGGAAGAGAAGAGCGAGAGCACGAGGTGAATATTCACGCTCAAAAAGGTCTCGAAAAAAGAGGGATGACTTTTTTACGAAAAGATACATTTTTTCCTGAGGAGGGGGCGTTTCCATAGAGAGAAAGTTAAGATGATACCCTATCATACCAATCTCTTTTTGACAATCCCTCAAGAGGAGTGCTAACTCGATGGAAAGAAAAAAGCGTCCCGTATGTCAGTGGAACACTTTCGTTAATTACCCATGAATGCCTTTGGTGCGCGGATAGTCTGCCAATCATTTCCTGTGGTGGGACCAAACCAGTCAGATAGGTAGCCCTCGCAGTTGTTGCTCTTTTGGCAGGCGCCATCCCAGCCATTGTCTGTGGCTCCGATGGTGCGCCAATAATCGATGCCCATCTGTAGGCGTGCCTGGCCCGTGATCTTCACTTCCATTTCGACCAAATACTGTCGGCCAGGAAGGGCTTGCGCCTGTGGCTCAGTCCAGCCATGGTAGATGTTGCGTGGCGCCTTGGCGAGATCGATGACCAGTGTGCCATCGTCTCGAGTAAGCATCTCTTTGGGCTGATCGGTTGTGGCACCGTTTGGTGGGTACCATTGTGGAATGCGCTCAAAGAGCTTGCCGACAAAACGAGTTTCCTTGTTCGAAGTGAAGTCGGTTACTTCACTGACGATTTGTTCAGTCTCTGTTTCTGGGTTGCGTTCGATGAGACGGATAGCACGGACGGCAATCTTGGCTTCCTGGGTGTTTGAAAAATCACAAGGAGTAACGCTCACTCCCTGCATAAGCGCTAACACCGCCTCGAAGTTTTCTGGTGTTTCTTTACGCCACACGATTTCTTTCCTGTGTTGTGCTCCAAAAGGAGCCTTTAATTTTTGCAGAGCAGTGGGCGTCTCCCTGTTGAGGGCACAAAGGGCATCCAGCGCAGTGAAGTCTCGGCCGAAGTTAGCCGTGACACTCACAAGAAGGGTCGTGAGGAGACCAAAGTATATAAATTTCATGTGAGCCTTCTTAGGGAAGAAGATTGATTGAAAGAATCGCCATTTTTTTAGGTGACATAGAATTGAAGCACATTTTTCATTTTATGTCAATAATATCGTCCAAAACCGTATCCAGGTCATTGATACTGCGTGAGCCGATACCGTCAGCCTTGCATGAGGGATTTTGTAGTTCCGAGCGAACTGTTTCCACGACACTAATCGGTTTGACTCCTTTCACGATATTGTCGTTGACGGCAATGTTGGGACCACCTTTGCATCCTGAGAGACATCGAGGCGACTTCATAATAATGGCCTCTTCTGATGCAAAACCCTGTTTAAGTGCCATAAAAACGTTCTGCGCGCCTTTCTGGCAGCAGTTTTCCTCTAGGCACACCAAGATAGTGGCGCGGGTGTCTTTTTTCGGGGGTTTTTGATCCATATCTGATACACTATACTATCATTTACCCCTTAAGTCTAGTGTTCGTGAGGATCTTTCTCGGCATCTTTTTTGGTCTGGTGGTTTGTCCCGGCCACATGCTGATTGGGAGCGTAGATGGTATAGAGTTTCAGAGATTCTGTTCCCGTGTTAATGAAGTTGTGTTCTGTACCAGCTGAGACAAAAAACAAATCCCCTACGGCCACTGGAAATTTCTCTCCGTTTAACAGAGCCTCTCCAGAGCCAGAAACAAAAATGAGTGTTTGTTCGGTGTCGTGATGGGTCTCGAGGCCGATATCTTCTCCGGGGAGAATGCTCATGAGAAAAACCTGACTGAAACTGCCGGTCACCACTTCTTTGCGAAACCAGGTGTTTTCCGTGGCGAGTTGCGCGATATTCGGATGCACATTTGCCATAACGGTGTGTATAAAAGGATTACGTACGTCTTCAGTATAGGCCTCTTTACTGTTTTTCCCTATTTAAGCCTGAAAACCAATAGGCGTCTGAGGTAATTCTGATGGTTCCACAACACCAAACTTCTTTTCGTACTTGGCAATATTATCTGTCAGGGCAGTCATCATACGTTTCATATGAGCAGGTGAGACGATAATTCGGGCATTCAGCGTGCCGGTTGGTGGGAAAACATTCATGAAATCAATGACGAATTCTTCTTTGGTATGGAGGATGTTAGCCATATTGGCATAGTGACCCTTGAGTGTTTCATCGCTCGCCTTGATTTGAATCTGGTTCTGTTGCTGATGTTGTTCGGCCATAGTTTTAGGGAGGTGCCATTTATTTTTTAAACTTTCGATGAGGGGATTGTACGATGTAAGCGACTTGAGCTTCGAATGGCTTGGCTTTATCACGCCGGTAGGAAAAATATTTCTCAGGGAGGCAGTAGGTGCACTCGTCACTGTCGGTAATATTTTCAGAAGGTACCCCCGCTTCTGTTATTTGTTTTTTCATAATCCCCTTCAAATTTACCCGGATACCACTATCATGGGAAATAAAATCTGGATAGGCTGAAAAAGAAGACACTACGTCGTCTTTTATTTCAAAGTGTTTATCACAAATGCCCGGACCGATGGTGAGCATGATATTTTCTACTTTCCCACCTTGCTTGACGATAGTGACTATTGTTTCCGCAATGATGCCGCCCACAATTCCTCGCCAGCCACAGTGTGCGAGCCCGATGATGCCAGCCTCTTTTTCTTCGAAGTATACTGGAAAACAGTCAGCACCCGTGAGCGCCAGAATGATGTTGGATTCCGTAGCAACCAGAGCATCAGTTTCTGGTAAAATATATCCTGAGGTAGTAGTAACTGTTTCCACATGAATTCCGTGCACCAGATTGGCCACGGCTATCTGCATGCCACTGAGGTTCTGTTCATCAAAAAATTGTTTGCGGTTGGCAACATTTTCTGGAAGCTGATTCGTCATGGGCAGATACATCGAGCCGTCCTTCTTTTCTGAGAAGCCCTTGCGTACTTTTTTCATAGAGTCATTTTTTCAATTCCGTTCCTTTGTTCCCAACCTCTTTTGAATCAGGAGTTGATTCTGTCTGAGCGATGATCACTGGCTTGGGCTTTGCCATTTTTGGGAAATTGATGAGCGCGACAATGAAAAGTATGAGAGAGAAAAGGAACGGATAGCGGGCGCCAGGCTGTCCTCCCATGAACGAGGTGAGGAGGTCGTAGACGAGCGGTATGGGGAGGAGATACAGCGTCGAGAGGTAAGCACGACCATAACTCAGTTTGTAATCACAAATGGTGGCGGCCAGCCAAACAATCAGCGCTCCAAAGAGTGCATAGAACAGATAGCCGATCCAGTGCATGGCATAGAGCATGAACGGGAATACGAGCATGAAAAATACAATGACGTAACGAGTGATAGTGAAGGCCTTGTCTACGAAATGCTGGAATTTTGTTGCGGTGAGAATAAAACTTTCTCGGGATTCGAAACTGCCTAAATCTTGGATTCGAAACTCCCCTTTTTCGGGGTTACGAAAACCAACTTGGTGTTTGCCGATGATTATGAGAGTATCCTCCTTTTCGAAAGAGCCGAGCTCTACCGGTCGTGTGGTATCGATAACGAGGAGGTTTTTTGCTATTTTTTCATCTCCTGATCTCCATTCTTTAGGAAGAGCGATAGCATAGGGTTCAGCAACATTGGTTGAAATGCCATCTTTTCCTAGAGTCACTTTCAATTCATCGGGGTAGATGCTTTTCACAATAGACTGCTGGTTTTGCCATTCCCCTGACGTCATGGTCTGGACGAAACGCACGAAGCCAGGGAGCATGAGGATGACCGTGGCCACCGTAAAAGCAAGGATGGCAAAAGAATAGAATCGCAAACCCTCTTTCAGTCCGAAAGATTGATTTCTAAAAAATTCCGGCCGCACAAGGGTGTTCTTGATGTTTTGCCAATTCATACAGTCGTACTTAATGATTGATACTCCATCATTGCATTTTACCTCTCTTTTTATTTCATTGCTAGTATGTTTTCTGAAAATACTATTGACAAAATAGTACATACATGACATTTTATCATCAATGGTAGGAATGGTCCTACTTAGGAGTAACACATGACACACGGCGTAAGGATTACGTACGCCATTTCCTTCGAGGGATGGCGGATTAGTGAACGAGGATGGCAACATCTCGAGCAACTCTTTGCCCAACTCTCGCCATATCAAGGTCGTCCATTTACCCCGGATGTCTTCAAGCGGCTTACGAATCAGAGCCACTACTTGATAGCTGAAGACCATGAGCATGAGTGTGCGATTGTCGGCATGGTGCGACTGGTTTCGCAAATCGATCAGACATCACACCGACACTACGGGGTGCTCCATGATGAAGTGGTCAACCCCGGGTATCGCGGTCGGGGCATCGGCACGGCCCTCACACAGGCGGCCATCGTGATCGCCAAAAAGTTTGCGTACATCCACGTTGACGCTTTCGTGAAAGCGAAGCCGACTCGTATTGGTGCTAACAAGATGTACTTGTCGCTTGACTTCGAACTGATTACGCCTGCCGACCCCGATGACCACGAGAGTGCCAACCATTATCGTCTCGTACTCTGAGACGAGCAGGACACCCGTCCAAACCAGCCCGAGTAGCAACACTACCCGGGTTTTTCATTGACAGAACGGTATCTCTATGACACATTATCTTCAGGCGAAGTTCGGAAAGCCAGGATTCTCCTGTGAAGCGAAAAGGGCAGCGCCGGCCTTAGCCTACATGTACGCCATGTACTGGGTCGCGCTTCGCGAAGCCAACAAGGACCCCGAGAAGGAAGTCCTGATCAATCACAACCCGCCCAATGTCGCTCGGTCGACGCCGTCGGCTGCGCCGTATCGCAGGCTGCCTGGTATTACCGAGGATGACATGTCCTTTTAGGCCTAATGGCAACAACACCACCAGCCGACTCTCCACGTGAGGGCCGGCCTTTTTCTTTGTTAGCATTTTTCTCTACTGAAAACGGCTCAAACTTTCACGGTCGTAAGTATTTGAGCATTTTCTAATCAACTTTTTTTGGCCTCATTCATGTTCTTGTGGGTGATGAAGTTTATAGATATTTATTCAGAAAATGTACCTGACCCCTTTTCTTCTTGACTCCTTTTCTTCTCGGGGATTTGCAAGCGCCGTTAAATAAAAAAAATCCCTACTTACAGTTGTAAGATAGGGTTCAAGGTGGTGGGACTGCGCGTACTGAGTTATACCCACTGGGATGAATCAGATATCGAAAAATTCCGGCCGGGCACTTGGATTGCAGACATCATCTATGATGACGCCTTTGTCAGGGTTCGACAGGACGAGTTCGTATGCCGTAGGAACCCGATGCACTCCGTCGGGTGGATTCCAGAACCCAGCTCGGTCAGCTCCGGATTCAGCGCAGTCCAATCGGAGACAGCCAACGTAGATGACTGGATTGTCCAGATGACGAACCGTAGCAGAGTAATTCGGAACGTACGTCGAATCCATCGGCGAGTAGAGCGTCACCGGATCACCGGGAAAAATTGGCTTGCCACACCAGGCACAGCGAATTGTCAGTTGATGCATACAACTGAAACACAGGAGGGGCTTTTTGCTGAGGCCGATGATCTCAATTCTCTCACCATAGGCTTCTAGCGAACCGAAAAGACGAGTCTGATGTCCGCATCCCGCTGGCGCCAATCGACGATAGACACCGCTGGCATCCAGCAGCCACCCGACGTTGAGCAGCGAGCTTTGTAAAAGCCGTTGTATGAAATTCTGAGCCTGATTGAGGCGCGAGGCGTTCATGGGATAGCCTTTCTACAGTTGGGAAAGAATGTAGCCAGTATGGTAGCAAACAGCCTCTTGGCCGTCAATTTTCACCTCCTTCATGTTCTTGTGGGTGATGGAGATGATGAAATTCATAGCTCGTTTTTTACTTATATGTACCATTATACTAGAAATGAAAAACCACTGGGGTTAGCAGTGGCTAGCGAACGATGCATTTCAGGTTGCGCTCCTTACTCCAGCGCTGAAGACACGCGATGACCTGTTCACGGTCTGGAGCACTCACGTAGAGTTCTTGCTTGGCAGGCGGATCATGGACGCTTAATCGCAGACCAAACTGGTCACGGACAAGAACGAGCTTTTTGAACCGAGCGCTGTTGGGGCTGATAATCGCGAGACTGATCTTGGTAATGATCCCGCTCTTGTTGAGGGCGAGGGCAATATCGCCTGCCAAACCAATAACCGTTTTATGCGAACGGGAGATGTGGTGGCCGGTGGCTGTGTGTTTCGATGTCATAGTGTCTCTTTTCTTCAAAGAACAGAAAAATGATTCTAGCAGGAATACTTATAATTATCAATAGCGCTACCCTTGGAAGGCGATAAACCGGTCATGTTCTTGTGGGTGATGTAGATGATGATGAAGTTTATAGATATTTATTCAGAAAATGTACCTGATCCCTTTTCTTCTTCTCTTCTTCATTTGAATTTGTATGGTTTATAAGGACTAGTATAGCCCTTCTTTCCAGTATACGGGTTATAATTTCCTTTAGTTGAATAATTATTCCATCGTGTCGTGTCGCTACGTGTTTTGTAGTGTGGCATTACATAAGTTCCCGTGCTTTTACGTACATAACTCCTGACTCTTATAGCCGCCTCGGATACGTTCAATGTTAGGATAAAAAATGCAAAAGTGAGAATAGGAAGAATGATACCTCTTGTTATTCTTTTCATAAATATAAGTTAGATATAATTCCTAGCCCTGAAAACCGATGGGGTTTGAGGGAGCTTCGGAGGCTTTAATGTCGCCGAACTGAGTCTCATATTTTTTGAGGTTGTCCTGCATAGCAGCCACCATGCGCTTGAAGTGGCCGGGAGAAACAATAATCCGAGCGTTGAGCGTACCCGTTGGTGGGAAAATATTAAGAAAATCCAGAACAAACTCTTCCGGAGTATGCAGTACCTGCATCATGTTGGCATACTCTCCCTTTAACTTCTCATCCGTGGCTTTAATTTGAATTTGATTTGCTTGTTGTTCTGACATAGTCTTATATTTTATGAGTTAGATTAATTTCTTGATAAATCGATGAGTGAATTAAAAACACTTATTATCACGGGACTAGCAATTGCAGTTATTATAATCCATTTCCATTTTTCCAAACCATCCATCTTTGTTTCTAGTGAACCGATACTGCGATTAATTTTATAGCACCTTTCGTCAAGAGTCTTTAATTTCTCATTCAGGCCCTGTAGCATAGATGAATCAACACCTACAAAACCAGGTATGGACTCTTGTTTTTCAGAAATATTGTATTTAGTAATGCCTATTTTTTTGACTTCAGTCATAAACATTGTTCAAGAGCGGGGCCGAAATGGCCCCGCTCTTATTATACTCCTTATTTTTCCTTCCCCTCGACAGGCTCAGGGCCTTTGGCTTCGGCTTTCGCCTCGGGAGTTGGCCCGTCTGTGGACGAGGCTGGCTCTGTTTCAGCGTCCTTTGGAGCTTCGGTGGTTCCTTCGGGTTTTGCTTCACCGGTAGCGCCGGCCTTGGCGGCTTCGGCTTCTTGCGCCGCTTTGTAGAGCTTCTCACCAATCTTCTGAGCGGCTTGGGAGAGGGTCTCGGTCGCTTTCTTGATGGCGTCGAGGTCGTCACCGTTCTTGACCTGGTTCAGCGCATCCATGGCTTCGAGCACTGGCTTGCGTTCATCATCGGTGAGCTTGGCGCCGGCATCCTTCATGGCTTTTTCAGTTGTGTAGGAGAGAGAGTCGGCCATGTTGCGGGCTTCGATCAGGGCCTTCTTGTTTTTGTCTTCCTCGGCGTGCAGTTCGGCGTCTTTCTTCATACGCTCCACTTCATCCTTGGAAAGACCGGTAGACGATTCGATACGGATGTTCTGACTCTTGCCAGTGGCTTTGTCTTTGGCAGACACAGTGAGAATACCAGAAGCATCGATGTCAAAGGTCACTTCCACCTGTGGTACGCCACGAGGAGCAGGCATGATGCCATCGAGGATAAACTGGCCGAGAGATTTGTTGTCCCCTGCCATCTCGCGCTCACCCTGGAGGACATGAATCTGTACCGATGGCTGGTTGTCAGAAGCAGTCGAGAAGACCTGGGAGCGACTGACTGGTACGGTGGTGTTCCTATCAATGAGTGGCGTACGGACACCTCCCATGGTTTCGATACCAAAGGTGAGCGGTGTGACATCGAGGAGGAGTACGTCTTTCACCGAGCCTTCGAGGACTCCACCCTGGATAGCAGCACCGAGGGCTACTACTTCGTCTGGATTGACGGTGATGTTGGCCTTTTTGCCAAAGAACTTTTCGACAGATGAGAGCACCAGTGGCATACGGGTCATTCCTCCGACCAAGACCACTTCATTGATATCCTTCACATCGAGCTTGGCATCGGCCAGGGCCTTCTTGACCGGCTCAAAACTTTTCTCTACCAGATCACCGACCAATTCTTCCAGCTTGGCCCGAGTCATCTTGATCAACATGTGCTTGGGACCACTGGCATCAGCGGTGATAAACGGCTGGTTGATTTCGGTTTCTTGAGCAGTGGAAAGTTCGATCTTGGCTTTTTCAGCGGCCTCCTTGATACGCTGGAGCGAGAGCGGGTCTTTGGAGAGATCGATACCTTCTTGCTTCCGAAATTCATCGAGAATCCAGTGGATAATTCTTTGATCGAAGTCATCACCACCGAGATGCGTATCACCGTTGGTGGACTTTACTTCTACTGTGTCTTCGGCGACTTCGAGGATGGAGATATCAAATGTTCCACCTCCCAAGTCATAGACCGCGATCTTCTCGTCTTTCTTTTTGTTGAAACCGTAGGCGAGTGCTGCTGCGGTTGGCTCATTGATGATACGACGGACGTTGAATCCGGCAATCTCCCCTGCTTCTTTGGTAGCCTTGCGCTGTGAATCGTCGAAGTAGGCTGGGACAGTGATGACCGCATCGGTAATTTTTTCCCCGAGCTTTTCTTCGGCATCGGCTTTCAGTTTGGCGAGAATCATGGCCGAGGCTTCCTGTGGGGTGTACTCTTTGCCACCCATGATAATTTTCACGCCTTCACCAGCCTGGATGACCTTGTAAGGCAGGGTCTTCATGTCACGCTTGACATCGTCATCGTTGAAATGCCGTCCGATGAGGCGTTTCACTGAATAAAGTGTATTCTCTGGATTGGTGACACTCTGGCGTTTGGCCAAGAGTCCGACCAGGCGCTCACCGGTCTTCGATATGGCCACCATCGATGGCGTGGTGCGATTGCCTTCTTTGTTCTCGATGATGGTCGGTGTGCCGCCTTCGACAAACGCCATGGCTGAGTTGGTGGTTCCGAGATCGATTCCTAATATTTTCGACATATGTTTATGATTACTTATTTATAATGGAAATTATTTTACAATTACTTTGGCCGGGCGGATGACTCTTTCACCGAACCGGTAGCCATTCTGCAACACCTTGGCGACGACGTGGTGTTTACTTTCATTGCCTTGCCCTTCCGGAGCTTTAGCGGAGGAGGGTTCGCTGCTTACAGCTTCATGAATCGTGGTATCAAATGCATCCCCCTCTTTCACTGCTATCACCTGCATGCCATTGTCGGTGAGCACTGTTTCTAACTGCTTCTCGATGTATTGGATGCCCACTACCCAAGGGCTTTCCTTTTGTTCCCTTGGAACGTGTTCGGTGGCTTGGCGGAAATTGTCGAGCACCGGGACGATATCGAGCACCAGGTTTTCAATAAGCATGCCTTTCAATTCCTTCTGTGTCTCAGTCTGCCGGCGTTTATAGTTTTCAAAGTCCGCTTGAGTCCTTTGTAGGTCCGCCAAATGCTCTTCTGCTTTCACTTGCCACTCTGATTTTTCTTCCATTTCTTCGGTAATTTCTGTCGGCTCTGTCTGCTCGACGACATTTTCTTCTGGCTCAGTCGTCGATTCTGTCTGTTTTTTCTTGAGCATATTTTTGTACATTATTTTTGATTAGGATGTCCGAGAGAGGGCGCTTTTCATGATTTCAAATTGCCTGGCACGTTCTTCTTCTGATAGTTCTGGTTCTTTTTCCTCTGGTTGTGGAGGAGACGTTACCATAGTGGTGCCTGGATGATGATGACAACTATTCCCATCGAACCTCCGAGGAACTTGCGCATATACTCGATGAGGGATTTGTTCTTGGCATAGTCCATGCGTTTGGGACCGATAATAGCGAGCATGCCACGCTCCCCTTCTTTGTTGTGATAGGGCGCCACAATCATGGAGCAATTGTTGATACCGGTCACTGGGTTTTCGCTCCCGATAAAAATGCGAGTTTCGCCGTCCTTCAACTGAAGCATGATACCATCCAACTTTTCATCTAGTGTATCGAGCGTTTCTACTATTCGGCACAGTTCATCGATTTCTTGAAATTCTGGTTTTTCTATCAGCTCTTTCATCCCGAAGTCATGGAGGTCATCGTGGCCAACTATACCTGAAACAGCTAGGTTGCCAGAAAGGACTGAAAGGAGTTTGGCGGTACTACGACTGAGACGGGTGTTTTTAGCCTTCATCATGAGGAGCTCTTTTTGCAAACGGCGTTGGTCCTCACGTGAGAGGTCCTCATCCCCCATCATTTCCTCAACATAGATGCGATATCCCTGATCAGTCGGGATACGTCCAGCACTGATGTGTGGCTGATGCAGATAGCCCTCTTCCTCAAGCGTCACCATGTCGTTACGCAGGGTGGCACTGCTCACTCCGAAATCATAGTGTTCGAGAAGGGCTTGCGACCCGACCGGCACCGCCGTCTTGGTATAGAGTTCGACAATAGCCGAGAGTAGTTGTTTTTGACGAGCATTCATTTTTTAGCTTTCTAGCTTATTACCTGCCTGCCGGTAGGCAGGGCTACTTAGCTTTTTAGGGAAGACCTTAAAAAAATAAGATTTCTATCAAAATTTTCTATCACAATTCCAGTATAGTACAAATTAGCACTCTGTCAAGTAGAGTGCTAATCATGAATTCCAACACTTTTATAATATACAAATCTTATCACGACCGTGATAAGATTTGTATATGAGAAATAATAGAAAAAGGCAAGAAAAAAGCCCGCAGGAAAGCGTTCCTTTGGGCTGGGTGGTTGGAGACTGCGGGCTGGCTAGCTACTTGCGGTGTCGGCGATGAGGCGGGTTCAGTTCCTTATGAAGAGCGTCGCACTGTTTGCGTACTGCACAGTCACCACAGACATGACTGTTTGCGTGCTGTTTCTGCGCCTCGGAGAGCAAGATGCGCAGGCCATTGCCGTTGTTGGCAGCGCGGCACATCACGCGGGTTCCGGGAAAAGCTTGGGTCACGGCAGGCTCCCTTCATATTGATCGAATTGATGGTGAGGAAGGTCGTAGTCAGCGGGCGACACTCGGTTCCGGTTTTTCATTTGCCGAATTTCGGCACTGAGTGGGTCCTGGGTGTCGCAGCATACTTGGCAACATGTATAGCGCACCACACCATCCACGGTGTGAGTTCCATACTTCTCGCCGGGTTTCTGGCACACGAGGCAACCAAGGTCGATCGGTGCATTTTCGGGCACTGGTGATTTCGGTTTGACCTGATCCCGTCCTTTGACAGCTATTTGCTCCAGCTGTCCCAATTGATCGAGCGAAATATGAGGCTGAGGGTTCTTCCTCATACCACGATTTCTGGACATAATGATGTCCCTTGGTTAGGTTAAGGAACTGGGTCATAGCCACCATCATTCCAGGGATGGCAACGGACGACCCGCTTGAGACCGAGAAGCGAACCACGGACGATCCCGTTTTTTTCGATCGCTTCATAGGTGTACTGGCTGCAAGTCGGATAGAACCGGCAGAAGCGCTCACCAAAAATTTTGCCTACGATCCCATGATCAAAAGACAGGGTTTTCTGATAGAGACGGATCACGCCGAGAACGAAACGCTTGAGCATATCTGTATTGTCCCTCTATCTCACTATTTGTCAATGATACAATGTGTTATAATGTAGAAAACAAAGAGAAAAAGAAAATGAAAACCTTACAACATGGACATCTCACCTGGATTGATTTCGAAGATCCGCAGGCAGAAGATATTACATATTTGCAGGAGAATTTCAATATTCACCCCCTGGCCATCGAGGAGTTGGTGACGCCGACGTACCAACCCAAGGTAGTTCAGTATGATGGGTGTTTGTTTTTTTCTATCCACATCCCACTCTTTGATACCAAACTCCGCACCACCTATCCGGGCGAACTCGACATCATTCTCACCAATCATCACCTGATTACCAGTCACAAGCAAGACATCTACCAGCTCACAGAATTTTTTGCTGTTTTGGAGAACAGTGAAGGCAAGCGTCGCCTCTACCTCGAAACTACTCCGGCCAAGCTCTTGTATCATGTTTTGGAAATCCTCCTCAATTCTTGCTTTCCCAAGCTCGACCACATTACCGAAAAACTCGATTTTATTGAGATGCAGGTTTTTTCGGAAAAAGAAAAAGAGATGGTACTCGAAATATCGGTACTCAAGCGTGATATTTTGAATTTTCGCCGTACTCTCAAACCGCAGCGCGCTATTATCGAATCACTGATCCAGAAAGATCACCCTCATATTCCTGATGATCTCAGAGTTTATTTTCAAGATCTCGTCGGCACCAATATCCGTCTGTGGAATTTGCTGGAGAGTCAGAAAGAGACTATCGAGGCGTTGGAAGATACCAACAACTCACTCCTCTCCAACAAACTTGATATGACCATGAAGGTGCTGACTATTTTTTCTGCTATCCTTTTACCCCTTACCGCTTATTCTAATATGTTGGCTATGAGCGCTCAGATTCCATTCGGGGGGAGTCCTTATGCTTTTTGGATTCATTCTGCTATCATGGCTGCTCTTTCTCTCATGACTATTGTTGTGTTCAAAGCAAAAAAGTGGCTATAACCTATCGAAAAACAAGAGATATAGGTAGTCGCTCTCTTCATGGCGACTTTTTCTTTTTCAAGACTTGCCTCAGGGCTCATTCTTCTATATTCTAGATTAAAGACTCATTATTTGATTCACATGCAGGTTTACAATACCCTCACTAAACAGAAAGAAGAATTCACCCCGCTCCATATTGGCAAAGTGGGCATGTACGTCTGTGGCCCGACGGTCTACGACTACATTCATATTGGTAATATCCGGGCCTATGTATTCGCGGACACTCTGCGTCGTACACTAGAAGACATCGGTTATGAAATGCGCCTGATCAAGAACATCACTGATGTCGGTCACCTGACAGCCGATGATATTGCCCAGGGTGATAGCGGTGAAGACAAGGTCGCCAAGAAGGCAGAAAAGGAGCATAAAACTCCTGAAGAAATCGCTCGCTTCTACGAGGAGTATGCTCTCACGACCGAGAAGGCGATGAATATCGAGCCTGCTCACTATTTTCCCCGTGCCACCGCTCATATCAAGCAGATGATTGTCTTGATTGAGGATCTGATCAAAAAGGGTCACGCTTACGAAAAAAATGGCAATGTTTTTCTCGATGTTACGACCTTTCCTGATTACGGAAAACTCTCTGGTAACACGCTGGCCAATCTGCAGGTCGGCGCCCGTCTCGAAGAACACCCTGATAAAAAAAATCCCTGGGACTTTGCTCTGTGGCTGAAAGCGCCAATAGGGCATCTGATGCATTGGCCATCACCCTGGAGTGAGGGCTATCCTGGTTGGCACATCGAGTGTAGTGCTATGAGTATGGAGTACCTCGGCGACACGCTCGACATTCATACTGGTGGCGAAGACAATATTTTCCCTCACCATGAAGCAGAAATCGTGCAGTCGGAGGGAGTCACGGGTAAGCCCTTTGTGCGTTACTGGCTCCATACTCGCCATATGTTGGTCGATGGGACTAAAATGTCCAAATCCAAAGGGAATTTCTACGTTCTCGAAGATCTGATTGAGCGTGGCTATACGCCGATGGATTTCCGTCTACTTCTCATTTCAGCGCACTATCGTTCTCAGATGAATTTCACTTGGGAATCATTGGAACAGGCCAAGAAAAACAAAGAATCACTCTTCGGTATTGTAGAACGACTAGCAGATCTATCAATTAGAGAAAATTCCGATGGTTTTGACGGAGCAGAGTTTTTCGCAAGTTTTCGTGGAGCCATGCAAGATGACTTGAATACTCCTCTCGCTCTGAGTAGTGCTCTCGAACTCACGAAGAAAATAAATACGACACTCGATCAAAATGAAAAGGTAAACAAGGCGAGTCTCGAAAAAGTTTTTGAAAAGATATTTTTCTTGTTCGGTCTCACAAAAGAAGCGGTTGTTATTCCGAAAGAAGTCGACGATTTAGCGGCAGCGCGCGTGGCCGCCAGAATCGCCAAGGACTTTACTCTCTCTGATCATCTGCGTGACGAGATCTTGGCCCTCGGCTACAAAGTCGAAGACGTGGCTGATGGCTATCGTGTAAAAAAAGCCTAGCTACATACTTAGAGGTCGAACCTCTAAGTAAAAAGTTTGAAGGCCGGGTTGTCATGAGAGACTTCCCGGCCATATTGCTGGCCCGCGAACTAGTGCGGGGGTGGGTTGGCGGCTTCGAAGCCGATGTCGGCCAGGGGATCCGCGGGGTTCTCAGTTTCCCGTCGTTTTTCGACGGTGCGCCGAGCACTCGAGAGTGCCTTCTTGGCTCGCTGCACCACGAAGGCGATGAAGCCTGCCGTAGTGACAAAACCAATGATGGCGAAGCCCTCTAAAATGTTCTGCCACATAGTGGCCTCCTCGGTGGTTGGTTGTTTGGAATTCTCGCACTTTCGGCACGATTATATTATTATACACCTTTTTGGTATAAAAGTCAATATTCGCGCCTTTATCCACATACGCACCGTTGCTGGCTCACTTGCTCGTGGCACGCTATAATACGATATATTCAAATCATTAGTGTACTCTCATGGCT
>Ga0105048_10009818_pt1 | contig 15182 bp, 9 predicted proteins | sample MAT05_FD_78382 | JGI IMG/M metagenome (GOLD analysis project Ga0105048, IMG submission 78382) | Freshwater microbial communities from Lake Fryxell liftoff mats and glacier meltwater in Antarctica - MAT-05 | ecosystem: Environmental > Aquatic > Freshwater > Ice > Liftoff microbial mat | place... | reverse complement strand
ATCCCGCGTCCGGTGAGTACTTCCTCACGCGCGAGAACATCCGGATGCCGGACAAGACCAAGGTCCTCTCGATCAACGAGTGCAACGAGCCTTACTGGCCCAAGTGGGTGAAGCCGTACCTCGACGACGTGAAGAAGCGGAACGACGACGAGAAGCGGCGCGTGTCGGCGCGGCACATCGGATCGCTGGTCGCCGACTTCCATCGCAACATGATCTACGGCGGCATCTACATGTACCCGGTCGACGCGCGCGGCAAAGGCAAGCTGCGCGTCCTCTACGAGTGCAACCCGCTCGCATTCATCGCCGAAGCGGCGGGCGGCGCCGCGCACGCCGATGGCAACGGCCGCATCCTCGATCTCGAGCCCACTGGTCTGCACGATCGCTGCGGGCTGATCATCGGCGGCAAGGCCGAGGTCGCGAAGGCCCTCGAGATGATCAAGCTCCACTCGTAGCGGACGAATCGTGATCAGCTGCTCGACGCGATCGAGTTCTGGTCGAACCACGCCAAGGTCGGCGGATAGTTCAGGCGGCCGAATCCGGCGCGACGGTCGCGAGCAAGGTCTCGGCGGTCTGGCCTTCCGGGACCTTCATCCACAGCGCGGTCTGCTCGCCTTCGTAGACCAGCTTCTCGTCCTGGTAGAAGTGGAACTGGTACTGCACGAGCAAGCGGTGGCCGCGCTTGCGCTGGCGGACCGCCTTGCACTCGAGGATCAGCGGCGGGCCGATGCGCGCGAGCGTGTGGAAGCGCGCGTCCTGGATGCGCACGCCGTAGCCGGTCCAGCGCTCGGCGTGGCGCAGGCCGAGCACGTAGTAGAAGTGCGCGAACGCGGCGACGCCGGTCATGTGCACCATCAGGCCGCCCGAGACGTGGCGCGGATGGACGATCGGATCGACGCGCTGGGTGTTGGTCAGCGGCAGGTTGGCGTGCGTCGGCATGCGCACGCGGACGAAGCTGTTCTCGCGATCGATGAGCAGGACTTCGTCGAGCAACAGACCTTCGGGATAGTACAGACAGTCGGCCGTGAATCCGGGATCGAGCGCCATCGAGTCCGCGGTCTACGCGCGTCGTTCGAACGTGCGCAACAAGTACTGCCAAACCGCGCGGGCGGACTTAAAGCGGAGGTCAGTTGCGTTGACCCTGTCCTGGGTGTCGAGGCGCCCGGCCGGCAAGGCGCGCGGCCGAAGGCATACTCTTTGTCTGTGGAGGCCGCGCAACGCCGCCGGGCGGGATGCATCGACGGCCAGGGCGGGGTCAACGCGGCTGACCTTCGCTTTTGCTACTCAGCAGTCCGCTGCAGCTCGCGCAGCCGCAGATACAAGCCGCGGCTCGATACTTCGAGCTTCTCCGCCATCGCATCGACGTCGCCGTTGAGCTCGTCGTTGAGGCGCAGCAGCTCGTCGCGCGGGATGTCCTTTGCCTTCCGGAGACGCGTGCTCTTGTCGATGAGCATGTACAGCGAAGGCCGGGTGATTCGCAGATCGACCGCGGTCGGCTCGAGGCGGAAGCGGTTCTTCTTGAGCGCCGTCATGAGCTCTTCCTCGGTGACGTCCGAGGGCCGGCGGCGCGACTCCTTCTCCGTGAGCGCGGCGGCGGGCGTGGCGGCGCCGGGACCCGAAGGCGTGGGCGCGGTCACCATCGTCAGCAGGCGCTCGAGGCCTTGGTCCAGCGGGACCACGTCGGCGTCGCGGCCAGAGATGGCGATGTGGCGGGCGACGTTCCTCAGCTGGCGTACGTTGCCGGGCCAGTCGTAGCGGGCGAGGCGACCGACCACCGCGGCGGGCAGCCAGGGGTTCTTGGGGTCGCCCGATCCGAGCTTGTCGGGGACACCGAGGCGGGCCAGCTCTTCGCGCAAGAAACCCAGGAGGAGGATGCCGAGATCGTCCTTTCGCGCGCGGAGCGGCGGGAGATGGATCTCGTAGCCGGCGAGGCGGTGGAGCAGCGCAGGACGGAAGCGGCCTTCGTCGGCGGCGCGGGCCAGATCGGCGTCGGTGGCGGTCACCAGGCGAACGTCGACCTTCACCTCATCGCGGCCACCGACCGGGCGCACGACGCCGGTCTCGAGCGTGCGGAGCAGCATCACCTGCACCTCGATCGGGGCCTCGCCGATCTCGTCGAGGAACAGCGTCCCGCCGTCGGCGCGGGCGAAGAAGCCGGCGTGATCGCCGGTCGCGCCGGTGAAGGCGCCCTTCGCGTGCCCGAACAGCTCGGATGCGGCGACGGTCGAGGCGACGGCCGCCAGGTTCACCGACAAGCACGGGCCGTCGGAGCGCGACGACGCGCTGTGGAGCGCCTGCGCGACCAGCTCCTTGCCGCTGCCGGTCTCGCCGCGCAGCAAGACGGGCACGGGCGTGGGCGCGACCTGGGCGATGGTGCGGCGGAGCGCGTGGATGGCGGCGCTCTCGCCGAGCAGGCCGTGGTGCTCACGGATGCGCTCGTGCGCCGGGACGACATGCAGGAGGAGCACGACCCGTCCGCCGAGCTCGAGGACGACGCCGCGCGAGAGCGCCTCGGCGGAGATCACGCGCTCGCCTTCGAGCGGGGTGCCGTCGACGGTGAGGGTGGCGGCCTCTGCGGGCCTGCGGATCACGTTGCCGGCGATGTGGATCGGGGAGCGCGAGACGAACGAGTCGGCGATCGGCCAAGGCTCACCGCCGCCGGCGCGCTCGAAGTCGGGTCCCGTTCGCGACAGCGCGACACCGTTCGGGGGAACGATGGCGCGATCCCCGACCCGGGCGGGGTCGGGGTGATGGAGCAAGGTCAGCTGGACCTGGGGCCGATCACCGGCCTTGGTCGTGCCGGAGGGGAGCTCTTCGGTCGGCGCGTTGAGCTCGCGGGTGCGGCCGGTCGGTCGTGCGCGCGTCGCCACGGCTCGTTGTCGTGCGGCAGGCGCCCATGTGCAAGAGGAAGGGCCAAAATTACGGGCAGCCGGACCAGGCCTCGACGGCGGGGCGGAGCACGTCCCGGATGAGCGCGATGGTCCCGCGCTCGGTCGCCGCGACCCCCCGGCCGACGGTCGAGGGCGCCTCCACGAACGTGCCGAAGACCGTGGTTTCAAGTGTGGCGACGCCTCGCGCGCAGCGGGGATAGCGCAGAAGGCCGGTGACCAGGTCCCCGCGCGGATCGGAGGTGCGCTGCCCGAACGTGTACCGGATCGCGACCTGCTGCGAGAACGCCTGGCGCGCGGCACCCGAGAGCCTCGTGCGGGCCAGCTCGCGGGTCACGAGCTCCGCGACGAGCGGCGAGAGACCGCGCGGATCGACGCTGGCGCCGAGCAGGCGGTCGAACGCACCGGGTGCCCGCGCGAGCTCGCGCCACATGCGCATCGCGGAGGCGAGCGACCACTGCGACGCGACCCGGCCACAGCGCACGCTGCTCCCCACCGTCACCCCGAGCGCAAAGGCGCGGGCGGCGAGCGCGCGGGCATCGAGGACCTCGATCAGCGCGCGGGCGCGCATGCGATCGGCGTCCACCACCAGCTTGTCGAGGACGACGCGGACCGGCTCGGTGAGGGTGGATGTCGCGGTGGCGCAGGCGGTGCCGTCGAACAGCGCGACCGGATCGTCGAGCTGGATCCGCCCTCGTTCGATCTCCGCCAGCGCCTCCAGGAGGAGGACCGGCATCAGCGCCGCGCCGGGATCGTGGCGCAGGTCCGCCAGTCGCGCGGCCAGGGTCGCGGTCTCGGTCTGCGCCACGAAGGCGGGGGTGCCCTTCGTGATGTCGACCATGATCGCGCGGACCCGATCGGCCGTGCTGGTGGGCGTGCGCGTCAGCATCGCCGCGTAGAGCCGCCGGCCGTCCTGATCGTAAGGCGCGAGCAAGGTGACGGTCGCGGCGCGCGCCCGCACCTCGCGATCGAGCGCCTCGGCGTCCACGCCGGTGACGATCGAAGTGCGCAGATCGCCCGGCGCCGTCGCGGTCCAGGACAGCGACAGCGTCGGCGACCCCGGGTCGTGCTCCCACGCGATCGAAGCGGCCCGCGCGCGTTGATCGGTCAGGAAGGCCTCGAGCGCTTCGACCGGCAATTCGAGCTCGAAACCGCAGCGCCGTTCCGGGATCATCGGCCGGTCGATGATGACCGAGACCCGCGTGCGCACGCTGTCGTGATAGGTGCTGAGATCGCGGAGCTGCCGATCTCCGACCTTGTCTGCGACGTGGGTCATGTTCTGGTTGTCGAGGCCGAAGTACCAGACCGCGGAGATGTCGCGATCGAAGCGGCGATCGACGAGCCACACGAAGCGCGTCTGGCCCGCCGCGTCGCTGTATCCGGCCGTGCGCCACGGCTGTTCGTCTCCCGAGAGCGGAGGATAGCTGTCGGACAGCAGCCGAGCCGGGAACCAGGGGGACGGGGTGACGTCGGCGTGGACGAACGGGACCGCGAACGCGGGGACACCTGCCGCGATCGACTCGACGTGGATGTCGAGCATGTCGCCGCCGCGCGCGCGCAGATCCTCGATCGCTTCGGTGCTCTGATCGGTGCACCACCAGGCCTCGGTGGCCGCGGTGATCGTCTCGCGCGGCGGAAAACATCGCGAATTCTGCGGGATCGCGCTGGCGTCCATTCTCGGCGCTCCGCCGTCGGCGGGCGACTCGACGCCTCCGTCGGTGACGCGATCGGGTGGGACGCAGATCTTGATTGCGAGATCGCACACCGTCGCGTGCGCGCACTGAGCGTCGGTCGTGCAGGAGAACTGGAGCGCGTCGAGATCGACGCCACCGCACCCCGTGAGGGCCAGGAGCAGCGCCACCCGTGTCCGCGCGGCCCGCGGATCGGCCTTCACGGCTCGGTCATCCAGGCGGCGAGCAGAGTGAGACCGAGGCTGGTGATGGCGCCGCCGATCAGCACCGCCGCGAGCACGGTGCGATCGGCCGAGCGCTCGTCGAGCACCGCGGCCTCGGCGAACGTGATGCCGGTGACGACCCCGTTGCCGTCGCGCGCGGCGTTCCGGATGGTGGCCCGATCGCCCTCCGCCAGGCCGAAAAACACCGCGCTGGTGGCCCCGAGCGCCAGCGTCGTGCCGCCGGCGATCCAGGGCCACGGCGACGCTCCGACCGGTCCGCCCGCGCCGAGGACCCAGGTCTGGCCGGGGGCCAGCGCGATCGCGACCCGCTGCGAATGCCCCTGGCGATCGGTCCACTCCAGATCGTGCGCGCCGCTCTCCAGCCGGAGGCGGGCGATCGCCTCGAACGGCCCATCGACCTCGCGCCCGTCTACAGCGACGGCGCGCGGGCCGATTCCGAGATCGATCCAAGCGTCGCGTTCGGCGCTCGGTGGGACCGGCAGCTTCACGTCGGTGCGCTGCCCGACGAGCGCGGTGAAGCGCAGGACGTGCAGCGTGTCGCCGTCGACGATCTCGAGGACCACCGACCCCGGCCGCGCGTCGAGCTCCTGGCCCGAGACCAGATAGCGCTTCCCGAACAGCACGCGCAAGCCACCGGCGAAGTCGGCCATGATCCAGGCGCGATCGAGCCGCACCTCGAGGTTGTGGAGGCGGGTCTGATCGGCGTCCTTCAGCGCCTGATCGGCCGCGGGATCGGCGATCAAGCGGCGGTACGACTCGGCGGCCTGCCGGTAGCGACCCAGATCCTCGAACAGCCGGCCCATGTTGTGGAGCAGGCCCGCGCTCGGCTCGAGAAGGTACGCGCGGCCGAGGCAGCTCAGGGCGATGTCGCTCTCACCCCGACCCTTGGCGGCCAGGGCGGCGTCGAGGAAGACGTCGACCGAGCCGGTGCCGCCCGGGATCGGGCAAGCATCCGCGGCGTACGCCCCCCGCGCAAAAACCAGCGCTACCGCGGCTCCGAGCGCCCAAGCGCGCATTCGAGAGACGGTGCCACGCCCGGTTCAGGCCGGCAATGTGACTTCGATGATAGTCTCCCGCCATGCCCGGGCTGAGATGCCCAATTTGCGAGCGGACCACTGACGCGGCGACGTGTCCGGAGCACCGCGTTCCGCTCATCGATCCGGACATCCTTCAGCAGGTCCCCATCCAGCCCGAGGTCGGGACGGTGATCGCGCAGCGCTACGTGGTCATCGATGTCCTCGGCATCGGCGGAATGGCGGCGGTCTACGTCGCCACCGATCGCACCACGCGGCGGCAGGTCGCGCTGAAGTTCATGCGGCCCTCGCGCGCGCTCGAGATGCGCAATTTGAAGCGCTTTTATCAGGAGGCGCGGGTCCTCGCGGCGATCAAGCACCCCAACGTCATCGAGCTGGTGGACTTCGGGATCGATGCCGCGAGTCGCATGCCGTACCTCGCGATGGCGCTGATCGAGGGGCACACGGTCACGGACGAGGTCGACAAGACCCCGCTCTCCGAGGCGCGAGCGATGATGATCGTCGGCCAGATCGCCCGCGCGCTCGGCGCTGCCCACGCGCGCGGGTTCGCGCACCGCGATCTCAAGCCCGACAACGTGATGATCACGGACGGGGACAAGGTGGTGGTCCTCGACTTCGGTGTCGCAAAGGCGATGCTCTCGGTGGACGATCGCATCACCGCGCCGGGTGCGGCGGTCGGCACGCCGGAGTTCATGAGCCCCGAACAAGCGCGCGGCGGGACCGTCGATGCGCGATCGGATCTCTACGGCCTCGGCTGCATGCTCTACACGATCCTTGCCGGTGCGCCGCCGTTCCCCGGCGAGACCGCGCGCGAGGTGATGAGCGCGCACCTGGCGACGCCGGCGCCGAGCCTGCCGGTGATGCTGTCGAGCGGGCAACCGCCGAGCGCGACGCTGTCCCGGCTGTTCGCGTCGCTCATGGCCAAGTCGCCCGACGAGCGGCCGCAGAGCGCCGACGCGGTCGCTGACGTGGCCGATGCGCTCGGGCGCGGTGAGCACGAGAACGCAAGAGCGCTGCTGACGAAGGCGCTTCCGGTCGACGAAAAAGCGGTCGCCCGCGCGAGCCTGCGCGATGTCCCGACCGGGCACCTGCCGTCGCACGAGGCGGTGCGCCGCGGCGCGAACCTGATCATCAAGCAAGACACCGCCGTCGCGCCGGTCGATCTCGACCTCGAGGAGCCCGACACGCCCACCGCCGAGCCCACCCAGTGGGCCGAGCCGAAGACGCGGCAAACGGTGATCGACACGTCGAACCTGCTGACGCCGCGTTCGATGGGCTCGATCGACACGCCCGCGACGTCGATGGGCGTGGTGCGCACGCCGGCGTCCAGCGCGGCGGTGTTCACCGCGACCGCACCGGCGCTGCGAACGGAGAGCGGGCGAATTCCCGTCGTGCGGCCCAGCGCGGAGCCGTTCGCCGGCGTGACGCAGAAGCAGTGGGGCATCATCGCGCTCGTCGCAGTGGCGATCGCGCTCGCCGTGACCGCGGTGAACTCGGCGCGAAAGAACGCTCAGTTCGAAGCGGAGGCGATGGAGGAGGCCGTGCTGCCGCCGCCCCCGATCACCCCGCCGGTCATCGGCGCTTCGGCGGCGCCGGTCGCCACGCCCGCCGTCGTGCCCCCCGCGCCGGTGGCGTCGGCGACCGTCGCTTCCTCTCCGCGCCCGGTGGCGACGACGCGCCCGCGGCCGAGCCCCACCGCCTCGCGCGCCCCCGTCCCGACGCCCGTCGTCCCCGCTGATCCGGGCACGTTCGTGATGGTGTCGAGCGATCCTGCGGGCGCCGACGTGAAGCTCGCGAACGGCACCTCGCTCGGCAAGACGCCGGTCCGCGTGAAGGTCGATCAGGACGTCGAGGTTCGCGTCGTCCTCGCCGGTCACGCCGAGCGCAACGTGACGCTGCGCAAGGGCGCCGGCCCGCAGTCGCTGAAGCTGGTCCCGATCTGGTGATCGATCAGTGCGGCTCGAGGAGCGTGTACGAAGGCGCCTGCTCGGGCGTGTGGGGACCGACCGTCGCGATCGCGCCCGACTCGAGCACCGCGATGTCGCGGATGTCGCCCGCCGTGACCATGCGCAGCTCACAGAAGCCATCGGCGGGCGAGTACTGCCCGAAGTTCCCGAACGCCGAGCCGTACACGAAGCCATCGCGGTAAGCGGCGACCGCGAACACGAAGACCCGCACCGGTGAGCCCTCGAGCAGCACCCAGGACCCGTCTCGCTCGGTGAAGAACTGCCCATCGCTGTTGGCGACGACCGGCCCGAAGCGCGGCGCGTAGACCGCGGTGATGAAGGCTGCGGTGGCGTCGGGCACGACCTCGCTCTCCACCCGCCACTGGGCGGTGGCGTCGTCGTACTTCACGCGGACCACGCCGCGATCGGCGTGCCAGGCGGCGATCGCTTCGCGCGGGCCGACCCACGCCAGCCCGCCCTCCATGATCTGGCCGCGTCCCCCGGGGAGCTGATGGACCACCCGGCTGGTCGTGCCGTCGTAGTGCTCGATGATGCCGTCGACGGTCATCGAGAAGATGTCGTCGTCGGCGCCGGAGGGCGAGCCCGAGATCCAGAACACCGGCCCGCCGCTTGCGGTGAACACCGTCTTCTCGATCGTGAGCTCCGGCCGAAAGCGCGCCCGCTGCATGTTGCCGAACGCGCCGAGCCAGACCAGCCCCGGTGCCGATACGAAGGCCGATTCGTAGATCGAGGCGAGGTTGGTCGTCAGCCGGGTGACGCGGCTCGGGGTGAGCGTGAACAGCGCGTCGTTGTACGAACCGATCAGCGCCAGGTCCGGCTCGATCTCGACCGCGAAGCTCAGCCGACCCGCCCCGCTGAAGTTCTCGCGGCGGATCGTGAAGTCGACGCACCCGTTGCGCGGGAGCTCGATCCGGAACGCCTCGAGCCGCGTGCTGCGCTCGTCGGTCGGCTTCCATCCGGTGGCCACCCCGCCGACCACCAGCTCGAAGCGCTGGACCTCCGCCTCGGGAAACGCCTGGCTCCGCGTGCTGGTCGAGGCCGCGTTGAGCCCCTCCGTGAGGCCGAGCGACTCGAGCGAGCGCGCGAACGACAGCGCCTCGATCCGCACCCGCGTGTCGGTGTCGACCGGTCGCGCGAGCTTGATCGGGAACTTCGCGGGATCGACCTTGCCGTCCACCACGCGCAGCGCGTGCACCTCGAACAGCGAGCCCGCCTCGATCGCCAGCACCAGGCTCTTGGCGCCCGCGCCGATCGGCGGCGGGGTCACCACCGTGATCGACTCACCGCTGCACGCGCCGAGCGCGACGAGGACGATCGCGAGCGGTCGCACCCCGGCAGCATACTCTGTTGGCGCCTCTTGCGCCGACTATCGAGTCACCGGATGGTGGCGGCGATGAGGGCCGTGTTGCTCGCCGTCCTCCTGGTCGGCGCCTGCGGGAGCCCACCTCCGATCGTCGTCCGGCTGCCTCCCGCCGCGGGGGTCCACACCTTCGTGATGCTGGTCGACGAAGGCCTCGTCGTCGGCACCGCCTCGGTAGCGGTGAAGTTGACCGGGCTCGAAGGCCGCTCCGTCGAGCTGGCGCTCTACGCGCAGCCGGTCGAGGCGCTCGGGCTGGTGGCGGGGACGCTGCCGAGCGGCGCGACGTGCGCGAGCTGCGCGCTCCTCGAGCCCATCGCGACGTTCTCGCGCACGCCGCTGGCGACCGGCGAGTGGGAGCGGCAGCCCAGCCTGAGCGAGAAGCTCCGCACGAAGCTGGTGCCCGACGCGTGGCCGCGCTGCTCCTGCACGAAGCTCGAGCCGGTGGTGGTCGAGATCCCCACCGCGTCCCAGTCGACGGTCGTGGTCGCGCTCGAAGAGCCGGGCGGCAGCGCGCTCCTCGCGGTCGACGACGGTACGCTGCTCCGGGTCCATCCCGATCTGCAGATCGAGCGGATCTGCGCCCCGGGGACGCGGCTCGAGCACGCGGTCCTGGGCGGGCCGGGCCGCGTCTGGGTCGCGACGCGCGATGCGATCGCCGAGATCGTGCTCGCCGATCAGCGCGCCGATGCGCCTTGCACGGCCGCGACGTCGACGACGAACGCGCTGATCCAGGCCGAGCACATGGAGGCGATCGGAGGTCAGCCCGACTGGCTCGTCCTCGTGACCGCCGCCGGCTCGGTGCTCACGTTCGACGGCCACTTTTCGCCGGTCATCGCCGCGGTCGGTCTGCCTTCGCGACCGGTGATCCTGTCGGTCGGGTCGCGTCGCGCGGCGGTGACGCAGGAGGAGTCCGACACGCTCCACTGGATCGAAGGCAACACCACGCGCTCCGAGCGGATCGTCGCGAACGACTCCATCGACTCGATCGCGATGTCCCCCGAGCACGGGCTCGTCGCGGTGCTCGAGCTCGCCGGCGTGGCGGTGCGCGGGGGCGCGGCGTGGAGCGTCCTCGAGATCCCGCGCTGGGGCGGCTCGCGCGCCATCATCGCCTACGGCAACGGGATCGTCTCGATCGCGAAGACCATCGTCGAGCTGAGCCCGAGGCTCGAGGCGTGCCCCGACCTGACGCCGTTCACGCCGGTCCAGGCCTATCGCATCGCCCGGCTCGGCGCGCACGACATCATCATCGCCGACATCACCGCCGGCGAGCAGGGGCCGAGCGCGATCGGCGCGCTGGTCGCGAAGCCCTGGTGCGCGCCCTAGAGGTCGGGCGGAAACGCGCAGCTCAGCACGTCGCCGTCCTCGACGAGCGGTCCGCTGATCTTGGCGAACGTCGGCGCGACGACGTCCGCGACCCAGTAGAGCTCGGCGGTGCCGCTGACCTCGAGATCCGTGACGATCGCGAGCGCGCGGGTCTGCTTCGAGGCCCAGCACCAGACGGCCCGCATCGAGCCGCTCGTGAGCCGCCGCGACGCGAGCGTGCCGAGATCGACCGCGTGGAGCTCGTACCTGCCCGCCGCCGCTTCTACGCTGTAAATCAAGTGGTTTCCGTCGCGCGACAGGTCCCAGGACTCGACGTGCTCGTCGGGGTTGCTGATCAGCACGGCTGCGCCATCGGGGCCGGTCGCGGTGATCCGCGCGGCGTAGAGACGGTGGACGTCGCGCTCGTCGATCTCCATGACGATGGTGTCGTCGCCGTGCGCCCACGCCTCGCGGCGGACGCTCTGCACGGGGCTGATCGTCGCTGCGGGGATGACGCCGCTCGGATCGGCGAGGAAGAGATCGTACTGTCCCGAGCCCGTGACGTTCGAAGCGTACACGAGCCAGGAGCCGTCGCCGTTGAACGCGAAGCGCGTCACGCCGTCACCGGTCGCGTTCGCGTTGCTCACCACGCGCGGCACGGTCGGGCCCATGGCGGTCAGGTCGATCACGAACAGCTCGTCGAGGCGTCGCGTGATGGGATCGGCCGCGTACGCCACCCGCGTCCCGTCCGGCGAATAGAGCACCCGCACATCGGTGAAGCCGGCGACCTGGGCGCCGGCCGGAAACGCGGGGTGCAGGCGCGTGCGGGCGCCGAGCACGCCGCTGGTGATCGGCACCCCGAACAGCTCGAAGAGCCGATCGGCCCGCTCGTCGGCCGAGTACACGAAGCTCGCGCCGTCCGGTGCCCAGTCCATCGCGCCCCCGAAGCCGAGGTTCGCGCCCGGGTTCACGCGCTCTCGCGTGCCGCGCCGGGTGTCGGCGAACCACAGATCGCGATCGTTCCTCGAGACGATGATGTCGTGCCACACCAGCTGATCCGCGACCGGCGACCAGACCGGCGGGCTCGGCAATCCCTGGCTCAAGCGGCGCGGGATCGGCGTCGCCGCGCTCGAGCTGACCACGAACATCGAGGTCATGGCCCCCGCGATCGTCTGCTGGAACGCCACGCGCGCGGAGACGCGCGACTCCTCGAATGCGCCCGCGGCGTCCACCGTGCTCGGGTTGCTCAGCTTTCGCCGCGCGGCCGGGCGGCGGCCGGGGACATCGGCGACGTAGAGCTCGGTGAGCTCGAACGTGTCTTGCTGCGCGAGATAGAGCAGCCGCTGCCCGTCGCGCGACCAGCGGAACTCCTGGAGGCCGCCGGTGAGCGGGCCCTTTGTCGGCTCGGTCGGGCCACCCGCGAGGGCGCCGTGCACGCGCGCGCGCGAGGTCGAGGTGTCGGTGAGGAACAGCTCGAGCAGCGTGGGATCGGCCGCGGTGGCCGCGTAGGCGACGCGGACGGGGAAGGGCGGAACGGCCGGCAGCGCGTCGGATGGCGGTCCGGCGTCATCCGCGATCGTCGCGGTGGCGTCGTCCTCGGGTGCGCTCGCGTCGTCGAGCGTCGCGCTCGCATCGGGCTTCGCTGTCGTCGTCGCGTCGGGCCGCGTCGTCGCGCCACCATCGAAGTCCTCGACCGTGCTGCTGCCGCAAGCCGAAGCGAAGATGATCCAGGAGGCGAGCCCGCGACGCATGCCGCGAACTATACCGAGGTCAGCGCGCGATGCCACGCGAGCCCACGAAGGGCGTGGCGCTCCCGGTCGGCAGATCGGCGGTGGGAAGATTCACCAAGCTCACCGTTAACGTATCCGGCGCGGTGCGCTCGAGCGCCGCCACGCGTCCGTCGGCGAGCGGGACGATCAGGTGCTCGACGCTGCCCAGGCCGTAGCCTTGCTGGGTGCTCACGATGCTGGGGCCCGCCGGTGCGCCGATGATGGTGATCGGGTCGCCCGCGCTCGGTGCGGCCGCGTCCGGATCGAAGCGCCGAACGCCACCGCTGCTGTCGACGACATAAAAGCCGCGGCGGTTCCCGTAGAGCGCGCCGTGGATGGCGCCGGTCGAGATCGCGTGCGCCGGCGCCGAGAGATCGCTCGGGCGGGCGTGGAGGATCCCGCCCGCGATGTAGCCGAGCCAGGCGTCTTGCGTGCCCCCGAGCGCGAGCGACTCGATGTCGCGCTCGATCTCGGTGCCGGTGGTCGCGCCCGGAGCGATCACGAACAGCGCGCCGCGGCCGCACATCAGCGTGGGTTCCGCGGTGACGTAGAAGACGCGGAAGGTGTTCGGTGGCCCTCCGTTGGGCCGCGCGACGCCCGCCGCCAGCGCGGTGAGCTGGGCCTCGCTGTCGGCCGGACAGCCGGGGTGCGTCGCGCTGATCGGGCGGGTCGTCAGCGGCGTGAAGCCGAGCGGTCCGCCCCGCTGTCCGACGTGGCTGACGCCGTCGTGCGCGATGATCGCGACGGTGCGCTGCCCGGACGCGTCGGTGCGCGGCGCCGAGATCAGGGTCCCGGTCGGCGCGGTGCCGTCGTCGATGACGCCGAGGAACCCGGTCGGGCTGCCGTCGAGCGCGTAGCCACCGCCGTCGCTGGTGAGGATGCCCGAGCCATTTTGCGCCTTGAATTCGAGCGCGGCGGGGCCGAGCGTCGCCTCCAGCCCGTTCGGATCACGCCCGACCACGCGAAGCTGCCAGTCGGCGCGGACCTCGGGCACCGTCACGCTCACCGACGCGCGCACGTTGGGCGGCATGAAGGGCGCCAGCAGCACCACCGGCGCGACGCCCGGAGCCGCGAGGGTGACGCGGTACTCGATCGGGTGGCTCGGACCGGAGGCGCGATCCCACTCGAGCAAGAAGCTGTGCGTGCCGTGCCACGTGCCCTCGAGGCGGTTCCCCACGGGAAAGAACGGCACGCCGCCCGCCGCGGTGATGTTCACCGTGAGCTGCGCCTTGCGGACGTTGGGGCCCCGCAGCGAGTCGTGCACGAGCTCGATGGTCCCGGAGGTCGGGTTGCCGCCGCCGCGGATCACCGCCGTCTGCTGCGACGGGGTGACGGTCGAGGAGAAGAGCTCGACCTGACCCATCTCGCTCCAGAACCCGGTGTGCGGGCGGACCGGGACGCACGCGGTGGCGCTCTTGTGGAAGGTCGCGACGGTGGCGGTGCGTCCGATCGGCAGCGTGATCGGATCGAGATCGTTGCATCCGCCGAGCGGCGCGATGACCAGGCGGCCATCCGCGAGGCCCTCGACCGTCACCTCGAAGGACTGCTCCGCCCCCGCCCCGCGCGCGCGGATGGTGGTGGTCCCGGGTCCGACGGCGAGGATCTCGCCCGACTCGCTCATCCCGGCGCTCGTGGTGGCGACGCTCGGATCATCGCTGACCCAGCTGGCGAAATACTGCTGCGCCGGCCGGCAGGGGCGATAGGTCGCGTAGACGCGGAGCGTGTCGCCCGGGATCAGCCGGGTGTTCGGCGCGATCACCGGCGCCGGACAGACGTTTCCTGCGTTGGTCGCCTCCGCGATGAAGACCGCGGGCGCGCCGACGTCGACGATGTACGGGCCCACCTCGATCGGCGCTTCGGGCCGCAGTCGAGCGGTCGCCGACACGCGAAAGGTCGTGCGCCCGTCGGCGATCGTGGTGAGCGTGAAGCCGTTCTGCACGCCGCTCTTGGCCGCGATGGTGGCGACGCTCTCGTCCAGATCCACGAAAGTGATCGCCAGATCCACGTCGAGCACCACACCCCGGGCGTCGTGGGCGACGATGGTGAAGTCGAGCATCACGCCGGGCTCGAGCTGCTGCTGCATCGTCAAGCCGACCACGTCGATCGAGGCGACGCCCTCGGTGCTGTCGATCAGGAACACCAGCGAGCCCCGGGCATCGGCGGCCTGTGCGCTCACGGTGACGGTGCAGCCGCCGCTGGTGGTCGCGGAGACCATCGTCGAGGCTCCGCTCGAAGGGGTGAACACGACGCCGCCCATGTTGCCTTCGCACGACCAGGTGAACGTCGCGTCGACGTCGGCGCCCTGATCATCGAGCGCATGCGCGGTGAGCGCGAGCGGGGTGCCGGGCGAGACGCGCACCGTATCGAGCCGGCGCGCGACGCCATCGACGGTGACCGTCAGCGTGCGCGGCAGCGTCATCGGGTCCTCGGGCGCGCCACCGCCGCAGGCGACACCGAGCAGGAGAGAGCACACCATCAGAGCGCGGAGCATCGACCGGATGTTTACCGCGAATTGGCTCGACACGCTCGCTCGTTCGCGCGGAGCATCGCTCCATGATCGACCTCTATTACTGGCCCACGCCGAACGGCTGGAAGATCTCCATCATGCTCGAGGAGTGCGGCCTCCCGTACACCACGAAGCCGATCGACATCGGCCGCGGCGAGCAGTTCACGCCAGAGTTCCTGAAGATCAGCCCCAACAACCGCATGCCGGCGATCGTCGATCACGATCCGATCGGGGGCGGTGAGCCGCTGTCGATCTTCGAGAGCGGCGCGATCCTCGAGTACCTCGCCGAGAAGTCGGGCCGCTTCCTGCCCGCGTCGACGCGCGAAAAATACAGCGTCCGGCAGTGGCTCTACTGGCAAGTCGGTGGGCTCGGGCCGATGGCCGGCCAGTGGAACCACTTCGCCACCTACGCGGCCGACAAGATCCCGTACGCGATCGATCGCT
>Ga0105048_10009817_pt1 | contig 15183 bp, 8 predicted proteins | sample MAT05_FD_78382 | JGI IMG/M metagenome (GOLD analysis project Ga0105048, IMG submission 78382) | Freshwater microbial communities from Lake Fryxell liftoff mats and glacier meltwater in Antarctica - MAT-05 | ecosystem: Environmental > Aquatic > Freshwater > Ice > Liftoff microbial mat | place... | reverse complement strand
CGTAATCGGCGCAGGCTTTGCCGCAAAGACGGCGAGTCGGTTGTGCGCGGTGTGTCCGCAGAGCTCGATGAGGATGTCAATTTCGTCTTTGGCGATTTGTGCGGCGGCGGCGGTGTCATTCATTTCCGATGTGTCCCTCCAGACATCAGCAAGAGCGCTCAGGCGCTTGGTCACAGCGTCAGGCGTGCGGGTATCCGAATAGGCATAGACATCGAAGACGGCCCGGTCATGGCCAGCCAGAAGCGCTTCGACGAACGAGGCGACCGGGTGAGAGCAGAAGTCCGGCGAAATATAAGCGATGCGGAGTTTCCCGTGCTGGTGGCCCTGGCCCACGGATCGGCGAGGCAGACGCTTGATGCCCGAGGCGAAGCGGTTGCCCCACAACCTGTGCTCCTCAAATACCTGCTGCGGCGAGAGGTCTGTCTGGTAAAGGGTGCTCAGCAGATAATTGTGCGCCGTATCGAAGTTGTCCGGAGCAAGCTCCAGACCCTTGCGGTAGTAAGCGATCCCCTCCGCGGCTTTGCCGGAGATTTTGAGCATATGCCCGAGGTTATTGTAGGCTGCTGGCATTTGCGGATTGATCCGGAGCGCCTGCTCGAAGCAGTCGATCGCTTCGGTTGTAAGGCCGATTTCAATGCAGACAGCCCCGAGATTGTTCATGGCGGCAGAGGACCCGGGATTGCGTTGCAGGCCCTTGCTGAACCGGTCTGCCGAATCCATGAACAGGCGCAGGTCTTTGAGGATGACTCCGATATTGATGTGCAGATCACCGGTGTCGCAGCCGGCTGCCTCCGCGCGGAGGTAGACCTGGAGCGCTTCCTGGCGCAGGCCGGCATCCTGGAGCGCATAGCCGAGCTGGAAGAGCGCATCAGGATCGTTCGGCAGGAGAGCCACGGACTTCCGCATCTTTTCCACCGCCTCGTCGCTCTTGTTCATGAGCAGCATCACCTTCCCCCATTCCATCCAGATCTTTCCGTTGTCGGGAAACTTTTTGGCCAGCCGGGCGTAGACCGTAAGCACCTCAAGGAAGCTGCCACTTTCCTGCAAAAATCCGGCAAGCAGGAGTTGGGTTTCAACGCAACCGGGAGCTGACGAAACCGCTTTGCGTAGCTGCTGCACGCCGTCCTCGATCCGTTTTTGATCCCGGAGGAATCCGGCGAAATTCACTCGGATCTGAGCGGTTTCCACCCGGTCCCTTGAGTAGCGAAGCGCCTCGATGTAGGCATTTTCGGCTAGATCGGCTTCTTTGCGCTCGTCATGGACAATGGCGATTAGAAGCCAGGCATTGGGGAAACATGGCTGGAGCTCGACGGCGCGCTGAAACGCGGCGAGAGCTGCGTCGAGATTCTCTTGATCACGGCAAATCTCTCCGCGCGCGCTCCAAAACTCCGCGTTTTCCGGAACCAGCGCCAGCGCCTGGTCTGTGAGGTCCAACGCGTATCCGAGGTCGCCCGATCTGCGGGCGAGCGTTGCGAGCAGAGCCCAGCCTCCAGCGTCTTCCGGAGCGCGCTCGAGCAGGATACGGCAGAGATCCTCTGTATCGCCAGCCCGGCCCGCGGCGAGGGCGGCTTGCGCGCGAGCGAGGAGGGTTCCAGTGTCGGGAACGTCTTCGGTTTCCCGCTCCGCAAGGACGATCTCCTCCAGAACACGTCCGACTTCCCGTCCGTAAGTTTTCACATCAAAAAACCGCGGACCAGCTTCCATGCCAGAGCGGATTTTCCGACTGATCCGCTCGCGCTCGCCCGGTTCGGTTGCGAGGCGGACGGCCTTTGCGACAAACTCATCCTCGGATTCCGCGACGAGTTCCCGGATGTCGAGGTCGGAGAGCATCGAGGCGGCCATGAGCCCGCGAGTGGAGCCCGCGCACCAAGCGACCGGGGGAACGCCGGCCTCGAGGGGGTCGACAAGCGAGACGCTTCCGGAGAAGGGATACGAGTCGAGGTAAACATCGCCGAGAGCCATCAGGCGGGAAACATCCGCCCGGGTCGGGAGCACGGCTTCAGAAATGACGACGCGGTTGGGATCCACTCCGGCCCGCTCAAATGCGCGACAGATATCACGCCGGAAGCGCGCGATCGGATAGCGGTTCGTCCAGTTCGGGTTGAACGGGTGAAGGAGCAGATACGAGCCCGGAACCTGATTGAGAATTTTGGCCCACGTTGCCTGAAGCTCGGGAAGAATTTTAAAGAAATTGGCACCGCTGACAAAGAGCGGGACTCCCTCGGGAATTCCGAATTCGCCACGGGTGAAGGATTTGACCGCAGTCGGACGATCCACCGAATATTCGAGGCAGCTGATGGCCCCATCGATGAGGACGAGCGGCTCGTTGTATTGGCCGGTGTAGGCATCGTAGCCATGAACGATCCCGGACAAAAACCCATCGAGGTGCGGAAGGCCGGGCGTCATGGGCGACGAGCTCGAAGCGATTTGGATCGGGGCCAGACGGTGCATCCCCAGAATGAGTATGTCGTTCGTGACCGCCGTCATGTTGGTTCCTATGACAAGCACATCAAGTTCGGCGCGGCGGAGTGCTTCGACTCGTGCGCCCGCCTCCGGCGGCAAGACAGTGAACGAATCGGAGTTGCTGCGGCAGTGGGTCTCAATCGCACTCGGATTGTTCCCGAGCACAAAGATTTGGATCTCAAACTTTTCGCGGTCGAGGTAAAAAGACGGAACGCTCGTGTAGGTTTCGGTCTGGGGCCCGAGGTGCGCGCTCAAAAATCCCACCCGGATTTTTTTCCGGTGGAACGGGCGCGGAGCGAACGCTGCGTCGAGCTGATACCCGTTCTGCTGGAGGAAGAATGCGAGAATCCGGGCACGGGCACGCATGAGGTCCTTCATATCGCGCCGGGAGAAATAGGCCGGGATAAGGTTCAGCCGGAGGGCGGTCTGAAAGGCTGCCCACTTGGCCGTGGGCGTCAAAGGGGTCTGGGCGATATCCCGCTCGATGGCAGCAAGGAGCGCCTCCACATGGTCCCTATACATATCGGGCTCGCCGAAATGGACAAACCCTTGAGGGCTTGCCAGCATGTAATCCATATACATGCCCATGAGCCAATCCGGCTTGGTGGAAAACTCCACGGGAAGAGTCGCCCAATGGGCAGGGCAAAGAAGCATCGCGGCAAGCAGACCGCGAGGGTCGCCGGAGACTGCCGTGAGCAGCTCGCCAGCACGTCCCTCAAGGATTTTTTCATCCGCCCCATGGTCCTCTGCAGAGAGCCCGCTTTCCCGCACCAACGAAAAGATTTTCGCGAAGTTGCCGGCAAAAAGTTTTTCGAGATCCCCGGCCTCGAGTAGATGGCTGCAAAGCCCGTTGCGCAATGCCCTCACCTGATCCAGCACGGCTCCGTCGGAGGGATTTGCCTGGTAGGCGGCTATGAGGGTTTCCAATTCCTTGAGCTCGGCGGATGGAAAGAAATCTGCAGGTGAGTCGCCTAAAGGAAGCTCCTCGGCATCCCCATTAGTGAAGTCTTCGAGCGTCATCGGCTCTCCCTGCGCCGCAGTGAGATGAAAGGCCCGACTTTTGATTGTATCAAAAATCACTTTCTGGGGGCAGAGCCTTACGGCAGCTTGGAAGTGGGCCATGGCCGCCTGGGCTTGATCCTTCGAAAACAGGCAACAGCCAAATTGCGCGAATTCCATGGCGAACAAATACGCGGAGGTTTCGGAGAACGCGGCGGAAGAAGCCTGAGGATAATACTTTGCCGCCCGGGCAATTGCCTTCGAGCAGAGCTCCAGATCAAGGGCTTCACACAGAATCCGCTGTCGCCGGCTGGCAGAGGTGAGAGTTTCGAAATACAGCTCGGCCTTCTCAAAGTAGATAGGAGAGGCCGAGAGAAACCGGGCTTTCATCTCCCACTCAGCCCAGAGACCCAAGTTGGCGTGAAAACCGCCAAGACTCTCGTAAAGCGACCTCCGGGCAACCATGGCTGAGAATGGAACGCGATAAGCCCAGATCGCCGCGTCGTTGGTGTTCCCATAGCAACCCGTCAATTCTGAAGCGGGGACGGGACGGTGAAGGACGCGTTCAAAGTCGCAAAAACTATTGTGGCTGGCCGCGAATTCAGCCTCCGGAAATTTTCTCAGGCCATTTCCGAGCTGTTCGTAAAATCCCTCCGCGATAATCCCATCCTGTGCAGGGAGGTGGATGAATTCCCCGCGCGAGCGGCGAATGCACTCGTTTGCGGCATCCGCTGGATCGACAGGAGTCTCCAAGCGGAAAACGGTAACTGGGAATTTGGAAAACTCCCGGACAATGCCTGCCAAATCGGTGGTTTGTGATGCGTTATCGGCAATAAGAATTTCCCAGGATGCGCTTTTTGCAAGGGCCGTGATAATTGAGGCGAGGAGAACCGGAAAAAAATCCGGGTCGGGATCACTCGCCACTACGGCAACCGTCCACATCGGACGCCGTTTAAGATCTTGAGCAACGGGTGCAATGCGGATCGGAGAATCTGGCTCCTGCCCGGAGAAGCCCTCGAAGTTCTTCGGGCGAGTCGGAGGAACACTGTCAGCTTGCGACTGCGCTGGAACAAAGAGTTTCGTCAGCAGCGCCTCCCGTTTGAAAAAAAGAAACTCGGATTCGAAAGAAAACTTTTCTCCGGCTGTTTGCGCGGCGAGGGCCTGGGAAATTTGGGCAACCGATCCCGCGCAAGAACGCAGGCCTGCGATGACCTCGTCACGGGAGCGATTCGGTGTGGTTTTATCCATAGATTCAGTGTTTCTCCTCGATTCTGGATCGGATGCGGACGGACCTTTGTCCCAGCCGCTGCGTGACATCCGAGGGAAGCGCGGAGGAAAGTTTTAAGTTTTGAATTTCGTCCCATGCGCGGAGCGGGATGATGTCTCCGCCCGCGAGCGCAGCGAGGATTTCGGCGACTTCCGGGCGGGAGTCTTTGACAGAGGCCAGGCGCCTTGTAAGATCCAGGCTGTAGAGAGGAAAATCCGGATCAAGTTCGACGGCGGAGCGGGCGCAATCAACCGGACCGCCAGCCATCGAGGCGTAGTGCGCTGCAGACGCGCGGATGATCCGGAGGAAACCGGGGTCCGTCCCGCCTTTTTCGCCCAGCACCTTCACTCCCAAATCGAAATAGGCGCGGTAGTTGAAATGATCCGGATAAAAGTCGTAGGGCAGGACGTCGTCGAGCGGTCCGATGTCCCAGTTAGTTTCCTGCGACGAGGCAATGGCATCCGCCATTTCTCTCGCCTTGCCTTGCGAATCTCCAAAATGGTGGAGCACACGCATGAGGTTGAATTGCAGCGCAAGGCACCGGGGGAACATCTCGACCCCGCTGCGGAAAAGATCCAGAGCCTTGCCGAGAAACTCAGGCGCTGAAACCGGCCATCGGCCCCACGCCCGCAATTTATTGACAATTTCCGGGTCTGCCGAGGCCACATGAAAAAGAAGGACTTCCCGTGCGAAATCGTTGATGGCCGTGGGAGTGAATGCGGCGGCGTCCTCGAAGGCGTGCGCCATCTCGGCGAGGGATTCGAGATAAAAGTCGGAGTCGTGAGACCACCCAACGCTGATCACGGAACGCTTTTTTTCCAGAGGCCCGACAGGCTGCTTGTCCCGCTTAGGAACGATGGCAGCCATGACAGTGAGAAACCGTAAGTATTGTGACGCGACTTTCTGCATTGAAAACTCGTCGCGAACCCTGCGCGCGCCGCGTTCGACCTGCGGAGCGATGGTCGACCAGTTCTTAGAGACCTTTTCAATCAATGCGGGCAGCTCCTCGCTCCAGTAATCACAGACGAAAACTCCGTCATCCTCGCCGAAGTAGGAGGATAGGGAGCAGCCTTTCTGCAAGATGAGAGCGTTCCCCATAGCCAACGACTCAAGCCCGCGCGTCGGCATGGAACCGTCGAAACGGACATAGGGCAGGCAGATTTTTGTCCGGCCCAACAAATCAAAATACTCAGCGGGAGGCAGGTGATTGGAAACAACTTTCACGTTGAGAGATGGATCCAGGCGATCGAGCAGGCCATTGACGAGCTTGGCTTTGTCCGGGTGATAGGGATGGAAGATTGTCCCGGAAAGAAACACATCGATGTCGCGCTTTTTGTTGCCGGGGTCGGGCATCCCTTTATGAAGCCCATAAGCTTTCGGGAACGTGCAGACCGGGGCTGGAAGCATGCGGGACAAATCGCGCCACTCGTAGGAACCGCAGGTCACCACCTGGTCAAAAAGTCCAAACAGCGGCAGGGCGGCCTGCAAGTGAATATCGTAATCCTCCGTATGCCCGAAGACCGGACATTCCAGCATGTGGAGATTCGCGGGAAGCGCCTGCCACTCGATCTCCCGGCAGAGATAGAATGCCGGATGAAAATCCCCGCTGACGAACACCCGCACATCGGTGCCGGGGGCGATGCGGGAATGCGTAGTTCCGTTTCCCGTATGCACACCGATGTTTTTGATCCGGAACCGGGCTTCAGCGCAGGAGGAAAAGTCGGGGACATACTGGCTGGAGCCAGCAGGGATCTGGGCCAGAACGTCAATCCGCGGGAGGGAAATTAATTCCAGCAACCGGCGGGCTTCAGGAAGATCCACCGTCTCGAGCGCCCGCTGTGCGGACGCCTCGTCGCCGGCAATCCACGAGGCGACGCCGGAATAGAATCGCGCTTCCGGATTGCTAAACCGCGCAAGCCCTTGCAAGGCCGGCTGCGAGTTGGCAATGAGGCCCTGCGCGGCAAAATGTCTCCATGATCCAGTCTGTTTTCCGAGGGCAACAGCCACAAAGTTTCCACCGCAAAACTCCTCCACCGCCTCCGCGTGGGCGGACTCTCCGGAAACAATACCGACTCCAAATGGCGAGGGCGTTGCCGCCTTGAGCCACGAAGGGCTCGGAAAATCTTGCTGCTTCAGGATAGAAGGCAGCGTTGCCGACCAGAATTTCTTGTAATCAAAAGTGCTATGAAACCAGTCGTAACCCCTGTCGGCGATCTGATTCCGCTCGGCCTCGTTTTCCAGGTAATAATGGATTTTGTCTGCGCAATCTTCCTCCGACTCAAAATAGACAACACAATCGTCTGGAACAATCTGCTCGATTTCGGCGTTCCGGTCGGTGAGGCACAATATCCCGCAGGCCAAGTAGTGGAAGACCTTCCCTTTGACCTGGCTCCGGTGAGGGTCTGTCTGCGTGCTGAGCCCGATTTTGCTTTGGTTGAGGATCGCGGCGTATTCCTCGTGGGAAACCCATGTGTCACTTGCCGAGCTGCTCCCGCTGCCTTTTTTGCTATCCACCAGACCGCCTGCCACGTGGAGCTTCCGCCCTCGCGATGCGAGCCGTTCACTCACGATGTTGATAAATTCACCCCGACTCCCATCCATGCTCCCGACCTTCGCGACATCGTAGATTTTCTCCAGCGGCTTACGCTGGAAAATATCGGTGAAGACCAGGTTGCCAGTCGTCAAAAGCACTTTGGGGGAACCAAAGCTTTTTGCCTGGGAGTGATACCGCAGAAAATTCGTGACGGAATCTGCGACCGCAAAATGTGAGCAGCTTGAAAACCAGTCCAATTCGTGCGGGGCCGGTTCAATGTGAGTGTCCCAGACATGGGTCAGCACAGGTATGCCCCTGCCTAAGATTTTCTTCAGCAGGCTGGAACTGAGAGCCTCGTTTGGCCAGGTCGTTGAATAAACGACGAGGTGAGGGTTGAAGTCGAGGATCTGCCGCCAAACAGCGTTGTTCATCTCCTGGTGCCCGTGCGCGCGTAGATCCCGCTGGTAGATGTGGTCGCGGTGGCGGATCTTCAGCCCGCAATTTAGAATCGGGAGCCGGAGTTCGAGATTCGACGGCTCTTTTTCAAAATCAAAATATTGCTCGGGGTTGAGGAATAGAATTCGGATCTCGTCATCTGCGGCAGGGTTTCCCATGGCTCAGTTCGGCGGAGGCAGCGCGGGATCCACCTCGAGGAGTTTGCGCTTGAGTTGGATCTTGGTCATCTCCTCGACGTTCTTCCTCTGCTGGAGGCCGAACTTGGTTTCGACGAGAGCGAGGTAGGCGGGGTTGGTGAAATAGGTATGCCAGGCCTGGTCGCGGAAGCGGAGGACATCGGAAGCGGAGACGTGTTTGGTCGGGAGCGGCTGGCTTTCGTAGGAGAGGAATGCGTAGCCGGCATAATCGTCCGGGAGCTTCCAGCCATTGGCGATCGCGGTTTGGTGGAGCGGGCTGCCGGGCAGAGCCTGGCAGGGATACATATTGGCCGTCTCGGTGTTCAGTTCCAGCGCAAGGTCGAGGGTCTGCTGCATAGTCTCGAGCGTGTCGCCCGGAAAGCCGAAGATGTAATTTGCGATGACGCTGATGCCGGATTCCCGCACGGTGCCGATGACCTCGCGGATGTTGACTTCCTCAAAGCTGCCCTTCGAAACCTCGCGGCGGATGTTCTGGTTCGCAGCCTCAACGCCGAGCGCGAGCCAGCCGATCCCGGCTTTAAGAAATTTATCCAGGTATTGTTTGCGGACGGTATCGATACGCGAATACGCCCACATCCGCAAGCCGAGGTCGCGCTCGACCAGGCCGTCCACCAGCGGCTCAAAATAGTTTTTGTTGAGGAAGAACATTTCGTCCGAGAGGCGGATCGTATTCACGCCGAGTCCGGCGAGCTTTTCAAATTCCTTGAGGATAAACGCCGGCGACCAGAACCGCATGTTTGGGGAGTTCGCGGAGACGGTGCCTTCGGCGTTATCGACGCGGTTGACGATATTGATCATGCAGAAGTCGCATTTGAACCGGCAGCCGAGCGAGGTGTAGAGCGAGGCGAACGGTGCTCGATTTGCGTGGTCGAATCCCGCGTGCCAGAAGTGCGCGCGGTAAAGGTCGAGTGGCTTGTCACGGAATGGGAGAAGATCCCAACCGTAGCCGGGCAGATCGATGTCCATGAGCTCCGTGGGAACGACGCGCTCCGGCGGATTCAACACCGGGAAGCCGTCGGACTTATGGCCGATTCCGTTGACTTTATCCAAGCCGTTTCTCAAGTCGGTGAGGAGAAGGTTGTGCAGGGCATAAACCCCTTCGTTAAGAAGAACGATGTCCACGCAGGGAAGGGAGAGCACCTCGCGCGGAACCGCGCTGGTGTGGGAGCCCACAAAACAGGTTACCATTTCCGGATGTGTGGCTTTGAGAAGCGCGGCGCAGACCGTGTTTCCAATCATATTGGTCGTGCCGGAATTTGGATTCTGGCCGTAAACGACAAAGCACACCAGACGGGGCTTCATCTCGCCGATGCGGGTTACCGCCTGCTCATGGGTGAGCTGCTCGGCGGTGGCATCCAGAATGGCGACGCCGTAACCTTTTGCCCGGCAGCTTTGCGCAAGCAGCAGCGACCATGTCGGCGGCTCAATGGCGGAAAACTCCTTAGCGAGCTCTTTGTAGGCGGCTGCGGCGGAGTCGGCGTTGACAAAGAGGACATCGAGTGGACGAGACATAACTAGGATTCGTTAAGGAGCTGGCAAAGCTGTGGGATGAGGTTCGGATCAAGGTCGGGGTAGTTGCCGATATACCAACCGAAAAAGTGGACGTGTTCGACGCGAGGGAAGTCCTCGGCGCGGATTTCCGGGAAGGCTCGGCGGACGTAGGGTTGACGGAGCTGGTTGCCGCCGCCGGAGGTGCCCCGGCGGAATTCCACCTTCGCGGAACGCAGTGCGGCCTCAATGCGGTCGCGCAGCGCGGTGTCGGGATGGCGGAGGATCAGCGTGAACGCATAGTTACTGCTGCCCTCCTGATCGAACTCCGTGAAAAACCGTGTGCTATCGAGGCCGGAGAGAAACTCCTTCAGGTTGCTCCGGCGCTTGTCATTGTTGGCATCGAGTCTCGGGAGCTGTGAGCGCCCGAGGACGCCTTGGATCTCGGTGGCGCGCATGTTGTGCGCGGCGTAGGCAAAGATGAAATCCGGGTTGAGGTCCGGGTGGCGGCGGGACCAGCCGGCGCGAACCTCCGGATTTTCGATCTCGCGCGTCATCCCGTGCGAACGCGCCATGCGGGCGAATTCGTAAAGCTCGTCATCGTTGGTGCAGACTGCCCCTCCCTCGATCGTGCTCAGATGGTGGGCGTAGTAGAACGAGAAATTTGACGCCCAGCCCCAGGATCCGCATCGGCGGCCCTCGAAAGTTGCGCCATGAGATTCGCAGACGTCCTCAACGAGCGGAATCCCGCGGGCGGCCAGTTCGTCCATAAGCTCTCGGGTCAGCGCGTTGTAGCCTAGGATGTGGGTGAGGAAGACGGCTTTTGTGCGGGGAGTGATCTTGGAAAGGATTTCCTTCGTATCCATGCCGAGCGTGTGCGGGTTGATGTCGGCAAAAACCGGCGTGAGTCCGGCAAACATCACCGAGGAAATATCCGAGACCCAGGTGAGCGGCGGCACGATCACTTCCCCTTCGCCCTTCATGTGGCGCAGCGCCAGCATGGTGAGCTCGTTCGCGGACGAGCCTGAGTTCACAAGCACGCAATATTTTGTCCCTGTCCACTGCGCCCACTCTTGTTCGAATGCACGAACTTCGGGTCCGTGGGTAAGGCGGGGATCGGCCTGCTGGAGATGCTCGATGAGACGGTCGAGGTCTTCGCGCGTGACGTTATTGGCCATGAGCGGCCAGTCGAGGATCTGGGTCATTTTTCGCTGTAGTAGTCGCCCCATTCGACGATCAGGGTGGAGCGCCCGTCCTCGCGGAGGAGGGCTTTTTCGTAAGCCGGAAAGATTTGTTCCGGTTCGTCGAGGCGAATGACTTCGACCGACTGGCACATGAGGCGGAACGCGTCTGTGTAATCCCCGACATGCTGGTGGCTTGGGTGGAGCGGGCGCTGGGAGCCTATGCTCGTGCGGATGATCGCCTTCGGCGTAAACCCGCCGTTGGACATCACGGAGATTTTATCCAGGTGACCGACCAGCTGGTTCGTCGCCAGCAGAAGGAAATTCCATCGGGGGAAGAGCGAGACAGGCACCGATCCGTCGAGCGCGAGGCCCGTCGTCATGCCCATCTGCAACTCCTCGTCCACCGGCATCTCCAGAAGTCTTTCGCGAGGCACGTCTTTAAGCGTGTTTGTCATCGCGGTGCCGGGGCATTCCACCGCCTGCCCGAGAAAAAGGATCCGCGGATCCCGGGCCAGCCAGTCCATCGAGCGCTTCAGTTCATCAAAATACTTCATGGAATTAAAATTGAACCCTCATGCCGGCGCCGGCGTGCGGGTATTTGGTTTCGTATTGGTAATAGGTAACTTTGGGATGGGCGGTTTTTTCCCAGCTCAGGACGGGCTGGTTCCAAGCAGCCCGCGTATCGGTGCAAACGGATTTCCCATTGTCCTCGACGACAAAGTGGATCGGGAGGTCAAAGTTGGTGGCGTATTTAATGCACTCGTGGGCGAGGCCGGTTTCGGCGGTCATTTCCCCGAGGAAACACCAGACTTTTTCGTGACCGCCGCGGCGCTTGATACCGAGTGCCACGCCGGTCGCGATGGGCAGACTTCCGGTAACGATCGCAGAGGAAAAAATGCGGTATTCCGGGAAGCAGAGGGTGATGGAGTGACCGGCCACGATCTCGGCTTTAATCTGCTCCGGAGGGACTCCCTTGAGCAGGCACTGGTAGTGGCTGCGCCAGGAGCACATCACCCAGTCGGAGGCGGCAACCTGCGAAAACACTTCGATCATCGATTGTTCGCAGCCGTAATACAAATGCACCGGCGCACGGATTTTTCCGAGATTGAATTCCGAGGCGATGTCTTCCTCAAATCGAACGAGGTCGTCGGGAGTAAGATTAGTAATGGGCATAAAGGATGGATTAGCAGGCCTGCGCGAGATTTTCTGCGGGGGACTTCTGCCATTCGCGGAACGACGAAATATTCTGGCACTCGCGGCGAGCGGCAGTTTCGGCATAGTCCTGATCGAGTTCGTAAAAGACGGTCCGGCTTCCCTCGAACTCAAACTGGAACGGCACATGGATCAAGCCGGCGAGAGCCTGCCGGACGTCATCGTGCTTGGCGGGAGGGACGTAGAGAAGAAGGAACCCCCCGCCGCCGGCCCCGATCAGCTTGCCGCCGAGGGCTCCAGCCGCCCGTGCGCAGTCGTAAACACGGTCCACCTCGCTGTTGCTGATCAGGTCGCTCAGGCTTTTTTTTGCGAGCCAGGACTCATGCATCAACTCGCCGAACCCGGAGAGATCGCCGGTAGAGAGCAGCACCATCCCCTCTTCGACGAGATCGCGCAGGACGCGGAGCTGGCGCTTCTTATCTTCGATGTTGGGAACGAAGCTCGACGCGACATCGGAAGCCGTCCGGTTTATCCCCGTAAAAAAAAGCATAAAATGGTTTTGGAACTGCGCCATCCGCTCGCGTCCGAGGATGATCGGACGCACGACAAATTCGTCGTTTGGGAGAAAGGTGATGTGGTTGAACCCGCCGTAAGCCGCGCTGATCTGGTCCTGGGAGCCAACGTTTTCGTTCAGGATATTTTGCTCGAGGTTGATCGCCTCCTTTGCCAGCTGCTCTTTGCTCGCCATCCTGTTTTCGAGAGCATGGAGGATCTGCATGAGGCCGACGGCAAACGAGGAGCTCGATCCCATGCCGCTGCGGGCTGGAAGGTCGCCGTCGTGATGGAGCTCGATCCCCCGCGTGAGTCCAAGAAATTTCAGCCCTTCCCTGACAGCCGGATGTTGAATTTCATCCGCATGAAGGCAGGATTCAGTGCGCGAATACACGATGCGATACCGGTGCTCAAAGAACGGGGGAAGATACCGGCATGTCAGGTAACAGTATTTATCAATACTTGTGGCGATGACCGCTCCGCCGTGTTGGCGGAACCATCCGGGATAATCGGTTCCTCCGCCAAGGAATGAGATTCTGTAGGGTGTGCGCGTGATGATCATGGCAGGTAGAGGGAGAGGGTTGGGACGTGATTCTAAGCAGTCATGTTACGAAGTGCGGTGTGATGTTGAGGAAAAAGGATTCGGCGGCGGCGTAGGATTCCGGCATCCCGATATCCAGAAACGGTCCGCGGTATCTGAAGCCCGCGATTCCCCGCGCGATCCACTTCGGAAAATGGTCGCGTTCGATGGATGTGGGGCATCCGGGTGGCAACTCTTCCATGAGCGATCGCGAGAACAAATAGACTCCCGCATTGATCCACCCTGGACAAGACAGGCCGGTTTTCTCGGAGAAAGAAGTGACCATCCCGGTCTCCGCCAAACCGACCCTGCCGTATCGCGAAGTGTCATCCATTTCCCTAAGAACCATCCGTGCTGCGGACCCGGATTCCCGGAAGGATTGATAAAAGGCTCCGAAGTCGGGAGCACAAAACGAATCGCCGTTGAGCACAAGCATGGTTTCCGGACGAAAACATTCCCACGCAAGCCTAAGGCAACCGCCGGTGCCGAGGGGTTCTTTTTCCGCCGAGTAGTGGAGACGAAGCGGTCCGTGCGTCGAACCCATGATCTCTTCGACCATCTCCGCCATGTAGCCGGTGCAGAGCACGACATCGCGGGGTCCGTAGCGGGCGATGGAATCCAGCCACCAAGCCAGAAACGGCCGCCCGCAGACGTTCGCCATTACCTTTGGACGGTCGGAGACCACCGACCGGAGCCGGGTGCCCAATCCTCCGGCGAGGATGGCGACAGGTAATTCTGGAGGTAACATGGCAGGCGTGGGTTGAGCGGAGATCAGACGTTTTTGAACTTTCCGCGGCCGAGCATTTTGTAGCCTTTGAGGAGCTCCCGGATCCCGTCGTCAAGCGATCTCTTCGCGACAAATCCGGCCTCAGCGAGACGCTGGTTCGAGACGATGTAGTTCCGCTTGTCGGGATCGGTTCCGATTTCCGAGAAGTGGATGTAAAAGTCCGGGACAAACTCTTTGACCTTGAGCGCGAGCTCTTCTTTGGAAAGGTTTGCCGCGTCGAGCCCGACATTGAACGTCCGTCCGCTCATCCGTCCGGGATTCGCCAGGCAGTGGAGAAAGCAGTCCGCCACGTCGCGAACATGGACGTAGTTCCTTTTGAAATCCTTTTCAAAAATGACAAGGTAGCGATCAAAGACCGCCGCGTAAACGAAGTGGTTGACGAGGAGGTCGAGGCGCATGCGCGGCGACATCCCGAAGACGGTGGCCAATCGCAGGCAGATCGCATTCGGACTCCCGAGCAGTAGTGCTTCGGATTGCGCCTTGGTTTCTCCGTAAAGCGAGAGCGGGTGCAGCGGCGTCTCCTCCGTGCAAAAGACCTCGCCAGTGCTCGTGCCGTATCCGCTGTTCGTAGTGGGATAGACGACAAGTTGCTCCTGGCTGCGGAGCCGGTTCAAGAGTTCAATCGCGTCGAAGTTTATCGTCCGGGTCATCTCAGGATCCCGGTTGCAAGCTCCGACTCCGACCATCGCAGCCAGCGGGATAATCGCATCGACACCCGGCAGGAGGGACTTCATCAGGCGCTCGTCACGGGCATCTCCCCAAACGAACTCGAAGTCCGGGTGGGCGCAGAGGTGGAAAAGCGAGACCTCGCCGTAGAAGAGGTTGTCGAGGGCGACCACCCCGTAACCAGCTTCGAGCAGGCTCGAGCAGAGAGTGGATCCCAGGTAGCCGGCAGCGCCGGTAACGAGAATTTTTGACTTGGACATATATTTTTCGGCGAAATTTTTCTTTCGGGAGGAAGCTGCGCCTACGCTGCTCCGGGAAACATCTGCTGTTCGATTCCCTCGCAGAGAAGATGCCCGGTCAGCAGGTGGACCTCCTGAATTCTCGGAGTGGAATGCGAGGGGGCGCGGAGTTCCAGGTCGCAGAGAGGCGGGATTTGCCCCCCATCACGACCCGTGAATCCGATGGTGGCGAGCCCTGCGGTTTTTGCCGCCTCCAAGGCAACGATGACATTTTTCGAGGCTCCAGAGGTGGTGAGTACGATCAGGACATCGCCCGGCCTCGCAAGAGCAGACAGGTTTCGGGCAAGGCTTTGTTCGTATCCATAGTCGTTGCCCACGGCTGTGAGGATAGCCGTGTCGGCGTTCAGGGCGACGCTTCGCAGAGGAGCCCGATTGATCAGGAACCGGCTGACGAGTTCACCGGCCAGGTGCTGACTGTCAGCGGCGCTGCCTCCATTGCCGCCAAAAAAGATGGTTCCTTGGTTTTTTAAGGATTTCACACAGATCTCGATCGCTTGCTCAACTGCGGCGTTGAACGCATCGTTTTCGGAAAGAGCGCGGCAGATCTTCGCCATTTCCTG
>Ga0105048_10009816_pt1 | contig 15183 bp, 12 predicted proteins | sample MAT05_FD_78382 | JGI IMG/M metagenome (GOLD analysis project Ga0105048, IMG submission 78382) | Freshwater microbial communities from Lake Fryxell liftoff mats and glacier meltwater in Antarctica - MAT-05 | ecosystem: Environmental > Aquatic > Freshwater > Ice > Liftoff microbial mat | place... | reverse complement strand
GGCTTGTTCGATATGCACGGGAACGTCTGGGAGTGGAATGAAGAGATACTGACCCATACAACGACCGGAGCCCCGGAGCGTGTGACTCGCGGCGGTTCCTGGAGCTACACTGCCGGCACCTGCGCGGTGAGCTCCCGGTCCCGTCTCGGTCCGGCCAACCGCAGCCACAACTTCGGCCTCCGTCTGGCTCAAGTTCCGTAATGCGAAGCTCCAGCCAGCGAGCCGCCTGGAGCGGAGGCCGACGGGCGGAGACGGAGCGCGGACGATTGCCTTTACCCCGAAGGGGTTGTATGCCACAGCCCAGAGTCGCCGCTTCGGCGCACCCTGGGTTCGCTGATCGCCATCAGCACTTACCCTGAAGGGGTTGTACAAAGCGAGCGATGGCAATTGTACAACCCCTTCGGGGTGAAGATCGCGAGTGACATCGGTTTCCCAGGGTGCGCGAAGCGCGACCCTGGGCTGTGGAATTGAACCCCTTCGGGGTAAATGCAAAACGCTACGCCATTTACCCCTGCTTTCGAGTGTGACGGAAAGAAAAAGGGCCGCAACTCTTTTCAGGCCGGATCCGGTTCGTTCGTCTCTTTTATAGACCGTTCAGAAAAAAAAGAGCCGCGTCCCATTTTCTGTCCGACGAGCCCGAAGCCGCCGGCTGGAGGTGGCCTTATTGAAGCTGTTTCCTGAAAGCCGCCATTTTTTTGGGCAATGGATGGCTCAACTACAGCGAGGCCAATGCCGAAAAAGGCAAGCGCGAGTTACGCTGACAGCACAAATTCCCGCGAAAAGAGCGTGCAGAACGCCAATTTGAACTTTTATCGATATACGCGAGGGACGGCATTCTTTTTGCATGAACAGATTGGCAACAAAGGCAGGCAGTGGTGCATGCCTTGAGTTGCTGTCAAAACGACCATCATGCAAAAAGGAGGTGAGATCATGCTCTCACTTTTAAGCTGGCTGATTGCGGGATTCTTCATTGGGCTAATTGCTCGCGCTTTGATTCCAGGCAAACAATCCATCGGAACCGGTATGACGATTGTGTTGGGCATCGTCGGCGCGATCGCGGGCGGCCTGCTTTCGACCGCCATGTGGCCAACCTGGGCCAACGATCCGGACGTGTCGCGAATGTGGCCCGGTTGGCTCATGTCGATCGCCTGCGCCTCGATTCTGTTGTGGGCCTACGTCTCGTTCGTCGCCACCCGCTCGCCGGTGACTTCCCGTTAGCGGTAGACTGCAAAATCCCGCGTCATGGGGGTCGAGATTAAAACAGGACCATTGAGCGTCTTCGTACCTCAGTGTATCTCATGGATATCCCGGCCTGAAGATGCGTGTGAACGGAGTGGGGGATCGGCGTTGCCGGTCCCCCATTCTTGTTGCATAGCGATGGGGAAACGAAAAGCTGTCAACACCCTTTGATCCCCTTCTTCGGGCTCACCCAGACCCCATTCGACCGCCGCGAACTCGAGCTCTTGCCCGGCCAGCAGGAGATCCTCGACCCCTTTTTCTCGGCATGACAATTGCACCCAATGCTACACCGGCTGTTGGTCGCGTCCCTGCATTATAGCTCGGCCGCGCGACACCGCTCACGGAGGCTTTCAGATGTGTTGCCGAACCCTGTTTGCCCTGCTTGCCGGCGCGTTCCCGCTGATGCCGGGGATTGCCTTCGGGCAATCGACCGAGCAGCACGCCCACGAAACTATTGAGGTCGAGGCGCCCGACGTGCCGGACACCGGCCCGCGCGCCGACTTGGATGCGGTCGCCAAGGCCATCGTCGAGCAGACCAACGCATTTCGCAAAAAGGAGGGTCGCCAACCGGTGGTCACCGACGGGGCGCTGACCGCTGCGGCGAAAGAGTTCGCCCAGTTCATGGCTAAGGCCGACAAGTACGGTCATAACGCGGACGACCGCCAGCCCTCGGAGCGGGCCAAGGCGCACAAGTACGACTACTGTATTGTGCTGGAGAACATCGCCTACGCCTTCAATTCACGCGGGTTCTCGGACGACAAGCTGACCGGCAAGTTCGTGACGGGGTGGGAAAAGTCGCCGGGGCACCGCAGAAACATGCTCGACAAGGACGTGACCGAGACTGGGGTGGCCGTGGCTCGCAGCGAAAAGACCGGGCATTACTACGCCGTGCAGATGTTCGGACGACCGCGCTCGGCTGCGATCTCGTTCCGGATCGCGAACCGCTCCGAGCGAGCGGTCGAATACACCCTGGGCGACGAGTCATTCACGCTCAAGCCGCGATACACCCGAACGCACAACCTCTGCCAACCCGCCGAGGTCGCGTTTGAAGGAATCGGTGAAGGCGCCGGGCCGACGACTTTCAAGCCCGCCGCCGGTGACAAGTATGTTTTGACGACCGATGGCGAGAAGCTTCAAATCAAGAAGGAGTGAGCGGGGCCGGTGGAAAGAAAAGAGACGCATCTCGTTTCAGGCCGGATCCAGTTCATTCGGCTCCTTTTCAGGCCGTGCAAAAAAACGATCTGCGACCCCTTTTGTGACCCTTGTCTTTTTTCTCTTCCCTATCGTCGATCCAACACCGCTCGTATCTTGTGCGAGAGCGCCGCCAGCGTGAATGGTTTCTGTAAGTATGGCACATCCTCTTGCAGCACGCCGCGGCGGACGATGTCGTCATCGGTGTAGCCGCTGCAATAGATGACCTTGATGTGCGGGTAGCGGGATTGCAGGATCTCGGCGACTTTGCGGCCGCCCATATCCGGCATGATGACGTCGGTTAGCATCAGGTCGATCTTGCCGGCGTGGCGGTCGGCGATTTCGAGCGCCTCCGGTCCGTGAGCCGCTGCCAGCACCCGATAGCCGAATTCCTGGAGAGCACGCTGTGTTAGAGCCCGGACGGCGTGTTCGTCTTCCACCAGCAAAATGGTCTCCGTGCCGCGGGCGATGGGCTGGCGGCGCTCGCTTGACTTCTCCGTTTTGTTGGCATCCGTCGCCGCGGGCAGATCAATCTGAAACGTCGTGCCTTGGCCCAGTTCGCTTTTCACTTCCAGATGCCCGCCGCTCTGCTTGATGATGCCATGCACGACGCTGAGGCCGAGCCCCGTGCCTTTGCCGGGTCCCTTGGTCGTGAAGAACGGTTCGAAGACATGAGCCAAGACGTCGGGCGCCATGCCGGTGCCCGTGTCGGAAACGGAAAGGCGAACATATCGGCCCGGCTTCACTTCGCTAACAGGATCCAGATCTCGCGGCTTCCATTCGACGTTGGCTGTCCGGATCAGGATTTTCCCGCCCTCCGGCATGGCGTCGCGGGCGTTGACGACCAGGTTCATAATGACTTGATGAAGATGACCAGGATCGACACGAATGCGGTCTAGATTCGGTTCGAGTTCCGTGGACAGCCGGACTTCTTCGCCGAGTAGGCGTCCCAGCATCTTCTCGGATTCGTGGACGGCGGCATTCAGATCGATCAGGCGCGGATCCAGAACCGATCGACGGCTGAAGGCCAGCAGTTGCCGGGTGAGCATGGCCGCCTTTTCGCTTGCTTGACGGATCTGCACAAGAAAGTCCCACATCTCGTGCTCGCCCGAGATCATGGAAAGCAGCAGTTCGCTGTAACCCGTGATGACGGTCAGCAGGTTGTTGAAGTCATGGGCAACGCCGCCGGCGAGTTGACCTACCGCTTCCATCTTTTGCGATTGCCGAAGCTGTTCTTCGAGTTTGCGGCGTTCGGTGATGTTCTGCCAGGTGCCGAGGATGCCGATGACGTCGCCCCCCGTGTTGCGCAGGGGGATCTTGGAAGTGTCCATCCAGATCGTGGAGCCGTCCGCCAGCGTCGCCCGTTCGACAATGCCGTACTCCGGCTGATTGCTCTCCATGACGTGGCGATCTTTGAGAATAAAGAACTCGGCCTGTTCGCGTGTCAGGCCCGGCAACTCGAAATCGTCCTTCCCCATGATCTCTTGCGGATTGGTCATGCCGAACGAACGGGCCACAACGCTATTGCAACCGAGATACTTCCCATCCCGATTCTTCCAGAACACTCCAATTGGGATGGTGTTGAGAATGCTCTCCAGCATGGTTCGCGATGTCTGAAGTTGCTCTTCCAGTTTCTTGCGATGCGTGATGTCGTTGGTCACGCTGAGGGCCGCGACGATCCGCCCTTGCGAGTCGCGAAACGGGGTGCTGTGTGTGTGCAGCCAGAGGCGCCGCCCTTTCAGTCCTTCAAGTTCAAATTCAAGATTGCCGGCTTTTCCTTGAAAGGCGTCATCGACCAACTGACGAAACGCGGGCCGATGCTCCGGGACAATGAGCGGGCAAACGTCCCGCCCCACAATCTTCTTCTCGGAATCGGCATCGATCATCGCCAGTCCGGCCGGGTTCATCTCGAGCACCAAATAGTCGGGGCCAAGCAGTTTCACGCACTCGGGTTCCGAATCGAGGATCGCCCGAAGACGCATCTCGCTCACCGCCAGGGCGTCCTCAGCCCGTTTTCGTTCGGTTATTTCGAGAACCATGACGCCCACGCCGAGCATCTCGTCCGGCGATTGTCGGACCGGATAACAGCTGACCGTCCAGTGACGCATCCTTCCCGGTTGCGAGGGCACTACTCCGGATATTTCGATGTTCGAAATGGGCGTGCCGGTCTCGATCACGTGACGGTAAAGCGGTTCAAGCTTGGGCCAAACGTGCGGAACGACCTCCGCGACGGTGCGCCCGAGGTGGTACTCGACCGGAAAGCCGTTGATCGCGGCGAGCTGTTCATTGATCAACAGATAACGGAAGTCTCGGTCGACGAGCGTGACGCCAACGGGAGAGTGCTTGATCAGAGTTTCAAGTAATGTGGCATCCGGAAGCGGCGCGTTCCCGACGGTGGGTTGCGCGCTCCCCGTTCCGTTCAGAGGCGTCGCTCGCTCACTCATGGTACGTAGCTTCTTCGGAATCGTTGGGGGGAGAGTAACGGACGCACATCATCTTGACATCTTTTGCTGGTGAAGAAAACAATTTTCTCCGCGACTTGGCCGATCGATTTCAAACCTGTTCGGCCACTGCCTCTCGTGAACGTCTCAAGTGACGTTGGGATGCGTAGAATCAATCAGGTCCCGTTCTCCAGAGGAGGAAATGGCGATGCGTCTTCATTTTGGGTTAGTGCTGATCGTGGGAGGTTTCTGCATGGTGGATGAAGTTACGGCCGAGCCGATCGTATATCCCGCCGCGAAGCGGGGCGATCAGGTCGATGTCTATCACGGCCAGAAGGTCGCCGATCCTTATCGTTGGCTCGAGGACGACGTTCGCAAATTCGAAGAGGTGAAGGCGTGGGTCGAGGCCGAGAACAAGGTGACCAACGCCTACTTGCAAGCGATCCCCGAGCGTGAACGCATTCAGAAACGCTTGACCGAATTGTGGAATTACGAGAAATACTCGGCACCGGTGAAGGTCGGCGGCCTCTACTTCTATCGCAAGAACGACGGGCTCCAGAATCAGGCGGTGCTCTACGTTTTGGAAAAGCTCGGTGGCGAACCACGCCTCTTGATCGATCCGAACACTTGGAGCAAGGACGGCACGATCGCACTCGGCGGCACCACCGTCAGCCCCGATGGCAAGTACCTCGCCTATGCCGTTTCGGAAGCGGGTTCCGACTGGGAGACATGGCGCGTGATGGAGGTTGCCACCGGCAAGGTGCTTGCGGATGAACTCCGCTGGGTGAAGTTCAGCGGTGTCGCCTGGACCGCCGAGGGTCGCGGCTTCTTCTACAGCCGTTATCCGGAGCCCAAGAAAGATGAAGAGTTTCAATCGCTGAATAAAAATCAGCGGGTGATGTATCACCGCATCGGCTCCTCGCAAGCCGAGGACGTCATCGTCTACAAACGACCTGACCAACCGGAGTGGGGATTTTCCACCACCGCGACCGACGACGGCCGCTATCTGGTCATCACAACCTGGAAGGGCACCGATGACCGTTATCGCATCACCTACAAGGATCTCGCGGAACCCTACGCGATGGTGATCGACCTCATCGATCATTTCGAGAACGATTTCTCGTTCATCGATAATGACGGTCCGATCCTCTACTTCCGCACCGACCTGAACGCCCCCAACGGCCGGGTGATCGCCATCGACATCCGCAAGCCCGAACCCGCGAACTGGAAGGAGATCATCCCCGAGGCCAAGGAGAAGCTCGAAGGCGTCGGCCTCGTCGGCAATCAGTTCACCGCCAGCTACTTGAAGGATGCCAAGTCGCAAATCAAGCTCTTCTCGCCGGAAGGAGAGTTCATCCGCGAGGTGGAGTTGCCCGGCATCGGCGCGGCGTCCGGGTTCGGCGGGCGACGCATCGATACCGAGACGTTCTACCTCTTCTCAAGTTACAACCGCCCGGCCACGATCTTCCGCTACGATCTGCTGACGGGCAAGAGCACGCTTCTGCGCCAGTCGAAGGTCGCCATCAACCCGGATGACTACGAAGTCACGCAGGTCTTTTACCCGAGCAAGGACGGCACCAAGGTTCCGATGTTCATCGCCCACAGGAAGGGCATCGTCCTTGATGGCGGCAACCCGACGCTTCTGTACGGTTACGGGGGCTTCAACATCTCGCTGACGCCGAGCTTCTCGATCAGCGTCGCCGCCTGGCTGGATATGGGCGGCGTCTACGCGGTCGCCAATCTTCGCGGCGGCGGCGAGTATGGCAAGTCGTGGCACAAAGCGGGCACAAAGCTTCAGAAGCAAAACGTCTTCGACGACTTCATCGCCGCGGGTGAATACCTGATCAAAGAGAAGTACACGAGTACGCCCAAGCTCGCGATCCGTGGAGGCAGCAACGGCGGCCTGCTCGTCGGCGCCGCGATGACCCAACGGCCTGACCTTTTCGCCGCCGCCCTGCCGCATGTCGGTGTCATGGATATGCTTCGCTTCCACCACTTCACCGCCGGCCGCTTCTGGGTCGACGATTACGGCTCCGCTGACAACGCGGACGAGTTCAAGGCTCTCCATGCTTACTCGCCGTATCAGAATCTGAAACAGGGGACGAAATACCCGGCCACGATGATCATCACCGCTGACACCGACGACCGCGTCGTCCCCGGCCACAGCTTCAAGTTCGCGGCCATGTTGCAATATTGCCAGGCCAAAGACGGCCCACCGGTTCTCGCCCGCATCGAGACCCGCGCCGGTCACGGGGCCGGCAAGCCGACCGCCAAGCAGATCGAGGAGCTGGCCGACGAGTATGCGTTTCTCGTGAAGAATCTGAATGTGAAATTGAAGTGAATCGACAGTTCGCCCTCTTGATCACCGCACGAGGATCGGTTGTAATATTGTCATGACTCCCATACCGCCATCCAAACCGGCACGCCGGATCGTCTACCCAGAAAGCGATGGTAAACCCATTGCCGACAACACCGTCCAATATGAGTGGATCGTCACCATCCATGGCGGCCTCACCGGGACCTTCAAGGACGATCCCAGAGTGTTCGTCGCGGCCGACCTTCTGTGGTATCCCGTCGAGGGCGACAACAAGACGAGCGCCGCCCCGGATGCCATGGTCGCCATCGGCCGGCCAAAGGGGGACCGCGGCAGTTACAAGCAATGGGAGGAAGGCGGCATTCCGCCGCAGGTCGTCTTCGAGATTCTCTCGCCGAACAACGGCAGCAGCGAGATGATGCGGAAGTTCCTCTTCTACGAAAAGTACGGCGTCGAAGAGTACTACATCTACGACCCGGATCGCATCAAGCTGGAGGGCTATCTCCGACAGGGCGCGAAACTCACTGATATCCCCGAGATGGACGGTTGGCAGTCGCCTCGTCTAGGCATTCGCTTTGACATGAGCGGCGAGGTCTTGAAGATATACCGGCCCGACGGCGAGCCGTTCCTGACTTATCTCGAGCTTCTGGCCGATCGAGACGCCAATCTCGTATTGGCCCAGAAGCATGAAAAACGAGCGGACGAGGAAGCCCAGCGAGCCGAGGAGGAACGCCTCGCCCGGTTACAGGCGCAGCAACGCGGCGATCGAGCGCAGAAAGTCGCTGAGGAAGAGAAGAAACGTGCTGAGGAGGAGAAGAAACGCGCTGATGCCGCTGAAGCGAAAGCGGCACGTCTTGAGGAGCAACTTCGGCGGTTGGGCGTTGCGTCACCTTCGGAATGAAGGCGCGATTGTAAGTGTCCACGAATCAGGTTCATGAAGAGAATGAAGAATGAGTGACACACGTCGCTTCGCTCCACGATGCAGTGAATGCCGTCAGAAATCGATGGCGATCGTTGTCATCCCTCATGACATTCAGATCGATCATGACGGCAAAAAATACGATGTTCACGTTCCCAAATTTAGTGTGCCGAAGTGTCAAAACGAAGCGTGCGGCGCCGTTTCGTTTGATGAGAGGGCGAGTGAACAAATCGACGAGGCCTTTCGGCGAACGGCCGGGCTTCTGACTCCGGATCAGATCCGTCAAGGCCGTACCAAGGTTGGTTACTCGCTTCAGCAAGAGTTTGCGGCATGTCTCGGCGTGTCGGTCTCAACCGTGTCGCGATGGGAGAACGGCAGTCAAATCCAGCAAACCTTTTACGATGACATGATGAGAGCTTTCTTTCAGGTTCCTCAGTTTCGTCAGTTCCTGGCCGAAAGACATGGATTGACGCCAAAAGATTTGAAGGCTTCGGTCGCATGAACACTTCGCCGCCTCCGCGTCACGCCTATCGCGTTCTCGACGTTCGAGTGTCCTATCCGGCACGCCTTCGAATTTGCTACGCTCAAATGACCCGTCGATTCCTTTCAGGATGACATTTATGAAGCCGCATCTTCGCCTGCTCGAGCCCCCGGATTTCGCCAACGGATTTCTGGAGACGCTCGCCTGCCTCTCTCAAGTCGGCCTCGCCCCCGAAGAAGCGATCGCCATCTGGAAGCAGCGCTCGGCCGCGGGAATTGAGACGGTCGTTGCCGAGGTCGACGGCCGCGTGGTTGGCACCGCCAGCCTGATCATCGAGAAGAAGTACATTCATCGCGGCGGACTGGTCGGCCATATCGAAGACGTGGCCGTGCATAACGACCACTGGCGGAAGGGGATCGGCACGTCGCTTGTCGATTTCCTGACGAAGCTTGCCGCCGAACGAAATTGCTACAAGGTGATCCTCAATTGCCTCGATCAGCTCATCCCGTTCTACGAACGCATCGGCTACCGCCGGCACGATAGCGGCCTGCGTTGGGACTGCCCCGTCAACTCGCTGTCGAACTATTGAGAGCGACCTACCCCAAGCAAATGAAAACTCTGCCGGTTTTTCTTCAACCAGACAGGTTCGCTGAATAAGATAAAGTGCGTCGTTGAGGACTCTCCGTCATGCCCGAGCAACCCGCGCAACGCCCGATTCAGAACACCGTGCCGAATCCGCGCCCGACGCATTCCAGCATGGATGACGATACCAATCCCCCGCCGGCCGAGCCGCGCACCGACAGCCACCCTGAATTACGTGACCTCCTCTCCCCTTCCCAAATGGACGACGAGCTCGGCCGGCTTGCGCAGTACCGAGTGCTCAAGGTCCTTGGCCGGGGCGGCATGGGCATGGTGTTCCTCGCGGAAGACTCGCAACTCATGCGCCTGGCGGCCGTCAAGATCATGTTGCCCAAGTACGCCCGTGACGCGCATGCGCGAGAACGCTTTCTGCGCGAAGCGCGAGCCGCCGCCCGTGTGAAGCACGACTTCGTCATCACCATCCACCAAGTCGGCGAGGAGAATCGCGTCCCGTTCATCGCCATGGAGTTTCTGAAGGGCGCTTCGCTCGAAGACTATCTGGACAAAAAAGGGGAACTATCGATTGGTCAGGTGCTGCGTGTCGGCCGGCAGATGGCCGAGGGACTGCATGCCGCCCACGAGCAAGGTCTGGTCCACCGCGACATCAAGCCGGCCAATGTCTTCCTCGAATCGCCGCAGGGCCGCGTCAAGATTCTCGATTTCGGCCTGGCCCGCGAGATCCGCGAAGACGTCAAGCTCACGCGCGCGGGCGCCGTCGTGGGCACACCGTTATTCATGTCCCCCGAGCAAGCACGCGGCGACGAGCTCGATGCCCGCAGCGATCTATTCAGTCTCGGCGTCGTCCTCTACCGCCTCTGCACGGGCCAGCAGCCGTTCATGGGTCCGAATATTTCCGCCGTCTTGACCGCACTCGCGGTGGGGATCCCCAAGCCGGTGCGGGAACTGAAGCCACAGGTCCCCGAGCAGTTGGCCCGGCTAATCCACAAGTTGCTGGAAAAGGACCCCGCCAACCGAATGGCCAACGCCTCGATCGTCGTTGAGACGATCAAGAATATTCAGAAGAGAATCAACGTCCCCGGCGAACAGCCGTTGCCGGAAGCGATCGAGGTACAGGCACGGCCGATTCCGTACGGGATCAAAGTAGCCAAGCGACCCATGCCCGTTGCCGTGCCGTACGCTCAGGCTGTGCGACCTGCCAAACCGAAGCCGAAGATCAAGTTAAAGAAACGTGTCCCGGTCGAAGACGACGACGAAGACGAGGAACCGCTCACTTGGGCTCGCTTCTTCTTGAACATCTGGCACGGCATTTTCTTCTCCGCGGTCCTGCTCGCCTTGCTAGCCGTGAGCATGTTGGTTTACTTCCGCCGGTGACGTTTGCGAGTTTTTGTTAGTTACTGGCAACCGCGCTGCTAATTGCATCGTAGCCATCACGCTCCGCGTGATGGTTCCTCACGCGGAGCGTGAGGCCTACGGTGACATTCGCGTCGCGGCTAACTTAAAATCGCCCATCGCGCGAATCGAAGTGCGTCGGCTTGTTCAGCGACGAACCACCCGCTTCGATCCACGACGCGATCCAGTCGATCATTTGCTCGACGCTGATGCGCGGATAGCCGAACAGGCGGTGGGAATATTGGGCGTTGTTCAGTAGAGCGTCGGTTTGTTCCGTACCCGTGATGACCGCGGGTTTGCCGAACCGCTGGCCGAAGCGTAAGGCAATCTGGCGGACGCTCAGTGTCTCGGGTCCCGTCAGGTTCAACATCAACGGCGGCGTGGCGAGTGTGCCAAACGCCTGGAGCGCTACCGCGTTGGCGTCGCCTTGCCAGATGACGTTGAAGGCCCCCATCGAGATGTCGACCGGTTTCTCGTCGAACACACAGCGGGCGATGTCGACGAGGACGCCGTAACGCATTTCGACGGCGTAATTCAACCGCAGGATCGCCATCGGAATCGAATGAACCCGGCTGAAATGTTCGAAGATGCGTTCTCGGCCGAGCGCGGAGCAGGCATACTCGCCGACCGGGCGCGGCGGATCGCTCTCGACGGAACCACCGCGGATGATCGGCGACAGCCCATAGACATTGCCCGACGAGAACGCGACGATTCTCGATGATCGATAACGCAAACAGACGTTGGCCGGGGCGAGCGTGTTCATCGCCCAGGTCAGCGAAGCCTGGTCGCTCGTGCCAAATTTCATCCCGCCCATCCAGATGACGTTGGCGGCATCCGGCAGCCGTGCGACCTGTTCGAGATCGAGCAGGTCGGCGCGAACAACTTCGATTCCCCAACCTTCCAGTTGTCGGGCAACCGCCGGATCGGAAAACCGGGCGACGCCGATCACCCGGCTCGAAGCGGGAAGGCCCAGACGGGCCATTCGCGCCAGCGTCGGCCCCATTTTCCCGGCCACGCCCAGGATGATCAGATCGCCGGGAATATTCTTCCAGGTATCGATCACGCCTTGCGACGGGATGCTGAGCAGATCGTTCAGTCGTTCAATGTCGGGGATCGCTTTGAGCATATTACTTCACGACTTTGCCCGGTTCGCCCAGCGATCGATTCGGATCCTCCACGGCCGGCGTCTTTACCTTCGCCGGTTCCAGATTCTCGAACGGGTCGGGCAGATTGATCTTGAGGAAACCCACCGGTTGATCGCGCAGCGGAAGTTGCAGGCTGATGAGACTCCTCAAGGTGAACGGAATCGAGGGATCTTCGAGCGAAGCCCGGTCGGGCACCGGCTTCGCCAGGATGGATAATGCCGACGGTTCATTGACGTCACGCGGCGCGATTCGGGTCAGTGCGCCCGTGATCAGGACGATCGCACTCGGCCGTTCGATTTCGATTCGGCTAATCTCGAGCGGCACGCGTTCCGGCAACGATTGCGGCCGCGGTTGGGGTCGGGCCGTCAGCGGATACCGCGGCGGGCTTGTCGGCAGCGACTTGAACGGCGTGTCCATTTCCGCGAGCGCGGGCGGCAGCGGCCTCACGCCTTGTTCTTTGCGCGGCAGGTCTGGAAAAGGCGGCAGCGGACCGGGCGGCAGCGTCTTCGCTAGAATGCGGCCGGCATCGGTTTCCGGGAAGCGATACTCGGTGAGCGCCGCCGGATCAGGCGGCTTGGGTTCGACGGCTTTTGGCACCTCGCGCATCTTCGGGACCTCGGGGGGCTTCGGCTCCGGTTGCGCGGCCAGGACCGGCTGCCCCATGGCCGGCCCCGCGCTCGGATCACGCGCGCAGCCGCAGGCCAGGAGCAAGGCACACAGGATGGTCATTCGTGTTCTCATTTCGCGACCGCTTCGAGGATTAATTTGACGGCCGTTCCCTCGGGCGGGAGCAGGGCCGTGTTGGTTTCAAGCTTCAGGAACTTCTCTTCCTTCATCGTCAGGCTCGACTGGCAGACCGTTTCATCCGTCACTGGGTAGATGGCGATCAGCGTGCCGGTCAGGTCGGCGCCATACTTGGTCTCGGGCTTGTTCGGGTCGATCTTCGACATCACCGAACCGGTGAAGCGAAACTTCACATTCTTCGGGAACGGGAACTTGGTCTTGGGATCAACCAGCAGCTTGTCGATCGACACTTTCTTGGGCGAGCCGCCCTCGCCCTTCCATTCCAGGTAAATCTTGAGATCGGGACCGGTGCAGGGAACCTCGCCGCCCTTGACTGGTGCGCCGGGCTTCAGACCAATCTCTTCGAGGGCCTTGTGAACATCGCTTGGCAACACATCGAACGTCACCAGGGTCTCGTGGGCTTTCAAGCCCTTGCGATCCTTGCGATCGTGCGCCCAACTGGCGACCACTTCGATCGGGTAGACCTGCTCGAGCATCGGCAACTTGCGCGGCGCGATGCGGGCGTCGATCGCGACCGATTTTTTCTCTTTATCGATCGTGATCCCCGGCGTTTCGGCGCGTGCCATGACAGGAAGTATCAACATCAACAGGCAAATTCGAATCATCATAATGACCCCTGATCGATTTATCGTTTAGCCGTACCGTCTTACTTCTCCCCGATGCAGACGACAGCGGTCCCCTGGCGGGCGAAGGCGCCTTCGAGGTTGCAGGTGCCCAGGACGAGTTTGCCATCCTGAAGGGCGATGCCGCCGTAAACCATGCCGGGCGATTTGACGAGTGCATCGGTTCCCAGGTCGAGCATCCAGCGGGCGGCGCCGGTCTTCAGGTCGATAGCATGGACGATGCCCTTCAAGTCCGCGACATAGGCGACGTCGCCGGACACCGCGGGGGGAGCGAACAACGGCGACTTGGCGTCGTAGAGAAGTCGGCGTTCGCCGTCTTTCAACGCGAAGGCTCGGACTTTGCCGTCGCTACAGGTGAACACCGCCATCCCGTTCGTGATGGCCGCACAACTGAGCACGCCGCCTTGCACGTCCTTTTTCCAGAGGACCGTCCCCTTTTCAAGATCGAGAGCAAGCACCACACCCTTGGCGCCTTGTAAGGCCGTGGGGGCATACGAGACGGTGCTGCCGGTGACGATGACCGTGTTGCCTTCAACGGAAGCGCCACCCCAGGGGTTGATGTCGAGAGGCGTCCGCCACATCTCGTCGCCGGTCTCGGCGTTCAGGCAGAACACGGCACGATCGCCGACTTTCTCCTTATCCAGAAAGGCCGAGGCGACGATGACGCGATTGTTGAAGACGTTGACCGCCGCGTCGACATGCCACTTCTTATCGCCCTTCTGCCAGAGAATCTTGGGCGAGGCCTTGTGCAGTTGATCCTCCGAGGGCGGGATCGCGAAGTCGGGGTCTTTCTTCTTGTCGATCTCGAACGCGGCTTGCAGGCTCTTCCATTTCTCGGTCTGCATCTTGGCGATGGTGGGCAGGTCGTGAACCTTGCCCTCGATCGTCGCCTTGTCGATCTCGACGCAGAGCACGCCGGCCGCGCCGCCGCCCATGTAGACGCGGTTCTTGACAATCGTCGGCGACCCTTCGAGATGCACGAGTTCGCCGGGGACGACGAGTTGCCAGAGCGGCAGGCCGCCATCGGCCGGGATGCAGTGCAACACCGCGCCGTCGGTCTGGTGCATGCCGTCGCCGAAGATCAGCTTGCCGTCGAAGATCGCGGGTGACGAGACGGTCGGCAGCTTCAAATAAGGTGAACTTCGCACCCAGGATGGCTCGACCACCGACTTGGGTTTCAACGGCAGGGCCAGCATGGTCGGCCGGTTGAACGCGCCCAGACCGGAGAAAATCATGCTCTCGCCCAGCGGCACGGGCGAGGCGATGAAGTGATCCTGCGACTTGTACGCCCAGAGCACGACGGGCTTCTCGGGACCCGCCTTGCCGTCGGTGCAACCGGTGCGCTGCGGGTTGCCCCGGTAAGTCGTCCACGGTTCCGCGGCCGAGGCGCCGCCGAGGGACATGAGCGCGGTTATAAGAGTCAGAAGTCTAAGAAACATACGGGATCTCATCTGAGCTAAAAAACTTCGGTTCTGATCGAGCGGGGTCACTTCTTCGGCGCCACCGGCTCCGGCAGCCCGATCCGCAATTGCAGGGGCGAATCGGCCACTTGGAAATCGTGCGAGAGCGTCTTGCCTGCCGAGGTGCGGATCGCGAGTTTATACGCCCCCGCCGGCAACGTGAAGCGGGGAGCGAGCGACGCCTGACCGCCGCGGGCTTCGCATCCCGAGATTTGGCACCCGGCAACCGTTTTGCCCTCGCCATTGAGCACCTGCAACCGGCTGCCCGTGCTTTCACCCAAATTGACGACGACGGGCGTGTTCTTCCCAGGAAGTTCGCGACTGCCAAACAGGATGGCGGAATCCTGCCCTTCATTAACGAGAATCAGATCAAGCTTGCCGTCGTTGTTCAAGTCGGCGAGGCCGACGGCCTGGCTGTTGAAGATCCGTTGATGCAGGCCGATGGCGACACCTTGCTCGGTGAACTTGCCGTCGCCCTGATTCTCGAAGTAGCGGTTCGGCCCGCGCAGACAGCCGACGACGAGGTCGAGCTTGCCGTCGTTGTTGAAATCACCCCAGGCGGCGGAGACGGCGCCGG
>Ga0105048_10009813_pt1 | contig 15184 bp, 14 predicted proteins | sample MAT05_FD_78382 | JGI IMG/M metagenome (GOLD analysis project Ga0105048, IMG submission 78382) | Freshwater microbial communities from Lake Fryxell liftoff mats and glacier meltwater in Antarctica - MAT-05 | ecosystem: Environmental > Aquatic > Freshwater > Ice > Liftoff microbial mat | place... | reverse complement strand
CGCCACACCGGCCGCGTGTGCGACAGCCAGCACTCCTCGTGGGGCACGCCTTCGGGAAAACATGGTTCGGTGCGTTCGGCCCGCTTGAGCTTGTCGGCCGTGGTGAGCCGACCCCGGCGACCGGTACGCGAGCGTTCGTTCTTGTTCTTCTTGCCGCGCGCTTGCTGCCGCTTTTCCTCGGCCCGCATCGAGAAGGGCTCATCGACCTTGGCCGTGGCAGGCGGCATGGGACCACCCGACTTCTTTTCGAGTTCCTCGATCCGCTGCTGCGCCGCTCGCAACTCACGCTGGGACGCTTCGAGTTGACGCTGCAGCGCAACGATCACGTCGATCAAGCGTTCCAGCCCGACCCGACCCTCGCGAACGTCTTGTTTGAGTTGCTCGTTGGCGTCCATGCCGAAAGCCTAGCAAATCGCCCTTCGATCAGCTGCGCCAGTTTACCAGAAAAACCCGCAGGAAATGGACAACTACCCGCTTTGCCGAGTTCCGGGTCCGGGAAGTCGTGCGTGTCAACCTCGCGAGGCTTGCCCTTCGGACAGTACGTTTCCCCAGGATTTTTATGGTTTCCCAGAACTTCTTTCTTCTTCGTATCCACGGAAATCGCCGGTTCGCGACGACGCTTGCGCGCCAGCACGCGGCCATTGATATGGCGAAACTGGCCGTCCCGATCGGGATGCTGACGCCCCTCCAGCGTTTTACGATTCGCCTGCAGACTGTAACCCATTTCCGCAAGCAGTTGGCGCACTCTCGACGCGCTCACGGTGAATCCTTGAGCAACCAATGCCGCGGCGAGCGTCCGTGTACTCTTGCACGTCCAGCGCAAAGGACTCATCGGCGGCCCACGTGTGGTTGGGTCGATCATTCGATCCAAGGCGGCAACAAGACCGGGTTGCTCCAAGTGATACGACTTCCGACCGGCACCGACACGCCGCTGTCGATCAGCGGAAAGTGGTTCCGGTTCCTCCAGCTCCTTCAATCCCGTACGGATCGTCCGATCCGAGATACCAATTGCCGTAGCGACTGTTGTAATGCCACCATGACCGAGCGCTCGCGCTTCCACAGCGGCCCACCGTCGTCGGCCACGCTCGTCCAAATCGGCCGCCATCGCGATGAATTTGGAACGAATCAATTCGATTGTTGTTGCATCCTGCATCACCAAATCATGCTAAAAACATGGCCAGCTCTTCAATACCAGTTTCCGGCAGCTAAATTATGCGCGGGGCCTTAGCTCTGAATGGTCAAAATCCGGTGCAGTCAGGCGCGGGCGCGAGTGATACTGAGGGGACATGGCGTTCGAATGAACGCAAGCAAAGTGCAGAAATTCCCGTGCGGGCTACAGCAGACACTTCGAGTCATATGGTGTCCAATTGTACACACTACCCGGCTAGGATTCGAACCTAGACGAAGAGAGCCAAAATCTCTTGTGCTACCGTTACACTACCGGGTAAAAACAACTCTTCTTCATGCCATCGTACGGAGTTGGACCTGGAAGGCCAACTGTTCGAGTTGCATGACCAAGTCCACATTAACCAATCTCACAGAATCGGGCAAGCGGAGGACGGTCGGGGCGAAGTTGAGGATGCCGCGAATCCCCGCTCGGCAGAGCCGTTCCGCCACCATCGGGGCCGCCTCGGCGGGCGAGGTCAAGAGCGCCAGCTCGGCCCGCAAGTCCGGCAGCCGTACTTCCAATTCGTCCAAAGCCTATACGGGTAGAGCCCCAACCCGTTGCCCAATCTTCGCGGGATCGACATCGAATAGAGCGACGATCTGAAAGCCTTGTTCGCGAAATCCCCGATAACACAGCAACGCACGGGCCAGGTTGCCCACGCCAATCAGGATCGAGCGCCATTCGCGATCGATGCCAAGGGCCTGGCTGATGGCGAGGATCAGGTCCGGGACCTTGTAGCCAATGCCGGGTTGGCCGAGGCTGCCGAGATGGCCGATGTCCTTGCGGACCTGGGTATCGCTGAGGCCGAGCGACGTGGCAATCTGCCGGCTCGAAACGGTGTCGATGCCCTCACGCCGCCAGGTTTCGAGATTGCGAAGGAACAGGCTCAAGCGGGCAGCACTGGCCCGCGAGAGTGCCGACTCGACTGTTTCAATGGGCGCCGGGGGGCGGCGTTTCCGAGGCATGAGTTACTTCTTGAACGCAGGGACGGTCTTAATCTCGGCACTCTCGCCCCACACCATGACGCTGGCAACCCGTCCGGTGTCGTCGAAGGTGCCGACGCCGATCCAACCCGTGCCGAAACTCTTGTCTTCCGCCAGCATGATCGGCTTGGTCAGGTCGTCGAACCAGACCTTGATCGTGCCGTCGGAAACCTTGCGTTCGATCCGCACCTTCTTCCAGCCTGCGCCCCAGTCGTTGCCCTTGTTCGATTCCTTCGAAATCTTCAGGCGCGGGGCATCCTTGACGATGAAGACGTTGTTGGCGTGATCGTCCGCCTTCGTGGCGATGTGGACGTAGTAGAAGTTTGATGGATTCTGAAAGCCGAAGACGAAGACCATGTCGCGATGGCCATATTCCTTGCTCGTCTGCTGGCAGTCCACTTCAATGATGCAGTCGCCGAAGACTTTGTCGCCCAGGAGCGCGAAGTTGAACGGCGAGCGATGAACCGGTTTGTAGGCACTCTGCTTGTGTTGTTCAAGAAACGTCACGTCCCCCTCCTTGTTAATCTTCCAGGCGTCGGGATCGGTCGGCACGAACTCCTTCAACGCGTCGGCTTTTTTGAAGTCCGAGGAGTAGAGCAGCTTGTAGTTGTCCGGAATACCAGCCGGCTTGTCGGCCGCGGCAAGTGGTGACGCGACGACGGCGAACAGAAATGCGAGGCCGAGGTATTTCATGGAGGGGTCCTTGTCTGACTGTTGATCAATTCAATTTTCGGGCGTGTCAAGAATATCCTGCAATCGCTTCGCGAGTTCCGGCGGCAGTTTCGTTAGCCACGAACTATCGAGCAGCCCGACGCCTATCAGATCACGCAAATGCGTACGGTCCTTGTCACGGTTCGACATCAGTTTCATGGTCAGCAATGATTCGAGGGTGATCACGCGGTAATTGGCCGGATCCAGAGTGGTCTGAATTTCGGGCGCCGCCAAGAAATGATCGGGTCGTGTCTTTTCGCCCGCAAATAACAGGTGAATTGCTTCGCTGGCTTTGCCGTCCGGCCCATCGCGAAACATGACGACGCCCAGAAGTTCGCCATGAACAAAGCCCGCCTGTTCCAGAGCGGCTGTGATGGCGGGAAGATCGATTCTTCGAACTAACAAATCGACATCGCGCGTGTTGCGGACCGCTCCTTCATCAACGGTCGCCACCCATGAGGCCACGGCATTGCCGCCGACCACGGCATAAGGAACGCCAATCGAGTTCAGGGCCGCCGTCGCTCGCAACAGCCGCTCACGCACTCTCGCCACCGCTCGCTCCATTCGATGGAGGATGTCCACGCTCATGCCGACGGTCTGGGTCGTCCAGCTTGAAGTGCTTTCTAAGGCTTGTGACGTGGGGGTATTCATGGACGTCATGTTACCAAATGAACTTCGCTTGGGATAGAACCGTTCGCCGACGTTTATTTTGCAACCATTTCGAAGTATGACGCCAAAACTGTCTTTTGGCGGCCCATAGACTACCAGCCAAATGCTTTTCGAAGAATGTGCTCGGCTTCCGTCACGTCGTTCGCTCGAGCGTCCTCGGTGATGGCTTCCCCCGATGTTCTACTTGGAATCTGTAGTGCATCTCGGGGATTCCGTCTCGAAGTGGAGCGTAGTCCCTCCAATCAACACATATGGCAACGCTGATTCCCCGAGTGCCTCCGAATAGTCGCATCAGTTCGCGGGTAAAGTTATCTTGCAACGTTGTTGAATCTAGATTCAACAGTCGCCACTCTTCCATGAGTTTATCCATCTCCTGATGGCGAGCGGGATCGGGCGCTACGTGTTCAGACAACACGAGTTTTCGGAGAAATATATGGCCACAAACCTCTGGCTCAGGGCCGCTTGAGTGAAGGTGCTCGACCAAAGCCAAGATCTTTTGCCAATACGCGGCTTCCAATGGCTTGGTTAACGTGGCGAGACGCTAAAGCGGAACTTCGACGCTGCACCGCTTGCCCCAAAGGTTGTCTTCGAACGTCGTGATTCGCATTGCGGTCAAAGGATGTTTAAGAGGTCGAAATAAAACAGCACCTGAATCCAGACATATACGACCCGTTAGTTCTTGAGTGTTCAATCGACAAATGATCCAAGTCCATCATGATCAATCGCCAGGTTCCAACTCGGCGTCGCGTCGAACCGCATCGCGCAGGGCATCCATCTCTTTTTGCAACGCGCGAGAAAAATCGGTCTCTTCCGAGATACCGACGACGCTCCGCCAATCCTTGGTTGGTGAAATGATCGAAGATTGCCGTTCGTTCAGTCGCCGTTCGACTTCGTCCAAACGTCGGGCCAGGCTTTCCAGGGTGAGTTCCGTCATCTCTATTCTCCTCGATTGTGACGGGTGAATTATATCCAAATCATGTTCATTTCGCAGCGCTGGAAAGTACCCGAAGATCTCTCGCTACATGCAGCTTCCGCCACCGCGCCCGGCGGACCCAGAAGAAGCGCACCGGCAGGAAGATATCGACCACTTCATCGGCAATCAACAGCCCGCCGAGGACCGGCAGAGCCATGGGCGCCAACACCTCCGCGCCGACGCCCGACGCGAAGACCATGGGGAAGATGGCAATGATGGCGACGCCTTCGGTTAGCAATTTGGGCCGTAGCCGGTGGACGGCTCCTTCGATGACGGCCTGGCGCAGCTCTTCCTCGCTCTTGATGTTTTCCAGGCCGCCACGTTTCTCGATGGCCTCGCGCAGGTAGACAAGCATGATGATGCCCGTTTCGGTGGCCATGCCGAAGCAGGCGATGAAACCGACCCAGACGGCCACGCTAAACTCGTACGGCGGCGAGTCCCAGCCGTGCAGCAACTTCGGGAAAAGGAACAGGAAGAACGCGCCTCCCGCCAGCGCCTCCGGCACCGCGAGCATCATGAGCCCCGCGTCGGCCAGATCGTGATACGTGAGATAGAGAATCAAGAAGATTAGAACCAGCACGGCAGGAAAAACCCAACGGAGCGTGCGGGCCGCCCGTTCCTGATGCTCGTATTCGCCGGCCCATTCGACATGGACGCCTGCGGGCAGCTTCACCTTCTGGGCGACGACGCGTTTCGCTTCCTCGACGAAGCCGACGGCATCGCGACCGCGAACGTTCAACGTTACATAGTTGTACAGCCGGCCGTTCTCACCGCGGATCATGGCCGGGCCTTCGGTGATGTTCACGTCGGCAACCGCCGTCAGCGGGATGACGCGCCGGCCGGGTGCTCGGTGGACGGGGTCGGGTTCATGCCCCGGCCGCGCGGTCGTCCCGGGCGCTGCCATCGGCGCGGGGATGAGCAATCGCTTGACCGCTTCCTCGTCTTCGCGCTGGGCGCGGGCGTAACGCAGGCGCACGGGGAAGCGTTCGCGTTTCTCGACGGTGTAGGTGACGACACGACCGCCAAGCGCCATCTCGATTTCCGATTGCACGTCCTCGACGCTGAGCCCGAATCGGCCGGCCCGGTCGCGGTCTATGACGATTTCCAGATAGCCCTTGCCCTGGATCGGGGCGGCCACCACGTCGCGTGCCCCGTAGATCGGCTTCAGCGCGGTCTCGATCTCCTGGCAAACGCGGGTGATGTCGCCCAGGTTGTCGCCAAAGACTTTGACGCCGATATCGGTGCGGACGCCCGTGGAGAGCATCTCGATCCGGTTGATGATGGGTTGCGTGAAAATGTTGCTCCAACCGGGGACTTGCAACACCCGGCCCATCTCGTCATCGACGAGGTCGCCCTTTGGCCCGCCGGTTCGTTGCCGGAAGACGACCCACCGGCGGAATGCCTGTTCTTTCTCCTCACGCAACGACGTGAAGGGCTGGAACGCCTGCTGGTCAAACGGTTCGTTCCGCCGGTTCTTCGCCGCCTCGTCGATTAGCCTCGTCGCTTCAACCGATCGGACGAGCTTTTTGTCGACGGCCGCGTTGGCTAGTTCTTCGATGGCGAACCAGGTGAACATTTCCGTGCCGCGTTCGAAGAGTTCCCGGTTGATCGGCTTCAGACGATCCTTGCCGAACGCACCCTCGCGATCGGCCTCTTTCAGCAGTCGCACGCCGACTTCGCGCATGATTTCGTCGAAGCGTTCGAGCGCCTTTTGCGCGGCTTCATTCACGAGGTCGTCGCGGTCCTCGGCATTGCCGGCCTGGCTGATGTGCTCGCGATTCTCCAGTGCCACGAGAAGCTCACGTGTCTGTCGGACGGCATCGTCGTAGGGGATGACACGACGCGGCCATTGTTCGCGCGGGCGGAAGTTGATGAAGGTCTCTACCATGTCAATCGGGGCGGGATCGGTGGCCGTGTCGGCTCGGCCGGCCTTGCCGATGACTGATTCCACCTCCGGGAAGCCGCGAATCAGGGCGTTGCGTGCCTTCAGGTCGTCAGCCACTTGGGTTACGCTGGCGCGTGGCACGGTCACCGGCATGTCGAGCGTCGTCCCCTCGTCGAGCATCGGCATGAACGAGACGCCGATCTTGGGGAAGTGGAAAGCCATGAGGGCCAGAATCGTCAGCGTGCCGAGGGAGAGAACTTGCGAGCGCGCGCCGAGAGTGAAGAAAACGGTCAACGCCGTCACCAGCGCGAACGTGGCGAGGAACATCCAGCGCCACGCTTCTTGCGAAGCGCCAAGGCCGACGACGGCTTGCAGAGGAAAAAGACCGGCCGCGAGGATCAACAGGGCCGCGAACATCCACATGACGAGATTGCGGCGCGGCAGGAAGAACGTCAACATCGGCCGATAGATGTTGATGAAACTGCGCACGATCCAGTTTTGCTCCTCACTCTTCAGCCGTCCTCTCAAGAAGCTCGGCAGCAACGCGGGAACGACCGTGACCGAGATAAGGGCCACGCCAATGAGGGCAAAGCTCTTGGTAAACGCCAGCGGATGAAAGAGTTTCCCCTCCCGGCCGCTGAGCAGAAACACGGGGATGAACGAGAGCAGCATGATGAGGACGGAAAAGAAGATCGGTCTGCCCACCTTGCGGCAGGCCTCGAGGACGATGGCCCGGGTGTCGCCGGTCACGGGCGCATCGCCGAACTTTTCCTTCAGATGATGCGTGGCGTTTTCGGTCATGACGATGGCCTGATCGACGAGCACGCCGATCGAGATCGTGAGCCCGGCCAGCGACATGATGTTGGCCTGCACGTCGACGATGCCCAGCTTGCGGAGCACGGCCATCATCAGAAACGAAAAGAGCACCGAGAGCGGCAGGGTGATGCAGATGACAAAGGCGCTGCGGATGTGCCCTAGAATCAAGATGATGGCGAGTGCGGCGATGACCATCTCGTGCCACATGACTTCCGTGAGCGTGCCGATCGCCCCGTGGATCAGGCGCGTGCGGTCGTAGGCGGGCACGATGCGGACCCCTGGGGGCAGGCCCGGTTGCAGCTCGGCGATCTTCTTCTTGACCGCTTCGGTGACGCGCAACGGGTTCTCGCCATGACGCATGAGGGCGACGCCGCCCACCACTTCATTGCCGTCCTTTTCGAAAACGCTGCGGCGATATTGGGTGCCGAGTTGCACGGAAGCGACCGTCTTCACGAAGATGGGCGTGCCGTTGACTTCCTTGATGAGGGCATTCTCGATGTCGGCCTTGTCTTGAATCCAGCCGACGCCGCGGACGATATACTCGGCATAATTCTTTTGGATGAGCCCGCCCGAGGCCGGCATGTTGCTGCGACTGACGGCAGCGAAGAGTTCCCCGAGCGTGACATTATAAGCGCGGAGCGTCTCCGGCTGCACGTCGACCTGGTACTCCTGCGGCATGCCGCCGACCGTTGCGACTTCCGCGACGCCGGGAGCGGCGTTGAGTTGCGGGGCGATGTAGAACTTGTTGAGGGCCCAGAGTTTCTCGCACTCGATCGGGTGCTCTTTGCTCGGCTCGACGGTGTACCAGAAAATCTGACCGAGCGCCGTGGCATCCGGAGCAAGATAGGGGATGACGTTGGGCGGCAAAACCGTGCTGGCCTGCGTGAGCCGTTCGGCCACGCGCTGCCGGGCGAAATAGAAGTCGACGTTGTCCTCGAAGATGATGGTGATCATCGAGAAGTTGAATTCGGACGAGGAGCGCACCACCTTGACGCCCGCGAGGCCTTGTAGCTTGCGCGTGAGGGGGTAAGTGATCTGATCTTCGATCTCGCGTGGGCTGCGGCCGGCCCAGTCGGTGAAGACGATGACCTGGTTCTCACCCAGGTCGGGAATCGCGTCGACCGGCGTGTCGAGGACGGCGCGGACGGCAAAGACCGTCAACGCCGCCGCGATCAACAGCACGATGCCGCGATTGCGGATCGACAGTTCGATCAGGCGTTCAATCATTGTCCATGGATTTCTTTTTGAGGTCCGCGACTTTCTTCAACGTGGCATCGGGATCCTTTTCAACCGCCTTTTTGCAGCCGGCGCAGCAGATGAAGACTGGTTCGCCCTTAATCGTCAATTTGATCGGGACGCCCATGGAGCCGAGCTTCTGGTCGTCATTGTTCGCGCAGTATCGCTGTGCCTCGGCGAGTTTGCGATCCTCAGGGCTGAGTTGCCCCAGGTTGCCGGGAACATCGTTCTCGGCAATTTTGGCTTTGCCTTTATCCGTGCCGTCCGGGCCACTGGTGTTCGTGCACCCGGCAATGATCAGAATCATCAGGGGAATTATTCGCTTCATCAGTCGTCTCCTTGGTACAGGGGAATCACTTCTTCGTCGTCAACTCGGCGACTTTCTTCAACGTCTCGTCCGGGTCCGCCTCAGCACTCTTCACGCAGCCCACGCAACAGAGGAAGACCGGTTGACCTTTGAGCATGATCTTGACCGGCTTGCCCATTTCGCCGAGTGGCTTGTCGATGGGGCAGATTTTCTGCGCTCGGGCCAGCCGTTGATCTTCGGGCAAGAGTTGTTTCAACGCTGCCTCGACTTTGGCATTCTTGTTGTCCGGCGTCGACGGCAGAGTGGGGCTGGCGGATTTGCTGCCGCTGCCGCCAATGTAGATCGAACCCGCGTTATGGTTCAACCGTGTCTCGGCATCAATGAGAAACGAACCGGTGGTGACTAGGCGATCGTTCTCTTTGAGCCCCTTCAGAACGGGATATAAAATCTCGCGATTCGGACCGAGCAGGCGCGGACCGAGCTCGACTTTGATGCCGTCGAACTGGCCGGGGATGTCCTCGCGGTAGACGTACGTGGCCGCGCCGGTGTCGATGATGCTGAGTTCGGGAATGACGAGCACCTGTCCCGAGCGGATCTGCAAGCCTTCGCCGGCAGGCAGAGTGGCAATCGTTGCCACATCGAGTTGCAGGCTCACCGTGGCGGACATGCCGGGGCGCAGCTCGTGATCCAGGTTTTCCAGTTCGAAACGGACGCTGAGCGTGCGGCTTTCTTGATCGAGATGCGGGAAGACGAAGGAGAGGACGCCGTTGAACGTCCTGCCCGGAAACGCGCGAGCGCTGGCCGCGACTTTCAACTTGCCCTCGGCCAGGCCGGTCTTGGGGTCGTGGGTATCTTTCGGGAGGAAGGCGAGATCGTCTTCATAAAGTTGCGCCTGCACCCAGACGGTTGAAATGTCGGCCACGTCGTAGAGAGGCCCGCCTTCCTCGACGTACTGGCCTTCACGCGGGTACTTCTTGATGACATGCCCATTGATGGGCGAGACAATCGTCAGGTGCTGGATCGGTTTGCCGTCGGCCAGGATCTTGTCGATTTGCTTATCGTCGATGCCCCAGCGGCGCAGGCGTTCGCGGGCGTTATCCTCCGCCTCGCGGCTGCCGGCCTTGCGGGCACTGAGCAGGCTTTCCACGGTCACGACCAAGTCGGGGCTGTAGATCTTCGCCAGCGGTTGATCTTTCTTCACGAGTTGCCCGGTCTGATTGACGAACAGTTCGTCGATGCGGCCTTTCACGCGGGCGGACACATTCTTCAGCGAACGCTCGTCGAACTCGACGGTGCCGATGGTGGCGATCTCCTTCGTCACGGTGTGGTAGGCGACGGGCACGGTCTTCACCCCAGCCAGCACGATCCGGTAGGGCGATAGCTGCACGCGGCTGGCAATCCCCTCCGGCAATGACGCGTCACTCGCCTCCCCCTTCTTCCGCTTCGACAACGGCATGAAGCAGATGGGGCACTTGTCCTTCTTGCTGGCGCGGACGATGGAAGGATGCATCGGGCAGAAATACTCGTGGTCGCCCGAAGCCTCACTCTGGTGTGTGTAAGTCATCTGCTCGTACTTGGCACTCAAGTAATCCCACTTCATCAGAACGAACGCGATCGCTCCGAGAATGATGAGAAAGCGCAAGCGGGCCAGCGGCACCAGGATGAGCAGGCGCAACCAATTGGGCACGCGACGGCGCGGTGTATCCGGCATGAACAATCTCCAAGCGGGCATTTGGACGTAGTGAGATCGGGGGTGCGTAAGAGAATCGCCGTGCCGGCGCTTAGCACGTTAGACGAGACAAGGATATGACGAGATCGCGGACACCGGGTGGATGATGGGCCATCCGCAAAGGCGCCGACAGGGAAGAAGTGAATTCGAGTGCGACGCTATCGACAAAGGCAACGTCGAGCATCACCGTTCGCAGCGGATTCGAGGGCGAAGGCGGGGCCGAGTCATCGGTCGGTTGACAAGGGCAACTCACCTGGCTCGTTGCGGACTCCGGCGCGACGGGCGGACAACAGCAGCACCTCTTGACGCCCGTTGTCGGGGAACAGCAGGGCGCGGTTCCCGAGATTCCGCAAACAGGCGAGCGGGGTTGCGTCAGCGCCCCGAGAGAGTGAGCGGAGCAATCGATGCACGAGGGGATGATGGCCGAGAGAACGGACGAGGCACCCGTCAGCACGCAAATGAACGCCAGGAATGTTTGGTGCAACGTCTTCATTCCCTGTTATCGTAAGATTTGAGCGGGCAGGAAGTCAAGGGCGGGGTAGATTGACGATCGAACATCCGCCTCCCTCTCTCGGAGTCAAAACATCATGCGAACGCTCTTCACCACCATCACCCTCGTCGCTTTCGCGGTTCGCGGTTCTTCTGCCGAGGTCAAAGAAATTCCAGTGCCCGCGATGAAAATCGAGCGCGCCACTGGGCGATTCGATCACCCAAAAGAAATCAAGTCGGCGGGAGAACTTGCCAAGGCCTTCACGCAAAAAGAAGTAATCGACTCCATACAGAAAAAGGTTGATTTCGCGAAGCAACGGCTAATCTACTTCGCCTGGTCGGGTTCGGGACAGGACAGCATAACTGCCAGCGAAGCGAAGGGCGTGATTGTCTTCACCTACACGCTAGGCCGAACCCGAGACCTGCGCAGCCACTTCAAGTTGTTCGTGGTCGATAAGGATGCGACGATCAGGGTCGATGGGGCGGGGCCGTGACGAACTTCCTCTCCAGAACTTCCTTCCAAAAAGCTTCCGTTCAGATTGAACGTGCCGGGGCGAAATGGATCGACCATCATCACATGAATGCCCGCTTCAAGCGTCTCGGCTATCTTGTCGGCGAACGACGCGACGGCGCGTTCCCGATCCTTTTTCCCTGGCGAAACCACCTCGATCATCGCCACGATCCGATGACCCGACACGTGCCGGACAACGACCGTCTTTCGCTTTCGCGTGACGCCCTGTGCGACAAACTTATGGGCTGTACGGGCGGCGCCTGGAGTGTGGCTAAGCCGCCGCCGTCATCCCGCGGCCGGCTTGAGGAAGGCAGTTCATTTGATTGGGCCGGCGCCCGGAGTGTCAGAATGTCCGGAATGTGCCGCCCGGCATGTTGATCGACGAGTGCATAGTAATCGCTCGGGAGCATCCCGTCGTTGAGCGCGGAGCGAATCTCGCCCAACCAAACATTGTGAAAGTCATGGAAGATGCCATCTTCGACCAGCGACCAATCGTGAACGGGCATGCGGGAGCCTCCGTCAGGGATGCCTCTATTCTATCACAAATCGGTTGGAAATGGCCCGTCGAGTTCGGAGAAACGACGTGACGCTGATGCGTGTCCCGAGGGGGGCATTACGGGAGAGGCGGCGTCGCATCTTTCCCGTTAAAAGTGATGTAGGCGGCCACGATGTTGATGTCGATCTCTTGCCTCAACAGCTTGACCGAACCATCGGCCATGAGCACCATGGCGCCGATATGATGGAAGCCGTAAAGCTCATTATCGTTGGTGCAATTCACGGCGCACGGACCGCCGGAAGTAGACCCATCTATCGAGAAGCCGTGCAGCGGCAAGTTGCACTCGTCATCGGCCCACCCAGCGCCTGAGACTGACCCGGAAGCCAGCTTGTTGCCGCGGACATAACGCTTCGGTCGGCCGGCATCTTCCCCGAGCAAAATGGTATTGGAAAACCCGTCGGTTATCTCTTCAAGCGGACGCTGTAGATTGGCTTGCATGATGCCTTTCGCGCCCGTCTTTATGACGCCTGTCACCGGCCCATAATCGGCAACGGACGCCTTCCAGGCGACTCCGCTCGTCGTTCCGGTATCAAAGCGCCCGTCGCCTTTGGGAACAGACGGACATTGCATCACCCGGATCGGGCTGGCGATCGCCGGATGGTTCGAAGAATGATCCCACGCTTTATCGAAATGGAACATTTTAAAAATGTTGTCGGCCTCGATCAGGTTCAGCATGTCGGGAATCCAACTTCGTGCCGGCGACGAATAAGACGACGCCGGGAACTTTCCCGCGATGGTGTTGTAATTGCCCATCGCCAGGCCGATCTGGTGCAGGTTATGACTGCACTTGGCCCGATTGGCGCTCTCGCGAACCCGTGTCAACGCGGGTAGCAAGACGCCGATTAGGACGAGGAGAATCGCGATGACGACCAGCAATTCAATCAGCGTGAAGCCACGCCGATCAGCAGCAGGAATTCGGTTCATCGCTGGCTTCCAATGGGTAAAAAAATCGACTCGTATCTGATGAGCGTTTTCTAATTGAATGGCGTGGGGATGAGCAACGAGAAACTGGTCAATCGAGTTGAATATTGCGCGAAGAATAAAAGTAGACGTAATGAGTGAAGAAAAGAACCAATTCAAAGTCGAATTCGACGCAACCTCAGCGAGTTGCCAATCACGGAGAGAGAGCTCAAACTCATGGCCGCCGCGGCCCAGATGGGGTTGAGGGAACCGCCGCCGAATGGAACAAGGATCCCGGCCGCGATCGGCACGGCTAGAACGTTGTAGAGGAACGCCAGGAACAGATTCTGCCGGATTGTCCGCCGCACCGCCGAGCTAAGATGCCGGGCCTCGATCAATGCATTCAAATCGGGCCGCAACAACGTCACCCCCGCACTTTCCAGGGCGATATCCGAACCCCCGCCGAGGGCGATGCCGACATCCGCGGCTGCCAGGGCAGGGGCGTCATTGATGCCGTCGCCGACCATCGCCACCCTTTTACCTTTGGCCTGTTCGCGACGGACATGCTCGTGCTTCTGATCGGGCAACACCTCCGCCGCGACTTCGTCGATGCCGACAACCCGGGCAACCGCCTGGGCCGTTGTGCGGCTATCGCCGGTCAACATCATCAAGGTGAGGCCTTCTGCCTTCAAACGACGCACGGCATCCGCCGCACTCGGTCGCGGTGCATCGCTCAGGGCGATCAACCCCGCGTAACGGCCGTCGATCGCGATTTCGACGACAGTGTGCCCTTCATGACGCAGATCCTCCAGTCGGCGGCGCGAAGCTTCACCGCTCACCTTTTGTTCCAACAAGAACCCGGCTGTTCCAAGCAAGACTTGTTTGCCATCGATCGTGCCCTGGATGCCCTTCCCGGGGACGATCCAAACGTCCTTCGTGATCAGCAGATTCATCTCCCCCGCGGCCCGGACGATCGCGCCAGCCAGGGGATGTTCACTACCGCGCTCCAGGCTGGCGGCGAGACGCAACAGTTCGTCTTTTTCAATCGCTTCCGCCGGTTCGACATGCGTGACGGTCGGACGACCCGCCGTAAGCGTTCCAGTTTTATCGAAGATAACGACATCGATCTGATCAAGAAGTTCGAGCGCGGCAGGGTCGCGGAAGAGAATCCCCGCCTTGGCTCCGCGCCCCATACCGACGACTACCGCCATCGGAGTCGCTAGCCCGAGAGCACAGGGGCAGGCGATGATCAGCACCGCCACCGCGTTCATGAACCCATGCGTTGGCTGGCCGGCGATGGCCCAGACTACAAACGTGATGGCCGCCGCAATTAGAACCGCCGGTACGAACCAGGCCGCTACCCGATCGACCCGATCCTGCACTGGAAGGCGGCCGCGTTGGGCCGTGCCGACGAGTTGAACAATCCGTGCCAGGAGCGTCTCGCCTCCGGTGCGCCGCGCCTCGACAACAATCGGTCCCAATCCGTTGAGCGTCCCGGCCGAAACGCTGGAATCCACATGTTTTTCGACTGGCAACGGCTCGCCGGTCAGCATCGATTCATCGACTTGCGATGAGCCATCGCGAATGACACCATCAACGGGGATGCGTTCCCCCGGGCGAATGCGAACGCGATCGCCGGGTTGCAAGAGTTCGATGGCAACGCTTTCCTCGCGGCCGTCAGGGAGTATCATGCGTGCCGTTGTCGGAGCAAGCGTGAGCAAAGCGCGGACGGCGTCGCCGGTCTTCTGCCGGGCGCGGTGCTCCATCACCTGCCCCATGAGCACCAGGACGACAATGGCGGCGGCCGATTCGAAATAGGGTTCGACCATCGCCCCGCCGAACGAAAAATGGCCGACGACGAGAGCAAGACTGTAAACGTAGGCAACCCCCGTACCCAGCGCGATGAGCGTGAACATGTTCGCTTGTCGTGTTTTAAGTGAACGCAGACCCCGGACGAAGAACGGCCAACCACAGCCGAAGACCACCAACGCGCCGAGAACCGCCTGCACGATCAAGGCGCTCTCCATCCCAATTGTCCGGGAGACGGGATGCCCCGGCAGCATGTCGAGCATCGCCATCAAGAAAAGGGGGACGCCGAGAATTAGGCCGATCACCAGGCGGCGGAATAGATCACGCCCCTCGGAATCGGGTTCATGGGCATCAGGCGTGGCGGCGACAAGTGCCATTCCGCATTTGGGGCAGGCGCCAGGGCGATCACTTTCGACGCCGTCGCACATCGGGCAGTAATACT
>Ga0105048_10009812_pt1 | contig 15184 bp, 19 predicted proteins | sample MAT05_FD_78382 | JGI IMG/M metagenome (GOLD analysis project Ga0105048, IMG submission 78382) | Freshwater microbial communities from Lake Fryxell liftoff mats and glacier meltwater in Antarctica - MAT-05 | ecosystem: Environmental > Aquatic > Freshwater > Ice > Liftoff microbial mat | place... | reverse complement strand
CCCCCACTGACCACCGTTCACCACGACCTCCGGTGCACTCTCGTCCGCGCGCCGCATCACCTCCCCCATCAGCGTGCGGCCCAGCTCCCTGACCACTTCCATTACACTCTTCTCAAGCGCTACGCAGTCCAGCTTATTCGGCTCCATTTCTGCCAGGTCCATGAGAAATCCGTTCACCATGCGGTTAACCTTCTTCAAGCCCGCGGGAGTAGTGTTGGCGCCTTCCATGTCCACACCCTGCCTGGAGCAGGCCGTTCTTGGCAACACTTACCGCTTACACGATCAACCACTGATGTAGCTGGAATCCGCTGTCGCGATCATTGTGTGCCAAGGCTGGATCTTCACCCGCGTGAACGGCGGGACGCCGCTCGGCGGCGGGGTTGAGTCGCTGGTGCTGCACGCGGCAAAAGCGCCGCCGCCCGTGGCCAGCAGCGCGACGACAAGGACTCGAAGTGACGACCGCTTCATGGGAACCTCCGGGAAACGGTCACGCTACAACGGGCCGGCGCCGATCGAAAGGCGCGTCACCGTCATCATCGCCCAGCGTCTGTCGCTCCGGAGTCCTTGCCGGCATCGATCGCGGGCGCGGGCGTCCCCGCGTCGGGGATCGCGAGGAGGGCCGGCGGCTGGCTCGGAGGCGTCCCCTCCGGCAACGCGTCGAGCGGAACACGGAACACGGTTGGGCTCGGACCGCCGACGCGAAGGAAGACCTCCTTGCAGCTCAGGTCAAGGGGCGAAGTGGCGGCGGTCGAGCCGCGATCGAGGGGCGCGCTGAGCTTTGGAAAGCGATAGGTCATCCCGTCCTTGAGGCGCACGAGGAGCCCCTGCTCTTCGCCTGTCGTCGTCGCCGCGTAGCCACAGCGAACTGTCCAGTCCTTCGCCTCCATGCAGCTCAAGTCGACGACGTGAGTCGCGACGACCTCGCCCGGGCGCAGCGTCCAGGGCGCCGTGAACACGCTGCACATCCCTTTATCGCCGGTGGCCTGATCGCCGACCGTCCAGACGACGTCCGTGCCATCGCTCGCCACGGTGAGAGCGGGCTTGATCCCCGGCGGAATCCCCATCGCTGCGGACTCGATGTCGGATTTCGGGAGCTTCCTCCAGACGTTGATCTCCTTGAAACCAGGGAGATCTTTGGGAACAAAGGGTGGCTCGGCGTCCAGAGCGCCCCCGTGCTTCGTCGGGACGAGCTGCGATCGGGCCGCCGTGATCGAGGCGAGCAGGCGTGGAGTCGACTCCCAGTCGTTCTGGATCCGGTCCGGGTCTGGGTGAGGGTCCTCGAACTGGAGATCGGCGCCCCAGCCGCTCGACCGGAGGCCGGGGCTGACGCTGCAGTGCCAGTCGGTGTCGAACGCGAGCGCGCCGGTCACCGGCCCGTCGAGGTCGCGTGCGCAGCGGCGCGGGCGGGAGATCGACGCGCGTCGCCGTGCCCGAGCCCTCGAGATCGATCCGCGTGAGGGCCGCGCTGACGAGGTGGCTCACGTACGCGACCTTGTTGTCGCGCACGACGACGCCCCGCGGCTCGCGCGCGACATCGAGCGAGAAGCGAACTGTCTTCGCTTCGAGATCGATCACCGAGACCTGGTGCGTCCACGCCGACGTCACCACCGCGGTCTTGCCATCGGGGCTCACCGCGAGCCCCCACGCATCGGCCGGCAGCTCGACGCGCCCCGTCTCGGGGGGGCTCCCGTCAGCGGCCGGCGTCATCAGGAGCAGCAGCCCCGGATCCCGGATCGTCATCAGCAGCAGATCGCCGACCGCGAGCACCTGCGCCGGCCGACCGGGCATCAGCGTGAGCCCCGCGGCGCGTTCGTCGAGCGGCAGCGCCACGCGACGGATCGTCGAGCGATCTTCGTCAGCGATGTAGAGGGCGTCTCCGCGCGGGGAACGAACGAGCGCGCCTCCCTCACGCGATAGCGATGGTGAAGGCGCGCTCGCGGGCGGAGGAGCTGCGCTCGCCGCCGGGGACGCTGACAACGGGAGCGCCGGCGCTGCGGAGGCCGACGCGAGCGGGGCTCCGCCGTCCTCGGTCGGCGGAGCGGAGTGACATGCGGCAAAGCAGCTCACGGTGACGAGGAGCGTGGCGAGTCGGGATCGGCGCATGAAGTTCGGGGCAGTGTACGAGGCGACCAGGTGGATGAGAAGAACGACACGTTCACCTCACCGAGCCCGAACGCTCCCGAGCTCGATTTCGGTCCCGATCAGCCAGTGCGCCGCGCCTCGCCGCCCTTTTTGCCGATCTCGGCCATGTGCTCGCGGTCTTCGCTGACGGCCTCGCCGCCCTTTTTGCCGATCTCGGCCATGTGCTCGCGGTCTTCGCTGACGGCCTCGCCGCCCTTCTTGCCGGCCTCGGCCGCCTCTTCCGGCGTGAACTCGTGGGCCGTGCCCTTCTCGTGCGCGGCCTTGCCACCCTTGGCGGCGATCTTCCGCTGCTCTTCTTCGCTCATTCCAGCGAAGCCGCGACCGCCGCTCTGTTCGCCCTTCTGCGTGTCGCTCTTCTGCGTATCGCTCTTCTGCGTGTCGCTCTTCTGCGTGGTTGCCATGATGGTTCTCCCTCGATCTCAGCGGTCCTGACGATCGCCAGACCCGCTCTGGGTCCTATGTCTCGGAAGGAAGTCCGCCCAGGAGAGGATCGCCCGATAACGCCGTAGGGCGATGCCGGAGCATGAAAGCATGCCCCCTACCCATGTCCTTCAGGTCGACCGCGCGTTGGCCGTGCAATCGCGGTCATTTCTGGATGCCACCACAGCCTCTGCAGCCGCCCTCGCTCAGCCGTTGAAGATCTGCAGCGCCACGATGCTGGGCTTCGGGTTCGACGAGGGCCAGTTCACGAACAGCGAAGCGCTCTGCCCCTGACCTTCGCGCAGGATCCTGGCCTTGATCGCGCCCCCCTTCTTCAACCGCACCACGAAGTCGGCGACGCGGCCCGGGGTGACGAGCTCGAAGTAGTCGACACCCTTTCTTCCGAAGCCATCCATGTTGGTCACCTCCCGGATCTTGCCCGTGCAATTGACCTTCAGCCACTCACGCACGACCTTGAGCTCGCAGTCCTTCGGCGCCGAGCTCGCGCCGACGGTGTTCGCCGACGGGGCGGCTTGCCACTCGGCCACGGTCGGCGGCGCCGACGTGCCGCTCGCGACCTCGGGGGCGGCCTGGCCTGCGCCCGGCGCGGCGAGCAGCGGCCCTCCCGTCTTGCTCACGCCCGCGCGATCGGGGGCGCCGAGCCCACGCGACGGATCCGTCGAGGCGTCTTCCTGCTTCTGCCCGCAGCCGGCGATCGTGACGAGCAAGACGAGCGCACCGCTGAAACCAAGACTCTTTCGGTTCATGGAGTCCACCGTATCTGCAATCGCGCCCCACGTCCGCGTCTGCTTTCCGCGGATTGATCTTTCCTGCGCGGATAAGAGCGCCGAACAAACCCTCCCGTCGCCGGCCGGCGGAGACGCGTCGCCCGCCTGTGTTGCTCAGACTTCGACGTGCATCCGCACGCCTTCCTCCTCGCGCCTTGGCGTGCAGTCCTTACCGTGCTCGCCGAGGTAGAGGTGCGCCTTTTAGTTGCCTCCCCGCGGCTGGATCGTCGTCGCGGGGCCCAACGGGGCTGGCAAGACCACCTTCCTCCAGGTGCTCGCGCTTGCACTCTCTTCCACGTTGCAGCGTGAGTTCGCCGATTCGCTGTTCTCGTGGTCGCGTCGAGGGGCGAAGAGCGCCAGCTCGCGCCTGACGCTGGTGCGTTCGAACGAAGACCAGCTCCGGACTGGAGTGGAGGTCTTCTCAACGAAGGCAATCGACGAAGACTACTTGGTCGGCGACGACTGGGATGCCGGTCATGGTGGGATGATGAGTCATGGGCGGGAGAGCGAGGACAATCGCGCCTTCGCCGGTCCCTGGAACCCCGAGCCTGTGGGATGGTTCGCAGCGGGCTATGGCGCCCACCGGCGCCTCTACGGACAGGCGAGCGCGACGGAAGCGTGGGCCTTGGGCACCACGCGAGAGGGCGCGTTTCTGACGCTGTTCCGCGAGGATGCGTCGCTCGTACATCCGATCCGCTGGCTGATGGGCCTCGATTACCGGCACCTCGATCCCAACGTGCCTTCGGCCGAGCGGAAGGATGCCAAACGCATCGTCGATGGCGTCGTCTCCTTGCTGAACGATGGCCTTCTCGGCGACAAGGAGGTGCTCGGCGTTGACTCGCGTGGGCTCTCCGTCAAGCAGGGTGGGCAGCTTCTCTCCATCAACGACCTGGGCGCAGGAGCCCAGGTACTCGCTGCGCTCGTCGTCGACATCGTACGCCAAATGCATGCGCGCTTCAGCACTCTGCACTTCGCCCAGCACCAGCAACGCCCCGCCGTCAAGCACGGGGGCGTCGTGCTGATCGATGAGGTCGAGGCCCACCTCCACCCGGCGTGGCAGCGTCGAATCGGGATCTGGCTCTGCGAGCATTTTCCGAACGTGCAATTCATCGTGACCACGCACAGTCCGTTCGTATGCCAGGCGGCGACCGAGAATGGGCTCATTCTGCTCCCCGCGCCGGGCTCCTCGGAGCCCGTCCGGATTGCGGACGCGGAGGTGTATCGCAGCGTGGTCAATGGGAGCGTGGATGAAGTGCCGCTGTCCGGGCTCTTCGGCCTGGAGCACACGTGGTCTGAGGGCGCCGAAAAGAAGCGAGAGCGCCTGGCGACGCTCGAAGCTCGGGTGCTCACGGGGAAGGCAAGACCTGCGGAGCGCGACGAGTACCAGCGCCTGCTCTCGGAGATCCCCCAGACGATGTCCGACGACGTGGAGCGCGTCGCGGCACGGTTGACCTCTTCCCAGGCACTCCTTGCTCATAAGCGATGAGACACCTGCCACGAATATCCTTACCACAGCGGGTCCTTGCCGCGCTTGCGTCCTACCAGAGCGCGCTCGATGCCAGGGTAGTGGCTGAACGAGAGAAGAAAGATCCGCTACCCAAAGGTCCCCCACCCTTCAAGGGCGTTCCTGTGGCTGAACCTCCTGTTGGTGTGCGCGATTTGCAATCGCCAGAAGAACGATGCGTTCGAAGAGGCGATGCTTGATCCGACGCAGGAAGACCCCCTCGATCATCTTGTCTTCTCGTTCGCGACCGGGCGATATACCTCTCGTGACGACAGCCAACGGGGAGCGGCAACCTTGCGCATCGTGCGGCGCCTCGCGTCCGATCCGACGCTCGCCCGCGGTCGCCAGAACGCCGTTGCGAAGCTCCGGACCTTCCTGCGAGACTACGACATGCACCAGGCCCAGGGGCGAGCCGCCGAAGCCGACGCCATCCGCGGCGTTGTTGTGCAAGAGCCCTTCAGCGCAGCCTTTGCAGCGGTACTCCGCGCAACCTGTCATTCGCGCGGTCCTCGAGAACCACCATCCCGAGGTGGTTGGCTTCCTCTTTGACAACCTGGGCCCGAAGCAGGGGCCCGAGGCCGTCGTGAGTGTCTCCACGCTCCTCGACCGCCTCGATGGGCTGGAGAGCGCGCCTGAGCGCAAGGCGACGCGCAAGGCGGATCAAGCGGCGCTCGCGACCCTCGCCACCCGCGGTTACAGCGCGGAGGAGCGGACTCGCCTGCGCGGGCTCGTGACCACGGCGCAGACGCTGGTGGTGACGGCGCCAAGCAGCGATGCTGACCGGGAGGCGACGCTGCAAAAGCTCTACGCCTGGTACAACGCGTGGAGCACCATCGCGCGGATGGTGCTGGTGCGCCGCGATCATCAGATTGCGGTCGGGATCGCCAAGCGGCGGAAGGCGAAGACGGACGAGGCGCCTGCGGCGCCGGCGGAAAAGCCTGCCGTTCCGGCGGAAAAGAAGAAGGACGGCCCGTAGGTCGAGCTTGCCCGATGGCTGGCGAGCTTGCTCGACGGCCGGGGAGGCTTCGTTCTCGAGGTGGAAGCCTCCGCGGCGGGGAGCGGGAGCTTGGCGGTTCCGGCGGGGAGGCTTGATTTGCGGGAAATCAGGCCTCTTTTTCGGATCTGGAGGCTCGATGAGGGGATCGGGATCCTCTGCGCTCGGGGGGGTGGGGTTGGCGTCCGGAGGCGCGGATTTTGGTGATCGGGAAATAAGCCTGTGATTTCGATGAGATGGCAAGCTCGCTGGAGAACGGGGGAGCTTCGCTCCGATCGAGCAACCTCCAGGCCGAAAAAGAAGCTTTCCCAGGCGGGGCGGGGGCATGGAGAGCCGGGCGGGGAGGTAAGGGGCCGGGCGTGAAGGTGCGCGAGGCGTGACGGTTGACGATGTGGCCGAGAACGGAGCGCCGACGGAGGAGCGGGCGAGGTTGGCGCAGGAGAAAGGCGAGTCCCGCGCTGGCACGGCACGACGGCCAACCCTTTGATGCTGGATCGGGCTTCGGTCTGGTGACGGACCGCACGGCGTTGCAGACGCGACGACGTTGGACGACGGGCTGTCGCCGCGCTCACCTGCTTGATCTGTGCGCTGGGGGGTGAGTTCGCCAAGAAGACGGCCTTGACGTGCCGCGCCGCTTGCTCACCCTCCTATCCTCTCGCGGAGAGCGGCGGCGGAGCGTGAAACCCGCGCTGCCTTCGTGCGATGAGGCTTGCGCGCGCACGGCGAAGACACGCACCTTGGGATCAACGACCATGCCCATCGCAATCGTTCGAGTCCGCATCACATCGACTTTCGTCGGCGCCGCAGGCGCTGTTTATCTCTTCGGTCTCGCCGCGTCGTGCGGCTCCGGCGGCGCCGCATCGAGCGCATCGAGCGCATCGAGCACATCGAGCGGCAGCGCCGGAGGCGGAGGCGCCGCGACGCAGGCGTGCAGCGAGCCTTCCGAGAAGGCTTTCACTCTGGCCGACGTCTCTCATGTCGATCCCTTCACGTCGAAAGGCGAGTATTCGAGCCGCCTCGCCGTTGCCGCGAACGGGACCATGGCGATCATGATGCAAGGCCATCCGGCGTCGCTTCCGACGCGCGTGGGCGTTCGTTTCTCCAAGGACAAGGGCGAGACCTGGGGGCCGGTGCTGCTGCCGGATGTGCCAGAAGGATTCGTCTCTACCGACCCGAACGTCACCGTGGACGCGGACGGCGGCCGCTGGGGCGACGACGCTCGAGGCCGGCGTCCAGATCGCCGGCCCCGGGGTCGATCAGGATCAAGCGACCAACCCTGCGATAATGGCCCTCACCGATAGGACCACCCTGGTCACGTACACGGGAGCAAACCTTGGCAGCCTCCACGCTGCGGTGAGCAAGGACGCAGGCAAGACCTGGAAGACGTCGGTCATCGTGGAGGGCGGGGCCCTCTACGACATGGCATCTCTCTGCCAGAGCAAGGGAGGCAGCCGCGCGTACATTGCCCACCTCAGCGGGACGATGGCGGACCCCATCACGGTCACGCTCCGCCACAGCGACGACGGTGGGCTCACCTGGCCCGCGGACGGGGCCGTCACCGTCACGGATCCGGCCTCGGGGGCCGCAGCCTTCGCCGCACCGAACTGCGTCGTCGACGGCAATGACGTCTGGGTGAGCTACGGGCTCACCAACGAGCTGGTGGACTTCGGGTTCCTCACGGTTCAGCAGATCGCATCCATCCAGGTCGCCCACTCCAGCGACGGCGGGAAGACCTTCGAGGCGCGGTACGACGCGCATGACGCGAGCGCCGGCGCCGCGTTCCTCTCTCCGACGATGGTGAGGGAGGAGAGCGGCGCGCTCGACCTCACGTACATCGCTGGCAAGGACAACGGCGACGCGGCGGCGATGGTGAGAAGGAGCCGCTCCACGGACGGCGGCAAGACCTGGTGTGGCAGCGTCGTCGTTCACGCGCCGATCACCTTCGATACCGCGCTCACCCACCTCACGAGCTTGAGTCGGCACCACGGGCTCGCCTACCACGATGGCGCGCTTTACCTGACCTACCCTGACAACGCGACGGACTTCTCTCACGTCGGCTTCGAGCGACTCAGCATCCCATGAGAGGCCTCCTCGGCGTGTCATGAGGTAGAGCGGCCGAAAGGTCTTGCGCCTGCTCAGGCCGGTTAGTGTAGGACTGGTCAGCCAGCATCGAGCGCGTCCTATGAAGCCGACCATCCATCTTTCGTTTCGTTACCTGGAGAGCGATTACGTTCGGGCGCTCCGAGCACATTACGCTTCGCGTCTTCGTCTGCGCCTCGATAGCGTCGTCATCGTCGTCGTCATGGCCATCGGCGCTTACCTCTGGCGCTCTCCGGATTTGCGCTGGCTTGGTCTTGCGTGCCTCTGCGCTTCGATCGGGTCCGCCCTCATGCTTCTCGCCGCGTTCACCGTCGTCCCGCCGATGGTCTTCCGCCGTGAGCCGAAGTTTCGCGACGAGTATTCACTCACGTTTTCTCCGGAGGGCATTCTCTTCCATACTGCACATGTTGATTCTCAGCTTCAGTGGAGCATGTACTCGCGGGCGTTGATTGATCCTCACTCTTATGTGCTTTATTACGGGTCGCATCAGTTCACCGTGCTTCCGAGGCGAGTTTTCCAGAGTGTCGAGCAGCAGCAGGCGTTCGAGCAGCTGCTGAGCCAGCATGTTTCACAGATAGTCCGACGCGCAGCCCTCGTGCCCGGCCGATAACCCCATGACCGCACGGAAGTTCAAGCTCTCCGCCCCTGATCCGTGGCGAGCCGTCGGCGTTCTGCTGGGGTTGACCGTGGTGGTCTCGCTCGCTGTCGCTCAGGGCCTCTCGATGGCTCAGCCGGCGCACGATTTCTGGACGTATGTGGCGTGGACTGCGGCCCTGGCCGGCGGCGTTCCCCTTCTTTGCATGCTGATCGGCGCGCTTGGGTCCTGGCGGAGGCCGCTCCCTCGATCGGTTGATGTCGGGATGGACGGCGTCCTCGTCGGGGCGCGATTCATTCCCTACTCCGAGATCAACTGTGTCGAGCACGCGCAGAACGAACGGACGGTGAAGCACTCGATCCAGGGCGGCGTCGAGGTGGAGGAGACGTGGTATGAATGGACCGTCTCCATCCGTGTGGGTGGCGTGCCCGGGGGAGGTATCCTGCTCGGCGGCGAGCTCATCGAGCTCGTGATGAAGCGCTCCCCGACCGTCTCCGAAGATCCCTTGGGCGCCGAGATCGCGTGTGCGATCGACGAAGCCCTGGCAGCCTGGCATGTTGGGCATCCCGGCGAGGACCTCGCGCAAGACCTCGCGCGCGGGGAGCGCACAGGCTCGGAGTGGCTCGAAGCGCTGCGCGGGCTCGGCTCCGGTGCCGCGGCGTCGTACCGCAGGCCCGCCGTGGACGTCGAGAAACTGTCACGATTGCTCGACGATCCCCGCGGGAAGCTCTCGGCCCGCGCTGCTGCCGCGGTCGTGCTGGCGGAGCTCGGGGATACGACGGCGCCCGAGAAGCTGCGGATCGCTGCGGAGGCGAGGGTCGACCGTCGGGTGCGAATCGCGCTGGAGAACATCGCCGATGAGACGGCGGTCGCCGAGGCGCTCGAGGTGCTCGAAGAGGGGGAGCGTGAGAGAGAGGGGCGGGGACAGCGTCACCCCCGTCCCAAAGAGGCCTCAGTGGCCGGCGGGGCCTTGAATCATCAGGTAGATGATATCCCCCATGAGAGCGACGATGGAGAGCATGCCCACGGCGAAGCAGATAGTCCGCCAGGGCTGCTTCGCCGCCAGATAGACGATGGAGTGCAGGACCCGCGCGCCGGTGAAGATCCCGAAGATGATCTTCGCGACCCCGCTGGAGCCGCCGGCGAGCACGAAGACCAGGCCCAGGAAGAGGAAGGGGTAGATCGAGGCCTGGGCGTTGCTATGAGCGCGGAGCACGCGGGCGACCTCCGGCGGATTGACCTCCACGAGGGGGGCGCCGAACCGGGTGCTGTCCTCCTGGTTGATCGCGGTCTTGGTCTTGGCGCGGGTCGCGCCGCTGTAGGCCCAGAGGAACAGGAGGTTGAAGCTGAGCACCAGGCAGGTGATCGCGTAGACGGAGAAGGTGGGGTTGTTCAGCCAGTTATCCATGCAGGGCTCCTCATCCCGACGGCCAGCGTCGGGGCAGTGAAAGGGTGAGCATCCCACTCATCGCGAATGTCGTGCGTCGCCTTCGGCTCTCCTGACTGGTCGAACGGCTCCCCGTCGGATCGACAAGCCGCGGCGATTTGGATCTGAAAGGCCAAGAGAGCGTGCTCGACCCTGTAAACGAAAAAAGCCCCGCGAGATCGCGAGGCGTTTCGGAGGGCTCCAGCTGCAGGACTCGAACCTGCGACCCGGCGGTTAACAGCCGCCTGCTCTACCAACTGAGCTAAGCTGGAATACTCGACCGGCGTCGGACGAGGAGCGCCCACCATAGTCGAGCCTCCCGTCAGGTCAAGAGCTTGATTCGCTTCCGCTTCCTCCTTTTTCAATCTGCGGAAATCACGCCGAGGATGCCGCTGGGCGGGGGGATTGTTGAAAGTTATTTTCAACAAGCGAGCGGGGCGTAGCGGGATCGCGCCCCGCGGCCTTCGCGAGCCCTCGTCGAAATCAGGCCCACGCGGCGGCGGGGATCCCGAGCCTCGCGAAGGGCAGCGTCAGATCCTCCGGCAGCGGCGCTTCGAGGCGGAGGCGCGCGCCGGTGAAGGGGTGAACGAGCTCGAGCGACGCCGCGTGGAGAGCGAGGCGACCGAGGCCAATCTCGGCGCGAAAGAGGCGATTCAAATCCCCCTTGCCGTAGTTGGCGTCGCCGAGGAGAGGATGGTTCAAGTGCTTCAAATGCCGGCGCACTTGATGGAGGCGGCCGGTGCGCGGTCGCGCTTCGACGAGGGCGCAGCGCTGCACGTGGGCCGGGAGATCCGGCGCGGTCGCGGCGCTGACCGAGAAGCGGCGGCGATACGCGGTGACGGCGGGGACGCGCGGGCCGTCTTCGCGGCGCGGGATCGGGTGATCGATGAGGCCCTCTTCGGGCGGGATCCCGCGGACGAGGGCGAGGTAGCATTTCTCGGCCTCACCGCGCTCGAACGAGGCCTGGATCAGCGCGGCGGCCTCGGCGCTGCGGGCGATGACGATGACGCCGCTCGTGCCGCGATCGAGGCGGTGAACAGGGTGGATGTGATCGCCGAAATGCTCGCGGGCATGATCGACGAGCGTGAAGGCGTCATCGCCCCAGCCGCGGTGGACGAGGAGGCCTGAGGGCTTGGCGAAGGCGAGGAGGTGATCGTCGCAATGCAAGAGGAGGGGTAACGCGTCGATCCTGCTCACGAGATCCGGAGTTTGCCCCGCTCGGCGACGCGGTGGACGGCGGACGCCACGATCGAGGGGGAGCTCTCTGTCGGGGGCGCCACGCTCCGCGCTCCGCTAGTGACCTCTCGGTCAAGAACGCCGCGGGCCTCGTCGGTGAGGAGCCCGCGCGTGAACAGCGAGAGGGCCTGGTAGGACCAGGCCGCGATGTCCGGGCGCTTCGGGCAGCTGATCAGCGCGCGCACCATGCGCTGGTAGCCGCCGGAGATCAGCGCGACCACGAGCTTGGTGTCGAGGTCGTCGCGGTAGGCGCCCGCGCCCATCGCGATGCGCAGCCAGCCCTCGGTCGTCTCGGCGACGCGCGCCGCGAACTCGTCGATCAGGTAGGCGTACGGGGTTCCCCCGCCGCCGGCGAGGACCATGCGGAGAATGGCGCGGTTTTGCCAGGAAAACTCGAGCATTTCGAGATCGCGATGGTGCCAGCGCTCGAGGTGATCGGTGACGCTCTCGGTCAGATCCGTCCCGATCTCTTCGTGAAAGTCGAGGCAGCTGGCGAGCTTGGCGACGAAGCCCTCGATGATCTGGCGCCAGCAGTCGTCCTTGCTCGCGAAGTGGAGGTAAAACGCGCCCTTGGAGACGCCGGCGCGCGCGGTGATGTGCTCGACCTTGGAAGCGGCGAGGCCGTGCTCGGCGAACACGGCCTCGGCGGCGCGGAGGAGCTCGATCTTGGCGCGGGGGTCGGCGACGCGGGACATTATTGACTCACCGGTCAACCCTGGGGAGATCGGGCGGCGCAGTCAAGAGAGGTGAGCGAAGGAACCCCTCGCGGTGGGCCTTTCCCCGGCGCGGTTACTCGCCGCTGTCAGGGCCGGCGTCCACCACGGGGACGGGAGGCGGAGCCGGCCTGGGCTTCGGCGGCGGGCTGCCATGCTCTGCCGTGAGCTTTTTGTTGAGCCCGTCCATGATCATCTGCTCGTGATACTGGGGCAGCGACGGGAGCTGGACCGCCACGTGCGTGCCCTCTTTGCCGCGCACGATCTCCAGTGAGCCGCGGTGGACGCGATTGCCACTCTCCGGGCTGGTGTACTCGAAGAGCAGATAGCCGTTGGCCGGGTCTTTCTCGGTGATGACGCAGCCGAGATCGACGCGGAGGAGGCGCATCGCCGTTCCGAAGATCTGATCGAACGAGTAGGGCGACTCGTAAGCGACGCTGGCGCAGGCCTCTCCGGCGTGGAGCGTCACCAGCGCGGGCGAGGCCAGGGCGAAGGCGACGAGGAGCGTGGACACGAGACGGCGCATGCGTCGGGCGTACGTGAGGGCCGAGGCCTGGGCCAAGTTTTCGGCGCCGAGGGCGCGCGGAGGCGAGCTTCAGTGAGGGAGCGGGAAGGCGCGGACGAAGTCGCCCCCGCTCTCGTGGCATCCGGTACAGATATCGGGCTTCCCCGAGTACTTCGCTGTCCCGTCGGCCTTCCACTCGGCCCAGTACCAGCCGCCGGGGCGCTTCTCCATCGCGGCGACGATGGTGACCTCGTCCCCTTCGTAGCCGTCTTTGACGATGAGCGAGCCTTCGGGCCAGGCGGTGAGCGGCTTTCCTCCGCCGAGCGCAGAGGCCAGCGTGTCATTCACGTAGATGACGACCTCATCCCCGTGGGGAGCGCTCGTGGGCTGCCGGGTCGCGTAGCCGGGCGCGTGAGCGAACTTGGCGTAGTTGGCCGTGTGGATCGCGCTCCAGAAGGCGTCGGCGCCCTCGGGATCCTGGTTGTCGCCGCAGCCGGCGAGGGCGAGGGCGAGGGCGAGGGCGAGCAAGGTTCGTTTCATGGGTTTCACGCACTACGCGCGGCGGGCGGGGCGGTTTCGACCTTCACCTCCGCCGTGAGCTCGGGGAGGTGGGGGGAGCGATCCATGAGCATGCCAATCCCCATCGCCACCAGGTGGAACCCGACCTGCGTCGCGTAGAGCAGGAACACGAACGCGGCGCCGGCGCCGGTGAGCGCGTCTTCGTGGAAGAACATGGCGAGCGCCATGTACGTGGAGAGCTGGAAGGCCCCGAAATACCCCGGACCGGAGGGGACGAGGATGCCAATCCCGAGGCAGCCCATCGTCACCGTCGCCTGCGCCAGCGTCATCTCGGTGAGGCCGCAGCCCCAGCCGAGGAGCCAGACGCCGAGAGCGTTGATGAACCAGTACGCCAGCGTCTCGGCCATGAAGGGGACGAAATGTGAAGGCGAGGGGAGGAAGCGGAGGCCGTCGGCGATGCGCTCGACGATCCCGGCGAGGCGAGAGGCCAGCTTTTGCGAGATGACGCGGCCGACGGCGAAGGTGACGCGACGGGCGAAATCGCGGGCAAAGAAGAAGATGCCCATCACGAGGAAGGCGATGAGGAAGATCGTGAGCGCGGTGTAGGCCGCGCCGGGGACGGCGGCCGCGGGGACACGCAGCTTCCCCACGTGGTCGGGCAGGGGGCTTAGCGGCGTGGAGAGCTGGAGCCCGAGGAAGAGCAAGATGCTGAGGATCAGGCCGTCGATCACCCGCTCGGCGCCGATGGTCCCCGTGGCCTCCCAGAGCTTGATCGAGCTCCGCTTGGTGATGAGGTACGGCCGCACGACCTCGCCGCTGCGGAGGGGCGAGATCAGGATAGCGCCAAAGGCGATCCACGAGACGGAGATCACGCTGCGGAGCGAGACCTGGCCCACGGCGCGGAGGAGGTGGCGCCAGCGGACCGCGCGGAAGAAATGGACCACGACGAGCGTGAGCAGGTACGCGGGCACCGTCCACGGTCGGAGCTCGGAGAAGGTGCTCCTCGGCGGGACGAGCGGGAGGCCTCCGCGCGCCATGACCCAGGCGATGCCGACGCCGAGGACCACCGAGACGATGAGCTTGATGCCGTGGCGCTGGAAGAAGCCCCCCGGACTCGCGTCGGAAATGCGACCGTCGGGGGCGGCTCCAGGGTCCATAGCGGCGCGGCTTAGCACAAAGCTGACCCCGCGCGAATGGACTGCGCATCGACCGAAGGGGGCCGGCCCGAGGCGCTCGCCGCAGCCCGCACCCCCCGAACTCGCGCGCCGGGCGCGCTCAAACAACGGGGGGGCGGCGGGCCGCGGCGAGCGCCTCGGGCCGGCCTTGCAAGGGTGTTTATTCGGGGCGAATTATGAAGGTTATTTTATATTTGTCGGGGCGGTTGAAGATTCTTGATGCTGTGGAGTTGTCGCTTGGTAGGTGGGGTGGGCGGGGGAAGGTGGGGTGGGAGCAATGGACGCGCTTCGTTCGTGTATCATGTCGGACTCGTGTTTCGCCGTTATGCGGTGATGAGACCACCGAGCTCTGCCGAACAGCACCCCCGCCCGGGGTTAAAACCCCGAGCTCCACGTACGAAGTCCCCTTCGGGGACTCGCGTCGGCGCTGTATCGATCGAAAGAAATGTCGACGCAAGTCCGCCCTCGGGGCGGACTTTGTACGTGGAGCCCGAGGTTTTAACCAAGGGCTCGGGCGGGCGGGCGGCGTCCAACTCCACACGAAAAGGGCGAACCACGAGTCGGATGGAGGGGCTGGATATCGGGGCTGCGCTCGTGGGCGCTCCGGCTTGGAGCGGTTCAGGCTCGGGCGCGGTGAGGTCATGAACATGAAGCCATTCGTTCGGCTACGCTGCCAAGAAGGGGTTGGGCTGGAACTACAGCGAGAGGCCTCCCGGCGGCGGAGCGCCGGATGGTGGAGCGCCGGATGGCGGACTTCCGGAGGGTGGATATCCCGGCGATGGATCTCCGGAGGAGGGATATCCCATCGATGGATCTCCGGATCGAGGACATCCGGACGGCGGCTATCTCGGCGGCGCTGCCAACCCCTAGCGCCAACCTTCCTGGGTTCATTTTTTCGCGCCCACCTGGGCTCCGCCGCTCGCTTGCTGAGGTGGGGTGCTGCCTCTAAATCACCGACCGCGATCCTGAAACAACACAAGGATTGGAACCGCGCGCGCAAGCAAGCGGACCTGCGCGATCCTCGTCCGCTTGCTTGCGCGCGCGGTTCTAAAGGGTACGTGCGTGTT
>Ga0105048_10009810_pt1 | contig 15185 bp, 9 predicted proteins | sample MAT05_FD_78382 | JGI IMG/M metagenome (GOLD analysis project Ga0105048, IMG submission 78382) | Freshwater microbial communities from Lake Fryxell liftoff mats and glacier meltwater in Antarctica - MAT-05 | ecosystem: Environmental > Aquatic > Freshwater > Ice > Liftoff microbial mat | place... | reverse complement strand
TCGGCTGCAGTGGCAGCAGGAAAAGGGCGAGTACATCGAGAAGGAGCTCGAGCCGCAGTCGTGCGACAAAAAGAGCGCCGCCGATCCGGTGCGCTGCACGTTCGCGGCGAGCAAGGGCGGCAGCTATCGCATCGTCGCGACGACGACCGACGACCAGGGCCGCACCAACCGCACCGAGATGGAGATATGGGTCGCCGGCGGCGATCTGCCGGCGCCACGCGACGTCGCGCAGGAGCAAGTGCTGCTCATCCCCGACGCCCTGGAGTACGAGGTGGGCCCAACCGGAAGCACGATCGCGAGCATCGCAGTCTCGGCGCCGTGGCCGGATGCGCAGGGCCTCGTCACGCTGCGCCGCTCGGGCATCGTCGAGACCCGGCGCATCACGTTGAAGGGCAACTCGACGACGATCGACGTGCCGATCACCGACGAGCTGGTGCCGAACGTGTACGTGCAGGTCGATCTGGTCGGCACCGCGCCGCGGCGCGGCAAGGACGGCAAGCTCGATCCGAAGCGACCGCCACGCGTCGCGTTCGCGAGCGGGCAGGTCAATCTGTCGATCCCGCCGCGTCAGCGCACGCTCACGCTCGACGTGCGCCCCGCGGTGCCGAAGATCGAGCCGGGCGGAAAGACGACGGTCGACGTCGACGTGCGCGATGCATCGGGCAAGCCGGTCGGCGATGCCGAGGTCGCGCTCGTGGTCGTCGACGAGTCGGTGCTCGCGTTGACGGGCTATCGGCTCGCCGATCCACTCGCCGCGTTCTACTACCAGCGCGATCCCGGGACGATGGATCACCACCTGCGCGCGCAGGTGTTGCTCGCGACCGACACGAGTCTTGCGACGACGACGGCGACGGGCGGCGATTCCGGCGGTGCACTGGGTGGCGCGCGGATGGAGATGAACGCCGACGATGCGCCGCGAGCAGCCCCTGCACCTCCGCCGGCGCCGCAGGAGATTGACGCGGCGAAGAAGGGCGCCGGCGCCAAGAACAAGGAGGACAGCTCACCCATCGCGATGCGCTCGAACTTCGACGCACTCGCGCTGTTCAGTCCGAGCGTGCAGACCAATGCAGCGGGCCGCGCCTCGGTGCCGCTCGCATTGCCGGACAACCTGACGCGCTATCGCATCATGGCGGTCGCGGTGTCGGGTGCGAAGCACTTCGGCCACGGCGACGCGGCGATCACCGCACGATTGCCGCTGATGGTCCGACCGTCGGCGCCGCGGTTCATGAACTTCGGCGACAAGATCGAGCTGCCGGTGCTCGTCCAGAACCAGACCGACGCGCCGATGACCGTCGACGTCGCGGTGCGGGCCCACAACGCGGAGCTCACCAAGGGTGGTGGACGCCGCGTGACCGTGCCCGCGAACGATCGCGTCGAGGTGCGATTCCCGACCTCGGCGGCGTTCGCCGGCACTGCCCGCTTCCAGGTCGGTGCCGTCGCGAGCAAGGGCTCGTGGACCGACGCGGCGCAGTTCGAGCTGCCGGTGTGGACACCGGCGACCACCGAGGCATTCGCGACGTACGGGCAGATCGACGCGGGTGCGATCGCGCAGCCGGTGCACGCACCTGCGGGCGTGTTCACGCAGTTCGGCGGGATCGAGATCTCGACGACGTCGACCGCCGTGGCAGCGCTGACCGATGCGGTGCTGTATCTCGTGTCGTATCCGTTCGAGTGCTCGGAGCAGATCGCATCGCGCGTGCTCGCGATCTCGGCGCTGCGCGACGTGCTGACGGCGTTCAAGGCCGAGGGCCTGCCGGCGCCGAAGGAACTCGTCGCGGTCGTCGATCGCGATCTCGCGAAGCTCGCGCGCATGCAGACCGACGACGGTGGGTTCTCGTTCTGGGGCCGCGGCTGGCCGTCGTGGCCGTACCTGAGCATCCACGTCACGCACGCGCTCGAGCGCGCGAAGCTCGAGGGCTTCAAGGTCGACGGCAGCATGCTCGAGCAGGCGCGTGCGCATCTGCGAGACATCGAGCGCCACATCCCCGCCGACTACCCGGACGACGTGCGGCGCGCGATCCGAGCGTATGCGCTGTACGTGCTCGCGACCGGCGGTTCACCCGACGTGCGCAAGGCCCACAAGCTGATCGACGAGGTCGCGCTCGACAAGCATCCGCTGGAGGTCGTCGCGTGGCTGTTGCCGACGTTCGCCGGCGACGGCGACTCGAAGAAGACGGTCGCGTCGATCCACAAGCTGCTGCGCAGCAAGGTCAGCGAGACCGCTGCGGCGGCCCACTTCACCACCAGCTACACCGACGGCGCGCACCTGCTGCTGCACTCGGACCGGCGCGTCGATGCGGTGCTGCTCGAAGGGCTCATCGCGTCGGATCCGAAGAGCGATCTGATCCCGAAGCTCGTCAAGGGGCTGCTCGATCATCGTCGAGCGGGCCGGTGGGAGAGCACGCAGGAGAACGGCTTCGTGCTCGTCGGGCTCGATCGGTACTTCGACGTGTACGAGAAGGCGACGCCGGACTTCGTCGCGAAGGCATGGCTCGGCAAGGACTACGCGGGCGATCACGCGTTCCGTGGGCGCACGACCGAGACCCATCGCATCGACATCCCGATGGACTGGCTCGCGAGCAAGACCAAGGGCAGCAGTGATCTCGTGCTGTCGAAGACCGGACCGGGGCGGCTCTACTACCGCATCGGCATGAAGTACGCGCCGACGGATCTGAAGATGCCGGCGTACGACGCGGGCTTCGTCGTCACCCGACGGTACGAGGCGATCGACGACCCGAAGGACGTGTCGCAGGACAAGGCCGGCACGTGGCACATCAAGGCCGGTGCGCGCGTGCGCGTGCGGCTCGAGATGGTCGCCGAAGCGCGGCGCTACCACGTTGCACTGGTCGATCCGCTGCCGGCGGGTCTCGAGGCGATCAATCCCGCACTGGCGACGACCGGCGCACTGCCGGCGGATCCGAAGGGTGAGAGCTCGGGCGGCGATCGTTGGTGGTGGTGGTGGCGGACCTGGTACGAGCACCAGAACCTCCGCGACGAGCGCGTCGAGGCGTTCACGTCGCTGCTGTGGGAAGGCGTGCATGACTACGACTACGTCGCGCGGGCAACGACGCCGGGCGACTTCGTCGTGCCGCCGCCGAAAGCCGAGGAGATGTATCACCCGGAGACGTTCGGCCGCGGCGCGAGCGATCGGGTGATCGTGGAGTAGACGGGGAGGCGGGGACGGCCACTTCGTAGAACGCTCGACCCGTGATGTAAGTCGGGAACCTTCCCCCGGCCGAGATCAACCTCTACGGCCAGGGGCGGCGAGGCGATGCGGACCAACGGACTGTTGGCCGCGGGCCTGGGGCGCCGTCGTTTTGCCCGGAGGTCACCCATGCGCCGCATCTTCTCCATCTCCCTCGCCTTTTCCACCCTGGATCGATTCTCTGCTGAGCGGCGAGTACCCCGGCGATGCGTGTCGTGCCGATGAATCTGTCGATCGAGATGAAGCTCGCATCGGGCATGAGCGCAGCGCACCGAGGTCTCGACCTCGCCGACGTCATGGCGCTGGTGAAACGACGACGACTACTGAAGCACCTCAGTAGCCCGAGCGTGCTTCGCCGCCGCGGCGACCCGGCAGCATGCCGCGGATCCACGGCGGCCCGTCCGTGAACAGGTGATCGCGAACCGCCCGCATCGCGCCGCCGACCCCACGCGGGAACGCGCGCAGCAACACGTCGAGGTGCCCGTCGTCGGACTCGACGCCGTGCACCGTCACGACCGACGACACCAGCCCGAGCACGCGGCGCACCGCCTTGTTCTTGCCGATCTTCGGGTGCTTCATCAGATCGATGACGAGTCGATTGCCCGTCGACTCACCGAGCAGCTTGTTGAGCTTGGGCAGCTGCGCAGCGAGGTTGCCGCTCTTGGTGAGATCGAGCGCACCCGACTTGATGAGCGCCGCGACCGGTGACTGCGCGTCGCCGAGCACGCGCAGCGTCGTGCCCTCGAGCCGCAGCTCGACCCGCAGCTCCTCCGCCGACAGCTTGATGCGCTCGATGAAGATCGACGTGACCGCGCGGACCGTCGTGCCCATCATGTCGACCGTAGCCGCGACGCGGATGCCCGGCGGATCCGGATCGATCTCGATGTCCTTCGGGCCGCCGTCGCCACCCTGCCCTGCCAAGAATCGCAGCGACGCGATCGGCACGCCGAAGCGCAGGCCTATCGCGTTGCGGAACACGCGGACGAGCTCTTCGGGGTGACTGCGCAAGTACGAGGTCGCGGCGTCGATCAGAGCTTGGCGTGCGCCCATGTGGGAGCAATATACGCCAAAACCCGAGCGAGCCGCCGCGCGCTCGGATCCGCGTGCAGTCGTCCCCGCAGGGTGCGGGCGTCGATTGGCCCGGCGTCGCCGAGCGTGTTACAGGACTTCAGTATGGGTCGCCGCGGTCGGATGTGGACGTGGTGCATCGCGCTCGTGGCGGCGTGCACGGGCAGCGACGAGGGCGGGTACGCGCCACCACCGGTCGCAGGGGCGACGAGCGGCGAGTCGGGGACCGTGCTCACGGTCGGCAGCGGAACGATCGATCCGCCGCCCGATCCCTGCGCACCCGATGCGGCCGACAGCGGCGATGCGATGGACGAGTCGGGCGGTGACGACGGCTTCAAGTTCGACGTCGGCGGGCCCGAGGGCTCGGTCGGCTTCTCGCTGACATGCGACGACGTCGCCGACGCGCCGAGCAACCTCGGCTGCACGTTCTGGGCGGTCGATCTGCCGAACGACGAGCGCGGCACGCCGATGTCACCGCCCGCTGCGGTGCAACCGTTCGCGGTCGTGGTGGCGAACGTGTCCGCGCTCGGCCAAGCGCACGTCGACGTGTTCATCGGCGTCGACGAGGAGCCCGTCGCGAGCGTGACGGTCGATCCGCTCGAGACCCATCTGTTCGATCTCGGCGAGGCGAGCATCTCGGCGATGGCGTCGTCGTCCGACGGCATCGCGTTCCGCGTCGAGAGCGACGTGCCGATCGCGGCGTACCAGTTCAATCCCGCCGCGAATCTCGTCGAGGTGTACTCGAACGATGCATCGCTGCTGCTGCCCGAGAACGCGCTCGGCATGGACTACACCGCCGCGACCGCGGACGGGATCCTGCTCGCGATGGGGCCCGACGACACGATGCCGGTGAACGCCGGTGCGTTCGTCTCCGTCGTCGCGACTGCCGACGACACTGTCGTCGAGTTCATGCCGACAGCGACACTCGTCGGTGACATCGGTGCGTCGTCGGTCGATCTCGATCGCGGCGAGGTCGCGACGATCATCTCCGACTCGCAGACCAGCGGCGGCGGCAACCTGTCCGGCGCGCGCGTGCATGCGAACAAGCCGGTCGCGGTGTTTGCCGGCAACGTCGCGACCGCGATTCCGGCGAACAGCACGGTGTGCTGCGCCGATCATCTCGAACACCAGCTGCTGCCCGCGACCGCGTGGGGCAATGCGTACGCGGTCGCACCGCCGCCGGCACCGACCGGCAGCGGTGACGCGCGCGCGTTCTATCGGATCCTCGCCGGCACCGAGGGCGCGGAATTCCAGTGGTGTCCGACACGACCGAACGCGGCCCCGGAGTCGCTCGGCGACGGCGAGGGCACGTGGTTCTCGACCGACGCGGCGTTCACCGTCGAGAGCCTCGGCGAGGGCGAGTCGTTCACCATCACGCAGTTCACGCTGAGCAACACCGAGCTCGGCACGTCGGGGCTCGGTGATCCGGCGATGATCGTGCTGCCACCCGTCGGTCAGCACGAGCAGCGATCGCTGTTCGCGGTGCCCGAGGGCTATCGCGGCAACTGGGCGACCGTCGTCGTGCGCGGTGCGGGCGAGGTGAGACTCGACGGCGAAGCGATCGATGCGTCGCTGTTCGACGAGGTCGGCACGATCGGCGGCGCGATGCATCGCTACGTGCACATCGAGCTGCCCGCCGGCACCCACGCGCTCGAGGCCGAGGCGCCCGCAGGCGTCACGGTGATCGGTGTCGACGAGGCGGTCGGCTACGGCTTCGCCGGTGCATCGGGCGTGCGCGCGCTGTCGCTGCCGCCCGCGGCTGGTTGATGCAGCCACGCCGGCCACACGCGCACGCCGTGATCGAGCGGCAGCGGATCGGCGTGGACGATCGCAGCGCGAAGCAGCGCGCCGTACAGATGCGGGAACAGATCGCCGCCGCGCGACGGCGCCCACACGAGCGCATCGTCGAGCATCGCGGTGTCGACGGCGAGCAGCCACAGATCGTCCTGCCCCGCGAAGTGCAGCCGCGCGGTCTCGCGGACCTGCGCGTCCGTCGACATGTGGATGTAGCCATCGCGCATGTCGACGGGCGACGGCGGCAGCACGCCGTGCTGCTCGCAATCGAGCCACTGCGACGCGCTGCAGATCTTGTAGACGCGACTCACGCGGTGCGCTGGATCAGGTGGTAGCCGAACGGCGTCTCGACGATCCCGCTGGTGCCGCCCACCGGCAGCTCGAACGCCACCTCCTCGAACGCCGGCACCATCTGCCCGCGGCCGAACGTCCCGAGGTCGCCGCCCTTGCTCTTGCTCGGGCAGTCGGAGTAGTCGCGGGCCAGCGTCGCGAAATCGCCGCCGTTCGCGAGCTCGGTCTCGAGGCGCGCGATCTCGGACTTCGCGTCGTCTTGGCTGCGCGATGCCGACGAGCGCATCGAGCCTTTGTACATGAGAAGGATGTGGGAAGCGGCAACCCTGTCGGCCATTACCCCCAACGCTACCAGGTGACCGGGCCGAGCAAACCAGCTACCGTCGATCGCGGGAGAGGCCACGTTGGGCGCTGGCCAGCACGATCGCCGTCAGCAACCGCGCGTCGAGTGGACGAGCGAGGCCATCGCCGCGTTCGGCTCGCGCGAGTTCCGACTGCGCACGCTCGACCTGAGCGTCGGCGGTTGCTGCGTCGAGACCCAGCTCCGTCCACCGACCGGTGAGCGTGTCGGGCTCGTGTTTCACGTCGACGGTGCGCCGGTCGGCACGTGGGCCGAGGTCGCGTGGTCGACGAACGCGACGCGCGGCGATCAGTCGCACTACGTATGGGGCCTGCGCTTCGTCGAGCTCGAGGACGAGAGCGCAGCGAGGCTCGCGGCGTACGTCGATCACTGCTTCGCGGTCGACATGCTCGACGAGATGCTGCGCGGCGATTCGTCGCCGGAGTCGCTCCCCGACGCGCCGGCGTTCACGGCCGGCGATCTCGAAGAGGTACCGACGCGGATCCATCGGCACGTGCCGCGGGCCGCATCGGGCCCCGAGTTCTTCCCGCTCGACGGTGGCGCTGCCGGTGTCGAGGGCGAGGCGACGTCGGAGATCGATGTCGAGTCGACGCTGACCTCCGAGGTGCCGCACACGCACACGGTGCAGGTCGACATGGCGGAGCTGTATCGCCAGATGGCGCGGCCCGCTGGTCTCGCGCCGGGCGCGACGCTCGCGGCCGGCTGGGACATGGGCGGACCGGAGCCGATCGCCGCCGACGCAGCGCCGGCGTGGAGCGACGAGTCCGGGTGGAACGGGGCGCCAGCATGGGATGCCGTCGCCGTGCCTGCGTTCGGGCCGGCTTCTGGTTGGGATGCCCCGAATGCACCTTCCGAAGTGTCGTGGAACGACGCGCGTGCGCAGTCGATGCCGCTGGAGATCGAGCCGCTCGCGGCGGAGCCGATGATCGAGCCCGTCGGTGATCCGTTCTGGTGCGAGGCGCCGGAGCTCTCGGCGCATGCACCTGTCGCGTGGCCGACGGCTGCGCAGCCGGAGCAGGCGCACGTGCAGCAGGGCTATGAGACCAACGCGTTCGCGAAGTCGGTGCCGTTCGATGCACCGCAGCAGCAGCAGCTCGTGCCGCAGCAGCAGCTCGTGCCGCAGCAGCAGCTCGTGCCGCAGCAGCAGTTCGTGCAGCAGCAGTTCGTGCAGCAGCAGTTCGTGCAGCAGCAGTTCGTGCAGCAGCCCGCGTACGATCCGAGTGCATTCGATCCCTCGGCCTTCGATCCGCAGGCGCTGGGATCTCCGCTGACCTTCGAGGCTGCGCCGACGCTCGAGGTGGCCCCCGTTCCCGCGCCGGTGCTGACCGTCGAGGTCGCGCCGCTGACCTCCGCGGATCTGCTGGAGCTCAAGCGCAGGCGCGTCGAGGAGATGCTGAGCTCGGTCCCGCGGCGCGCGAACGCACCGGCGTCGGCGGGCAAGGCAAATACCGCGAAGACCGAGATCACGACCGACAAGGCGAAGCGCCCGCGCGCAGCCGGCGAGCACCAGGACAAGGGACTGCGCCGGCTGTTCAACGACGCGCTTCGCGACATCGGTCGCGAGGACTAGCCGATCCGCACGAGCACGTTCTTGAGGTAGTCGCCCTCGACAAACCCGAGCAGTCGCGGGTGATCCGCCGGCGCCCCCCAGCGTTCGAGCACCTGCAGCACGACCCGCGCCTTGCCTGCACCTTGCGCGAGCGCGGCCTCGAATTCGCCAGCGCGCACGTGACTCGAGCACGACGCCGCGAGCAACACACCACCCGGCGCGAGCAGGCGCAGACACGCGGCGTGCAACAGCGCATAGCTGCGCAGCGCAGCGGGCTTGCTCGCCTCGTTCGGCGCGAAGCTCGGTGGATCCGCGATGATCAGATCCCACCTCAGCTTGCGCCCCGCCGCATCCGCGAGAAATTCCGGCACGTCCGCGACGTGCGTGCGCTGCAGCGACGCATCGAGATCATTTGCCGCCCACGTGCGCCGTGCCGCCGCGATCGCCTCGGGTGCGACGTCGACCGTGTCCACGGACAACGCACCGCCGCGCCCCGCGTTCGCCGAGAACCCACCGATGTACGCGTACAGATCGAGCACGCGTGCGCCACTGGCGAGCTCACGTACGCGACGACGCGCGGTGCGGTGATCGAGGAACAGCCCGGTCTTTTGCCCATGCCACACGCTGCCGACCAGCGCGACACCGTGCTCGCGCACCGCGATCGGATCCGGCGGCGCATCACCCCACGCTTGCTCGACGCGCTTGTCGGCGCGACGCCCGGTGCGAACCAACGCGCCGACGATCCCGAGCGGCCGCAACACCCCCTCGAGCGCCGCGAGAATCGGCCCCTTCCACCCGACCGCGGCCGCACCGTCGAGCTGCACGCTCGCGAACTCGCCGTACACGTCGCACACGATGCCCGGCGTTCGATCGCCTTCACCGTGCAGCAGTCGATACGCGTTGGTCTCCTCCGGCACCACACGACCACGCAGCGCCGCCGCAGCCTCGATGCGCCGCACGAGCAGCGGCTCACCGACCGCCTCGTCGTCCGCGGTCCACACCCTCACACCGATCGGTCCGTCGTCGACCCACCCACGCCCGACGAACGCCCCCTTCGCATCGACGACCGTGACGACACGACCGGCAGGCAGGTCGAACGGCTCGAGCGCATCGCGGAAGATCCACGGATGCCCGGCCGCGATCGCAGCTCGCAACGGCTTGCGCAGCACGACCTGCGATCGGGACCTCGCCACGGCGGGGGAGCATACGGGTCCCTCGGATTCGCCGCGAATGCGGAGCAATCGCGGACCCAGGCATACGCTGCCCGGGTGACGACCCGTATCCTCGCCCTGCACCCCGGCGAATCGATGCCCGCGACGGTGGGCCTCGACGCCCTACCCGCCCTGCTCGCCAACCCCGACGCGATCGTCTGGCTCGATCTACTCGAACCCGGCGAGCCCGAGCGCAAGATGCTCGAGGACGTCTTCAAGCTCCATCCGATGTCGATCGAGGACATGCTCGCCGACGCCCCGACGCCGAAGTTCGAGCGCTTCGCGGACTACGCGTACATCGTGTGGCACGCGGTGCGTCCCGGCTGGGAGAAGCAAAAGGACTTCGCGCTGTGCGATCTCGACGTGATGATCGGGCGCAACTACCTGCTCACGTCGCACAACGACATTTTGCCGTCCGTCGAGGAGGCGTTCGCGGCGGCGACGACGGACGCCGGGGTGCTGCGCAAGGGTCCGGCCTCGTGCGCCGCGCGAATCGCCGAGGTCCTGACCGAGCGGTTCCTGCCGCTCATCGAACGCATCGATCGTGACATCGACGCGCTCGAGACCGCGATCATCCGCGACTCCGGTCCACACCTGTTGCAGATCATCTTCGACCTCAAGGACGGCGTCCAGCGACTGCGCCGCGTCGGCGTCCACCAGCGTGCCGTGCTCGATCGCCTGTCGCGCGGCAGCGAGCGCGATGTCGAGATCATTCCCGAGGAGGCGCGGCCGTTCTTCCGCGACGCGTACGACAACTTCGTGCGCGTCGTCGACTCGGTCGAAGGCTTCAAGGACACCGTGAACTCCACGATGGATGCCTACCTGAGCATGCAGGGCCACAAGCTCAACGAGATCATGAAGGTCCTCACCCTGATCTCGACCATCATGCTGCCGCTGACGTTCATCGCCGGGGTCTACGGCATGAATTTCGACGGTGAGGCTTCCGCGCTGAACATGCCGGAGCTGCGGTGGAAGTACGGCTACCTCGCGACGATGGGGTTCATGGGGATCACTGCGACCGGCTTCGTCTGGTACTTCCGTCGCAAAAAGTGGCTCTGACGCTCCGGGCGCCGAGACGACGCTCACCGAATTCGAGCACTTCGCGAAGCCCGTTCCCTAAACGTCCAATGCCTCGGCCTCGGCCGCCCGGTCCATGATGAACTGGTAGCGCGCGGCGGTGTCCTTGCCCATGAGATCGCTGATCGTGCGCTCGGTTGCGAGCTCGTCGCGGATCGAGACCTTCACGAGCTGCCGCTTCTTCGGATCGAGCGTCGTGTCCTTGAGCTGCGCGGGCATCATCTCGCCGAGGCCCTTGAACCGCTGCACCTCGGGCTTGCCGCGCTTGGGCTGGGCGAGCAACGCCGCGAGCGCTGCGTCGTCCGCCACCCAGTGGCTCTCCTTGCCGATGTCGACGCGATAAAGCGGCGGCTGGGCGAGGTAGATGTGCCCGCGGCGGATGAGCTCCGGCATGTAGCGATAGAAGAACGTCAGCAACAGCGTCGCGATGTGGTGCCCATCGCTGTCGGCGTCCATCAGCAAGATGATCTTGTGATAGCGCAGCCGCTCGATGTCGAGCTCCTTGCCGATGCCGCAGCCGAGCGCCTTGACCACGTTGCCGAGCTCTTCGTTCTCGAGCACCTTGGTCAGGCTCGCCTGCTCGGCGTTGAGCACCTTGCCGCGCAGCGGCAGGATCGCCTGGTGCTCGCGATCGCGGCCCATCTTTGCCGAACCACCGGCGCTGTCGCCCTCGACGATGAACAGCTCACTTTTGCGTGGATCGTCGCTGCCGCAATCGGCGAGCTTGCCCGGCAGGTTCAGGCGGATGCCACCGGCCGTCTTGCGCGACACCTTCGCACTCGCGGCACGTGACGCCGCACGGGCACGCGCGCTCGCGATCACGCGGGCGACGATCGACTCGGCGCGGCTGCGGTTCTCGTTGAACCACAGCTCGAGCACCGGTCGGATCGCGCCCTCGACCTGCGCGGTGACCTCGGGATTGTTGAGCCGGTTCTTCGTCTGGCTCTGGAACTGCGGCTCGAGCACGTAGGTCGACAAGATCGCGACCATGCCCTCGCGGATGTCGTCGAGCCCGATGACGAGGCCCTTGGGCTCGAGCTTGTGCGTCGTCATGTAGTTGCGCAGCGCTCGGTTGAGCGCGTTGCGCAGGCCCTGCTCGTGCGTGCCACCGTCGAGCGTCGGCACGCCGTTGACGAACGAGTAGATCGCATCCTCGGTGGACTCGGTCCACGCGAACGCGACCTCGATCTTCGGATCCTCGGCGCGCTCGAGCGCGAAGTTGCCGGCGTGGATCGCCGGCTTGCCGCGCACCTGGATCAGCTTGCCGAGGTACTCGAAGATGCCCTGCGCGTGGTGGAAGTGCTCGGGTGCCGCCGCCTTCGGATCGATGAACGTGATCTTGAGCCCCTTGTGCAGGTAGCTCTTGGCCTCGAGCCGCTCGCGCAGCATCACCGGATCGAACGTGACGCGATCGAACATCTTCGGATCGGGTCGCAGGTGCACCGTCGTGCCCGAGCCGCGCGCAGGCCCGAGCTTGACGAGCTTGCCCTCCGGCACGCCGCGCAAGAACTCGCACTTGTAGCGGAAGCCGTCGCGCCACACCGTGACAGTGAGCGTCTCGGACAGCGCGTTCGCCACGGCCGCACCGACGCCGTGCAGGCCGCCCGAGTGCTTGTAGCTGCTGCCGTCGAACTTGCCGCCCGCGCCGAGCTTGGTGAACACCGCGACGACCGCGGGCACCTTGAGCTGCGGATGCATGTCGACGGGAATGCCGCGGCCGTTGTCGGTGACGGTGATGCCCTTGTGGTCGTCGTCGAGCGTGACGATGATCTCGGTCGCGTGACCGTTGATGACCTCGTCGACGCCGTTGTCGAGGATCTCCCACACCAAGTGATGCAGGCCGTCCTTGTTGAGCCCGCCGATGTACATGCCCGGGCGCTTGCGGACGTGGTCCACGCCTTCGAGCACCTGGATCGACGATGCGTCGTAGTTCTTGGTTTGGGTCTTCGCCATCGCGGTTCCTCTCACGCGTCGTCGTCGCCGCCGAGCGCGGGCACTGCGGGTGGATCGAACTTGAGCTTCTTGACGTGGCCGCGCGTGAACGCGGGCCGGCCCTTGCCGCCGCGACCGGTCCGCGTGCGGTCGTCGCCGGTGAGCTTCTGCGTGCTGCCGGTCGATTTCTCGATGACGACGGGCGTCGTCGACGGGAACGCGGCGAGCACGTGATCACCAGCGTCGACCTTCATGAAGATGACGCCCTTGCCCGCACCCGATAGCAGGTTCACGTCCTGCGAATTGCAGCACAGCACGCGGCCTTGATAGGTGAGCGCGCAGACGTCGTCCTCGGCGTAGACCTTGAACGCGGACACGAACTCGTCGCCTTCGGAGACCTTGCCGAACATGCGACCGCGCGACGTGCTCGGGTCTTTGTGGGCCCACAGTGTGAAGCGCAGGCTCATGCCCTTCTTCGTCACCGCGAGCACGTGCGGGTAGGGGTCTTCGTACGCCTCGCCGAGCTCTGGCTTGGGGTGACCGAACTCCGGCATCACGCGCGCGTCGGTGCCGAGCGCCGCGATGACGCGCTCGCCGTCCTTGAACTTGAACAGCTTCTGCACCGGCACGCCGTGGCCGGACGACGCCGGCACGTCGTTGATGCGCGCGACGTAGGCCGAGCCGAGGTTGGTCATCAAGATGATCGACTCGCGCGTGCTGCCGCCGACCAGCGCGAGCGCCTCGTCGCCCTCGCGCATGCGCGTGGTCTCGAGATTGATCGTGCGCTGGCGCTTGAGCCAGCCGTCGCGCGTGACGAGCACGACCGCGTCTTCCTCGACGATGAAGCTCTCGGCGCTGAACTCCTCGGTGACGTCGTCGTCGCTGATCTTCGTGCGCCGCGCATCGGCGAACTGGGTCGCGACGGCCTCGAGCTCCGACTTCACGAGCGCGGCGAACTTCGTCTTGCTCTTGAGCAGCGCCTCGAGCTTCGCCGCCTCGGCGCGCTTGATCGCGAGCTCCTCGCGGATCTTCTCGATCTCGAGCTTCGCGAGCCGATACAGCTTGGTCTCGAGGATCGCGTCGGCTTGGATGTCGTCGATGTCGAACGCCTTGCACAGCTTGCCCGCCGCGTCGGCCTTGCCGTCGCTCGAGCGGATGATCTTGATGGCACGGTCGAGGTCGTCGAAGATCTTCTCGAAGCCCTCGAGGATGTGGATGCGCGCGCGGAGCTGGGCGAGCTCGTGCTCGATGCGCCGCTTGACGGTGAGAAAGCGGAACTCGACGAAGTGCTGGAGGATCTGCTTGAGATCGAGTCGCGCCGGCGCGCCGACCTCGGGGTTGGAGGTCGGGACGAGCACCGTCATGTCGACCTTGACCGACACCTGCAGCCGCGTGTGCTTGAACAGGTAGGCCATCACCAGCTCGGGATCGACGGTCGACTTCTTGTCGAGCTCGAGCTCCACGCGGATGTCGGTCGTCGACAGATCCTGCACGCCGATGAGCACGGGCAGCTTCTTCGCGAGGATGATGCCGCCGATTTCTTCGACGATCGCGGCCTTCTCCACGCCGTACGGCACGGCGGAGATGACGAGCCTGGGCCCGCGCTTGCCGTCCTCGAGCTTCCACCGCGCGCGCAGCTTGAACGAGCCGCGACCGGTCTCGTAGATCTCGGTGAGCTCGTTCTTGGTCGCGACCAGATCGCCGCCGGTCGGGAAGTCGGGGCCCTTGACGTACTTGAGCAGCTTCTTGACGGTGAGATCGGGCTCGTCGATGAGCGCGACGCAGGCCTTGATGACCTCGCCGAGGTTGTGCGGCGGGATGCTCATCGCCATGCCGACGGCGATGCCGGTGCCGCCGTTGACCAGCAGATGGGGGAACCGGGCCGGCAGCACGATCGGCTCCTGGCCGGTGCCGTCGTAGGTGGGGCGGTAGTCGACCGTGTCGGCGCCGAGCTCTTCGAGGAGCTGCGCCGCGACGGCGGTGAGTCGCGCCTCGGTGTAGCGATACGCGGCCGGTGCGTCGCCGTCGATCGAGCCGAAGTTGCCCTGGCCGTCGATGAGCGGCGCCCGCATCACGAAGTCCTGCGCGAGCCGAACCATCGCGTCGTACACCGCACTGTCGCCGTGCGGGTGGTACTTACCGATGACGTCGCCTACGACCTTCGCGCTCTTGCGATGGCGCGCGTCGTGCCGCAGGTGCAGCTCGTGATCCATCGTGAAGAGGATCCGGCGGGCGACGGGCTTGAGGCCGTCGCGCACGTCGGGGATGGCGCGCGCGGTGATGACCGACAGCGCGTAGTTGAGGTACTTGCGGCGCGTCTCTTCGGCGAGGTCGCCGGAGATGTCGCCCGGGCCGGTATTCGAGCCGTCGCCACCACCGGGCGTCGCTGCGCCACCGCGAGCAGTGACCGCGGGTGCAGGATCGTTGGGGGAGCCTGCCGTGAGCGCAGGCGGCAGCAGTTCGAGCTGGGACATCGCGGGCGCCACCTTTACCCGCGCGCGGATCCGCGTCAAATATTTGCGGGATCCGAGCGAGTGTGCGTGCAGCGTCTCAGATGAGGCTCTGGCGCCGCAGCTCGCGACGGATCTTCGCGAGCGCCTGCTCCTGCAGCTGGCGGATCCGCTCGCGCGAGAGCGAGTACTGCTCGCCGATCTCCCGCAGCGTCATCGGCTCGGCCTCGTCGAGGCCGAAGCGCTT
>Ga0105048_10009809_pt1 | contig 15185 bp, 13 predicted proteins | sample MAT05_FD_78382 | JGI IMG/M metagenome (GOLD analysis project Ga0105048, IMG submission 78382) | Freshwater microbial communities from Lake Fryxell liftoff mats and glacier meltwater in Antarctica - MAT-05 | ecosystem: Environmental > Aquatic > Freshwater > Ice > Liftoff microbial mat | place... | reverse complement strand
TGCAAACGATGGCACTTGTTGAATCAATATTCTGATTTCCTCAGCGTAGTTTTGCTCGTGGAGCAGAAATTTTGCGACCTCAACTGTGGCCCACTTTGCGATGTCCCCTTCAACCCCTTGCGGGTCCCAAAACACACCTTTTTCACTAAAATCCCTCCATACGCTTCTCGCAAGTAAAGGATGATTTTTCTCGACAAAGAAAAGCGGCAAAATCACATGAGAGAACGGCACCTTGCGCACAAGCGTATCTTGGAGCAACCGAGATAATGTGTACTCAATAACGCACCAACCTCGAGGTACGGTTAACATCGCTTCTGTAATGAAAAATGCAGTGTGTCGAGAGCGAAGAATGCTGTCCTTCAGCGATTCGATAGTAGTCCTTCCGTATAAATAATCGTGACGGTCGATCCAAGGCGCAATACCATATCGCTTCAATTCATTGAAGACGGGCAATACGATTCCGTCCGCATCTTCTCGACAATGCGATAGAAAGACATGATGGGAGCAAGCAGGGAAATAAGGAAGGCTCCACAACATGACGCTGCTTTACTTCAAAACTGCCCAGGATGGAATTGGCAATCGTGGAACCACCGGATCTGGCGTTTTCGTTCCAGTTATTGCTTCAATCAGCATTTCACCGAGTTGGGTTGGGGCGAGTAGGTAATGTTGGCCATACTGATAATCAAGGCAACTGCCCGCCAAAGCATCATTTCGAATATGCGGGAATAAATTATTTACTTGGTCTTGTAATTGTCTTCGGACAACGAATTCTTGTGCGATTAGCTGACGAATTGCTTCGGTCAATTCCACATCGGTAACAGAATTGGGGAGCGGAATCTGATGAGTCGAAATCTGACGGGCTGGAAACTTCACGTAGTTCCTAAGTGATGACTCAAGTACAGGTTCGCAATACTTACGTTCAGGTGATGTTTGGCGAAAGCCAAGCACAATCGCTCTGTAGATCGGAGGGATCGTCTGCGAGTATTGGAAAATGTCGCTTTGAAGTGGGAGAACGGTAGACATAAAAGGCTTCCTTCGTTCTCAATTTAGACCAGCTAAAACGCTAAGGAAAGACCTGCATCGCAAAATCTTGACACTATTTATGCCTCAAAAACGTGACTCGGCCTGTGATATGGGTCGAATTTCGACTTTTAAAGACAAATGTCTATTTGTCCGATTCGAAACCGGAGGTTCGCGTCCAGCGTCGGAGCAGGGTTGCACCCAGTAAATTCACGCAGGCGAACAACAAAATCCCTAAGCACGTGCAAGCCATCAAGGCGGCAATCAATTCGGCCGTTTTGAGATTGGCTTGCCTGGCGGTCATGATCGTTCCTAGCCCATCGTACTCACCGCTATTGCCTACAAAAAACTCCGCTACGATAGCTCCGATAACTGCAAGCCCCGAGCTGATCCGCAGCCCGAGGACCAACTGAGGTACCGCGGCAGGAATGCGCAGCTTGGTTAACATCTGCCAGCGCGATGCCGACTGCATGCGAAAAAGTTCCCGAAGATTCTCATTGATCGACAGCAGACCACTCGTCACGTTGGCAATCACCGGAAAGATACTGATGATGGTTGCGACTAGGACAATCGTTCGAAAGTTGTTCCCTGACCAAATGATCAGAAGCGGGGCGATCGCCACAATGGGTACCGTTTGCAAAAAAATCACGTAGGGGTACAACGCGACTCGCAGCAGCGAAGATTGGCTGAACACGACAGCGATCAAGCTGCCGAAGACAGCGCTGCAAAGCAAGCCGACGGCCGCTGCCTGAAGCGTTACCCAACTGGCTTTCAGTAGCACCAAGCGTTCCAGCCACAATGCTTTCATGACCGCGATGGGGCTTGGCAGGATAATGCTCGGTATTTTGAGCCAAACGACCACTACGTGCCAGACCGTCGCCACGACCGCAAAGACCAAAACGGGAGAAAGGTAGGTCATCCACTTGTTGATCGACTTGTTGGTCGGTGCGTTCATGAGTTCCCTCGGGAAAGCGACGCGGCAACTTGGCCATAGTACGCAGCAAACTCGCTGGTACTTCGCAGGCCAGCTTCGCGAGGAAACGAAAAAGGCACCTCCATTCGTTCCGCGATTCGCCCCTGGCTCATGATTGCAATCGCCTGGCTCAAGTAGATCGCCTCAGCGATGTTATGCGTAACAAAGAGCATGGTGCACTTCTGTTCCATTGCAACTGCCAGCAGCAAGTCGTTGAGCTTGGAACGCAACATGTCGTCCAACGCAGCAAAGGGCTCGTCGAGCAGTAGAATCGTAGGATGAGTTGACATGGCTCGAGCGATCGAAGCTCGCATTTTCATTCCACCAGAGAGTTGCGATGGAAATTTTCGCCAATCCGATTTTTGAAATCCGACCAGATTGAGCAAATGTTCCACAAAGTCAATTGTCTCTTGCTTTTTGTGAGTGCCCCTAAGTTGGCATGGCAACATGACATTCTGCCAGACGTTTCGCCATGGCAACAACGCTGGCTCTTGAAAAACAAACGAAAGCTTTTCGCGTGCGGATTTCGACATCACTGTAGAAACGGGTTCGCCGTCAACCATCATTTCGCCCGCGTCCGGTTCAATGAGGCCTGCCACCACTCGAAGCAAAGTGCTCTTACCGCATCCGCTGGGGCCAAGCAGGGAAACGATCTGGCTCGATCGCACCTCCAGGCTCAGATCATTGAGGACCTTCTGTTTGGCCGCTCCAGTTCCAAATGTTAGCTGGATCCCCTTGCACGCAATGATCGGGGAATCCGTTTTCGCAGCCTGCTCAAACGCATCGAGGAGCGTCGGCCCCATTAGCTGGTCTTTCCAGTATTGGCGGTCGCCACTTTAGGAAAGTCGTTTGCGATTAAAACGTCGATCTTGGAAGCAAGGATGAAGTCGTTTACGCTCAAGCCACCGATGGCGTGTGTTGAGATCGCAATTTCCAGATTTCGATAGCCAGTCAAATGGAGATCGGGATGGTGCGCTTCTGCCTCGGCCAGTTCAGCGATTTTGTTAATACAAGCCACCGCCTGCACGAAATTCTTGAAAACGATCTTGCGATGAATCCACTTTTCATCAACGCTAAGATTCCAAGCGGGTAGCAATTCCAACTGTTTTCGAGTGTGTTCGACCGTAAAAGCCTCAACACCCCCTTCGCAAGGAACGCATTTTTTCGAAATCAATTCCGCTGGTGGTACAATTTGCATGGTTCATCCGCTCGATTTGTGTCGTAAAGTCTAGTCAAGGACGTAAAATGAGTTTGGTAAACGCCTTAAGAACTCACACCGTATCGAAGAAATGTTGCTCCACAATTCCCCAATCCGATTTTTTGATTTTAATGCAAGGCGTAAGGGTGCGCGTCTGTTCACTGCAACAGTCATGATGCTTTTGACGTATTCTCTTTCAGCGTCAACCTTGCAACCGGCCCTTGGGATCGATTGGGTCGCTCGAGATAAGGAATTTTTTGAGAAAATCCAACCTATTTTGAAGTCTGCCTGCCTGGAATGCCATTCCGGATCGGAAGCGGACGCCGGGCTGGCATTGAGCAATTTCAAAACGTCCAAGTCGATTCTCAAGGAACGTCAAACGTGGGAAAAGGTAATCCAGCGTCTTGAATTGGAAGACATGCCGCCCAAAGACGCCGCGCCGCTCGCAGGGGAGGACCGAAAAAGGCTGGTTGAATGGCTCAAGTCCGCGATCAACGACATCGATTGTGGGCGAACTCCGAACCCAGGGAGTGTTACGTTGCGTCGACTCAATCGGGTGGAATACCGAAATACGGTCCGCGATCTTTTGGGAATTGACTATGCACTTGCTGCGGGGTTTCCGGGTGATGACGTTGGGTATGGATTTGACAACATTGGAGACGTTTTGACTTTGCCACCGTTGTTGATGGAAAAGTATTTAACGGCGGCCGAGGACATCAGCCGAAAAGCCATTCTTGCACCCGAGCCTGGACCGGTCTTTGAGTCGATTCGCAAGCCCAAGCAGCTTACCGCTGGAAGTTCAGGCAAAGCGAACGACGGCTACTTTTCGTTTTATTCGGATGGAAAGATAACGATTGAAGAGCAGCTACCGTGGAAAGGGGAGTTTTCGCTCGAACTAGGGATGACAGGCTCACCTGCTGCCGGCGAGTACCCTCGCATGCTTGTTTCTGTCGATGGGAAAAAAGTCAAAGAGTTCTCCGTGCAAAGCGAACCGGACACACCCAAAAACTTCGTCGTGCCGATTCGAATTAGCAAGGGGGGAAAACGAAGCATCACGCTAGAGTTTACCAACGACAAGACGGTCGAGGCCAAAAACGGAAAGCCAGCGGAAGATAGGAACATCGCGATTTACGATCTTAAGATTTCTGGCCAAAAACCAGCAGATCCGATTCCGGAATCCCAATTGCCAGAGAGCCATCGCAAGATCGTTAAGGCGACCCCAAGTACAGGTGTGTCTGTCGAGCAAGCGGCAACGGAGGTCCTTCGGCCACTTGCCAGTAAGGCATTTCGCCGACCCGCTACGCCTCAGGAAGTGAAACGATTAGCTACGTTGGCCAACGACGCGATCGAGGCAGGAGAATCGTACGAGGGTGGCATACAAGTCGCGTTGCAAGCGATTTTGGTTTCGCCAAGCTTTCTCTTCAAAGTGGAAGAACCAGCTCCGCAAGTTGCCGGTCAGTTTCCATTGCTAACCGATTTCGAGTTGGCAACTAGGCTTAGTTATTTTTTATGGAGCTCGATGCCCGATCAAGAACTGCTTGGGGTCGCTCAGAAGAAACAGTTAAGAGATCCCTCGATCTTGAAACAACAAATTGAGCGGATGATCAAGCACAAACGATCGAATGCCTTCGTCGAAAACTTCGCTGGTCAGTGGCTTACCTTGCGAAAACTCGACCAGTTTATTCCGGATGCGAATTTGTTTCCAAAGTGGACTACGGAGATCCGCGAATTGGCTCGCCGTGAGACTTATCTTTTCATCGCCGATATCGTGCAGGGGAACAAGAGTATGATGCGTCTCTTGGACGCGGACTATTCCTTTATGAACGACAAGCTGGCCAAATTCTACGAAATCCCAGGAGTTGAAGGTAACGAGTTCAGAATGGTTTCTACCAAAGGGCACAAGCGGTTGGGCTTGCTGACACATGCATCGATACTTGCGGTTACAAGTAATCCAACGCGAACCAGTCCCGTCAAACGAGGCAAGTGGGTTCTCGACAATCTGCTTGGCACTCCTCCGCCAGCCGCTCCGCCTGGGGTTCCAGAGTTAGACAAGGCTGAACTTACTGGAACTTTGCGTCAACGAATGGAGCAACATCGAGCTGATCCCGCTTGTGCCTCATGCCACAAATTGATGGACCCCATCGGAATGGCCATGGAGAATTACGATGCCATTGGCCGTTGGCGAACGCTTGATTATGGTCAACCCATCGACACCTCAGGCGAATTGCCGGGTGGCGATAAGATCAAGGGACCGGCCGATTTGATACGAAACATTGGGAGCAAGAACGCTGAAAAATTTGTTCGCTGCCTTTCGGAAAAAATGCTGGTTTATGCTTTGGGGCGTGGACTGGAATATTACGATCGATGTGCGATTGACAAGATCCAAGCGAAACTGATTCAAGACGACACCAAGTTTTCAACGCTCATTTACGAGATCGTGGTCAGCGATCCATTTCAACGCAAAGGAGTTCGTGACGCATTATGAAAAATCAACGACTTTCTCGCCGAACCATTCTCCGTGGCTTAGGTACGGCTATGAGTTTGCCCCTGTTAGATGCGATGCTGCCGGTCGGTCGATTAGCAGCAGCGGCAGGGCCACAAGCTCCTTTGCGAACCATGTACTTTATGGTCCCCAACGGTGCTCATATGCCTGCTTGGACACCAGCTTCGGAGGGGCCTGGATACGCCTTGACGCCGACGATGGAACCGCTGGCAAAGCACCGTGAATTTATTTCTGTTTTTAGTGGGCTGACCCTAGATGGTGCGAGGGCTCATGAGGACGGAGCCGGCGACCATGCGCGGTCGGGTGCGTCGTTTCTGACCGGTGCGCACCCAAAAAAGACGGATGGCGCCGATATCAAGAACAGTGTTTCGGTGGATCAAGTTGCTGCCCAGGTCATCGGTTCGAAAACACGATTTGCTTCCTTGGAATTGGGTCTTGAGGGATCTACGCAAGCGGGTGGATGCGATAGCGGTTACTCTTGCGCCTACTCAAGCAATCTGGCTTGGCGAAATGAAAACAGTCCCTTACCGAAAGAGAATGATCCTTCTGCCGTCTTTGATCGTTTGTTCGGGAATGGCGAAAAAGTGGGCGAGGGCAAGAGCCGAACAGCTCGGCTCGAACGGCGCAAGAGTGTTTTGGATTTTGTCCAAGAAGATGCAAAGACATTGCACAAAAAACTTGGCATCGCAGATCAACGCAAAGTAGATGAATACTTGTACGCAGTTCGTGAAGTCGAGAGTCGATTGGCGAACTCGAGCAAGCTTCGAATTGGAGAAGACGGGGTTCCCAACATACCGCGCCCCTCTGGAATTCCTCATGATCGGAGCCAGCATTGCAAGTTGATGTTGGATATGGTCGCACTGGCCATTCGGAGTGATTCAACTCGAGTGCTGACTTTCGGATTCGCTAATGAGGGGAACAACTGGGGCTATCCTGAAATTGGGGCGCCCGAGGGGCACCATGATTTGTCGCACCATGGCAAAAGCGAGGAGAAGCAAGCCAAGATCCAAAAGATCAATCTGTTTCACATGCAGCATTTCGCTTATCTTCTTGACCATTTCGCAGACGTGGAAGAGGCCGGCGGCAAATTGCTCGACAATTGCATGATCCTTTACGGCAGTGGCATCTCCGATGGCGACCGACATAATCACGACGATTTGCCGATTATCATGGCGGGCAAGGCAGGCGGCAAAATTAAGAAAGCTTCCCATTGGCGGTTTCCAAAAGACACCCCGTTGTGCGACTTGTACCTATGGATGTTAAATCAATCAGGCGTCAAAGCCGATAGCTTCGGCGATAGCAAAGGAGTGCTAAAGTTTTCGTAGTCGTGTCGTGGCGTGGCCGACGCTGCTAGCGTCGGCTCGGATGCTGGCCGAATCGGTTCGGACACTGGCAAAATCGGCTCGGATGCTGGCAGCATCTGCTCGGCTGCTAGCCGAATCAGCTCGGATGCTAGCGTCGGCTCGGATGCTGGCAGCATCGGTTCGGACACTGGCAAAATCGGCTCGGATGCTGGCAGCATCCGCCACGGGCAAATTTCCACTAGTCTTGCCGTGGAAAGCAGTTATACTTATGCCATATGAATTCAGAACCCATTGTTCAACAAGTCTTAAAACTTGTGCACGCGGCTGATTACAAGCCGTGCAAGCCCCGCGTCATTCACAAAAATCTGAAGCTCCCTGACGAGGATTATCGCCCATTACGGCGCGCCATTAAGCAATTGGTTCGAGATGGGCTGGTCACGTTTGGCCCGAATCATTTAGTACTCCGTGCTAATCCTACGAGCGACAGCAAACTCGCAAAAAGCGATTCTGACGATTCTGACGTTCAGGTCGAAGAGCCTGAAGCCGATTCGGAGGACTCTCTTACGATTCCAAAACCCGTTAAACCGAAGCGGGATCGTGGTGAGGTGACTGGCATTTTTCGAACCGCTCCTGCCCGAGATTTTGGGTTCGTACGGCTTCCGCCCGTCGCGGGCGAAGCCAGAATCGAGGATGTGTTTATTCCGCCACCTGCGACTCGCGGCGCCATGGAGGGGGATACCGTTCGGATTCGTATCGTCCGTTCTGGCAAGGACGGAAAAGTCGAGGGATCGGTTGAGGAAATTGTGGTTCGAGCTCGTCGCGAGTTCTCCGGAACCTATCAGCTCGTTGATGGCAAGTCCTTTGTTTGGCTCGACGGAGCCAACCTGGAGCACCCCATTGAAGTCGGTGATATCCGGGGACTGCCTCTCAACGACAGCGATAAAGTCATTGTCGAACTTGTTCGTTTCCCCGATGCATTCCATGTTGGCGAGGGTGTCATCCTCAAGGTTCTGGGGAGCAGCAAGAACCCTGCCGTGGACACGATGGCGGTCATGCACCAGTTTGGATTACCTGAAACGTATCCCGAAGCTGCGCTAGAAGTGGCACGACATCAAGCGGATTTGTTTGATGATCAAGTCATTCCCGAAGGTCGAACCGACTTAAGGCTCGTTCCAACATTAACAATCGACCCAGTCGACGCACGCGATTTCGACGATGCCATTTCGCTGAGCAAGAACGAAAAGGGGAACTGGGAACTTCAAGTGCACATTGCGGATGTTTCGCACTTCGTCCCGCTCGGATCGGCATTAGACGAAGAAGCTCGCAAACGCGGCACCAGCGTCTATTTGCCCGATCGTGTGATTCCAATGATTCCGGAAACAATCAGCAACCATCTTGCGTCGTTGCAGCCGGATCATAATCGATTGGCCAAGACAGTATTTATGGAGTACACACCGGATGGAACGCTCATCCATACGCACACCTTCAACAGTGTGATTCGCAATCAGTACCGGTTCAACTACGAACAGATCGACAACTATCTGGAAGATCGCGAAGCGTGGCGAGACAAGCTCACGCCGGAGATTTTTCAAGTCGTCGCCGACATGCACGAACTAGCCATGCTACTGCGGCAGATTCGCAACACGAAGGGCGCGTTAGAGCTTACGCTGCCCGAAGTCAAAATCGACTTGGACAAAACCGGCAAAGTCCGCGGTGCTCATTTGGTTCTGCACACGCAGAGCCATCAGATGATCGAAGAGTTCATGTTGGCCGCCAATCAAGCAGTCGCTTCCTGGCTTGATTCGTTGGAACTCCCATTCTTACGTAGGGCACACGCTCCGCCGAACCGGATGAAGATGCGGCGGCTTAACGATTTCGTAAGAGCACTCGGCATTCAAGCTGAAAACATGGAGGATCGATTCGAGATCCAGAGAGTTGTGAATGCCGTCCGCGGCAAGACGACTGAGTATGCAGTGAACTTCGCCATTTTAAAAAGCATGTCGAAGGCCGTTTATCAGGCCGATTTTGAACGCCACTACGCGCTCGACATGACGCATTACTGCCATTTTACCAGCCCAATTCGAAGATACCCTGACCTTGTGGTGCATCGTATCGTTCAGAAACTGATTGAGGGCAAACCTGCTCGTGAAGATGAACAGGTTCTCGAGCATTTGGGGCAACAATGCAGCGATGCAGAACAAAACGCAGAACTTGCGGAACGCGAGTTGATCCGCGTGAAACTCCTCCACTTCATGGCGAAAAAACAAGGTGAGCTACTCACCGGGGTCGTATCTGCCGTTCGGCCAACAGGAGTGACCGTCCGAGCCATCGAAATTCCAGTCGACGGACTTATTCCTGTCAAGTCATTGCCGAATGATCGCTATCGATTCGATCGCGACACGCATACTTTGGAAGGCTTTAAGGCTGGCAACCGTTTCCGTTTAGGAGACGAACTAATTGTTCGAGTGGAACGCATCGACACGGCTAAACGGCATTTGATCTTCGGTTTTGAAAGGCTTACCCGACACGCCTTGCCGATAGCGTTGGATTCCAAAAAGGAAAAGAGAAAGGGCGACAAAAGCGAAGGCAAAAAGCGTTCCAAGGGGCACAACTCTGCTTCGAAAAGCGACGCGTTGTCTAGTCGCCTAAAGAACAAGAACGGTAAAAAGAAACCTCGCAAGTAGGTGTTTCACTGCTCGTACTTGTCAGTGTCCGCAACCATTTTTTCCATTTTATGAACCAAGTCTGACGCTTCTAGCAGTGAGGACATCATTCTTTTGAGGACCGGTTCAACTTCACCTAGACTTTGCGTATAAAAACTCTTCGCGGTTTCGTCGTTCCAGGTTTCTAGGACAATGTCCGTGGTTTCGCCCCACTTGCTGAGCGTGCTTTGCAACCGACTCCGACAACCAACCAGATCGTTGCGGCAGCGTGTGTCCATTGGGATCTTTTCTAGAGGGAAGGTAAATATCCCCCGAGATGAACTCGGGGGCATTCTCATGCCGACGGCTCTGCGCCGCGGCTGCTGGCCATTTTTTCTTAGAGGGAGGGTAAAGATTCCCCGAGATTAACTCGGAGGCATTCTCATGCCGTCGGCTTTATGCCGAGTATGTGTTGGAATCACGTACGGGCCTTCGGGAATTATTGCGACTGCGTTATCGCCGGTTTGCGAAATACTCGATGCGATCGCATCCTCGATGGACTCAACCATTTGAACACCCGTAAGTTCACGATCCTTACCCTTGAGCCCCTCACTGTACAGTGATACGTTGCCTACCGCCAATGTCCGGAGCAACATGTGGGTCTGCCAACCATCCACGTCTGCCAGTGGCATCCGTTGGATTCGATCCAAAAACCCTTGCCCGCCTAACCTTAACAAGTGCGATTGCGATTCGCGATATTCATGTGAACCGAGCCCCTCCTCGCAAGCGCTTGCAATAATCATTCGACCTCCATCCGCCAGTATTTGAATCGGAGCTACCATTCCCTTTACGGTTTGGTAGTACGTCTTATCTAAGGGATAGCCAGCGGCACTCGTAACGACTGTATTGAATTGACGCCCAAGCGGCACTTCCGCATATCGCTTTACAAATGCGACACTCTCAAGGTGACTCTTTTCGCAATCGCCGAAATTCACGAAACTCATTCGCCTCGCCTCGTCGATCACTGTGTTGATGGCATAGACTTTGCCAAGCATTTTTAGAATCTCAAGCTGCCCTCGGTGCAATGGGTTGCCCATTAAATTGCCGTTGCACGCAAGTGGATCGGCCATGAATCGATGATTATGGAATGTTCGAATGGTCTCTTCACCCGCCACACCAGGTGCAATCACTTTCCGCCCACCCGAGTAACCGGCCATGAAGTGAGGCTCCACCAAGCCTATCGCGACGCGAAGGTCTGCATCGACAAGATGCCGATTCAAAACGACTGGAATTCCATCGGTTGAAGTATGCCCCAAATCGACCATCCAATTCCGGTCGCGCGCAAAGTGATTTTCGACTCGCACATTGTCGAAAACCCAATCGTCTCCAATAACTTCTCGCATTTCGCGACCTAGGTTCGGTCGATGCAAGCCCGTTGCGATCAGGATGGTGATGCGATCGAGCGCAACACCATGGCCACGAAGCTGCTCAATAAGCCCCCTGAGAATTGGACCATTGGGAACTGGCCTAGTAATATCGCAAATGACAATGCACGCTCGTTGAATTCCAATTGCTAATTCTGAAATCGACGGCGCCCCAACGGGCGACAACAGTGCGTCGCGAATGGCGGCTTGAGCATCCTCCAAAACAGGCATATCAGGCTTGCGAATGATGGTTGGCTCGCAGCCCTTTGGCAATCGAATATGAAGTTCACCCTTGCCGTACCGAATCGAAACTGAATCACTCATTTCAATGCTCCCTGCCGTCACTGCACACTCTAAAGTTGAACGCCATCCCGAATGGGTTTGGCATAGGCTGTAGCCAATTGCTTAATACCATCTGAACTCTCTTCCGGAATATGTTCCGGCAACCGAATCATCAATTCGACCAACAGATCACCGACGATGCCGTCAGAGCCCTTCAGTCCTTGCCCCTTAACGCGGAGTTTTTTTCCACTATTGCTCATAGGTGGAATCGTTAAAGTGACAGTCCCGGCAGGAGTAGGAACATCGATGCGAGCTCCTTGAATTGCTTCTGGTATGGAAATGGGAAGTCGAAGCTCGAGGTTGTTGCCTGCGATTTTAAAGAACGGATGCGGTTCCAAGTTTACCTTGAGTATTAAATCTCCCGGCTTTCCAACTTCACTTGGCTGGCCCTGCCCGCGCAACCGTATCTTCTTACCAGGTTCTATTCCTGCCGGAATCTTTACCGTGATCGCATCCCGTTTGCCATCGCGATCCAATTGAATGCGGGTCTCACCACCAAGAATAATCGTTTTCAATGGTACGGAAATCTCCGCGGCTATGTCAGCACCGCGAGGTTGTGGAGCGCGTCGCCCGCGAGTCGGACCGCCGCCGCCGAATTGACTGAAAATGTCTCCAAGATCAACGCTACCAGCCCCTCCCCGCCCGAAAATGTCGCCAAAATCAAAACCCGCGCCACCGGCAGAACCACCACCTGCCGAACCACCGCGTGCTTGGCCACCCGCAAATGGATTCTTGTCTCCGAATTTCTCGTAATCGGGACCAAACTGGTCGTACATTTTGCGCTTTTCCGGTTCGTTCAAGCAGTCGTAAGCTTGCTGAACCTCCTGGAAACGCTTCTTGGCGTTCTTGTCGTCAGGATTATGGTCTGGGTGAAATTTACGTGCAAGTTTTCTGTATGCCTTAGAAATCTCTTCGGAAGTGGCTGTCCTTTCGACATCCAAAACCTTGTAATAATCGTTAGCCATTTTGGTTTCCATGCGTTGTACACTCTTGTAAGCCAAAGCCACGCGCGTGATGGTGTCGATAGCCGATAAGTCATTTTAGCTTCATTTCACAGGAACCCCCAGGGCAAACCCAACCCGAGTTTACCTATGCGAAAAACGAAGAATCTGCTAAGGGGAATCGTTCTTGTTTTGCCAATTTGCGTGATACATGCGTTCGCCCCGGTTCATTGCTTCAGCCAAGGGAACATAGAACTGGAGGTCTTCGACAAGGAAAGCGGTGAACCTGTCTCGGCAAGAATCGTCTTTTCCAAATCCGCAAAAAAGCTTACTCGCCCCAAAAACGTTCTTTTTGCGGGTGACCAATGGTTGGCAGAATCAAAATTCAAACTAGCACCTCCAAACGGTGATTACGAATTTCTAGTCCAAAGAGGACCCGAATTCAACGAAGTACGCGGAGGGTTTACCATCGAACGTGGGGCTAAAGATTCTGTTCCTGTAGAAATTCCTCGTTCCGTCGATATGCATTCGGAATACTGGTATAGCGGAGATCATTTTTCAAGCCTCTCGTCGCAGGAACTAAATCGCTGGCAATTGGCCGATGCGGTCGATTTCGCTGTTTCAACCGACTCCAAAACGAACTTAAAATCACTGTCGCCAAGGAAAACACGCGACCAGGATAAGCCAACCGAACCCACTGGCCAAGAAAGGACAAATCCCTTAAACGCGGACCGAGTGGGGCTAGGCCTAAGCGCCGTCAGTCATTACCTGGAATGGGAAAATGGTGCTCTTCTACTGCACGGCTCGACTTCGGAAGCCTCAAAATTGAAGGAATCCGACGCTTTCACCATGCTCGATGATGCCACAGCAAATGAGAAAGTTTTTGCGGAACTGTTACGTCCCTGGTCGCGCGATGTGCCACTCTTGTTGGCAAGCAATGCAATTCGATCTATCCAACTACTATCGTCCTACAATCGGCCCGACGGAGACGATCGCCTAGTCTTTTCCAAAGAACAGACTGAGGGCACGCGTGGGAAAGTGCAACTAACACGCGGAAAAGTCAAAATACCAAGCGAAGTGTATGCCCCAATAGATGCAGATGACGTTATCCGTTTCAACGACCCTCGCGGTGTCGGAAAACTCAGTGAGAGCATCTACTGGCAAATGCTCGAAGCAGGACTTCAAATCACGCCCACTGCAGGCAGCGGTTTCAACGGAAACAATACCCAAGTCGGATACAATCGCGTGTATGTCTTTTCCGCAACACAGCCAGACCAATCATCGTGGTGGCGGGCCATCGCCCAAAGTCACACATTCGTAACGAATGGTCCCTTGCTCAGAGCCAACATCAACAGCTTACCACCGGGCAGCATTCAGACCAGTTACCGGGGGCAAAGCATAGCACTCGACATCAGTGTGTCGCTCTCTGTACGTGAGCCAGTTGATTACCTAGACGTTGTGTTCAATGGCGACACCATATACAGCGCTAAACTCGAAGATCATTACAAGCGCGGAGAGTTTCCTCCCATCGAGATCGATAAATCAGGTTGGTTGGTCATTCGCATTGTTACAGATAACAGCAACGGTTATCGATTTGCTACTACCGCTCCCTTTTATTTCGTTTTCGACGGCAAACCCCGCGTCTCACGAAAAGCCGTATCTTATTTCCAGCAATGGCAAAAAGCAGCAGCGGATCATTTAGCCGAATCGCCAAACCAACTAAACCTGTACCAACCGTGGATCGAACGTTCGACTCGATTCTGGGAGTCGCGTATGATTAAGAGCAATGCAGATTGATCGCGATTGCTGCGCATCACGACCTCCTTCTAGTTATCTCCTTCTAGTTATTGAGGTGGTGAGCGGCAGATTGAGAACGACCAGATGCATCTACCCTCTCCGGCCTTTCAGGCCGACTCTCCCAGAGGGAGAGTGACTTCACCCTCCCTCCGGGAGGGTCGAGCGAAGCGAGGGGAGGGTAAAACTCAGTCTGCCGCTCGCCTTAGGCTTCCCACCGGGTTTTTTGCAAAAATCCATTCTTCGATCGGTTCGCCACGAACAATCTGGCGTTCGATGAACTCTGGGATCCTATCAGCCGTCATGCCGCCGTACCAGTTGCCTTCCGGGTACACCACCAAAATTGGACCGCCCGTACAGACTCGAAGGCAACCAGCTTTCGTTCGATAACATGCGTTTGGGCCTGTCGAAAGCGAAAGGTCACGTTCCTTGAGCTGATCCTTGAGAGCTTTCCAAGCAAGCTCGCCTTGTTCCTTAGAACAGCAAGATTCACCAATGCACAAGAAGACATGACGAGAGTAGTGGCCAATCTTAAGTTGCGAGGCGGTCTGGCGAAGCTTATCTAAATCCATTTGCTACCCTACTCTAATGAATTGCGACAGAAATGCAGTGCAAGTTTGTCGCTGCAACGACCATTTGATGCATTCGAACGGAATTGTAGAGGGGACCGAGGGGTAGCTGCAAGGGTACTCGTTCCTTAAGGCGAGCGGCAGACAGAAGACTACCAGGCCACGGTGTGGCACGCCCAAAGCGATTAGCGATGGCCGCGGGAAGTGTGGCAAATGACTCTAACGATTCACCACGCCCTTCGTACCTCAGAGAGGCTGTGATTTTTTGAATCCGAAGAAAGTACCCATCACACTCCGTGTGATGTTGCCTCAGAAATACACTCCGTGTGATGTTGCCCCAGAAATACACTCCGTGTGATGTTGCCTCAGAAATCACAGGTTTTTAACCGCGGAAATCACACGGAGTGTGATTGGTACTATAAAGTCACAGCCTCAGAGCGTGCCACCCAGTTTATAGGTAGATTGCAAACTGCGC
>Ga0105048_10009807_pt1 | contig 15186 bp, 8 predicted proteins | sample MAT05_FD_78382 | JGI IMG/M metagenome (GOLD analysis project Ga0105048, IMG submission 78382) | Freshwater microbial communities from Lake Fryxell liftoff mats and glacier meltwater in Antarctica - MAT-05 | ecosystem: Environmental > Aquatic > Freshwater > Ice > Liftoff microbial mat | place... | reverse complement strand
TGGGGGTGATGCTGCTCGGCCTGCTGTACCTGGCCATCGGCCTGCTGCTCAGCGCCCTGACATCCAGCCAAACGCTCGCATTTCTCGGCACGCTGTTCGTCATCCTAAGCGCCGAACTCGGAGCCCAGCAGCTCGCCTTGCGCCTGCCCGCCCCGTGGGACGCCGCAGCGCTCAAACTCTCCGTTTCACTTCGTGTCGGTGACTTTGCCCGTGGCATTGTCGATACCCGCCACGTCGTCTTTATGATCGTGCTCTGCGTGTTCTTTGTCGGCTGCACGGCCATCGTGCTCAAGGCCCGGAGGTGGCGATGAACCGCAGACTGACTCTCTCCGTCCAGTTGTTCGCCGTGCTGTTCTCGCTGGTCACCTGCACCGCCCTGGCGCTCGTGCTCTCAGAGAAGTACGGCACGCGATTCGATCTGACCTCCACGCGCGAGCACCAGATCAGCGAGCAGTCCATGGCCACCGTGGCCAAGCTCGAGCGCTCTGTCACCATCGCCGTCGCCGCGGACCTCACCGGCCTCAGCAAGATTACCGCCCAGCGACTGAACGATGTGCTCGATGCGCTCACCGCAGCCAGCCCGCGCATCAGCAGTAAGCTGATGGACACTTCAAGCCCGGCCGGCCAGCAGGCTTATGAACAGCTCATCCGCCGGATGGCCATCGAGGACAAGCAGGTCATCGAAGAGCATCTGGCCGCCCTGAAAATCGCCGCCGATGAATCAACCGACATCGCCGAGCGACTGCTCGCCGCCGGCGTGGAAGTCACAAAGCTCCGTGATGTACTCGTCGCCGCCATGCCCCCCGGCGGCGCTATCGACCGCGTCAAATCGGCGTGGGATGCCACAAGCGCCGAGGCCCGGCTCTTCGCCGATGGGCTGACCCAGGCCGTCGCCCGCGCCAAGGACATCCTCAGTAAACCGCTCGACCCGCTCCCCGTTCCCGCGGTCGATGACGCCGCCAGAGTCCTTCGAGAGGCCCTGACTAAAGTCAGCAGCGAACTCCCCCGCATCAACGACACGGTCGATCAGGTATCCCTCTCCGCGGCGGTGAATGTAGAAGCAAAGACCCTCGCCCGCGAACTGGGCACTCGCTTCGCCTCGTACCGTGATCGCACCGCACGCCTCGCCGCCGGGATCGAACGCCTCGGCACCCTCCGCGTGCTGCGCGTCGCATCGGCCATCGGCCGCACGCGCGGCTGCATCCTCATCGGTGCCCCGCTCCCCGGTGATCCCAAGGCCGTCACCGTCGGCGGCAGCGGCGAGCTGCCCACCAGCCTCACCGCCGTCGATATCGATGAACTCCTCGGCCCCGCGGCAAGCCCCGGTGAAGCACAGGCCGATGCGCAGATCGACCGCCGCTTCCGAATGGAAGAACTCCTTGTCGCCGGTCTCGATGCGTTCACACCGCGTCCGCGACCGCTTGTGGTTTTCGTCCATGCCGATCGCGGCCAGCTCGCACCGAACTACGCACCGGTCCGCAAACTCGCTGATCGTCTCGCCCTGCTTGGCATAGATGTCGGTGAATGGCGCGTCGCCGTCGATGCGTCGCTGCCCACTCCCATCGCCCAGGTTCTCGCCGCCGGTCGCCCGGTGGTCTTCGCGACGGTTTCCCCGGCCGCGCTGCCGGGTGATCAAGCCTCCATGCTCGATCAGGCCACCCGCGTCAGCAAGCTCTCCGCCGCGGTCGAGGCCCTGCTCCGCGACGGTCGCTCCTTGCTCGTCTCCCTCGTGCCCTCCGTGCTGCCCGCAGGCGGCGCAGATGATCCCCTCGTCAAGCCGCTCGAAGCGCTCGGCATCAAGGCCGACACCGGCCGGGTGATAATGGAGCGCGTCAAGACCTCAGCAGGCTCCGGCGTGCTCACCGATGCTGTCCTGACCGAGCCCATGCCCCCCGGCAGCCCCGCATCATCTGCCTCCGCAAACTCGGCTCTTCGCATCGGCCAAGCCGTCAGCGGCCTGCGCACCCGCCTCATCTGGCCTCTCGCCCTCCTGCTCCCCGGCGTCGAGGGCGTCACGCTTCAGCCCGTGCTCACACTTGCCACCACCCCAGACCGCTGGGCCGAGGCCGAGTGGCTCCGTCTTCGACAGCATCGAGGTGATCCGTCCTCCGCTCCCGCCGTTGAGCCCGGTGGTCCCAAAGACCTCCTGTCACCCGCCGACGGTTCCGCCGCGTGGATCCTCGCCGCCGCGGCCGAGCGTCCACTCCGAGATGCCCCTTCGGGCACCGCCGGAACCCTGACGCCCCGGCTGCCGCAGCGTGTGTTCATCATCGGCAGTCAGGGCTGGTTCGCTGATGCCGTGACCGATGCCGCAAGCGTGGTCGACGGCCGCGCCGCCTTTGAGTACCCGGGCAATACTGAGTTGTTTGTCGCCTCGGTCCGCTGGCTTTCCAATCAGGAAAACCTCATCCGCCGCTCCGCTCAGGCCCAAAGCGTGCCCACCATCGCCGGTGTGACCGAGGGCCAACTCTCGGCCCTGCGGCTGCTGGTCATCGCCGTTATGCCTCTGGCCGTACTCCTGCTTGGGGCGGCTTGGAAGCTGATCCGCAATTAAGCCGGGCAACTCCAAATTGCCAACCCCACCCGCGGTGATGCGCTTCGAACGCCACTAGCTGCGATCTCCCCTGGCCCGCACAATTTCCCGCAACGCCGCCCGCTGCGTGCGCACAATCTGTGCCGTCACCACACCTCGCAGCGCCGCAAGTTCCGTCAGGCTCACCGGCAACGCTGCCCCATACCGGCTCCATCCAAACCGCTGCGCCAGCAGCGTGCGCCACAAGGGTTTAAGCGCCGCCGCACCGTCAATCGCCCGCCAATTTGGCTCTGCCAGAAACTGCCAAGGATCAATTTCCCGCGACCAGTCACGTAGCCGCGGCGGCTGCGCCGCCACCTGCTCAATCGCCTTCGCGCGCATCGGCTTTGCAACACCGCTGCCAGCAACCCGCCCAATCTCACCCTTCGGCCGCGCCGCATCATTGACCATCCGGTCCCACAGTTTAATCAGCGCACGGTTCATCGCCAGTCCAGCCGGGGCCGCCAGTCGTCCTCCCTTATACGGATCAAACCTGCCCACCGCCTCCGCCGTCGCGGCAAACGCCGCATCCGTCAGCGTCGCGGCACGCTTGACATCATGCTCAATCAACTCGCTGCCGGTTACGGCTTTTACGGTTTCCAGCAGCAGCCGCCGCTGCGACCGCACCAATTCTGCCCGCAGCCGCGAGGCCGTCAGCAAGTCTGTCAGCACCGCATCAAGTTGCGTTGTGCCCGGATGCAGAACACTGATCCTCTCCAACGCTCTCGAGGCGACCGCTACGCAGTGCCACGCCGCCGTCGCCAGCACACGCTCGGCCTTTGGGTCCGGCCAGCCCAACGCCAGCGCGCCGGCCACCATCTCCGCCACCAGTCCATCCCCCGGCTCGCCAAATGCTGCTGGTAGTTTGCCGGCCTCCTCCAGTGCCACGCCGCCCGCCCGCGCGTTTGCAGCCGCTTCCGGTGTGCCGAGCCCACACGCCAAAAGCTTTCGCAGTACATGCAAGTCCGCATCGCGCTGCACACTGGCGGAGTTGCAGTTCCACGCTCGCGCTATCTCTGTTGCTCTGATTCCAAAGTGCATCGCCCGCCAGGCCGCTGCGCAGCGCAGCGTTCTGTCCCTCGGCCCGGCTTCTCCTGCGTCCTTTGCCGTGGCCCGCACCAGCGTTGCCACAGAATGACCCGTCGCCGCCGCAACCGCTCTCGCAGCGCCCGTCCGCGATGCACCCGCCCCAATCGCGGCACGCAGCGATTCCGTCGCCGCCGCCCGCTCCGCACCGCTCAGCCGTTTTTGCTTGCCTGCCGCCGCAATCCGCCCGGCGTTCGCTCCGGCAAATCGTTTCACAACTGCGGCATTGAATGCCACCGCCCATGATCCCTCACCCCGCCCACCCGTCAGTTTCATGCGACGGCTCAGCAGCCCCGCCCGTCGCATCCGCTCCAGCGTGCGGCGGGAAACCTGCAACTGTGCGCACACCTGCTCGATACTCTGCCACTGCGGGCCCGTCAGTTCATGCGCCCCATACGCCGCGGCCGTGCAAAGTCGTTCCACCAGTGGTCCAAGGTCTGCCAGCACCACCGTGCCCGGCAGCAGCGCGGGTGTGTCAATCGCCGGGCGAAAGCCCGTGATCTGCTGTGCGATAAAGTCCTCCGGATACAGCGAGTCCGTTTCAATGATCGTCGCCAATTGCTCCGCACGCTCGACATGCCTCCGTGCCGCGGCCTTGGGCGCAAAGCGAAGTTGTTCCGCCAGCGCCGTGAGAACCGAACTGGTAAGTAATCGAGAACGGGCCATGACACTCCGTAATGGGGAAAGAAAACGCGGAACCCTTACGGCATCTCGCTCGGCAACCGACCGGGCTGCTCCGCCCGGCCCGCAGCAGTGGGGGAGGTTGCTGCGTGCGAAAGATCGCCCGTTGGCAACTCGTGAAACACCGGCTCAATATCCGGGCACAACCCAAGGCCTGAGGCGGCATCCAGGAATCGCGCCACGGCCAGTCGCTCGCGCTGCCCCACGCTGTACCGCAGAAATTCCGTCACGTAGCGCCGGGCCAGATCCGCCGGCCACCGTCGCTGCGAGGCATACTGCTCGATGATCCAACTTGTGCGCATGATGTTCCGTCGCCGCTGCCGGTCCAGCACCCGCATCGCCGCCTCTATCGCAACCCGCTTCGGGCTAAACGGTTCCACGCTCGCTTTATGGCACATCCACATGGCGTACACAAACGGCAGCGCCGTTGTCGCATGCCACGCGTCGCCCAGGTCAAGCTGGTACGGGTACCGCACCGCCGGCGGGCAGTCCGTCACCACCTTGTCGCCGATCAGCAGCATCGTCTCCGGCCACTCGGTCATCTTGGCGTTGCTGGTCTCCACCCGCTCGCGAGCGTCAAAGTCAATCAGTTTTGGCCGCACATTGTGCAGCGACTCCAGCACCACCTGCGCAAGTGCGACCGAGGTGTGCGAATCGGTATCCGCGTGCACCGCCGTCACACGCGCAAACGGCACCGCACTGAACAGCCGCACCGTCAGCGTCGGCCCATCGCAGCCAATCATGCCCACGGGCAAAAAGGCAAGCGGCACCGGGCTCCTGGCAAAGTCAATGACCGATGACAGCGACACATCTATCTCCCCCGCGTGCAGCATGTCGCCCAGCCGGCTTGGCACCGCTGGTACCAATTCAACCTCCAACCACGCATCCAGCCCCTCCACCAGCGGCAGGGTGTTAAGGTACTTGACATAGCCAATCCGGACGCGATGCTTCACACCCGGAGCATAGCCGAAGCGCCGCTGGTGGCCGCAATTGCAGTGCTCCGGCAGGTTCCGGATTCCCGCCCGGACCAGCACCGCCGGGTCATTCTTGCGGCGTGGTTTCAGCCACACAATTGCGGGTGGGCTATTGTTACGCCGCGCAATGCTTCTAGTATATTTGCGCTAGGTCCGGTATCTATGCTCCGTCCGTTGCTCTTTCGGACGAACTTCTCATCTCACGCCAGGATTCTCAATGGCCAAGCCCGCTTCCAAGTCCTCCGCCAAATCGCCTGCCAAGTCCTCCGCTGAATCTGTAACAAGACTCGTTGCCAAGGGCCCAGCCGGTTCACGCAAGGCCCCCGCCTCGCAAACGACTCTGCTGCACGGCCTCAGCGATTCAAACGGCACATCGGCGCCAGCCATCGGCCAGCACAAACTGGCCGAGCACATTGAAAAGATCCCGGTGACGATTCACCCGACCAGCGGCGATGCGAGCCGGGCCGTGGCTCATGAAATCGCCGAACTGATCCGCAGCAAGGCCGCCCGCCGGCAGAACGCTGTGCTGGGTCTGGCCACCGGCAGCACGCCGCAGGGGGTATATGAGGAACTGGCGCGGCTGCATCAGCAAGAAGGTCTTTCGTTTGCCAACGTCATCACCTTCAACCTGGATGAGTACTGGCCCATGGAGCCCGGCGCGCTGCAAAGCTACCGGCGTTTCATGAAAGAGTACCTCTTCGACCTCGTCAACATCAAGCCGGAGAACATCAACGTCCCCGATGGCACGGTGGCCATGGCCGATGTGGATGCGTACTGCCGCGCGTACGAAAAGAAGATTGAGGCAGCGGGCGGGATCGACCTGCAGATCCTCGGTATCGGTCGTACCGGGCACGTCGGGTTCAACGAGCCCGGCAGCGCACGTGACAGCCGCACCCGCCTGATCACGCTCGACCACGTCACCCGGATGGACGCTTCCAGCGACTTCTTCGGTGAGTGGAATGTCCCCAGCCGCGCGATCACCATGGGCGTCGGCTCGATCCTGTCCGCCCGCAAGCTGCTGCTCATGGCCTTCGGCGAGCACAAGGCGATCATCGTCAAACGCGCTGTCGAGGGCAACGTCAGCCAGCAGGTCTCCGCAAGCTTCCTGCAGGAACATCCGTCGGCCCGGTTCATGCTGGATCCCGCGGCAGCCGCGGAGCTCACCCGCATCAAAACCCCCTGGCTGCTGGGCAGCGTTGAAGAGTTTGGCCTGACGTGGAACCAGACACTCACGAAAAAGGCCGTCCTGTGGCTCGCCCGCTCGCTGGCCAAGCCGATCTTGAAGCTCACCAACGAGGACTACAACGAGCACGGTTTGCAGCAGCTCGTCTCCACCCGGCACGGCGGCGCGTATGAGATCAACATCGAGGTCTTCGAGTCGCTCCGCCGCACGATCACCGGTTGGCCGGGTGGCCGCCCCAAGAGTAAAGAGACCGCATTCTCGCGTACGACCGATGTGCACTCAACCGGGCAGTTCCCCAAGCGCGTCGTGGTTTTCTCGCCGCACCCCGATGATGACGTGATCTCCATGGGTGGCACGTTCATCCGCCTGTGCGATCAGGGGCACGAGGTGCACGTGGCATACCAGACCAGCGGCAACATCGCCGTGTGGGATGAGGCCGCTATCCGCCACGCTGACTTTGTCAGTGAGTTCTGCCGTGAGTTCAAGCTCGCCGCCAAAGATGTGAAAAAGATCGAGCAGCACGTGGCGAGCTTTGTGACAGACAAAGAGCCCGGTGAGGTTGATACCCCGGAGCTTCAGAAGATCAAGGGCTTGATCCGCCGAACCGAGGCGCGGGCCGCCGCCAGATATTCCGGAGTCAAGCCCGAGCGCATTCACTTCCTGGACATGCCCTTCTACGAAACCGGACGCGTCAAGAAAAAACCGCTGTCGCAGGCCGATGTTGACATCATCACCAAGCTCCTGCGCGAGATCCAGCCTCATCAGATCTACGCCGCCGGCGATCTGTCCGACCCGCACGGCACGCACCGGGTGTGCCTGGCGGCGATTTTCGCATCCCTACGCGGCATGGTTCAGGAAAAGTGGATGAAGCACTGCGACGTCTGGCTCTACCGCGGGGCCTGGGCGGAGTGGGATGCCGATGAAGTTGAAATGGCCGTTCCGCTGGCCCCCAACGAGGTCGCCCGCAAGCGCATCGCCATTTTCAAGCACGAAAGCCAGAAAGACAGCGCGCTGTTCCCCGGACCAAATGACCCGCGTGAATTCTGGCAGCGGGCCGAGGATCGGAACCGCAACACCGCCGAGTTGTACGACAAACTCGGTCTCCCTGAGTATCAGGCCGTCGAAGGCTTCGTGCGATGGAAGGAACTTGATGCGGCGCTGAACCGCAAGAAATAATCCGCAAAGCCAAACCGATCAGAAAACCCGCCGGCACCGGCGGGTTTTTTTTAATGCAAGTTTCCGAAGCGAGCGTGCGGCCGCCGTCAGGGCTTGCCGGATGGTGTTACAGCCTTGCGCTTCGGTGCCTTGCCCGAGAGCCCATTGATGTTCCGCAGTGCAATGGTCTGCTGGTCCGTATCCAGCACCGAATACACCTGCCAGAACAGTTTCTTGTTCTGCTCATCGGTCGCGTCACCCTTGGATGCCTCGGCGTGGACCGCAAAGAACTCACGCAGCCTCGGCTCCTGCTCACGAGTCACCGTAATGCCCTTCATCAGGTACGTGTAGGCCAACGATCCGGACTTCAGCGAGCGCTGCAGCGAAAGTTCGATCTGCTTGCCCAGCGCCGCCGCACGCTCCTGACCCAGTACAGACAATCGCGTCTCGGGTTTGCCCTCTGCGTTTTTATTGGTGGCCGTGTCGCTCAAACGCTCCTCGGCAATCGCATCCCAATACGCACTCACAAGCTGCTGAAACGGCTTCTGAAACTGTCTGGGAAGAACATCCTGCACCTGACGCTCCATGGGAGATTCAAGCAGCGAACTTTGCAGCTTGCCGGTTGCCTCAAGCAGCAACTGAGCCTGATCAACCTTGTCCGTTCCTGCAAAGGCGTTGCCCATCTTCGTCAGCAGGTCAATGTTGTTCTCGACAAACGCATCGATCTTGGCGGCCCGCTTTGCGATGACCTGCTCCGCCGGTGCAATGTCGGCCTTGCTCAAAGAGAACGCCCGCGCGACTTTCTGCAGTGCCGCGGATTCCAGCGAAATCTCAAGCCGCCGAACGTGCCCGGCTAGGTCACGCTCAACCAGCGTCAATCCTGAAGTATCCATCATGCCGCCGCTGCTCATCTGTTTTCCATCGGCAGCAGCGGGGGGCGAGGCTGGCCGACTGTCCTGCCGCGGACCACCAAGGCCAAGGGCTGCCTTCTCAGGCTGGCCCGGAGCAGAATCCCGGGCAGCCGGATCCCGGCCAGCAGGGTCCCTCGCACTTGCACTCGAACTCGGACTCGCCAAGGCCGAGAGTGAAATAGCTCCAAAAAGCACGACGCCGGGCCAAAGTGCGGTGCCAACTCGGTAAATCGCATTCATGCGGCAGTCTCCAGTACCAGACTGTTGGCATTCGGGTAGGGCCGCTTGCAGCCGGGCAGTTTTCGTCACCAAGCGGGGCTCGGGCCATCTTTTATACCGCGAAAACCTCAGCAACCCGCGGCAAACGCGTTGATGAACGCGATAAAGTCGTTGCCATCAATCGTGCCGTCCAGGTTTACATCGGCCGCCGCGTCGATGCCAACGTCTCCCACCCCAAACGAGTTGACAAAAGCAACAAAGTCCGTGCCATCAACAACGCCATCGCGCACGACATCGGCAAGACACGCGGGGCCGGGCTCCGCCGGAAGAAACGTCAACCCGGCAAGGCCAGTCCAGGTCGTGGTGGTTCCGCCAGCGTTGCCGCTGGCGTTAGTCGGGCCGATGAGAACCAGATCGCCAATGTTAAAATCAAACCGGTAAAGCCGGTTGGAGCTTCCAAAGTCGCCATCGGCAATCAGCAGCGTGCCGTCCGGGGCGAACGCCATGCCGGCGCAGGTGCCCATTGTCACCGTGGTGTTCCACTGTTGCACCTGGGTGGCAATTGCGGTGGAAGGATCAACCTTGTACAGCCGCGCGGGGCCGGTGACGCCGGGGTAGGTGGTGTCCAGCAAAAACAACTCACCCGCGGCATTAAAGGCCATGGCGCTGATATCAAATGCCGGGCCCGTTCCCGGCAGCGGCGGAACCCCCGGGGGCACCGCAACATCAGAGGCAAGCGTGCCGAGCCCGGTCGTCGTGTCAATGGTAAAGAGCCTCGCCGCGGTGACCCGGGTGCTCACACCCCACAGTTGGCCGGTGATCGGATGAAAGGCGATATCGCCTTCATTGACCGCCAGCGGATCGGTGCTGGAGGTCCGGGTCGGGTCAAGCTGGCCCACGCGTGTGGCACGCCCATCCGCCGGATTCACGGTAAACAGCAGATTCTTGCCCGTAACACCACTGGCGTTGTTGATCCGACCGAGTTGGTCCGTCAGCCCGTACATCGTGTGAGGCGGGGCAGGGTCGATGGCGATGCCCACGCAAAAGTTGACGTTGATCACTCGCGGGTTGGTGCAGTTGCCCGTGGCAGGGTCAACATCATAAAGCTTCGGACCAAAGCCGTTGGTTTGACTGCCGGTCCGGTACATCACGCCGTACATCTGCTGCGCCTGCGCAGTATTGACCAATGCCACGCCGCCGGCAGCAATGAGCAGACGGGCGGCTGCGCCGAAGCGAACTAAACGGAGGAACGTGGTCGTGTTGTTAATCATGGTGGTGCTGCGGTTTGAGATTCTTGGAATCGAAATCGAGTGTACCGCTCCCGATCCTTAGACACCTTCATAACCCACCGCGCCGCGACCGCTTCGTTCGCTAAAAGCTCTTGGCCGCACTCGACATCGAGAGTTCTCGACTCGCCGGGTGAATCCACAAGCGACCAAGGCCCCGTCGCGTGCAGGTTATCAGACGCCACCCGCAGATTCAGGTTGAATCAGCTTCCGGCAGTGTGCGAGGCATGATGCTTGCTTCCTAACGAGAGTCTCGTTCGGGGATTCATCCCTCCGCGGTCGCCGCACGGGGTCTTGAATACGGCCCAAGCCGCTCGCACCCGCAGCCAGGGCAAACGCAAGATTACATCGCCACCGTCCGTCGGGGGTCGTATCGCAATTTGATGAGAAGACTCAAAGCAAATTTTACAGCGAAGATAGCGAAGGAATGTGAAGGAAGGCGTCCGCCAAGACAAGCCAGCAAATATGCAGTCCCGCATCGCACTCCCTCGACTCTCTTCCCCCCCCCTTTTTCTTCCCTTCGCTGCCTTCGCTGTAAGAATGCCTTGTTCGGCGGTCGCTGCGATCTCGCGTTCGCCCTTTATACGCGGCAATGGCTCAACGCAAAATCAAAAAAACCCCGGCGTGTAAGCCGAGGTCTCTTCGGGATTCGTATGCAGTCCCAGCGCGTCACCCGACCGCGCCGCGGGGCAAAGATATCAGTTCAAAATCGTGACCTTGCCAGTTGCGATGTCGTGCAGAGCACCCACGATTTTAATCTGGCCCGAGTTTTCGAGGCCCCGCAGGATCGCGCTGTCGCGACGGATCTTGGCAACGGTCATGCGCACGTTCATTTCCGTCGCGGCCGTGACAAATGCCGCGTTCTTGCTGTTACGCTCGCCGGGAACGTTCTTGACCTGCTCTACCGCGGGCCGGATGCTTTGAATCACCGTGGTGAGGTTGCCCAACTGCACGTTATCCGTCGCGCCCATAACAGCGCCGCAGGCGGAGTGACCGACGACAAGGATCAGCCTCGCGCCCGCAACCTTGGCTGCAAACTCCATGCTGCCAAGAATATCAGACTGAACATAGTTGCCGGCGATACGGGGGGCAAAGAGATCGCCCAGGCCCTGATCAAAGACGATCTCGGGGGCGGATCGCGAGTCAATGCACGAGTGCACGATTGCGAAGGGGAACTGACCAAGCGCGGTCGTCGCGACCTGCGCCGGGTGATCACGGTGAATGCTGGTGCCCGCGACAAAGCGATTGTTGCCTTCAACCAAGCGGGCCAAGGCCTGATCCGGCGTCATCGCGACCTGCTGCGCCTGCGTCATGGTCGCGGTCTCACCCGAGCCAGACCCCGAATTCGCACACCCCGCAAGGCTCGCAATTGATGCTGCAACCAACGCAACCGCAACGCTGTAAAATGCTGATTTCATCATAAATTCCTATGTCGCTGCCAACCCGACTGGAGGACGACCGGATAAACGCTTCCGACCGCTGAGCGCCATGCACCTAAATTTTGCTCACGCTCGCCTAAGTTTATGCGACCGCTTTATTGTTGTCGCCCCGAATAGTTCGCCTTAGCCCACGCGGCTTTCCCCCTCGCCTCGGTGCAGCGTCGCAGCGACTCTCGGTGGCCCTCATCGCTCTGGGCTAAGCCAACGATTGTTTTATTTATCCGCTTCCAACCCCGCAGCCCCCGTCCAACAATTATCCGTGACCGACCTGGACAACAACGCGACAACGAAGCCTGATCCCCTTGTCGTGGCGGCAATGCTCACCGCGATGGAGCACAGTTGGCATAACCCATCATCAATCCATCGGGCCGGGCAGGAGGCCAGACGCAAAATCGAACTCGCCCGCGCCCAGGTCGCCGCGCTCATCGGCGTGGCCGCAAAGACAATCGTCTTCACCTCAGGTGGCACTGAAGCAATCGACCTGGCCATCCGCGGCGCTCTCGGCGCAGCACTCCGCGGGCGAGATTCCAAAGCCAGCGGGCCTCTGAACATCGTCACAACGCCCCTTGAACATTCGGCGGTGCGACAGCTTGTTGATGAGCTTTCGCACGAGCGATTCAATACCGCCGAAGCCCAGTTGCGGCTCTGCCAAGTCCGCCGCGACGGCACGATCGATGCCGCGGCCGTCATTGACTTGATTGATGATGCCACCGCCGCTGTGAGTGTGCAGTGGTGCAACAACGAAACCGGGGCCATCATGCCCGTGGCCGAGATCGCAGCGGCCTGCCGCCAGCGTGGTGTGCCGTTTCATTGTGATGCGACCCAATGGGTCGGCAAAATGCCAACTCGTATCTCGCCCACCGTTGCCGATCCGGCTGGCACCGACCCCCAAAGCGAGCTGTGCGACCCGGATTTTCTGAGTTTCGCTCCGCACAAATTCCACGGGCCAAAGGGTGCGGGTGTGCTGTACTGCCGCCCCGGTGCCCGCTTCGTGCCCCGGCTGCTCGGCACCCAGGAATTGGGCCGCCGCGGCGGTACCGAGAATGTCGCCGGCATCATCGGCTGCGGCGTCGCCTGCGAACTCGCCGGATCGTGGCTCGCCGATGCCGCCAATCGCCAGCGGCTCGCCGCCCTGCGCGATCGCTTTGAGCAAGCGATCATCGATGCGGTCGTGGCAGGAAAGTGCCTGCGCGATGCGCCGGTCATCAACGGCCCGCGCGATGCACGACGCCTCTGGAACGTGACAAACATCGCCTTCCCCACGCTGGAGGCCGAGGCACTGCTGCTCGCCCTCAGCGAGAAGCGCATCTGCGCCTCCGCCGGCGCCGCCTGCAGCTCCGGCTCGCTGGATCCATCCCCGGTGCTGCTGGCCATGGGTGTGCCGCGCTCGCTCGCCCACGGGTCGATCCGCTTCTCACTGTCGCGCGACTCCATCGAGTCCGAGGTCATGGACGCCGTCGCGCCGATCGCAGCCTGCGTGCAGCGCGTGGCAGAATCAGGAACGTAACGCCCCGGCATCGCGAATCGACCGAGCTTGAAAATTTTCCGAATTTCTCAGCCGCGCAAGTGCTGGCTTGCGGCGGCGTCCGAAGTCGCAGGAACGTCCGAGAACCAGCCAGCGACGGTGGGTACTTCACCCCAACCCCGCTCCACGTTTTCGCATTGCGCCACCGCGGCTCGGCCGGGCTCACGATATCCCGGTTGCTGTTCCGATACTCTCCTCACGGGTTCGCCCCAGCGCAGAAGGTGCGCCGCCGATCCGCGCTGTCCGTCGTTTCGATTGCCAGGCCAGCCGCTTCCTTCTCCTGCGTGTCTTCGCTCCTGTTTCCATTGTCTACATCAACCACCCAACCCGCCCCCGCTTCAGCGAAGAAGCCAACCGCCGCAGCCGCACCGGTTCCATCTCCCGCTGCGCCGCCCACGCCAGATTACAAAGCAGCCTGGCCGGTCCTGCTCCTGCTGGCATCAACCGGTGTGCTGGGCGCCGGTCTCATCTACGGCCTCGCTCGAGCGCCCAACGATGATCCCGCCGCCCCATTTGTTGCGATCCGGCAACTCGTGCAGGCCGGTGAGCATGAACAGGCAATCGCAGAGCTCAACTCCAAACTGGTGCCGCCGCTGCAAAAGGGGCTGCTGAATCACGAGCAGGAAATCGAGTTCTTCCTCCTGCGCGCCCGTTCGTTGGCCGAGGGCCAAAGCAAGCTGGGTCTGAGCGTTGCCGAAAATCACAAGGCAATCCTGGCCGACTACACCCAGGCCCGCAAGCTCAAGGCCGAGATTGATGATGCGGATATTTCGCGCATCGCTACGGCCCATCTGGAACTTGGACAGATAGACCAGGCCCTCGCCGAAGCAAAGGCGCTCTCCGCAAACGCCTGGCCGCTTCGCTCGGCAATCCTCAAAACCGTTGCGCAGCGCAACTTAAAGGCCCGCAAAGTCAACTACGAGCAGACACTCGGTGTCCTCTCCGAACTCGAAACCTCCCCCAAGTCCAGCCCCACTGACCGGGTCTGGGCCCTTATCCGCCAGGCAGAGCTGCGACTGGCGATGGACTTTCACGATGAGGCCATCACACGGCTTCTCCGCGCAATCCCCATGCTCGATGAGGTTGATCCGCAGCGCAGGGCCGAGCTGCTCCGGCTCCTGGGCAAGGCCTATTTCGAAGTCGGCCGCACCGAAGAGGCGATGACGCAGCTGCAGGCTTCGCTGGCCGGCCTGGCCGCATCCGACAGCGGCCGCGATGAGGCCGAACTGCTCATCGGTCGGCTGCTGCAGACCCAGGGACGCCATGAAGAGGTCGCCCAGCACATGACCCAGCTCATCGGCGCATCGGCCGAGGGCGGCTCGCTCGGCGCCGGCGGGCCCATCATCGCCCGCGCACGCTTCACCCTCGCTGAATCCACCTCCGCACTCGGCGAAGATCTCGATGCCGCACGCCAGTACGAGGCCGTGATTGACACCATGCGCGGCCTGCCAGCGGAGCGCGAGTTTTCACTGACAACCGTCGGCTATGCCCTGCTTGCGCGAGCAACCGACCGCGCCTCCCGCGACCAGCACCAAGTCGCCCTCATGTACGCCGACCTGTCTCGAAAAGCCTTCATCGCAGCCAACGCACCGATCGAGAAACCCAGGTCCGCCGCAGAACCCAAAACCGCGAGCGCCAGCCACGATGCGGCGCTATCCGCAGATGCAGCGCCCGCCTCCCACGGCGAGCCGCACGCCAAAGCCCAGCCGACCGATGACGGCGCTGAGGCCACCCTTGGCGCTGAGAATTCCGCTGGATTGAGGGTGATGAACAAACAAGGCGTGCCCGCGGCTGTCTTCGTGGCATCCGCCGATGCCCACCGCCGCATCGCCGAACTGACCTTGGCCGAAGCCCGCCAGAGCGAGGCGGGCCTGCTCCGGGTTGATCAGATCTCCCCGGCCAGTGCCGTGGAAGTCAAGCGCCACTACCTTGATGCCGGGACCGACTACCGCGAGCACGCCGGCATGCTCGTCGCCGCCGATCCGGCCGCATCCGCAAGCTCCCTTTGGATGGCCGCCGATTGCTACGACCTCGCCGGCGACCGTGACGCCGCCCGCGACGCGTTCCAAAGCTACGCAACCAGCGCAGCCGCCAACGACCCCCGCAGGCCAGAGCCAGCCTTCCGCCTCGCCCGGGGCCTTCAGGCGAAAGGTGA
>Ga0105048_10009806_pt1 | contig 15186 bp, 16 predicted proteins | sample MAT05_FD_78382 | JGI IMG/M metagenome (GOLD analysis project Ga0105048, IMG submission 78382) | Freshwater microbial communities from Lake Fryxell liftoff mats and glacier meltwater in Antarctica - MAT-05 | ecosystem: Environmental > Aquatic > Freshwater > Ice > Liftoff microbial mat | place... | reverse complement strand
CCGGTGGTGGTCGCTCATCCCTTTGACGATCAAACGGCTGCAACCATCATGCGTTCAGTTGAGGAGACTGCGCGCGGGCTCGGGGCAGATGGCGACTCTTATCAAAAATTGATCCAGCCTTTTGTCAGCGTCGGATCTACGTTTCTGGATGAGCTACTGGCACCCCATCACGTTCCCTGCCATCCAGTATCGATGGTCCGATTCGGATTGGCAGGACTTCGGTCCGCGAGAGCTACGGTGGAACCGAGATTCGAAGGTGAGCGTGCACGCGGGCTCTTTGCTGGTCTGGCCGCGCATTCAATCTTGTCACTTGATCAAGCAGGCTCCGCTGCTGCCGGACTCGAGCTGGCGATTCTTGCCCACCTTCGGGGGTGGCCATTCGCAGAGGGAGGATCGCAGCAGATCGTCGATGGTCTCGCGGCAGCGATTACGGCACTCGGTGGCGAGATCCGGACTGGCGTAAAGGTGAAATCGTGTCGCCGACATCCCTGAATCGGCCTCTGTGCTGTTCGATCTCGCCCCTCGCAATATCGCTCGGATCGCGGGCGAGTCATTGCCGTACGGGTACCAAAGATCACTGATGCAATTTCGTCACGGTCCGGGCTCCTTCAAGATCGATTATGCGTTGGATGGTCCGATTCCGTGGCGTGACCCGGCGTGTGCACCGGCCGGGGTCGTGCATCTTGGCGGTACCTTCAACGAAATCGCATTAGCCGAGAGCAATGTGGTCAACGGACGCCACCCCGAGAGGCCGTTTGTGCTCGTGGCGCAACCCAGTCAGTTCGACCCGGGGCGTGCTCCGGCTGGAAAGCAGACAGTCTAGGCATACTGTCATACGCCACATGGATCGACTGTCGACATGACTGAACGGATCGAGCGGCAGATCGAACGCTTTGCACCGGGATTCCGTGATCGGGTGCTGGCACGCTCAACCATGGGAACCTCCGACCTTGAGCAGTACAACGCGAACTACATAGGCGGCGATATCGGTGGTGGCGTCATGGATCTTCGCCAGCTCTTTTTTCGGCCAGATCCACGACTGAACCCCTACGCGACGCCAAATCCGCAGTTATTCATCTGCTCGGCATCGACGCCACCAGGCGGAGGTGTGCACGGCATGTGCGGGTTCCACGCGGCGAATACTGCGTTCAAGCGCTTCTCCGTCAAATCGCGAACCCGCTAATCCGAACGGGACTTCACGAACAACGATCCGATCGAGCGATAGCGTGCGAACCGCGATTCAAGCAGGCGATCGGGTCTGATCGCTAAGAGTTCATGCAGTGCGGACAGAATCGATTCCTTGAGCAAGACCGCCGCCCGCTCCGGATCGGCCGCGGCACCGCCCTCTGGTTCGGAAACGATTTCGTCCGCGATTCCGGCGGCGACGATATCGGATGCGGTCAAGCGCAGTTGCTCCGCGACTTCGGACGCACGGGATGCATCGCGGTACAGAATCGCGGCAGCGCCTTCGGGAGCGATTACGGAATAAATTGCCCGCTCCTGGATCAGCACCCGATCGGCGACCGCAAGTGCGAGCGCACCTCCGCTCCCGCCTTCACCGGTGATCGCGGTGACAATCGGGGTTGGCAAATCACTCATCAACGCCATGGATTCCGCGATTTCGCGAGCCAGACCCCGTTCCTCGGATTCAATTCCAGGGTAGGCACCAGGGGTGTCGATCAATGTGACCACCGGCACTCCGAAACGGCCTGCCATCCCCATGATTCGTTGGGCTTTCCGATAGCCTTCCGGTAGTGGACGACCACCTCGCGTACGCTCGATCTCCACCCCGTGACCGCGGTCTATTCCCACGATTGCAACGGGACGATCATCGATCAGTGCCAGTCCGGCCACGATCGCCGGATCGTCGCCGGATTCCCGATCACCGTGTAATTCGATGAAATGGTCTGAGAGGAGACTGATGTAATCGCGAGACGTCGGACGCTCGGGATCTCTCGCGGCGAGCACCGAATCCCAGGCGCTGCCATGTATTTTCGGAGAGGCGTGTTCATCGCTTTCAGCCCATTTTCCCCGTTGTGTACCACCATTCAAAACGTCGAGCGAGTCCGCGACAAACCGCCGCAACGACGACCGCTCGATTACTGCGTCGATCATGCCGTGCGCGAGCAAAAACTCGGCCGTGTGCGATCCCGGTGGCAGCGGTTTTCCGAGGAATTGTTCGGCGACGCGTGGACCCGCAAAGCCGATCAGTGACTTCGGTTCTGCGACTACGATGTCCCCGAGACTGGAAAATGAGGCGAAGACACCGCCAGTCGTCGGGTGAGTCAGGACGGAGATGTAGGGCAGAACGGATTTGCGAAATTGCTGAACTGCCGAGGCGGTTTTCGCCATCTGAAGGAGTGACAGCATGCCCTCCTGCATGCGGGCGCCTCCACTAGCCACCACGGTGATAAGTGGACGATCCTCCCTCAATGAGAGTTCGGTCGCGCGGACGAACTTCTCGCCAACCACGACTCCCATGCTGCCGCCAAGAAAAGCGAAATCGAGCACGGCGAGAGTGACTTCATGCCCGTGGATGGAAGCGCGGCCAGTGACGATGGCATCGGATTGTCCGGTCGCGATTTGCGCGACCTGTAGTTGGTTGGAGTAGGGTTCATCACCAGTGAATTTGATTGGATCGGAGGAAGAGAGCTTCGCCTCCGTTTCTTGAAAGGATCCTGAATCGACGAGCGATGCAATTCGGAGCGCTGAGGGGAGCTGCGAGTAGTGACCACACTCGTCGCAGATCCGATGGCGGGCATATCGAGGCCGACCGGCGAGATGTGCTCCGCAGGCGGTACAGGTGAAACGCTGCTCGAGCTTCCAGTCGGTGAGACCGGGTTTGGAGGGCTGAGTTGGGGTCGTTCGGTTCAAAATGCGCATCATGACGATTACCTTGCCAGATTCTCGATCAATTGGTTGATGCCGGTGTGGATCAAAGGTCACACCTTACAGGTCAACTTCAATTAAATACGAAACTAATTGAACGCGGGTTGTACAATCTCGATGAAGGCTGCCTGTCGCGTGGAGCTTCCCAGTGCGTCGTGGGCCAGAAAGTAAACACTGTTGCAACGCACTGAAGGGTCAACAATGGAACCACAGGACGAGATTCGACTGGACGTGCTGCAGCGATTGGCGGAACAGGCGATGAGCGATCCCGACTTTCGCGCGGTAGCCCGCCATGATCTCAACGCCGCGCTCGAACAATACGGATACATCCTCAACGAAAAAGAGCAGGCGCTGGTGCTCCAGTTCCGGGCCTCACTCGAAGAGGCCGGGATCGATCTTTTCCTTGCCGAAAAACTCGGTCCCGAGTATGTCGATCAACTCCGGGGGGCACTGGGAAAGCTCCCACTTCCGAATTAACCCACCGGGTTCCATCACGATCAAACGCCTTAGCCATCGATCTGCGGGTCGATCGTTGGGTACGGGCTGCTGTCGTTTTCTCCCAATCGATGCGAGCGCACGAAACCTTGCATCAGCGGCGAAGCGTCCCGAATAAGCGGTCGCCGGCATCGCCTAATCCTGGTCGGATGTACTTGTTCTCGTCCAGTTGCCGGTCGAGACGGGCGACATGCAGTTTGATATCCGCATGTTCCTCCTGCATGCGTTGGACCCCCTCCGGCGCGGCGATGATCCCGACGAAGATGATCTCCTTCGCGCCGCACTGTTTGAGTGTCGATGCCGCCGCCGTGGCCGAACCAGCAGTCGCGAGCATTGGATCGAGCAGGATCATTACATCGTCCGTGAAAACAGCCGGCAATTTGTTGTAGTAACTCACTGGGAGATGCGATTTCTCATCCCGATATATGCCAAGGTGGTAGACCGTCGACTTCGGGAGAAGACCTTGCGCGGCTTCGACCATCCCCAGTCCGGCGCGAAGAATCGGCACCAATCCAATACTTGGAGCAATTTCATACCCCACGGTTGTCTCCATCGGCGTTTCGTAGGTCCCTGTATTCAGTCCGACTTCACGAGTGGCCTCGTAAACCAGAAGCACCGTCAACTCGTTGACCAGCGCGCGGAAGAGCTGAGGTTCGGTCTCACGGGCAGACAGAAGCGAAACCTTGTGCTTCACGAGTGGGTGGTCACTGACCTTCAAATTCGGAAAAGAATGTGCTTCGATCAGAGCAACCACTCGCGCTTCTCCTTCTTTGCTCGCGGATCAGTCGGTTTTGCCGAAATCGATGTGCAACTCTCCGACCTGTCCGGTTGATTCTACTCAACCAGAACCGTCTGCAGTCCTGAGGTGGACATTTGGACCGCCGTGTGCGGGAATTCGTATCGATGAATACTGTTATTCAGTCAGAGGGAGGTCAACAATGGCGCAGGTTCTCCGGTTGCAGCACACGAGTATTCCGATGCCAACAGACGGGCACGCTGCCGCCCGCGCCTTCTTCGGCGACATGCTCGGGATGAAGGAGGTTTTGCCACCCTCCACACTGGATCGCACTCGTCTCGTCTGGTTCCTGGCCGGACCGGATGAGCACGAGGTTCACCTCTTTGTGGATGAATCGATGTCGGCAAAGTCGACCGCGCAACACCTCTGTCTCCAGGTCGATGATCTCCAGGCTTTCCGTGAACGAGCCGCGTCACATGGTGTCACAGTAGAAGAGACTATTGCCATTCCCAACCGCCCACGGTTCTTCGTTCACGATCCGTTCAACAACCAGATCGAGATCGTTCAAATAACAGGCGACTACACTTAGCAGAGTGAATGCGAACGCAGGATTTCGGAAAGAGAGCATCACCATGGCCGTTACCGTTGACAAGATCACCTATACCGCGACTGCCGAGCAGATCGAGCGCATGCATTCAGCCTTTGATGAAGCACTCGCACGGGTGCCAGCCGAACTCGGCAAAACCTACCCGATGGTGATCAATGGCGTTGAGCGTACCGGTGCAGGCACCTTCGAGGTACGAGCGCCAGCGGATCGCAACCTGGTCATCGGACGTTTTCAGTCGGGAACCAGCTCGGATGTCGATGATGCCGTCGCCGCCGCGAAAGCCGCCTATCCGGCATGGTCGAGCCGACCCTTCGCCGAACGGGTTGCGATTATGCGACGTGCGGCAGAGATCATTCGAGAGCGTAAGTTCATGCTCTCCGCGTTGCTGATCTGGGAGGCCGGAAAGAACCGTGCCGAAGCGATCGGTGAGGTCGAAGAGGGTGCTGACCTGATCGACGAGTACGCGCGCCAGGTCGAAGCCAACAACGGGTTTGTCATCCAGTTGGAATCGCTCGATTCTGCTGAGAAAAACAAGTCGGTCCTTCGTCCCTTTGGTGTCTGGGCAGTGCTGGCGCCATTCAATTTCCCTCACGCGCTTTCGGCCGGGATGTCCTCCGCGGCAATGGTTGCGGGCAACACCGTTGTCTACAAGCCGGCATCGCTGGCGCCACTTGCCGGGTATGAACTTGCCCGCTGTTACTTCGATGCCGGGGTCCCAGCCGGTGTTTTCAACTTCGTGACCGGTTCCGGGAGCGAGGTTGGCGAGACGCTTGCGCTCCACCCGCGGGTGGACGGGCTGATCTTCACCGGATCGAAAGAGGTCGGTCTCGATCTCTTCCACCGGGTCAGCACCGAATTCGCCAAACCGTGCATCACGGAGATGGGCGGCAAAAACCCGACCATCGTGACAAAGAATGCCGATCTCGAAAAGGCGGTCGAGGGTGTTGCCCGTTCCGCATTCGGCTACTCCGGCCAGAAGTGTTCAGCATGTTCGCGCGTCTATGTCGAGCGACCGATTTATGATGAATTTATCGCGAAGCTCACCACGCGAACCGAGACGATGAAGGTCGGCGAGCCATCGATTCGCGATGTCTTTGTCGGTCCAGTGATCGACGCGCGGGCGGTCAAGCGATTCGAGGAGGCACTTCAGTCTGCGGCTGGCGGCACCGTTCGAACCGGTGGCAAGGTCTTGACTGATGGTGACTACGCGAAGGGCACCTTCGTCGAGCCGACGATTGTCGATGGTCTTCCGCTTACGCATGAACTCTTCAAACGCGAACTCTTTCTGCCCTTCCTTGTGGTCGGCGTGGTTGATTCGCTTGAAGAGGCCCTCGAACATGCGAATGACACCGAGTATGGGCTGACCGCCGGTATCTTCACCGAAGATGCGGGCGAAATCGAACAGTTTTTCAATGGAATCGAAGCCGGCGTCGTGTACGCGAATCGTAGAGGCGGTGCAACGACCGGCGCCTGGCCGAATTGCCAATCCTTCTGCGGCTGGAAGGCCAGTGGCAGCACCGGTAAGGGTGGACTCGGACCGTATTACGTGCAGCAGTTCCTCCGGGAACAGAGCCGGACCGTCGTCGTTTACGAATAGAGTTCATTAGTCGTCACGGAAGTCTGGAAGCGCGGTGCGGGATATTCTGCACCGCGCTTTTGTTTCCTGTCGCACGTCTGCCGGTCAGGGAACGATAATCGCGCAACGAACGTACTGACGTGAAAGGATGTGACGTGGTCAAATTTGATTCGATCGATGGCTCGTACATGATGCAGGTGACGGCGAATCTCTGCCGCATCCCAAGCCCGACTGGTTTCACTCGCGCGGCCGTCGATTCGGTCGCCACCCAAATGGAAACGCTTGGTCTCACCGTTCTTCGGACCACCAAAGGCAGTCTGGTCGCTTCGTTTCCAGGAAACGAGGGCCGGAGCGGCGGGGGGCGACTTCTGTCCGCACATGTCGACACCCTAGGAGCAATGGTCAAAGAGATCAAGAAATCCGGCCGACTGACTTTGACCCGGCTCGGCGGTTACGACTGGTCGACAATCGAAGGCGAGTACTGCCTGATTCACAAACGCGACGGCGGCACAGTAGGTGGCACGATCCTGACCACGAAGGCATCGACGCACGTTCATGGTCAGGCATTGATCGATCTGAAACGAGATGAAAAGTCGATCGAAGTGCGGTTGGATGCCGAGGTGGATTCGGCCGAAGCGACCCGGGCTCTCGGGATTTCAGTGGGTGATTTTGTCAGTCTCGATCCCCGGACGACGATCACCGAGTCCGGATTTATTAAATCCCGTCACCTCGATGACAAAGCCTGCGTCGCCATCCTGCTCGGAGTCGCCAGGGCATTGCTTGAGAGCGGAGCTCCCCTTGCACGTCCAACCCATCTTTACATCAGCACCTTTGAAGAGGTTGGGCACGGCACTTCGGCAGGAGTACCCGATGGCGTCACCGACATCGTCGCGGTCGATATGGCGGCGGTTGGCGAGGGACAGACATCGGATGAGTTTTCGGTCACCGTGTGTGTCAAGGATGGAAGTGGACCGTATGACTATGATCTCAGCGGCCAGTTGATTTCGCTGGCGGCAGAAAACGGCATCGAGCATCGCGTCGATATCTACACCTACTACGCCTCGGATGTTTCACAGGCGTTGCGCGCAGGGTATGACATCCGGGGCGCACTGGTCGGACCTGGAGTCGATGGATCGCACTCCTATGAGCGACTGCATCAACGCTCGCTCGTCGAAACAGCAAAACTGTTAGTGGCTTATCTCCTGGCGGAGTAGTTCTGGAAGAGAGATGAGGGAAGAGGATCAGTCCCTGAACTGTTTTCACTCGACCGGCGCAACCGGTCGAGTGAGAGCGGAACAGGGTTGAGATCAGCGGAGGGTTACTTCCTGTCCGGCATCGGCCGAACGCATGATCGCTTCAGCAATCCGAAGTCCCTCGACCGCTTGATCGACCGATGCGACGGTCGATCCGCCTCCCTGCATGACGCATTCGATAAAGTGGGCATCTTCCTCCCTGAGCGCGCCCGCCACTTTGCCGTAAACCTCCGGCCAGAGACCTGCCTCCGGGTGCTTGGTGACATCGTCCGTCCAGATCTGCAGTGTCGATTCCAGCAGGCGCAACCGGGCACTCTGTTTCGTGCCAATGATTTCGAGTTCGGCGTCGATGGTGCCACTCCAGGTTTCGGTGAGCACATTGTGCGGACCGCGATCCGGAATCAACCAACTTGTTTCCAGCGAACAAATTGCGCCATTTTCAAATTGAAGAATTGCCATGCATGCATCCGGGTAGATATGACCGGTAATGTGGCGCTGCACCGCGTAGACCTTTGAACAAAGACTCTCTGTGAACCAGACCGCAAGATCGATATCGTGGATGATCGTTTCGTGAACAGAGTGTGCGCGATCGCCATAGATGTCGAACCAGGCGCGTGAGCAGTTGCGCTTGAGACGCAGAGTTACCAGATCACCGAAGCGGCCGGAACCAATTTCATGTTTGAGAAGCGCATGCTGACTCTCGAACCGCAAAACAAACCCGACCTGGAGATGCACCCCGGCATTCCGCGCGAGTTGGGCGAGTTCCGCGCCATCCTCGGAAGTGGTCGAGAGTGGTTTTTCGACAAAGGTGGGAATACCGCGGCCGATTGCCTTCCGAACCTGCTCGGAGTGGGTCTGCTCGGGAGTGATCAGAAAGAGGCAGTCGATCTCCGCTCCTGCCAGCATCGCGTCCAGATCAGCGAAGGTCCTCACGCCGGGAAATTGTTCTCGGGCGGCGGCAAGTTCCTCGGGAACCGGATCGCAAATGGCGGCGATGTGAACATGGGAGAAGCGGCTGAGCACGCCTGCGTGCAGCTTCCCGAATCTTCCGAGTCCTGCGATGCCTACCCTGACTGGAGCCTGTACCGTTGCCACCGACGCTCTCCTTCGTAACCGTTTGCCGACTGAAATTCGCCGGGCGATTCTACACCGGAGTGGTTGAACTCCGGAGGTCGTGCTCATTCGCCAATAGTTGCGCACAAAATAGTCGAAACCGCTCTATACTCCGCGAGCGGTATCCACGAGTGAAGCGCCGGGCGGTTCTGACAGATGCGGTCGTATTTCGCCAGTATCCGTGCGTTCAACCGCGATATCCGGCTGTTTCTCATTTACAACCTCTTTGCGAACGTTGGATTCGGTGTTTTTCAACTCGTTTACAATCTCTATCTGCTGAAACTCAACATGCGCGAGGATGACATCGGTGCATTCAGCGCCGTGCAAACGGTCTGCATGGGGTTCGGCGGTATTTCGCTCGGTTTCCTCGTCAATCGGTTTGGCAGTTGGCGATGCATTGCCGGAGGTTTCACCGTCTTCCTGCTGGCATCCGGTGGGATCGCATTTGCTGAAATCAGATGGCAGATTTACGTGCTCTCCGCCGTGTACGGCGTTGGCCTCGCCTTCCTGTTCAACACAACGATGCCATTTCTCCTTGAGTGGGGGGAGCGACGCCAACGGGCGCTCGCGACGGCAGTTTCCTTCTCATTGATCTCGTTTTCAGTTACCGTCGGTTCGTTGATGGGCGGGTTGTTGCCTTCTGCGATCGATACCGTGGTCTCGACGATCGGAGACGGCAGTCTCGAAGCCTACCGCTGGACTATGGTGCTCGGAACGCTTGTGGCCGCGCTGGGATTCATCCCAATCGCGCTGATGACCAACGCCAGAACGAACCGGGCGCCAGTGGCAGAAGCGTTGGTCGCTGAACCAACCAACGCGACCGAGCGAAAGCAGGTGAGGGTGGACATGATCGTCTTCATCCTGATCGGGGGATTGATGAGTCTCGGCGTCGGGATGGTCATTCCATTTTACAATGTCTATCTGACCACGCTCGGCGCGAATGAACGTCAGGTAGGATTTGTCTTTGCATTCGGGAGCGCTGTTGCGGCCGTCATCGGTCTTTCCGCTCCGACTGTCGCCCGGCGATTGGGTGCGCTCAATGCGGTCTTTTATCTCCGGTTCGCAATCATCCCGCTCTACCTGATTCTCATTCCGTTTCCATTCCTGGGACTGGCGATTGTTGCCCACGCGATGCGTCAAACGACCATTAGTGTCTCATGGCCAATTGAGTCGACATTTATCGGGGAAGTACTTCCGCCGAAGGCCAGAAGTAGTGTGTACGGCCTCAGATCAGCGGCCTGGAATCTCTGTTCTGCACTTGCTGCCTTCATTGCGGGTAAAATTATTGTCCGTACGGGGTACGACTGGACATTCGTGAGTATTGCGTTCTTTACTGGTCTGTCTGCTATTGTCTTCACGCTGTACTACCGGAGACATCCGTTGGTGCGCGATGGACTGATCACAACGGCCCTACGGCAGGTGTCAACCAGGAGACCTGCGCCTCTTCAGTAGGTGGGATTGTGCTGACAAACGACGAGTTTCGCGCTTCGGGCGGGAATGTAGTAGAGCGAGTCTTATGGTCGAACCCGGGAAACTGATCGAAGCGAATTCGACGGGTGATCGACCCACCTATTCTCGACGCCACATGCTGACGGTCGCGGCTGCAGGTGCGGTTTCGCTAACGGGTCAATTCGGCACCCGGGCCAGCGAGGACCGCGAGACGATCGTCGACCAGATCCTCGAGGAGATGCCGCTCAAAAAGCGCATTGCTCAGCTCTTCATATTCCAGGCGCAGGGCGCGGTGATGACACCCTATTTCGAGTCCTTGCTCAAGGATGTTCATCCAGGCGGAATTATCTTCGTGCAACCAAACATCGGGTCCCCTGCTCAGATCAAAACCTTTGTCTCCGAAATTCACCGAAGTAATCGCGCGTTGCCACCACTGATCTCCATCGATCAGGAGGGTGGGAATGTCATTCGACTGGCCGGGGATCCGGCGCCTGGGGCGCTGGACCTCGGACGACTCTCGTATGACGATGTTCGTGAGAAGTCCAAACAGCGCTCCGATTTCCTCTCCGGGTTCGGGTTCGATGTCAACTTCGCTCCGGTTGCCGATGTTGCGTACAACGCCAGCAGCACGATGTACCTTCGCAGTTTCGGAAATGATCCAGAGGTCGTTGCCGATAAAGTGAAGGCAGTTGTGCGCGGGGCACGAGCCCGGCACATCATGGGAGCGGCAAAACACTTCCCCGGTCACGGGCGAACCTCAGTCGATTCGCACTACGCGATCCCGACAGTCGATTTGAGCAAAAAGGAATGGGCAAGGAGCGACGCGCTACCATTCAAGTCCGCCATCGGTGCCGGTGTCGAAATGGTCATGGTCGGCCACCTGAAATATACACAGTGGGACGACCAACCGATGTCATTGTCCAGAGTCTCTGTCGATGTACTCCGCAACGATTTCCGTTTCCATGGCATCATCGTGACAGACGATCTTGGCATGGGCGCGCTGGCCGGGATGCCGGCGTTCGATGTCCTGGATCGGGCGCTCGATGCCGGCATGGATGCACTCCTGTATACCGCGCCACCGGCACCGTGGGCATCGATGGTCGATCACGTGGCAGATCGGGTGAAGTCGGGAGCAGTCTCCAGGTCGCGTATCGATGAGAGTGTTCGCCGCTTGCTACGCGTTAAAGTCGATCACTTCGGAATCGAAGGAAAGGCGTTGTAGTGCTCCTCCCTTCACTCGCGGTTCGTTTAGCACGCGTCGTCCAATGGGCTGTGATGGCGCTCTTTTTCTCAATTGCAGTGGTGGCCTGCTCGACCGGAGATGACGAAGGCGAAACCCCGACGTCTACACCTCAACCCCGCAGCACCAGTGCCCCTGCCGAGCCAACCGATGCGCCGACCTCGACCAGCGAAGTTCCCGCGACAATCGCGTTGACCGATGCCAATGCCCAGATTGTCACCGATGGCGTCTGCACGGCACTCGTTCCTGATGGCTGGGTCGATGACGGCACGGGTCGTGGGACGACAAGTGGTGGCCACCGATTTGTGCTCTTTGGCGGACGATTGACCACCTCAACGAGTTGGGCGACCGCGATCAATGTCGTCGCCACGCCGACTTCGGGTCGGACAATAGCGTCGGTTGAGAGGTCGGACGATTCGATTCTCGCACTGTTTGCCGACGACCGCGGCTTCGAGTATCGCGAGCGATTTGACTCGACTTATTGTGACCTGACCGTCTCCAGCGCAGGCAAAGCGATCTCCCCCGAAGAACGAGCGTTTTGGGACGCAATTATCGGCAGCATTGGTCCAGTGAAGAGCGAGTAGTTTTTCAACAGTCGAAATTCAAATATCCTCCCCGCCTTGCCCTCAGCAAGGGGTCGGGCCTCTTCCCTTCATCCAGCGTGAATTGCGTCCCGCGCCGGGTTCTAACGCGTCCCGTGAACCCCTGAACGGTGCCTTTTGAAGAGGTTGCTTCTATGCGCCTCGACCGGGTTGTGTTATCGTCAAAACACTGTTACTGCGAAAGAGAAGCGTGCTGGCAACTGCCGGTTTGTATCATTTGTGAAATGGCGCTCCTCCGTGGACGGACAGCAGTTCGACAATCTTGCGCGGTTTTTCGCGCGTGGCCTGACACGGCGTCGACTCTTCAAATCACTGGGAGTTGCCATTGGCGCCAGCACTCCGGGATTCGGGAGAACGGCGCTGGCGGGTGGACTCTGTTCTGACGATTCAGAATGTGAGCTCGGGTTATGCTGCGCCGGCGAATGTTCGATGTATCGATGTTGTGTCGCCGAGGGACCAACGAACAACCGGCGTTGTGCTTCAGGCGAAATGTGTTACTTCGATTCTTGCTATCCATTTGATTGCTCTATTCTCGGCTACTGCGATTCGGGAATCTGCTGCGGCGGCGTATGCGTGGCCGGTGAATGCTGTCCAGGGGACGATTTATGGTGTGGGACCGGGTTGACATGTGGCTCCGATGGCTACTGTTCCTACAAGAGTTGCACAACCAGTGACGAATGCGGTGGGGCATATTGCTGCGGCGGATATTGCGATGCCTACCTTCAGTATCAATGCTGCCCGGGCGACAGTTCATACTGCGCGTCCGGATACCAATGTGATGGCAGCGGACGGTGCTATCAGCCCGGCTGTTCCAACGATGGCGATTGCGTTTCCGGGATCTGCTGCAACGGCATTTGCGATGAGGGGATCGAGTGCTGCGCCAGCAGTCCGGGCGATGGACATTGCGCCTATCCAGACTACAGATGCGTCGATTCCGGAGGTGGAGCCGGCATTTGCGTTCGAGCAGGATGCAGATCGGACAGTGAATGTTCGGGTGGAATCTGTTGTTTGGGCGAGTGCTACAGCGGTGAATGTTGTGTTGCCGATCCGAGTGATCAGCATTGCCCGGCGGGTACTGTTTGTTTTGAGGGCGTCTGCGATGAGAAAGCGGCGTGTGTTGCCGATAGCGATTGCGCCGCCGGTCAGATTTGCCGCGAAGGAGCGTGTTCGTCCGACTCAGCCGCGACTGCAACGGCAACCGCTACCACAAAACCGATCAAGCCGACGGACAAGTGGAAGCTGTGGAGCGATCCGGAAATTCGTTTACAGGGCGCCAACGTCTACCTTCGTCGCGTGACGGACGATGACGAGGACGTCTATGGCACGGGGCCAATCGGGCCGGTCTACTCCAAACAGGATTTCACGCGATTGGCCGGGTATCGGGCCAATTATGTCGACATCTCGCACCCGGCGACCTATTCCGAAACCGCGCCGTACGTGGCAGAATCACCAGTTGAAAGCTCGTTGGCGAATCTGGTGAAGTTGGCTTCAGAAGCAGATCTCTACGTGGTGATCTCGACGCGAACGGGACCCGGACGAAGTGAAGGGACGCCACAGGGATTCCCGGTTTGTCGGGCAGGCGGGTGCTTTGGTGGAGAGCAGTCGTCCGACAGCATCGTTTTGTCATCCAAACTGTGGGACGACGAGAAGGCGCAGGATGCGTGGGTGGCGGCCTGGTCCGCGTTGGCAAAGACCTTTGCGAACGATCCTGCGGTCATCGGCTACAACCTGATGGCAATGCCGGATGTTCCGAACACGAAGCAGTACCTCGCGTTGATCCAACGGATCATCGAAGCGATCCGGAAAGAAGATCGTGAGACCCCGATTCTGATCAGTGCGCCGGGAATCGGACAGCTCGGGGACCTGGCGAAGTTCAAACCCTTGGAGGATGAACGCATCGTCTACCGGTTCGACACCTATGCGCCCAAGCGCTATCTGCGCCAGGAAAGCGATGCCGAGGGCGCGCTTGCATATGGAGACGAACTCGATCTGGAGAACGATGCCGAGGAGGGGACCTTTGACCGGGCATGGTTGCGAGCGTATTTGAAGTCGGCACAAACATGGGCGGCGGACAACAAGCGACCGATCGCAGTCGGCGGGTACGGGATGCCGCGCTGGCAACCGGAGCTCGAAGGGTATCTGGATGATCTGGTGGAACTCTTTGCGAAGTACGAGTGGCCGACCGGGTTGTGGATGTGGCATCCGGAAAAAGGTCCGACGGAGGACGATGCGTTCAACCTCGAACACGGAGATGACCCTTCAAACCATGAAGTGGTGAGCAATCTTCTGGTGGATTTGATTGTTCAGCACTGGAAGGCGAACAAGGTTCGACCCTCGACAGGTACATAGTTCTCGCTGACCGGAATGCGTTCCGACATGTGAAAGACTTCGCCAGGAGAGGCGCAGATCGGAGTTTCCGGTCTCCGCCTCTCTTCTCGTTCAGGTTCAAATCCGGGTCTAATCGGAGATCGGTACTCTGATTACAGGCGAAATACGGAACATGCCACGACACTGTTTCATCCAGAAGAGAGGTCCCACAATGTCTCAACGATTTACGATGATCATGGCTCTGGCGCTGACCCTGGTGCTTGGCACAGGTGTTTATGCCGCTCGTGGACGAGTGGCCGGAAACAATTCCGAACAGTCGACAAATCAAGCGATTGTTGCAACCGAAGTCGTCACTCTCCCCGTCGATGAAGTGACACGCCAAAACCCGCCAGCAAAGGTGGCGACGGAAGTTGCTCCGGGAACCGAACCTGATTCTGCGTTCAGTGAGTCATCTGAAGGTGTCGACGATGACGGATATGAAAAGACCACCAAGTCGACCGTGACCCCGAGCAAAGTAAATCACAAGAGCTTGGAGCAGGAAGAATTCGAAGATGACTAACGCAACGTTTGACCCAGATCAGCCCCACCTCGCGATGAAAGCACTCCGGGCGCGCAGGTTGACCGATCCGCTCGGCTCCATGGGGTTTCGCAAGACCCGCTCGCGGATTGAAAGAGAGACGAGAGCTCGGAAGATCGCGTTCGTGGCAACCATCGGGCTCTCTACCGGAATGTTTGGAATCATTGCTTCAGAGACAGGCACCGGCCAATCCAATGTTGCCCTTGCACAGGTAATTCCGGCAGAGGTTGTCCAGCCAGCATCAGCTCAGCAAACGGGCGGATCCGGAGTTGTGAGATCGACAACCGTTAGAACGGTCACCAAACCAGTCACCACTCATGT